>Ga0335080_10000087_pt1 | contig 78399 bp, 55 predicted proteins | sample Lox_Sample_34_FD_206720 | JGI IMG/M metagenome (GOLD analysis project Ga0335080, IMG submission 206720) | Soil microbial communities from Loxahatchee National Wildlife Refuge, Florida, United States - Lox_Sample_3.4 | ecosystem: Environmental > Terrestrial > Soil > Wetlands | place: USA... | reverse complement strand
ACTTTCGAGGCCGGAACCGCCTCCCGGACCTCCCCTCGTATTTCTAATTGGAGCCGGTCTCGCAGGCGCGCTCGGTGTCGAGCACGTGCATCAGGCGGCCTTCCAGCTTGTGCACGCCGAGAATCAGCGAACGCAAGCGGGGGGAGAGCGTCTCGGGCGCGGGTTCAAAAGTTTTTTCTTCCACCTCGAGTACGCTGCCCACCTCATCGGCCAGCAGGCAGACGGTGCCCTGGTCGGAGCGCACCATCAGACAGACCGGAGTGATGTTGGCGGGGCGCTCGGCGAGTTCGAGCTGGCGGCGCAGTTCGAAGGCGACCACCACCTGCCCGCGCAGGTTCATCAGGCCGCTCACCACTGCGGGAGCGAGCGGAACCGGACGAAGCTCGCGGTAGGCGACCACCTCCTGAATCTTCTGCGATTCGATTCCGAAGAGCAGGTGATCCAGATAAAACGAACAGAATTGCCGTGTCTCCGACATGAGTTCAGCTCCCGGCCTGGCCGGCCGCGTTCGACTCCAGGGGATCGTACGATTCACCCGCGCTCAGGATGGCCGGCACGTCGAGCAGTTCAGTGACATGCTCGGCAATCACCGAGGAGTAGAGCACTCCGGGGCGCGTCGGCGGCGATTGCGGCCCCGAGCCGCTTTCGACGATGTCCAGAATCTCGTTCACCACCAGGCCAAAAGACTTCCCCTGGTTTTCGAGCACCAGGACCTGCAGGTTGACGCTGGTTGGCAGTGTAAGGATATCGGCGGCGCGCTCCATGTTGCGCCGCTCCTCGAGCGCATGGCTGATGCGGATGAGCGGAAGGATCTGTCCGCGGTACTGGGTGACCCATTGATTCCCCGAGCGTTCGACGTGCGCTCCGGGAATATTCTCGAGCCGCGCCAGCATGCTCAGGGGCACGGCCATGCGCGAGCCGGCCCGGCCGGCGAATAGAACCAGCTTCTGCAGATCGCTGTCCTGCACGCGGGCCTGTTCCTGCTCGGCGCGCGCCCGCTCGTGCGTCTCGGCGACGATGCTCGAGGATTGGGCGAGTCCGAGTACGTCCAGGATGAGCGCCACCTTGCCGTCGCCCATGATGCTGGCTCCGGCATACACGCTGATGTGTTTCAGATGCCGCCCGAGCGGCTTGACCACAATCTCCTCGGTGTCGGAGATCTCGTCGACTACCAGCCCGAATCGCCGGCCATCGGCCTGCAAGACCACAATATTGACGCGCTCGAAGCCATCCCGGGCACCGTCCGGCTCGCCGGCCTGCGAGCTGGCCTCCAGCGGAGTTCCATCCACCGCCCCCCCGGTCTTGAGCACCTCCTTCAGGTGCACGAGCGGCAACAGGCGTCCGCGCAAGCGGTACACTGGCGCCCCATGGATCAGTTCGACGCCCTGGCGCGCCTGGTCGCCATCGAGGCCGACAAGTTCGAGCAGGCTGACCTGCGGGATGGCAAAGCGTTGTCCCCCGCTCGTCACAATCAGCGCGGGAACGATCGCTAGGGTCAGCGGAATCTTGATCTTCACGCTGGTGCCCTTGCCAGTCGTAGTCTGCACGTCGACCGTGCCCCCGATGCGCTCGATATTCGTCTTCACGACGTCCATGCCGACTCCGCGGCCGGACACGTTCGTGACCTTCTCGGCGGTGGAAAGGCCGGCCGCAAAAATCAGGTTCGCCATCTCCCGTTCCGACATGCGCGCCGCGTGGTCGGAGGTGATTAACCCCTTCTGCACCGCCTTCTGGACAACCTTTTGCAGATTCAGGCCGGCGCCATCGTCCGAGATTTCGATGTTGACCTGCCCGCCTTCATGGAACGCGCGCATCAGCAGCACGCCTTCCGGATCCTTGCCCGCGGCGCGGCGCGCCTCGGGCAGCTCGATGCCGTGGTCGATGGCATTCCGCACGAGGTGCGTGAGCGGGTCTTTGATTGCCTCGATCAGCGTCTTGTCGAGTTCGGTCTCCTGGCCCTCCATCTGGATGCGGACCTGCTTGTGGCAGGAGAGCGCCACGTCGCGCACCGTGCGCGGAAAGCGGCTCCACACACTTCCGATGGGCTGCATGCGCGTCTTCATCACGCTCTCCTGCAGCTCGCTGGCGATCAGGTTGAGCCTTTGCCCGGCGGTGACCAGGCCCGACTCTTCGGTCTTTTTGGTGAATTGCAGGATCTGGTTGCGCGCCAGCACCAGCTCGCCGACCAGGTTCATCAGCTGGTCGAGCAGCCCAACGTCCACGCGGATCGTGCTTTCGCTCGCACCCTGAGCGTGCGCTTGCGATTGCTGGGCGCGCAGAGCTTCCAGCACCTCCTGCGATTTGACCGCGCCTTGCTCGACGAGAATCTCGCCCACCCGGCGCGGATCGCCGGCCTGCTGCTCGGCGACGGCCAGCAAGACTTCGCCCGGGGTCGCCTCCCCGCGGCTGATCAGGATGTCTCCAAGCGACTGGGACTCCGAATCCCCGGCCGGGGTGACCGGCTGGGCGGGCCCGGCCTCGCTCGCCGAAATACTCGCCGGCGACTCGCTGACAGTCTTCTCTTTTGGCACTGGCTTGGTGCCGGTTCCCGCTTTTGCTTTCCGAGAACGCGGCGAAGCCGCCGTTGTGGCCGCGCTGCCCGCGGTCAGCAGGCGCGTAAGTTCGGCAATCAGCTTCTGGTCGTCGCGCTCGCCTTCGTTTCCCACCGCCTCGATGCTGGCCAGCATTTGGCGCACGGCGTCGACCATGGCCAGCAGGGCCGTGGTCAGCTCGGGGTGCAGGCTGAGTTGCCCGTCGCGCAGCTTGGCCAGCAGGTTTTCGCCGACGTGGGCGACCGATTCGAGCTTGCCGAAAGCGAGAAATCCCGACGTTCCCTTGATGGTGTGAATGGTCCGGAACACGCTCGCCAGAATCTCCCGGTCCGAAGGATGCTTTTCCAGTTCCACCAGGTCGCGATCCAGCCGGTCCAGGTTCTCGTGGCTTTCGACTAAGAACTCTTTAACAATATCGTCGTTTTCATTCATAGCGGGTTACCTTCATATCGGAAGGATCGCACCTCGAGTTGAGCACCGAAGTGCCGGCTGGCCCAAACCTCGCCGTTTGCGAGCGCCAGTGCGCATTCATTGGAAAAGTCTTACCGAAAACGCCGGTAACAGGTGACCCATGCAGGCGGAGGGCCGAAGCAGCGTGCGAGAATGGAAATGGGGGCTAACTTCAGAAGGACATTCGACCTGCGGGCCAGACTCGATAGTGCCGCCCGCACGTCACTGCGCGTACCTGTTTACTCTTCACCCGGAGATCGAAGAACAAACTAGGGAGCGCGAGCCTCGAGAACCCCGGCAGGGTTTGGCTCGAAGCCCGCGGCTCATAGCTGTGGTTACATTCCCGGCCCGGACGGGTACGCTGGCAAATCCGGAGGACGCGGCGGCAGCTTCTTGGGATTGGCCTTGATCTGTTGCATGACCATGTCGATGGCCTTATCGAGCTGCGCATCTTGTCCCTTGAGCACCTGATCGGGAGGATTGTCCACGATCACATCCGGCTGGACACCTCGATTCTCGATGAGCCACTGGCTATCGAGACCATAGAGCGAGAATTCGGGCCGGGTGATGTAGCCGCCATCCATGAGGGGCATTTGGCCGCGGATGCCCCGCACGCCGCCCCAGGTGCGCGTTCCGATGAGCGGTCCCAGCTTGTATTGCTTGAAGAAGTAGCTGAAGAAGTCTCCGTCGGAGGCGGCATAGTGGTTGGTGACGCAGGCCATGTATCCGTAAAACACGTTGCCCGGAACCGGCCCCGGCTCAAAGTTGCGCGAGCTGCCCATCGCGGCCAGCGTGCGCCGGAGCCGCTCGAAGATGAGCTGATCGACGAAGCCGCCGCCGTTGTAACGCACGTCAAAGATGATGCCTTCCTTGCGAATCTGCGGAAAATACTCTTTGACGAAGGCATTCAGGCCGGCATCGCCCATGTCGGGCAGATAGACATAGCCTATTTTCCCGCCGCTGGCTGCATCGACCTTCTTGCGGTTGGTCTCGACCATGTTCAGCTCGCGCAAGTTGAATTCGTCGGCGATGGGCTTGACAAGAACCTTGCGCGCGCCGTCCGGGCTCGGCTTCGAGTTCACGGTCAGTGTCACCACCTGGTTCGCCGTGTTGACCAGCAGTTCGTCCGGCGTCTGGGGCGAGTGCAGGGAACGGCCGTTGATGGCGATCAGATAATCGCCTTCCTTCACGTTGACGCCCGGTTCGGTCAAAGGAGAACGCACTTGCGCATCCCAATTTTCGCCGGCGTAGATTTTCTTGAAGCGGTACTGACTGCTGGCGGAATCGACCTCATAATCCGCGCCCAGCAGGCCGACGTTGACCCGTTGTACGTCCGGATAGTCGCCGCCTCCAACATAGGTATGGGAGTTCGACAGCTCGCCGATCATGCCGGCCATGATGTAGGTGAGGGAATAGCGGTCGGCCACGTAAGGCAGCAGCTGTGCATACTGGTCGTGGATCTTCTGCCAGTCGACGCCGTTCATGGAAGGCTCGAAGAAGTAATCACGCTCCTGGCGCCACACCTCCTCGTAGATTTCCTTCCACTCCTGCGGCGGATCGACTTCGGCGCGCAGGCCGCTCAGATCGAGGTTTCCTTCGCCCGGCTTGTGGGGAGAATCGGGCGGTTTGGCGTCGATGATGCCGAATTTCGCGCCGCCATCGCCGCGATACAGGAGCTTCGAGCCGTCGGAGGAAAGCGCGAAGCGCATCGCCCCTTCGATCAGCACTTTGTCTTTGCGGTCCTTGAGATCGTAGGCATGGATCGCCGGCTCTTCTCCGGGGATCGGCCCGGAGAGCCCGTTGACCGGCGACGTGCTGTAATAGATCGCGTCCTTGGAAGCATCGAAGGCTCGAATCTGAGACGGCGGAACGGCGAGCGCGACGATGCGATTCTGAATTCCGTCCAGATCGATCTTGAAGACCTTGGGCGGTTCCTTCTTCTCGGTTTCCGCGGACTTCTCCTCGGTCTTTGCTTCTTTGGCGTTCGCGGGCGGCTGTTTGTTCTTCTTGCCCTCCGGCTTGGCCTCTGGACCAGGCGTCGCCGCCGGCTCCTCGGTCTTGATTTTGGTTTCGTCGCTCAAAGCCGGGAACGGCGACGGCTCGTCGGCCGTCAAGGTCACCATATAGACGCGGGTGGTCTTGGGATTGGCAAACTCAAAGTCAATGTTGCCCAAAACCTCGTTAAAATCGCGATCCGACAGGAAGTACAGGTAGCGTTTGCCCGGATCGAAAATCGGAGCAAAGCTGTTGCTCAGGACGGACGTGACGGGAGTGATCTTCTTGTCAGCTAGGCTGTAGAGGTAGACGACGCTGATGCCGCTTTCTTCGGGCTTGTCATATGCGAGCCACTGGCTGTCGGGCGACCAGGAGTAATTATTGATTTCAAAAAATCTCGCCTTATCCACCTGCACCGGCTGCTTCGTCTTGATGTCGACATACCAGAGCTTCAGATCCTTGTCGGCCCAGGCAATCTTCGAGCTGTCGGGCGACCAGGACGGCTGAAACATGAATCCCTTGTGGCCGCTCGTAATGGCTTCCTCCGGACCCTGGCCGTCCTGTGGGGAGATATAGACTTCGTCTTCGCCGGTGCGGTCCGAGATGTAGGCGATCCAGTGCCCGTTCGGCGACCAGGCTACTTTCTGCTCGCGGATTCCGGGGGTATGCGTCAGGTTGCGCGTGCTTCCTTCCTTGGCAGGCACGGTAAAAACTTCACCGCGCGCGGCAAGGACAATCCGTTTACCGTCGGGAGCAATGTCGAAGTCGGTAATGTGCCGGCTGGCATCGACCCAGTGCTTCATGGCCTGGTCGCGCTCGCCGTTCACGTAGAGGGTCAGTTTTTTCGGCTGCTGGCTTTGAAAATCGAAGGTGTAGAGGTAGCCGCCATTCTCGAAAATAATTGCGTCCGGCCCCATGCTGGGCCACATGCAGTCGAAGTCGGCGAACTTGGTCAGCTGCTGCACCTGCTTGCTCGCGGTGTCGTAGCCGTAAATATTCAGGCGATGCTCAGGGCCACGATCCGAGGTGAAGAAAATCGTGTTGCCATGCCACATTGGAAACGTATCGGTGTAATCGGTGTGCGGGATGGTTCCGTCGACGGAATTGTTCTTCAAATCGAAGATCGTGATGTCCTGCGCCAGACCGCCGGTATAGCGCTTCCACTGGCGGAAGTTGCGGAAGATCCGGTTGTACGCGATCTTTCCGCCGTCCGGGGAATACGAGAGCAGACCCCCCTCGTCCATGACCATGGGCTTCGCCATGCCGCCATTGACGCTGATCGTGTACGGCCGCTTCGTCCAGCCGTTCGAGGCATCGCGCCGCGAAAGGAAGATTACGTTCTGGCTGTCGGGCGTCCAGCCGATTACCTCGTTGAGTATGCCCATGCGCTCACTGAGCGGCTGAGCCTGCCCCTGAAAGAAAGTCAACTGCGCGGGTTGTCCGCCTTCGGCCGGCATTACATACACGTTGAAGTTGCCGTCATATTGGCCGGTGAAGGCCAGCCACTTTCCGTCGGGCGAAAACTTGGGGAACAGCTCGCGTCCCGGATGCGAAGTGACGCGGCGGGCCGCGCCTCCCGAACTTGCGGCCAGCCAGATGTCGCCGCCATAAACGAAGGCAATTCTGTCGTTATGAATGTCGGGGAAGAGCAGCAGCCGTCCTTCGGTTGGCTGGGCAGAAATAAAGGAAGAAAGAGCGCAGGCGAAAATCGCGAGCGCGAAAACTTTCCGGACAACGGTCATGGGAGCTCCTGTAGGAATTTTGAGGGAAAAGATGTCACTCGTCGTAATGGCGAATTTCCAGACAATAAGACAACGCGTGATTGTAACAGCGTTAGACGCAGGAGAAGTAGAGATGTAATCCGGATTTCGGACGCGGACGAACAGCTGACCCACAGGGTGCACAGGGTTGCACGGCGAAAAACCTCACCCGCGGATCTCACGGGGAGGCTTCTTACTGAGGCGGCTGATTGGCGGCGGAGCGCACCGTCTCCTGACATTGCCCGGCCTGAGTCAACACTTTGTCAAAGGCTGTATCTGTGCGCAGCTTAGCAAGCAATGGATCGGAAAGCAGATTCGAGTAGGCGCAATAATTTTGCTCCACAGCGCTCTCGAGCATGTGGAGAGCCGCCTGCTTTTTGCCGCAATACGCCAGGATCGCGCCCTGGTAATACCACGTCTCCGGGTCAGGATCCGTGGGCAGGCTGGTTTCGTCATCATGGGCAATGCGGTCGAGTTCCGACTCTGGCCTTAGTCCGAGACAGGCCTCGAGCAGATCACGGTGATAGCGCGGGGCCGTCGGCATGTGCTTTACGGCCTCGCGCGCTTCCTGGACCTTTCCTTCACGAAGCAAAACCGACGGCAAAACGTAGGCGGCCCATTCTGAGCCCGCATCGAGGCGAACATAATCTTCCGCCCGCTCTGTCTTGCCGAGCTCCATGAACGCCCAGGCACATGACCGGAACGCATAGTTCCCCGGATCGAGTGCGACTGCCGTATCGCATTCGCTGGTAGATTGCTCCAGCATGCCGGCATAGCGATAGACATAACCCATCGTGAAATGAGCTTGCGGGCTGTCAGGCCGGCGTTTAACCAGCGCCTGCGCCTGTTTGTAGGCCGTACCGAGTTCCCCGCGCTCGACGTGATTGTTAATGAGCTGCCCGGCTGCCACCATCCGGTTGGGGTCCAACTCGATGGCCTTCTCGTAGGCCTTGCTCGATCGCTGGAACATCAGCTCGCCACCATCGGAATAGTCGGCATCGTAGTAGCAACGCAGGCCGAGCTCCTCCCAGGCGGGGGCGTAGGTGGGATCAACTTGAACCACGTGTTCAAGCACCGCGATCGCATCCTTGTTCGGCCCGGGGTCGTGGGGCAGCGCGAGGCTGTGCAAATAGAGATCGTAGGCTTCGGGGCTCTTCGGACGGGTGCTGGTGTCCACGAATCCGCCCGCCACGCCGAGCGCGGGCAACAACCCCTGGCGTATCTGAGCCGAGATCTGCGATTGCATGTTGATCAGATCGTCGGCGGCAGGCGTCACGTTGGTCTGCCAGAGGAGCCGATTGCCGTTCACCTGAATCGCCTCGATCGTAATCAACAGCCGGTTGCCCTGCTTCACAAAATGCCCTGTGATGACGGTGGCGACATGCACCTCGCGGCCTGCGGTCTGGGGATCGATGTCGTTGCCGACAAACTTGCGCGTCATCGCCGATGGGCGAACATCCAGCGTGCGGGTGTACGTCAATGTATTGGCAATTTCGTCAGCTAAGGCAAAGCGCAAAAATTCCACGCTGACATCGCCATTCATGTTCTGGAGGGGCAGCACTGCGATCGTGTTTTTGAGCGCGCCGCTCCCAGAGATCGCGCCCCGATGCTTGAACCACCATGCGCCCATGGCCAGCAACGCGGTCAGCAGCAAGGCTGTGACTCCAAGCAGAATGTAGGTCGACCAGCGCGTAGTCGCCTGAAAGGTAGTGGTTGCCAGGCGATAGGGCAGCATCGGGCGCCGCAGGCCCGACTTGGTCATTCCGGTTTCGGTTTCCCGGCGTAGCGACTGCATGTCGCCCTTCATCGCGAGCGCATTCGGATAGCGATGCCCGCGTTCCTTTTCCATTGCGCGGCCAATGATGCCTTCGAGGTCAGGAGGAAGTTTGGGGTTGAGCTGCAGGGGCGACACCGGCTTCTGGTTCAGCACCGCATCGAGCGTGGTGATCACGTTGCCGGTGGCGAATGGCTTCTTGCCGGTCGCCATTTCGTAGAGCACGACCCCGAGAGAGAAAAGGTCGCTGCGTGCATCCAACTCCTCGCCGCGCGCCTGCTCGGGTGACATGTAAACGGCCGTCCCGGGAATCACGCCCATCGCGGTGAGGGAATCTTCGAGCTGGGCCTCGCTCGAATTCGGGTCGTGCACCATTTTGGCCAGTCCAAAGTCGAGGATCTTCGTCTGACCGTTCTGTGCAACAAAAATGTTGGCGGGCTTGATATCGCGGTGAATGATCCCCTTGGCGTGCGAGGCCGCCAGCGCATCGGCAACCTGGATTCCAATGTCCAGAATCTCGTCGACCTCCATCTTCCGGCTCCGCATCAGCTCTTTCAGGCTGATACCTTCGAGCTTCTCCATTACGATGAAGGGGTGGCCGGAGTTGTCGTCAATGTCGTGGATCGTACAGATTCCGGGGTGGTTAAGTTGCGAGGCGGCGCGGGCTTCGCGGACAAAACGGTCCAAGGACTTTTTGTCTTTGGCCATTTCTTCAGGAATGAATTTCAGCGCAACATGCCGCGTAAGCCGCGTATCTTCGGCCTCATACACCACGCCCATGCCACCACCACCGAGTTTTCCTATGATGTGATAGTGGGAGACTGTCTGGCCGATCATGCACGAGGCCTCAAGTTTGCCGTCGCGCTATGTTAGGCCCGGCCGCCGAGAGAGGTCAACCGGCTGGGCTCGCGAAGCACCTTCCTACCCGGACGAACGCGGATTTTTGTGGATCGTTGTTTCTCCTTTAGCGCGCTGATCCGCAGGAATCGGCGGCCAAAGGAGTTCCGGGAGCAGCGGGCGACTCAAAAATCAACTCGCGGCGTTCGGTGAAACTTTCGTTCGAGCCTTACACAAGCCTGGGCAAGGCGATGTTTCCCAGTTCACGCTGAGGGAGTGAAGAATAAAGGCGTCGCCAACGATCAGTTTGCCGGGATCGAGAACAATCTGGTAGGCGTAATAGACTACCGGATCGAGCGTGATGCACCACGGTTCGTGCCGAAGGCACTATCACAATGTTTGCAAGCCGAGTCCGCGCTGTAGCGGTTGCTGTGAAACCTGGTCACTTCGATCTTTTCTGGAACAATATCCTCGGGCATGAGATTGTCTGGCATAAGATACGTGGCTTGTCAGGTTTTCTCCTTGGGAACAATCGGCGCGATACAATAGCCCGTCCTGACAATCCCAGAAAGTGGCGCTGGTGAGCGCAGAATAGAGTCATGCCCGAATCCATCGATTGGCCACCGCATAGAAGGGTTCCGGGGCTGCCCCGCGGCCGATTTTTCCTCATTCTTGTCCTTCTGGCCTTGCTGCTCTTTAGCAGCCGGACCGCCCTGTCCTATTATGTGGAGCTTCTTTGGTTCGGCTCGCTCGGTTACGAAGATGTTTTTCGGAAGACGTTGAGTCTCCAGTGGCAGGTCTTTGCGGCATTCGCCGTCGCTACCTTCCTCGTCCTCTATGGATGGTTCCTGATTCTGCGGCGGGCGTATCAAGCGGACCTGTTGAGCGGTAGCGTGATCTTCATTGGCGGGCATGCTCTGAAGCTGCCGGTGGAACGCGTCCTGCGTTTAATTGTGCTACTGGTGTCATTCCTGATTGCCCTTATGACCGGCGCGGGCATGATGTCGGAGTGGCCTACATTCGCGCTCTATTGGTATTCGCCGCCGGCGGTTGCCGGAGTGGTCGATCCGATTTTCGGCCGCCCGCTCCACTTTTATCTGTTCACGCTTCCCGCGTGGCAAGTCGTCACGGGATGGCTTCTGACGCTCGCGGTGATCGCCTGCGGCATTGCCTTCTTCTTCATTCTGATTACGGGCAGCACCCGCGTGTTTGCGGGGCGGCGCGGCACTTCGATTCCGCTCCCGTGGCGCGGATTCTCTGTCGCGTTTGCGTTCCTGTTGCTGATGGTTGCCCTGCGCGTTTACATCAGCCGCTTCGAGTCACTATTCGACGAACACACGATTTTTTCCGGTGTCAACTACACGGACGCGCATGTCACCCTGACCGGATTGCTGGTGGTGTGCGGGGCGCTGATTCTCGGCGCCGCAATTGCCCTGGTCAATGTAGTATCGCCTCCGCGGGTACGCTGGCTGGCGGTTGCGCTCGTTCCGGCGGTCGTTTGCTATCTCGGCACTCAGGTCGTGGGCTGGTATGTCGGCAACTTTATCGTAAAGCCGAACGAACTGGTTCGCGAGACCCCGTTTATCGCCCACAACATCGAAATGACCCGCCAGGCCTATGGACTGGACCGCATTTCACAGCGTGAGTTTCCAGCCGAGACCAATCTGGAAGCGGCCGACCCCGGCAACAACCAGGCCACGCTGCAAAATATCCGATTGTGGGATTGGCATGCCCTGCGAGACACGCTGCGGCAGATTCAGGAGATCAGAACCTATTACGATTTTCCGGATATCGACATTGATCGGTATGAAATCGACGGCAACCTACGCCAGGTGATGCTCGCCTCCCGCGAGCTCAACGTCGATAAGCTCCCCGAAAGCAGCCGCAACTGGATCAACGAAAAGCTCATCTACACGCACGGGTACGGCATCACCATGAATCCGGTGAATGGGTTCACATCCGAAGGGCTGCCCACTTTGATTCTGAGCAACATGCCCGTGCAGACCACGGTAAAGAGCATCAACGTGGCGCGCCCCGAGATTTATTTTGGCGAGCTCACCAACACCGACGTCTACGTGAAAACGCGCCAGCAGGAATTCAATTATCCGCAGGGAGAAAGTAACAACCTCACGTCCTACCAGGGAAAGGGCGGCATCCCGATTGGCGGATTTTTCCGCCGCCTGCTCATTGCCTTCGCCCAGGACGACCTGGCCAAGCTGCCTTTTAGCGATGACATCCATTCCGAAAGCCGGCTGCTGATGCGGCGCAACGTGCGCGAGCGGGTGGCAATGCTGGCGCCCCTGCTTACGTTCGACTCGGACCCCTACATCGTGCTCGGTGAGGATGGCCGACTATCGTGGATGATGGACGGATTCACCACCTCCGACAGCTATCCCTATTCGACTCACTATCAGCTCTATGGCAATCCGATTAACTACATGCGGAACAGCGTCAAGGTCGTGATCGACGCCTATGATGGCACGACGACCTTCTACGTATTTGACCCGCACGACCCGATCATTGACGGGTACCGAAAAATATTTCCCTCTTTGTTTAAGGACGCTGCCGCCATGCCTGCGGACTTGCGCAAACACGTTCGCTATCCGGAGTTGCTTCTCAAGATCCAGGCGTCGGCGTATGGCCTTTACCACATGACTGACCCCGGGGTGTTTTACAACCGTGAGGACTTGTGGACGGTTGCTTCCGAAGTCGGTTTGGGCCAGGGCGGGGAGCAGAAGACGCAAGGAATGGAACCGAACTTCGTGCTGATGAAGTTGCCCGGCGAAACCGCCGTTGAGTTCGTGGAGATTCTGCCCTTCACGCCCTCAAATCGCAACAATCTGATTGGTTGGATTGCCGGACGCAGCGATGGAGCGAACTATGGAGCTTCAGTGGTTTACGATTTTCCGAAGACCAAGCTGGTCGATGGCCCGCTGCAAATCGAAGCCCGCATTGATCAGAATGCCCAGCTGTCAGGTCAGCTGACGCTGTGGAACCAGCAGGGCTCCAATGTGCGTCGCGGGACGTTGCTGGTGATCCCGTGCGGGCGGGCGCTCTTGTATGCCGAGCCGATCTATCTCCAGGCTGCGCGTAGTCCGATGCCGGAGTTGCGTCTGGTTGTGCTTGCGCTCCAGGACCGGCTGGCCTATGGTCCGACGTTTGAGTCAGCTTTGAGATCGCTGTTTGGTGGAGAGACGCCGTCGCTGAACGGGACAGCAGCCTCGACTGAAGCGGGCCAGGCAGTGAATACGGCGCAAGCGACGCCCTCCCCAGCCGCGGGCAGGCCCGCCGATCTGAATGAGTTGATCAACGGGGCGGCCAAAGATCTGGCCGATTACCAACGGCTGACAGCGGAAGGGAAGCTCGGCGAGGCGGGTCAGAAACTCGAACAGCTCAAGCGTAAGCTCGACGAATTAAATGCGCGCAAGAAATAGAGAACAGTGACAGATGCCCCTTGCCGGCTGGTTATCCTGCATGCACGACTATTCCTTGCCGACGGTCTGTTGCGCGAGATAGTTCGCGACGCCCATTTCGCCCATAGCGTGAAGCTGAGCCTCCAGGAAGTCGATGTGTCGCTCTTCGTCGATGATCATGCGCTCGAATAGCGCCCGCGAGCCGTCATCTCCTTCCGTCGAGCAGATCCTGACGGCGTCATTGTACTGGTGCCTCGCATCCTGCTCGTCTTTAAGGTTGATCTCCATCTGTTCCTGCACCCTGTTGCCGAGTTGAGGCGTGAGCCCGACGTCGACGCTGGGAATGCTATCGAGGAAGATAATGCGCTCAATGAGGCCTTCAGCATGTCTCATTTCTTCCATGGCGCGCCTCTTCGTCAGGTCGCCCAACCGCTTGTAGCCCCAGTTTTGGCACATTTCGGATTGCGTCATGTACTGCACAATGGCCGTTAACTCGGCGCTGAGAGCCGAATTCAGCTGCTTGATTACCTTCTCACTACCGCGCATAGTTTCTGCCTCCATCGTTTTCATATTGGCGGAGGGATAAACAACTATGCTGTGACCAGGCGCACAGTGGCCTGTTAAGGCGACACATGGCTGCGGCCTACGCGGCACGCTGGGCGCGCGGAAGAAAAGTGTCCCAAGATCGGGATTGGAGACAAGACAACCCGTGGACAAAGGCGCCAACTAATTCCCTGCGGCGGCCCTATCCGAGGACGGGTTGATGTCAAACTCGTGATGCGGAACGCCCATCAGCCACTTGTCGAACCATCCCACGATGTAATCAAGGCGCTCGACACGGTGCCAGGGCTCTCCCGAGCGCGAGAGTTCATGGGTCTCGCGCGGAAACATCACCATCGCGGTCGGGCGTCTTAGATATTTCAACGCGCGGAATAGCTGTTCTCCGCCCGAGTCCGGGGGAGTGCGCGAATCGGCCTCGCCCAACACAAACAGAATCGGCGTGTGAATTTTCTTGACGAAGGTGATGGCGGAGCGGTTGGCGTAGTCCTGCGGATCTTCAAAAGGCGGCGCTTTGAACCATTTCGGCTGGAACATCGTGAAATCGGCGGTATACCACCATGACGCCCAGTTGGAAATGTCACGCTGCGAAACCGCCGCCGCGAAGCGATCGGTTTGAGTGACTGTCCAATTGGTGAGCACCCCGCCTCCGCTGCCTCCCGTGACGGCCAGTTTTTTCTCGTCGACGTAGCCGCGCTTCAAGAGTTCGTCGACCCCGATCATCAAGTCGCGATAGTCGTCTCCCGGATAGTGATACTGGATGATATTGGCAAAATCCTGGCCATAGCTCGTGGAGCCGCGGGGATTGATGTAGAGAACAACGTAACCCTTCGCGGCCATCCACTGAAATTCATGGTCGAAAACCCAGCCGTATGCGGCGTGCGGCCCGCCATGAATATCCAGGATCATCGGATATTTCTTGTGCGGGTCGAAGTCGGGTGGCTTCTGAATCCATCCTTGAATATTCTTGCCGTCGAAGGTCTTGTAGTTGATTTCATCGGGAGCGGTGAGGTTGAGCTGGGACCATAGCTTGTGGTTGAAGTCGGTGAGCTGGGTTTGATTGCCGTCAGCGCCAATGGCAAAAAGATCGCCAATCGCTACCGGGGTGGAAATGAGCGCGATGATAGTGCGTGCGTCGGGCGTAATGGAAAAATCCAGCACAGCCTGATCGCCATGGGTAATTTCGGACACGGCGCCGGTTTGGGCATCGACTCGAATGATCGGGCTACGTCCCTGTTTCGCGACGATGTCGTATAACGATCGTCCGTCAGGCGACCAGTACAGGGTTGCGCCATTGCCGCCCCGGGGAGCGGCATTATCGCCGAACACGGCATTGCCGACATCGTAGTCGTAATTTGCGGTCAGGTTGCCCGGCCGAGCTTCGGGACTTAGATCCATCACCCAAAGATCAGGCTGCGAGTACGAGCGCACCGGCTGTTCGATCGACCCATGGAAGGCAAAACGTCGCCCGTCGGGACTAAGCGTGAAATCGCCGATGCCCTGCGGAATCGTTGCGAATTTTGTGGCAACGCCGCCCGTGTCCGCCACCGAATCGATCTCAGTGGTAGGTGGTTCGTAATAAGGTTCGTCGACGCGTGAAGTCAGAAAGTAGATGCGCGAGCTGTCGTTGGTCCAGCGAATCTCACCTTCATCGTAGTTGCCGCTGGTGAGTTGCATCGGTTTTGCCCGCTCTTCGAAACCGGTTGGCGCGTCGATCACCCAGATGTGTTCGTGGCGTTTGAAATCGAGAAACCCCTCACTATTCTCGCGATAAACTGCCTGGCTAATCACGTGGACATCGGGTTCGTGTTCACTATCCGCTTCGGGCTGCGCTTTCTTGTGCGCTACCTTCTCAATGTCGTCGGGCGTAGTGGAACTTGAGAAGGCAATCCGCCTCCCGTTGGGCGCCCAAACCGGTCCGCTAGCGCCCTTGGGGAGATCGGTAATGATACGGGCTTCACCTCCGGATAGAGAGAGCAGAGCGATTTGCGCCGGCTTGGGCTTGCCGGTGTCATCCTTCTCGCCGCCCCGGACGAACGCAATGCGCCTTCCATCCGGCGCCCAGCGCGGCTGTGCGTCGTGCTTGCCGTTCGTGAGCCGGACCGGAGCTTCGCCGCCGACAGTGGAAACCATCCAGATGGAGGTTTCATATCCCGTGCGCTTTTCATCAACGTTGACGCGGGTAAAAGCGACGCGGGATCCATCGGGTGAAACCTGCGGGTTGGCAACCCATACGAAATCGAAGATGTCTTTGTCGGTGATCGATCGCCAGGCTGGGGTGGAGGTCTGAGCGATGGCGGGTGGTTGCAGGAATGAAGCCAAACCGACCACAGCAAGAGCGATCAGGAAAGAATGGGCTTTCATGCACGTCCTCGAGACAGCCGCACCGGCGGCGGAGTGGTCATTGTGCAATGAGCGAATGAGGGAGGTCAAATCGCAATCCATCGTTCTTGGGATCCGGAGTAGTCGCGACTCTTTACATATGATATATATCGTAATACGATATATATCGGTAATCGATATAGTGAATTGCTTGGTCCGACCATGACAGGAAAATCTCAGACATCGGCCGCGTACCAGTCGCTGGCGGAGGTCCGCTATCAGCTCCGCCGCTTCCTGCACTTCAGCGAACAGGCGGCTCGCGATGCCGGCCTGGAACCGCAGCAGCATCAGCTGATGCTCGCCTTAAAGGGCTTGCCTCGAGGGACGCGGCCGCGAGTTGGCGAACTCGCCGAGCGGCTTCAGATCAAGCACCATAGCGCCGTCGAATTGATCAACCGACTGGCTTCCGCGGGCTGTGTTCGGCGCCATCGTGGCCGCGAAGATCGCAGAGAAATGCTGCTTGACCTGACTCCGAAAGGAGAAAAAATTTTGCGGCGGCTCTCCCTGCACCACCAGGCGGAGCTCCGCAAACGCGGTCCTGCCCTCATCATTGCATTGAAACATGCAATGACTACGACGAACCGGAATACGGCGACCGCCGCGAGGGCGGCGCGAACCCGAAAGAGAGTCGAGAAGAAGCGAACGCGTGCCTGAAATAAATCAAAACAGTCTGAACAGTGTCATGAACGATCGGAGCCAGCACCCGCGCCCTGACCGCATTGCCGCGACCGGGGCCCAGGTCGCATCGCTAACGGCGGGCGAACCCGCGCAATTCCGCATGGTCCTGATGTCGTTGCTGGCGGCCGGTATCGGCCTCCTCGCCGGCGGCATTGCCTACCTGCTTTACAAGCTCATCGGATTGTTCACGAATTTTTTCTTCTATCACCGGTTCTCGCCCGATTTTGTGAGCGCGCGCCACACGCCGCTCGGCGCCTGGGTGATCGTGATCCCGGTCATCGGCGGAGTGCTTGTCGGCTTTATGGCGAAATATGGGTCGTCGAAGATCAAAGGCCATGGCATTCCGGAGGCGATGGAGGCGGTGCTTGTGAATCGCAGCCGTATTGAGCCGCGCGTCGCCATTCTAAAACCGATCTCGGCCGCGATCGCGATCGGCACCGGCGGTCCGTTTGGCGCGGAAGGCCCAATTATTCAAACCGGAGGCGCGCTCGGGTCTCTGGTTGGCCAGGTATTTCATACCACCGCATCCGAACGCAAGGTGCTGCTTGCCTGCGGAGCAGCCGCAGGCATGTCGGCCACCTTCAATACCGCTATTGCCGGCGTCATCCTCGCGATTGAACTTCTCTTGTTCGAGTTCAAAGCACGCTCGTTCATTCCGCTTGTCATTGCCAGCACGCTGGCCACCGCCGTCCATATGCAGTTTCTCGGCTCGGGTCCCATGTTCACCGTCGCGCCCATGGATTTCGGGATCCCGCACGCCCTGCCCTTCTATCTGGTGCCCGGAATCGTCTGTGGCCTCGCGGCGGTCGGGTTCAGCAAACTTCTTTACTGGACCGAGGATCAATTCGAGAAGTTGCCCATCGACGAGCTGTGGTGGCCGGCGATCGGCGCCCTCGGCCTAGGCGTCATCGGATACTTTGTGCCGCGCGTCTTCGGCGTCGGCTACGACACCATCGGCGACATTCTGAACGCGAACCTCGCGTGGAAGCTGCTTCTGCTCGTCATGATCGCCAAAGCCGCAGCCCTGGTCATCTCGCTCGGTTCCGGAACCTCGGGAGGCTTGTTGGCACCCATGTTCATGTCGAGCGCGGCCCTTGGCGGAGTTCTTGCTATCAGTGTCGATCGGCTCTATCCGGCGGCTAACCTGTCGCCGGGGGCTTTTGCGCTGGTGGCGATGGGCGCAGTCTTCGGAGCGGCCTCCCGCGCGACTTTCGCCTTCATCATTTTCGCCTTCGAGATCACACGCGATTACAACTCCGTGTTGCCCTTGATGCTCGTCAGCGTGATTGCCGATGGCGTCGCCATGCTGCTGATGCCCAGGGCGTCGATCATGACCGAAAAGCTGAAGCGGCGCGGGTTGCACATTCACCAGGAATACGAAGCCGATGTGCTCCAACAGGTCAGGGTTTCAGAGACGATGGATCCGGAAGTTCCGACGCTCCCGCAGGAGATGAAGGTGCGCGAACTCGCCGACCGCATCGCGCGCGGAGACCCGGAAGTGCGCAAGCATCAGGGCATGTTTCTGGTCGATTCCAAGGGTAAGCTTACGGGAGTCATCACTCGCGGTGACGTGATGCGCGCTCTCGACCAGGATCCCGGCGGAGCGATCACCGTGCTCGATGCCGGGACGGGCAGCGTTGTCGTTACTTACCCCGACGAGTTGCTCTATGACGCATCAGTAAAGATGTTGCGCAACGATATTGGCCGCTTGCCAGTCGTCGAGCGAAGCGATCCGGCACGACTGGTCGGCTATCTGGGCCGCTCCGGAATTATGGCGGCACGTCTGCGCCGGCTCAACGAGGAGCACGTTCGCGAGCCAGGCTGGATGAAGATTTAGACGCGGGAATTTCGGACGAACTTACTTTCCTGGTGGCGCGCTCACTTTTGAACGTTGTTGTTTCAGGGCCTCGCGAGCTACCGCTGGATCGACGGGAACGGCTGCCAACCCAGACCTGGCAGGCGGAGTAACCGGCGGAGGGGTTGGATCGTTCCCCATCCAGCTTTCATGTTGAGCACACTCGTTACAGATTTGTCGGGCGCGGAGTTTGAGTTTTCGCCTTCAACTCTTATCAGACAAAACTCCTTCGAGAAGACGTAAGAGAAGCAGAAAGTGCTTGAAATGGTAGGCCCGAATGGACTCGAACCATCGACCTCTTCCGTGTCAAGGAAGCGCTCTAACCAGACTGAGCTACGGGCCTGCAAATGCGGAAATTAGGCTACCTGCGCGACGATTGCGCGCGTCTCTTTGCGATTTTACCATGCACCCGCCAACCCCACGGTCGCTTTGGCGCTCAAAACGTGGTAAAACAGCCCGAACAGAGTGGGATGAGGTATTCACATGACACCGCAAGCAGGCACTATGACCCCGGCCGATTCCGCGCCTGTTGCCGAGAAATCCGCCGCCCCGCGCGTCCTGTCCAACTACATCGACGGCCGCTGGGTTCCCGCGCAAACGTCAAGTCAACTCGACGTGACCAACCCCGCCAATGGCGAAGTGCTGGCGCGCGTACCCCTGTCGGGCGCCGCCGACCTGGAAGCCGCGGTTGCCGCGGCCAGTGCCGCGTTGCCCGACTGGCGCTCGCGCGCGGTGGGCGAGCGAACGGAATTCATTTTCGCGTTGCGTGAGCAGTTCCGCCGCCGTATCGATGATCTCGCTGCTTCGGTCACGCGCGAGGGCGGCAAGGTCACGTCCGACGCCCGTGCCGAGATCACGCGCTCTGTCGAAGTGCTCGAAGCCGCGTGTGCCGCTCCCATGACGATGCAGGGGCGGGTCCTCGAAGGCGTCGCGCGGGCAATCAACACGGAAACAATTCGCCAGCCCGTCGGAGTCTGCGCCGCCATCACGCCCTTCAACTTTCCCGCCATGGTCCCGATGTGGTTTCTGCCATTTGCCATCGTCTGTGGCAACACCTTCGTGCTCAAGCCGTCCGAACAAGTCCCACTCACATCCGAACTTATCTGCCACATTCTGGACGAAATCGGACTTCCAAAGGGTGTTGTCAACGTCGTGCATGGCGCACACGATGTGGTGAATGCAATTCTCGACAGCCGTAGTATCAGCGCCGTCTCGTTCGTCGGATCGGTGAACACGGCGAAATACATTTACCGCCGGGCCGCCGAAAAAGGGAAGCGCGTGCAAGCCCTGGGCGGCGCAAAAAATTACATGGTCGTCATGCCTGACGCCGTCGTCGACAAGACGATATCGAACGTTCTCGGGAGCGCTTTCGGCAACGCCGGCCAGCGCTGCATGGCCGGATCGGTGCTTGTGACGGTTGGAGCAGCTCGGGAAGCGATCCTGGCTAAGTTAAAGGAAGAAGCCGAGAAGCTGATTGCCAGCGATGGCCGGGATCCCAAATCGAGTCTCGGTCCTGTGATCTCACATGCCGCATGCGACCGAGTTCATCACGCGATTGAAAACGGAATCAACGAAGGAGCGGAACTATTAGTGGATGGGCGCCGCCCGAAGAACACGCCAGTGGGGGGAAGTTTTGTTGGTCCTACGATTTTGGACAAAGTCGTTCCCGGAATGAGTGTGGCCCGCGACGAGATTTTTGGTCCGGTTCTCTCCGTGATGCACGTTAACTCGCTCGATGAAGCGATTGAGCTCGTCAACAACGATCCACGCGGGAATGGCACTTCCATCTTCACCGAAAACGGCGCGGCCGTGCGCGAGTACAGCCGGCGAGTCGAAGTCGGCATGGTGGGCGTGAACATCGGCGTCGCCGCTTCGCCGGCGTATTTCCCATTCTCCGGGTGGAAGGACTCATTCTTCGGCGACCTGCACGTCCATGGCTGGGACGCGGTCGAGTTCTTCACGCGCAAGAAGACAATCACGTCGCGTTATTTTTCATCAGGGACGTCCGGGAAGTTCTTCACTGAGCAAGGCGACAAGCATTGACCTGTCGTAGAGACGCGGCTTGCTGCGTCTCATACGCATCCCAGGCGGAGGATCAAGGCTGCGTATAGAGCGCCCGCTTAAGGAATTCGCCTGCTCCAGCGCGGCCCGTAAATTTGTCTCCCTCGACGACAATTCGTCCGCGAGATAGGACGATATCCGGCACGCCGGTCACTTCGATTCCTTCGAACATCGAGTAATCCACGCGCATATGATGCGTCTTCGCGCTGATGCCGTGTTTGCGCGCCGGGTCGAAGACTACCAGGTCGGCATCGCTCCCTACCGCGATCGTTCCTTTGCGCGGATAGAGTCCAAACAGCTTCGCAGGCGTGGTCGACACGAGTTCCACAAAACGGTTCACGCTGAACCGCCCCGCTGCCACACCGCCCGAATAAATCAGGCTCATCCGATGCTCGATGCCGGGGCCCCCGTTCGGAATCTTGGTGAAGTCGTCGCGGCCCAATTCTTTCTGCTCCTTAAAGCAGAACGGGCAATGGTCAGTCGAAACGACTTGCAAGTGATCACGCTTCAATCCATTCCAAAGTTTTTCCTGATGCCACTTTTCGCGCAGCGGGGGAGTAAAGACATACTTTGCACCTTCGAATCCCGGCGCATCCATGTTTTCAAGCGACAGATACAAATATTGTGGACAAGTCTCCGCATACACTGGCAGCCCACGATCCCGCGCTTCGCGCACCTTTTCGAGTGCGTCGTTGCAGCTAAGGTGCACGATGTAAACCGGCGCTCCTGCCATTTCAGCCAGCGCAATCGCGCGCGAAGTCGCCTCGGCCTCGGCGGTAGTGGGCCGAGTCAGCGCGTGATACCTGGGAGCCCTCTTTCCTTCCGCCAGCGCCTGCTGCACGATCACGTCAATCGCATTACCGTTTTCGGCGTGCATGCAAACCAGTCCGCCGTTTTTCGCCGTGGCGCGGAAAGCTTTGAAGATGCTGGCATCGTCAAGCATGAACACGCCCGGATACGCCATGAAAAGCTTGAAGCTGGTGACGCCTTCGCGGACGAGGGCGTTCATCTCGTCGAGTTGCGCGTCGGCCAGCTCCGTAATGATGCAGTGGAACGCGTAGTCGCATACCGCCCGCCCGGAAGCCTTTTTCATCCACGTATCGAATGCCGTTCGCAGCGTCTGTCCCCTGTACTGAATCGCAAAGTCGATCAGCGTGGTCGTTCCGCCAAAGGCGGCGGCCCGTGTTCCAGTCTCGAAGTCGTCGGCGCTGGTCGTGCCCCCAAAGGGCATATCGAGATGCGTGTGAACGTCGATCCCGCCCGGCAGCACATATTTCCCGGCCGCATCGATGACCTTGGCGGCGTTTTCCCGGGGTAGCGTTTGGCCTATCGCGCCGATCCTGCCGTCTTTGATCGCGACATCGCCCGCGTATGTGTCGGTTGCGGTCACCACCCGCCCATTCGCGATGATGGTATCGAAGCCCATTCGTGCTTTTCTCCTTCCGTGGTATTGAGAGCGGTGCCGAGAGAAGAGTAGCCTCGCCCGAATTCTATGCTAAACTGCCGACCTTCGCGTATCGGTTGTTGAAGGTTTACAGATTGCGGCAAACGGCGTTGACCACGGGGTAGACGGAGTTTCGAGGGACCCCGCAATGGAGACGAGATGCTCTTCGGAATCACCATCAAGCCGGATATGACAGTCGCGCGCATCCTCGCCCTTACGCGCCAGGCGGAAGCTGCGGGTTTTGAATACGGATGGATTTTCGATTCGCACGTGCTCTGGCTCGAGCCCTATCCGATGCTCACGTTAATGGCCGCCAACACCAAACGCATGCGGCTCGGAACCTGCGTCACAAATCCGGCGACGCGCGACATCACCGTCACCGCGAGCCTCTTTGCCACGCTCAACCTCATCTCCGCCGGGCGCATGCAACTTGGCATCGGCCGCGGAGACAGTTCGCGCCGCGTGCTGGGTAAACAACCCGTTACGCCCGCGCAACTGGAGCAGTCGGTGCGTGATTTCCGCACACTGACCAGTGCAAAACAAATTGACTACGAAGGCCGGCCTGCGCAACTTACCTGGGCGAGTGGTGGAACTCCACCGGTCTGGGTTGCTGGCTACGGCCCCAAGGTCCTCGAAATGGCGGGACGCGTTGCCGATGGCGTCATTCTCCAATTCGCCGATCCAGACTTGATCGCCTGGTGCGTGGGTTTCGTGAAGAAGGGCGCCGAAGCTGCCGGCCGCGATCCGCGCAAAATAGAAATCATGTCCGCGGCTCCCGTTTGGGTTTCGGACGATTTGAAGGTGGGCCGCGAGCATGTGCGCTGGTTTCCCGCGCTGGTTTCGAATCACGTCGTGGATCTGGTTTCGCGCTACAAGCCCGAAGAACTCCCGGCTGCGCTGACCTCGTATATCCGCGCAAAAGGGCAGTACGATTATCTTCATCACTGTGAGGTCGGCAGCGACAACGCCGACTTTGTCTCCGATGAAGTTACCGATCGTTTTTGTCTGCTCGGCCCAGCCGAGGCGCACATCGCTAAGCTTCGGACTCTCGCGGCCGCGGGAGTTACTCAGTTCAACATTTATCTGATGTGCGGCGACGAGGAGGACACCCTAGAGAAGTATAAAAGAGACATAATGCCAACTTTTGCGAAGTAAGCGACTCGCTCGTTGTTAACCTTCTCGTGACTTGGGTAACCGCCACAATCCGCCCCGGAGTCCGGTTCTGCTATAATCTTTTTGACGCTTTTGTACGGTTTGCTTGCCGCGCGGTGGTCTTTTTTGACCAGCATTATCTCCGCATTTCCTGCCCGCCGTTTTGTTAGCGCCAAATCTATAAAGATTAATGTGAGCGGCGTGACCACTCTCGACGTGTGTCGGAGTCTGTAATCGCAAGCCCCTCAAGAAAGAATCGAAAATCGAATGACCACGTTCTCCGAATTGCCACTTACTTCCGCGTTGCAGCGGAAGCTGGCGGCAGCTGAATTCACTCAACTTACCCCTATCCAAGAATGCGCAATTCCACCAGCGCTAGAAGGCCGAGACGTCATCGGCACCGCCCAGACGGGTACTGGCAAGACTCTCGCGTTCCTGATTCCCCTCATTGAAATCCTGAGCCGCGAGCCCGCCGGACATAGCACCGCGCTGGTGCTCCTGCCTACGCGTGAACTCGCAATGCAGGTTCACGAGCAATATGAACAGCTCCGCGCCAAGACCATGCCCAAGGCCGCGCTCGTAATCGGCGGCGTCTCTGAAAAAGCGCAGATCCAGGGCCTGCGCAGCGGTGCCGGATTGATTATCGCAACGCCGGGTCGCTTGCAGGACCTGATGAATCGCCGCTTCGCCGACCTCCGCCACGTCAAGGTACTGGTGCTTGACGAAGCCGATCGCATGTTGGATATGGGCTTCCTTCCCGCGATTCGCCGCATTCTCTCCGTGCTTCCGCAGAAACGCCAGACGCTCTGCTACTCAGCTACCCTCGAGCAATCCGTTGCCGGGCTGGTGAACGACTACCTGCGCAACCCAGTGCGAGTCGCGTTGGGCTCGGTCCTCAAACCCGCCGAGAGCGTGCAGCTCAAGGCCTACGAAGTCCGCCCAGGAGAGAAAGCGGATCTGCTCCGCGAACTGCTCTATTCGGAGAAGGGACAAACGCTGGTTTTCACGCGCACCAAGCGCGGCGCTGAACGACTCACCAAAGATCTGGTTCGGGAAGGCTTCAACGCTACCATGATTCACGGAGATCGCTCGCAATCGCAGCGCAACGCCGCTCTCTGTGGATTTCAGGACGGCCGCTTCCAGGTGTTGGTCGCAACCGATATTGCCGCCCGCGGCTTGCACGTCGATGATGTAGCCCATGTCATCAACTACGACGTGCCCAAGATGGCGGAAGACTTTATCCATCGTGTGGGCCGTACCGGCAGGGCAGGTCTTGAAGGTCGCGCGACAACGCTGGCCGCGGGCGCTGAGGTGCTGGAATTGCGCCAGATTGAACGCACTCTGCAATTAAAGATTGAACGAAGACAGATCACGGCCGCGGAGTACGAGCGCCCTCGGCGAGTCCCCAAGAACACTCTGGCCTCGCGCACTTTGACCGCGTTGCCCGGAGAAGTCTTCGTCTAGAATGCGTGCCGTGCTCCGGAGCCTTAGGCCCCGGAGCGCACAGCTCATATTAATGAGACATTCCGTCGGGTGGAGTGGGCGCGTCCGGATCCGATTCCTCAATACCCAGATTGAAGAGCGCAGCCTGCGCGGCCGCGTGCTCCCGCAATTCGGCCATCTCATCCGTACTGCCCTCGGCGGGTTTTTCCAGCCTGCGCTGGTTCCTGCGCTCCAATTTGTCTCGTTGTTTCTGCTGGCGAGTCTGTTCTTTCTGCCGTTTCGTAAATGTCGATCGGCCTCTTGGCATGTCCTTCTCCCAATATATATTAGATGTTGATTGCCGGCTCCACGTTCCGGGCCGGCCTACGCTGCGCGAAATTTTCCGTCCGGCTGGTTGAGCCGCCGTCCGATCCGTTTTTGTTATTCGCCTCTTCGCTGGGCCGACTCACCGAATCCGCTTGCTAGTGCGCACGGCGCCACGTACGATGTTTGCAGATAGTGAATGGACTCTCTCTGACTCGGGACGAACACAGCGGTTCTTACGCCATCATCCGCCACAATATCAGGACCTACCTGTCGGCCGGTGTTGTTGAAGTTGTCAAGGGCAAGCACAACGCTGAATTGGAATTGAAAAAGCTGGAACAATTCCAGCATCCACCCGATCGCCACGAGGGCTGGCGATACTTCATCGAACGGACTGACCTGAAAGCGGGAACCGATCCCATCGAAGCCACGCAGCGGCGTCAGGCGGAATTGGAAGTGCGAGAGTCGAAAGCGCTCGAAGAAACGAAGCCGCCCATCGTCCAGTCGACGAATCACCATCGATAGAAGACACGATTCATCGGATGCGACAACGAAACATCCTGACTTAACAATGCAGCAAGAATTCGGGATTATCCGGCAGTTTGCAGTCGAACTTCACTGGTTTGAAGCCGGCGTCGAATTTCAGGATCCTTCGGTCGGTCCGGCTGGCTACGTAGAAATGGCCCGAACCTGAGAACGCCATACCCGAGCCGTTCTTGACTTTGACTCCCTTAATGGGCGAGAGGATAAAGTCCTGGGGCGGGTCTGGAAGTTTCGCGGTCAAGACTTCATTGGCGCCGCTGACGTACAAGTTACCTCTCCACACTACCAGGTGAACGGGTGTTTCTACCTGATTGCTTTGGCCCAAAAACTTTCCGTTCTTGTCATAGATCTTGATGCGGCCCGCGGGTTGGTCGCTAACATAGAGGGCATTGTTCGTCCAGACGATCCCCCGGACGGAATGTTTCTTTGCGCCATCGTCGCTATAGGCAAGTCCAGCGGGAGACGGAATGGAAGTGATCTGAGAACCAAGGTTGGCCACGTTGGAACCGACGAACGTCCCCGGATAGAAGTGCCCCTTGCTGGCCAAAGCGGCGGCGAGGGGAGCGGGTGCCGCGCTTTGGCGGTTATCGGATACGGTGAGCCGCGTGACTAGATTCGTGTCCTGACTTGATATATAGCAGTGCCCGGAATTGTCGAAGGTCAAATCGAAGGGATGCAGGATTCCATTGCAAGTGTCTTTCGCAGCGAACTTGTTGACGAAAGTGTATTTTGTGCCGGAGCCTCTGTAGCAAAGAACCCCGTTTTGATCTTTGTTCGCATTGACGACATAGAGGTACTTATCCACAAGGTAGATGCCGCGAAGTTCGTCCAAAATCGCGGCACCATCGTCCGCTAGCACGCTGGTCGTGAGCAAGGTTCCATCTTTGTTGTAGGCGTGAACGTTATTCTTATGCGGATTCGATTCCGGCTTGCCGCCGTGAAGCGTAACGAAGAGCATAGTCCGCTGATTCCGTGGACAGATTCTAGTCGACTTGAGCGGCTTCCGACCCGAAAGCCGCGAAAGAATAGTGCTACTCGTCTGGCGAAACGTTTCACCGTCGCCGATCACCATCAATGGAAGGTCGATCTCTTTGCAGAAGGAACTGCGAGTCTGCGGCCAAAACGACGGCGATCCGAATTGACGGTATTCGGCGATCGGCGTACTGTCCACACAACAAAGCAGTACATTGCCCTCTGCATTCATTAAGGAGGAGCTCATGAGCCCCCAGCAAAGACCTGAGCCGATCCCGGCTTCGGAAACAACTCTCCCGGTTCCCAGGACACTGCTTCGCCAATTGGTTCTCTGTTTTCTTTTCACAGCCGGCGCTTTTAACTGCGTCGCCAGCGCGCAAACGGCTGCGGGCGACGACAGCGATAAGGTAAAGAAGGTCTTCTATTCGCCACAGGATCGGCTGGACGCAATGCATGCAGCCGCCTTGTTCCAGGTAAAAGCGGTGGCCGAAGCCGACATCATGAAGGGGCCGGAGCAGGACAAGAAACACTTCCAACTTCACTACAACGATAAAGTGATCTGCGACTTCGCGACTCCCGGCTCGAAAATGGGTGGCAATACGCCCAAATTCGCCTGCAAGATCACGCGTGTGGAAAGCGTCGACGGTACGACGCAGAATTTGACGCCCGACATGGACGAGCAGGATCCGGTCAAGGTCAAGTTCGGAGCCAATGACAACGAGGTCTACGCCGAGATGGTTTCCACGCGCTTGATGTGGGCGCTCGGATACTACGCCGACTCCTGGTTCCCGGTGCGCGTGGAGTGCCATAACTGCCCGGAGAACCCGATTTCCGGGTCCGGTGCAACCTCGACGCGCACCTTCGATCCGGCAACGATTGTGCGGAAATATCCCGGCAAGAAGATGTACGAGGACGGCAAGGAAGAAGAAGGCTGGAGCTGGAAAGAGTTGGATTCGGCCAACGGCCGCCCAACCTACGAACGCGATGGACTGAAGTTGCTGGCCGCCTTCATCCAGCATAGTGACAACAAGCCGCCGCAACAGCGCCTGACTTGCGACAAGGTGAAGGTCGACGACAAGGCACAGCCGTTCAAGACCACCTGCAACAACTCCATCATGCTGGTGCAAGATGTGGGAGCGACCTTCGGCGGCGGCGGCTGGTTTACCAGTAACGGTTCGGCCAAGATGAATCTGCACATCTGGTCCGGTAAGAAGCTGTGGAACAAGGTCGGAACCGATGCAGCGCCTAAGCAATGCGAGGCCGCGTTGCGGAAGAGCTTGACCGCCCATGACGGTCTGGATAATCCGAAGATCAGCGAGGAAGGACGGCGCTTTGACGCCGGGCTGATGTGCCAGCTTTCCGACAAGCAGATCGAAGATCTCTTCCGTGTTGCGCGCGCCGCCGCCATGCCCGAGTACCACAATTCAGATGGCAGCTTTAAAGCGGGAGTGGATGAAGCTTCGGTCATTAAGCAATGGGTCGAGGCGTTCAAGAGGAAACGGGAAGAGCTCGCACAAGGCCGCTGCGAGTGGAAGGAGAAGCCGTCGGACCTGACCGCGATTGACAACCCGATGGGTTTGCCGTCCGTGCCCAACTACTGCTCTGCCAAGCCATATTGACTAGGCGGAACGGCCGTCCCTTCAGCCTGGAAAATGTGTGAAACGCTTACTGTGCTTCGCGCACTATCCCTATGAGCGAGGGCATCGCCTAGGGCGATGACTGGTTCACAACCCAGCCGGATAACCATTTGGATGGGTTCTGATAAGTGCCGGAGCCGAGGGGAAGCGGCTCCGGCGCTTCCGGATCGATCTTCTCCAGCAAGCTAGACATCTCATCCGACGCGAGTTACGTTAAGGAGTCCGCCTTTGTCCCTGCCAGATGTCAGGCCCATTCCAGCCAAGACCTGTCGTCGAACTGGCCTCGCGATCCTGAAACGCTTTCCTTTGCCCGCCGAAGGCCCGGAAGACATACCCTCCGGAACGGTTCCAGTGCTACACTGTCAACCACTTCAAAGGTCCCGGGGCAAGGTCTTGCAGTTCCATTCTTTTGACGAATCTTACGTCAACCGCCTGCGGGCCGGGGACTTTCGCACGCAGGAACATTTTTCTGCCTACTTTAGCGCGTTGATCAAGATCAAGCTGGGTTCCCGGGTGAAGTCTCCGGAAATGATCGAAGATCTACGGCAGGAAACCTTCGCCCGTTTTTTTGTGGCATTGCGGGAAGAGAAGATCCTGCGGCCGGAGTGTCTGGGCTCGTTCATTAACTCGATCTGCAATAACGTCTTATTCGAATACTATCGCTCGGCCGCGCATAACGGTCCCACGGATGATGAAGAACAGAATGATCTCCCCGCCGAAGCCCCAGACGCGCTGGATGCCCTCAGCACGAAAGAGACGGAGAAGAAGGTGCGGGAAATTCTGCAGAAGCTGCCCGAACGCGACCGCCAATTGTTGCGCGAGGTTTTCCTTGAGGAGCGCGACAAGGACGAGGTCTGCCGGGAGCTCGGCGTGGACCGGGATTACCTGCGGGTGCTGCTGCACCGCGCTAAACAAGCGTTTAAATCGTCGTATCTGAAGCAGATGAAAGTTGGGCCTTCGGGAGTGCCTCCGCTTCGAAAGCCCTGGAATGCTGCGATGCGGTGTTTATAAATGCAAGGGAGGATGTGAACATGGACCACGACGTGGTGGTTCGAGACAAAATGACGGAACGGTACTTGCTGGATGAGCTCGATCCCGGTCTGCGGGATCAGTTCGAAGAACACTTTTTCGACTGTCCAGATTGCGCTCTGGATGTACGCGCCGGTACCGAACTGATTGCGCAGAGCAAGGCGATTCTGGGCGAGCCGCCGGAAAAGGCTTTCGTTCATCCCGTGCGGGCCCGGACCAGCCGGTCATGGGGATGGTTCAACTGGCTGCGTCCGTCGTTGGTTGTGCCGGTGATGGCTGCTCTGTTGCTTGTCATCGTTTATCAACGTGCAGTCGTAGTTCCAGGATTGGAATCGGCGCTTCATCAACCCCAGGTTCTGCCCTGGGCACAGGTCAACGTCGGGACCTATGGGGCTGGACCGATAATTACGATTCCCAAGGGGAGGGATTTCCTCCTATTTGTAAGGATCCCAGCGGATGGAAGTTACACGCGTTATACCGCGGAGTTATATAATCATGACGGAAAGCGGGAATGGTCACTTACGATTCCAGCGGAATTACAGCAGGATCAGTGGTCAGTCCGAGTACCTACTGCCGATCGGGAGGCGGGAAGTTATATCCTCGATGTGAACGGAGTTACAGCCGCCGGGGATCACAGGGAAATCGGCAAGGCATCATTCGAGCTGCAAATACAAAAGTAAGTCCGCAGGGGGAGGACCTGTATGGCTGCCAATCCGAATTCCGCTCCGGAGTCGTTTCACCTCTACCACGGCGAGGCGCACATCTTAAGCGGCGAGCTGCACCGCCCGATCAAACACAAGATCGAGCGCTATGGAAATATCGTGCTTCAGCACAGCCGGCGCGAAACGCATTTGACTGAAAGAGTCGGCGAAACCAGCATCGAGGGCCTGATTTCCTTCAAGTCCGGTCACACGCGAGTGATCGGCTCGCAAATCAAGGCAAAGAAAGACATCTTCGGCAACGATCATGCCGGCTGGTTCACGCTGGCCACCGCGGCGTTCGACGGGTTCAATGTACTCGATATTCTGACCGCCGACCGGGTGGTGGCGCAGATTTCGACCGAACATGGGTACAACGCGCCGCCGGCTCTTCCCGAGCACGTTCCCTCAGTTTCATTCCTGGGCACGCGCTTTGAGAATCTGCGCATCGGCGGATATCCGGTCGAGGTCGAACTCGATCTCGGAATCTGCGGCAGCAAGCCGAAGGGCGACCGGCCGTATCTGGAAGATAAGGACTTTCTCGACCGCGTGGAGCGCCAGCTCGATGGGATTGCCGGCACCAAAGGCCTTCCGAAAGATCTGGTGAGCGAGTACGATTCCAAAATCAAGGACATTGGCAAGCTCCGGAAAGGCGCGAACGGTAAAGGCTCGTCCAACGGCAACTCCAAGGTGCAATGCTCACTGGTCAAAAGCATCGGGCCGATCCCGATTCCCGGAGTGCGGACGTTCGGGAACGTGATCTTCATTCCGAATTTTGGCACGGTGGCGTTAGGGGAAGTCGAAGTTGGAGTGAACCCAGCCGAGGGCGGCCCGTTCGTCGCAACGCAAAAGGGATCTTCGAGCGCATCGAACCACAGCAATTACTTCATGCTGCACATGTTCGATATGCAACTGGGTTGCCCGGTGGGCGGAAGCGGCAAGGGTGGCGGAGTAGGGTCCAACGGAACCACGCAGCCCTAAATGGTCTTGTCTGCCTTGCCGTTGCCTGCGGGCTGGCTTGTACTCGTGCGGATAACCCGCAAGGTGCTTATGATCGCGCTTATAAGGTCTTTGTCCAGGGCGATCTGAGACGAAGTCAGGACGAGGCTCATCGCAAATACCAACAGCTTCAGGCTTCCGATCGGGAATGGGCCTTGAAGTTCAGAATCCTGGAAGCAGAGTCTGTCCTGTGGCAAGGGATGTACGCCGAGGCGCTCTCCCTCGTCGACGTCCCGGCGCCGACGCCCAGTAACCGTGTCTCGATGATTGAGATTCTCTCGATCAAGGGCGTCGCGCATGCCCGCCTGCACCTCTTCGCGGAAGCAGAACAGGAACTTGGGCAGGCCGATCAAATCTGCCAGAGATTCTCGGAAGCGACATGCGGCGACGTGATCCGGGGGATGGGTGTTCTCGCAGTTCAGCATGGCCAGATCGATTCCGCCAAGCAGCTCTTCGGTCAGTCTTTGCAGTTCGCTCGAGCACGCCACGATGACTTCCTCGAGCTCACTTCCCTCCTCAACCTGAGTTTGACCTCCTTGCGCGAAGATCATTTCGACGAAGCCGTCGATTGGGCACGCGCGGCCTACAGTGGGTCGACGGCTTTGGGGGCCGATGGCGTAGCCCAGGGGGCACTCGGCAACCTCGGCTGGGCGTATTACAACCTGGGCGACTCGGAAAAGTCGTTGGAATCGTCTCTTGAGGCAGAGAAGCGCGCAGGGCAAATGGGGAACTCCACCGCCCAGTTGTTCTGGATCACCAATGCGGGATACGTTTACGCGGATCGGGGAGATCTCATCGACGCGGCGCAATCCTATCGTGAAGCGATGGGCTTGGCAAATAAGACGGGCGGGAAAGAAGCTATCTATAACGCCCTCCGTGCCCTCGCGCTTGTCTCTGTCGAAAGCGGCGCGCTCGACGAGGCGAGCAACTATTCCGACCGAGCCATCGCTATCGCCCGTTCCGACAACAACCGGCTCGACGAGCTCTATCCGCTCCTCGTCAAAGGCCTGGTTGCGGCCAAGTCCCATGACGGCGGCGGGGCGGAGAGGATTTTCCTCGAGGTCGAGCGGGATCCAAATGCAAATGCCTCGCTCAGATGGCGTTCCGAGCACGCGCTCGCCCGCCTGTACGAGGACGAGAGCCGTCCGGACGCCGCGGAGGGGGAGTATCGCGCGGCGCTTGCGACATTCGAGGCCGCGCGATCTTCGCTCCGGCGCAGCGATTCGAAGCTGCCGTTTTCGAGCAATGCCTCGCGCATCTACGACGATTACGTTCACTTTCTGGTCGCGCAGAAAAAGACAAACGACGCCCTGCGCTGGGCCGACTACAGCCGCGCGCGCACATTGAAGGAAGGACTCGGACTGTTGCCTAAGAAAGACTCCGCCGGTCCGGCGTCCTTGGACGCTCAACAGGTTTCCCGGCGAGCGAACGGCGCAATTTTTTTCTACTGGCTGGGCGAGGCGCAGTCCTATCTGTGGGCGATCACGCCGCAGCAGACCGGATTGTTCACGCTGCCCCCTCGCTCCGAGATCGAGGCGGCCGCGCAGCGCTATGGCAAATCGCTGGGCGGGCCGCAGGACGTTCTCGGGCCCTCTGGCCAATCGCCCGATCCTGATGGACTATGGCTCTACCGCACTCTGATCGCTCCCGCGCAGCCGCTTTTGAAAAAAGACATGCGAGTGTTTGTAATTCCCGACGGCGCGCTGAACAATCTCAACTTTGAGACGTTGATCGTCGACGCGCCACAGCATCATTTCTGGATCGAAGAGGCCGACGTGATGAATGCCAGCTCGTTGAGACTGCTGGAGGCGTCTGTCAGGAACGACATCTCGCGCAAACTGAAGCGGCCAAACAGCGTTCTGCTCATTGGCGATACTGTCACTCCCGGACCAGACTATCCGCAATTGCCGCGAGCCGCGGACCAGATCAAGAGTGTCGCGAAGCACTTTCCGGCGTCGGCGCAGCGAGTCATCGCACGGGAACAGGCTACTCCGCAGGCTTATTTCGACTCCCGGCCTGAGCAGTTTGCCTACATTCACTTCGTGGCGCATGGCACGGCGAGCCGCTTGAGCCCGCTCGACTCCGCCATCGTGCTCTCGAAGAGCGCCTCGCAACCCGACTCTTTCAAGCTCTATGCGCGCGAGATTGTTCCCCATACGCTGCACGCCAATCTGGTCACGATATCGGCCTGTTACAGCGCCGGAGAACGTGCTTACTCCGGAGAGGGCCTGGTCGGGTTGGCATGGGCGTTCCTGGGAGCGGGAGCCCACAACGTGATCGCCGGCCTTTGGGAAGTGACCGACGCATCGACGGATCAGCTCATGGATAAGTTCTATGACGAGATCGAGAAGGGTGCAAGCGTGGATGCGGCCTTGCGGATTGCCAAGCTCTCGTTACTCCATGGGAGTGCGTTTCACAATCCCTTTTACTGGGCACCCTTTCAGCTTTACACCGGGTCTTGATGCCAGAAACCGTTCGTTGCCGTTGTTGGCCGTGTGTCAGCATTTTGTCACATGCCAACACCATGGATTCCCTCCGCGTCATTCGGGCATCAACAGCACTTGCCAATTGCGTTAAGTCGGCGCAAATTCGCGAAGTTCCCGTGTCCCCGCCGACGTTTTGAATTGGCAGCAGCAGTGCATATCCATGACGATGCGATTGCGTGTGGTGACCGCGACCCTGCCGGGAGATCTCGCCCTTGTATGGCTCAGTTGGCTTAGTGCTGCAATGGGCGTACGAAGAATATCAACCGTTGAGGGGGGACGAGCATCTCTGGAGTAGGCTCAGAGTCCCAAACTCGAAGCCGAGGATACAGGTCTCAATTACTTCAGAATAAAGGAGGAGAAAATGCTTAAGTACGTAGTTCTATTCGCGGTGGCAGGAATGCTCGCAATGGGCGCCCCCACCAAGCCGACTCTTACTGGCGGCTCCTTTCAGGTCGACGCCCGCCATTCCGATGCGCAACTGATCACGGACGCGACCACGGATTACGGCAAGACAAAGGTGGCAGTAACGCTTGGTTTTGGTCGAATGAACGGCCGGGTCGAACTGAACAATGACGACCTTGCAAAGTCCTCGTTCGATTTCAGGTTCTACCCCGCCAGCTCGATGGATCCTCAGATCAACGAGGACGGAAAATTCCTGAGTGAGTGGCTGGCCAATCTGTCGAATCATACTTTGGTTTGTTTTCACTCCAAGGGAGCAGTGAGGACCGCGGATGGACGGTTGCAGACTACCGGCAATCTGATCTTGACCCGGGTAGACCGGAACGTCGATTTGACCCCTAGCGAAGCATATGCGGGACCCGTCTATGGCCCGCCGGTAATCCATCGTGTTTCGCACGAAGCCACGTTCGTCTTTGATACCCCCGCCGATGCCAGGGAGCAAAAAGATGGCGGGGTTGTGCTCTCCGGATCGACGCGTATGTTCCGTGAGGATTATCCGCAGTTGGTGAGAGCGGTGGTTGGCACCTACTGGCCGCCCGTGGTACAGGATAAGAACTGCGAAACTTCAACCACTACTGGTGAGGACTATCGCGGTGCTCACTGTACGGGAACCATGTTGATGGCTCCCGGCCTTCCCGAGGCGCCACGCGCAGGCAACGCGGAAGACCTTGGCGCGGAACAGAATTTCAATGCGCTGGTGGGGAATCGCCTGAACATTCAGGTTCACATGCATCTGTTGCCGAGGAGCTCCGCACAGCAGAGTGCGGGTGGGAACTAGCTCCCGACTTCGTGCTGCCGATTTTGCGATCTCCCGGCGCGGTGTGCCGGAAGGGGAAAGGAAAGACGAGAATGCCCCGGTGTGTCTATGTTGCCCTGTTGCTGTTTGCCGTCGGCGTGCTCTCAACGCGGAACCTCCCGGCGCAGGACAGCAAAGAAGCCCATCACATCAGGAACATTGTGTTGGTTCATGGCGCATGGGCCGACGGGTCTGGCTGGAGAGGCGTTTACGACATTCTGGTGAAGGATGGATACAACGTCAGCATCGTGCAAGAGCCGGAGACGTCGTTCCAGGAGGATGTCGCTGCGACTAAGCGCATCCTGGCACTCCAGGATGGGCCATGCATTCTGGTGGCTCACAGCTATGGGGGAGCCGTAATTACGGAAGCGGGAACGGATCCGTCGGTGGCCGGTTTGGTGTACATCGCCGCCCACATGCCGGATGCGGGTGAGAACGAGGCGGATGGTGGCAAGCGCTTTCCAAGCGACCTCAGTAAGTCGAACGCGATTAAGAAGACCGCGGACGGCTTTACTTATTTGGACCCGGTACAGTTTCACGAGTACTTTGCAGCCGATCTGACTGCCGAGCAGGCCGCATTCTTGGCACGCTCGCAGGTGTTCAATGCGGCCATGAATTTCAGGGGTGTCATTACTACGCCGGCTTGGCGGAGTAAGGCAAGCTGGATGCTGGTGGCGGGGGCGGATAGAACCATCAATCCCGAGCTCGAACGGTGGTATGCCGCGCGAGCCAACAGCCACAAAGTCGAGATCGCAGGGGCTAGTCACTCGGTCTACATCTCCAGGCCGAAGGAGGTTGCATCTTTGATTGAAGAAGCAGCGTCCCACGCGCGCTAAGACACACTCGTCGGAAAATAGAACGGTGACGCGGCATTTCCCGGACGTGGTACAGATTTTCTAACTCTGTGAGCAACCGGCTGTGCCGAAAAGGAGACCAACTATGGCAACGCGACCGCCGCTACCCCCGTTTACCCCCGAGACTGCGATTCAGAAGGTGCGTCTTGCCGAAGATGGTTGGAATTCCCGAGATCCCGAAAAAGTGGCTGAGGCATACTCGCTCGATTCGCGCTGGAGGAACCGCTCGGAATTTCTCAGTGGCAGGCCGGAAATAACCGCCTTTCTCAGGCGCAAATGGACGAAAGAGTTGGACTACCGGCTGATCAAGGAACTCTGGGCTGTCACCGAAAATCGCATCGCCGTTCGGTTCGCATACGAATGGCACGACGACTCCGGGAATTGGTTTCGCTCATACGGCAATGAAAATTGGGAATTCAGTGAGGATGGCCTGATGAAGGCAAGGTTCGCAAGCATCAACGATCTTCCCATCAAGGAATCGGATCGCAAGTATCGGTGGCCTCTCGGCCGCCGGCCCGAAGGTCATCCGGGATTGAGCGACCTCGGCCTGTAACCAAGTCAGATGAGTCGAACAGCGCGATCATCCCACTCGTTGCTTAGGCGCGGCCGGATCTGCCTTTTCGAAGTAATCGCGCTGCAAGATTGTCCACCATTTGGGGTGTGGCGAAAGGTGGGACTCGAAAGCAATTTCACCCGGTAGCCGCAGTTCAACTTCGGTTCCGTGCCCGGGGCGACTCAAGACCCTAAGACTCGCGCCAATTCTCTCGGCTCGCTCCCGCATGCCCGGCAAACCCCAATGGCCGTCCTTGCCGAATTGCAGAACTTTAGAATCGATCCCGCATCCGTCGTCACGAACCACCATGCGCAATTCGTTCGTTGAGTATTCCAGGTGCACGTCGATACTGCTGGCGTGAGAATGACAGAAGGCATTCATGAGCGCCTCCCGGCCAATCCTGTATACGTCGTCGAGAATGGCACGTCGCAATGGCACGGATAAGCCCTCGACGACGACGCGAAACGCAGCCTTTTGTGCGCCAAGTTCACCGGGAATCCGCAGCAATGAACTCTTCAGATCATCGGCGCTATCGCTCGACGAGCGCAAGCCCAGAAGTGTGTTCCGGCCTTCCTGCACAACCTGTCCCATTAAAGCCAAAACATGATTCATCGCCGGCAATACCAGCGAATCCGGAGGCAGTTGATCGACCGCAACATGCAATTGCATCGACGCGCTGAGCACGCCTTGCAGAAGGGTGTCATGCAATTCCTGCGCGACACGCGTGCGCTCGGCGAGTCGTTCCTCGAAGCGCAGGCTCAATTTTCTGCTCACCTGGTAAAGGCGCAGACGGTGAATTCCGACGATCACCACCGCGCATAGGATCACGCAGACCACCGGGAACCACCATTTCTGCCAAAAAGGTGTTTCGCCCTTGATCGTCGTGGAGGCAAGCACGCCCTCGCTGGGGAGCGCGCTTGTCGTGGGGGGTGGATGAAAACCGGGTGCCACCAGAAGGGCGGCATATTCGACCCCGGGATGAGTGATGTTGCTCCACTCCAAGTTAGCCTGAATCTTCGTGAACGGGCTGTCCGCAAATGGTTGGACCCACCAGGTGGTCTGGCCTCTTGCGTAAATCACGATCTGCTCCCCGGGTTGCGCGCCCACGACGCGACCTGCGATCACGGTCACCTTCGCCGGATTGTCCGCGCCTGCTAGAGGAACTCGGGTGAACTCGATGCTCGGATGAGAATTACCGGTCCGCGAAGAGGCGCAACCAAACAGCGGGATGAAGACAACGGCCAACAACAGGACTCCCACGATCCGCCCCATGCTTATCGTAGAAGTGGTGATGACCCGGGCGTCTTGACGCCCCGGTTCCCCATCCTTTCGGCGGTTTGATGCATCGAGATTGATCCACTTCGCCATCAGAAACTAAATCGTGCCCCGAATTGGCCGATGCGGGGCCCGGGAACACCATTGAGATCCTCCGCAAGCACTGTGCCAAAGCCCACTGTTCCGATCTGGGTGTTTGGCCCCGCGAACCCGTGGCGGTTGAACACGTTGAACATCTGGAAGTATAGACGGAGCCCGTAGCGCTCGCCGGAAAACCGCAGAGACTTGCTCACTCCCAGGTCTTCGGAGGCGTAACCAGGATTGCGCAGCTGTGACAAATAACCGGGCGCATCGCCGAACTCGCCATTCGCAGGATTGGCAAAACACGCCGGGTTAAAATAAGTGCCGCCCACCTGTCCGTCGTAATGTTCTCTGATATCGCAGCCGGGAACGATGTCTGAATAGACATTGTTGATTCCTGGGTAATACACATTCGCGGGAATTCTTATCGGTGTTCCTGTGTTGTAGTGGAAACCCGTGCTCACCGTCCAGCCACTCAGGAGCGCGTCGCCGCCGGGCCCGAATCCCGAAAGAAGCTCTTTCCCACGCCCGAAGGGAAGCTCGTATGAGACATAGCCCTTCACGATGTGCGTCTGGTCGAAAGAAGAGATTGTGTGGCGCTCCCGCTGGAGGTTATAGACATCCTGAAGAGGGCCGGGATAGTAGAGATCCTCGAAGGCGTTGTCGACGTCTCCGTGAGACGAAGACAGGTTGTAGCTCACCAACATGGACAGGCCGTGCATGGTTCGTTTCTTTAGCGAGAGCTGAAGAGACTTGTAGTCGCTATTTCCCAGGGGCGAACCGACGAAGAACAGGGGACCGTAGGTCATGGCGACATTCGGGAACGGCGCTACCGAGGCCCACCCGAATCCGGAGAAGCCGGGTTCGATGATCCAGGCGTACTGCTGGCCAGATTGAACCAGGGCGGTATAATCCGAGAGCTTCGGTTGGTTCGCTCTGACGTAGCCGCTTTCGAGATGATACCCGTGGTTCTGAATGAAGTTGGCTTCGAGGTATAGGTCGCTGGTGATTTCCCGCTGTACTCCAACTGACCATTCCTGAATGTTGCCCAGCTCAAGGGCGTGAGGATCGATTGAGACCATTCCATAGCGCGTGAAGTTGGGATCTTTGCCCGGGTCGACCGCTTGACCCGGGTAGCCGGCGTCCCAGTCGAAGGATGACAGCACCTGGTTGTTCCGCACGAAGCCGGGATTAAATGCGTAGGGAATTCCGCTGTACGTGTTCAGGTTAAGCGGTACGTAAAAGATTCCAAGGGACGCACGTGCCACGGTGCGCGGTGTAACTTGATACGCGCCACCGATGTGTCCCGAGAAATTGTGGTAGTACTGCATTTTCTCGAATGAATCGCCGCCGTCGTTGGCAAATTCCAGCGCGCCCAGCAGGCCGGTGACCGGGTTTGTGACGGTCGTGTCGAAATTAGACCAGTGACCGTATTTCTCGTGATAGCGTCCATTGAAATCCCAGCGCAAGCCGGCATTCAGCGTAAGTCTCGAGGCGACTTTTATGTCATCCTGCACAAACAGTGAAATCGATTTGCGTCGGCCGTAGATATTGTCTGGTTCGCTCACCGACGCCTGGTTGACGTCTCCCAACAGGAAGCTGGCGAAACCAAAGCCAAGGCAGCCCGATCCGTTATCGCAGGTGCTTACGTTTGAAAAGCTTCCCGCGGTTTGTGCCGGGTCAAATATGAATGAAGGAACTCCGGAATCGGCGTGCGAATTAAACTGCTGCACCCGCAACTCAGCGCCGAACTTGTAAGTGTGGCGGCCGTGGACCCAGGATAGTGTGTCATCGTAGATAAAAGTGTTGGCTGCGTAAAAATCATTGAACTGGCTCCCGAGGCTCCCCTCGTCGATGGGCAAGCCCGCGACGTATCGATGCTGGTCACTGTTCACGCCTTGAAACTTTATGACCGGGAAATTGCCCGCGCCAAAATCTCCCAGCCCTAGAGTCGAAGGCCAATCTCCGACACGTGATCGCGCGGCGCTTGGATTGCGGAATCGGTTGAATGTGGTGCTCGCTACACTCAGGAGAGTGTTGGATATCGTCCAGGAATGACGGAAGCGCAGAGATGGCGCGGTGGTGTTGTGATCATACGCATTGGCCATCGGCCCGCCATCTTGCGACCCTGCGGACCAGATTCCTCCCTGATTCGACAGCAGGCGCGGGATATACGCATAAATAAAGGATCCATCCAAACGATGCTTCGGAGACAGGTTGTAATCGAGTTTGACGCTGATCTGGTTGCTTTGATACCAGGTTGCCGGATTGCTGAGGGGAAGCGCGTTATTGTTCGTGAGGGTTGATGCGAGTGGTTGGTAGTCCTGCCGATAGAGACTGACGATGTTCTGCGACACCTTGCTGATGCGACCGGCCGGAATTGAATTGCCGGTGAACTGCTCTCCCGTCTCAGGATCGAAGATCATCCCTTGCTGCAGGGCGACCGACTGCCCTGCGTCGTTTTGTACGAATATCGGTGTAGTTCCCACGCCACAGTTCGGAGCGATGCTACCGCCGGGCTGGGTACAAAGTTGTGCTCCGAGCAAGGCGGTAAAATCGCCTCCGAGAAATGCCGACGTCGGAACAGTGGACGTCAGTCCTCCAATACCTGCATTGGAGAACGTGTATCGCTCCCAGGCCGAATAGAAGAAAAGCTTGTCCCTCATAATCGGCCCGCCGAAACTGGCGCCATAGTCATACAGGCGATCATCGGGTCTGCCGAATGCGCGCTGGCAGTTGGCGATCTGCGCCGGGTCGCCTTCCGCCGCTACCAGACACTGCTCCCCGTTGTATTTGTTTCCCCAGGACTGCGCGTCGAGGTCTTCATTGTGCAGATAGTAAAAGCCGCTGCCATGCCATGCGTTGGCGCCCGACTTCATTTCATAACGAAAGATGCCTCCGCCCGTGCGGCCTTCGTCAGCGCTAATTCCGGCGCTGGTCACCTGAAGTTCTTGCACCGCCTCCATCGGAGGGCTTGATTCGCTGAGATAGCCGCCGATCTGCGACACGGCTGAGGTACCGTCGATCATCACTTCCTTGGTGCTCGTGAGGCTGCCGTCAATATGGGAACCGAAATCTTTATCGGCAGGATTGGGCCCGTTGCCCTCCACACCCGGCACATAAGCAAACATGAAAGCGGAAAGGTTTCGTCCGCCTTGCACATTCAGGGGCAACTCGGTGACAGCGGCATTGCTGAGAATTGTGGAGATCGACGATGTTTGTGTTCGAAGTTCGGGCATGTTCCCAGTAACGGTTATGCCTTCGTTGTTCGAGCCGGCCGTCAGAACAATATCGATCTCAATTGCTTCACCGATAGCCAGATCGAGAGCCGCTCGCCGATATTTCTGAAAGCCATCCTTCGAACCTACAACAGCATATTGGCCGACCAGCAAGTTCAATAAGATGAACCGCCCTCCGGTGTTTGTCGTAGTCGAAGACTGAAAATCATTCTTCAAGTTGATGGCGGTGACCTGTGCATTGGCAATGACGGCGCCGCTCGGATCTCTTACTGTCCCCGAGATGGTGGCACGGTCTGATTGGGCGAGCATCTTCCCGGTGCCAAAGAGCAACACCAGAAAGACTCGCAAAGCCGTCTTCATTTGAACCCCACAGCGCTTTTCACAGGCAAGTACGCTGCAACCCGAGAGGGGGACTCCTCACGGTGCTCAACTGTGGGAAGAAGATTACATGAATCGCGGCGGGTTCGCATCACCAGGGAGGAACTTCTTTTCGCCAGGAAAACTCCGGCTGATACCAATCTACTTCCGTGAATACACACGCACGTAATCCACCAGCATGCGCTGAGGAAGGACGGTAGTACGGTCCGGATTGCCGGGCATCTTTCCGCCCACTGCCAGGTTCAGCACGATGAAGAATGGATGGTCAAAAATCCACCGTTGGCCGGCTGGAATATCCCGCGGCGTTTTCGAGCCATAAGGTTTGCCGTCGACGTAAAAGCGGATTACCTGCGGTTCCCACTCGACGGCAAAAATGTGAAAGCCATCGGTGAACTGCCCGCGAGGCAGAGCGTAGGCGGTCGTGAGCGGATTTTGTCCCGAGTATCCAGGACCGTGCAGGCTGCCATGGATGGTCGCTGGTTCCGATCCGACATTCTCCATAATGTCGATCTCTCCACAAGCCGGCCAGCCGACTGTAGAGACATCGTCGCCCAACATCCAGAACGCCGGCCAAACCCCTTGCCCGGACGGAATCTGGATGCGCGCCTCGAATCGGCCATAGCGTTGACTGAAGTGTCCCTGGGTTTTCAGGCGGGCAGAGGTGTAGTTGCGCATGATGCCATCGGGCCCTTTGAACCCTTCCTGGATGGCCTCAATAACGAGATGGCCGTTCTCCTGCCGAATGTTTTGAGGTCGGGAAGTATAGTATTCGAGTTCGCCGTTTCCCCATCCGCTTCCGCCGCTTTCTGCAATCCACTTTCCTGGGTCCGGCTCAGACCCATCGCGCCCGTTAAACTCGTCACGCCACGTCAGAGTCCATGAGGATCTCGAGCCGTGCGTAGGCCCGGGCGCCTGGTTCCAGGCGGCAGGCTGCAGGCAGGCCACTAGGGCCACAACCACGATGACCGATTTATGTCTCACGTCGATTCTTCGGAATCAAAAGTGCGCCCGGCTCATCGCGAACTCTGCGAGAGCCGGGCTCCTGAAGGAACTACGCAGCCGCTTGTTTGCGTTGCTGAACGAACGCGAGCAGGTCCGCATTGATCTGGTCCGCATGGGTGGTGGGCATTCCGTGCGGGAAACCGGGATAAACCTTGAGCGTGGCATTCTTCACCAATTTGGCAGATTGCAGCGCGGCCGCGCCAATCGGTACGATTTGGTCATCCTCGCCATGAAGAATGAGAGTTGGCACGTCGAATTTCTTGAGATCCTCCGTGAAGTCCGTCTCTGAGAAAGCCTTGATACAGTCGTAGCCCGCTTTCACCCCGCCCATCATTCCCTGGAGCCACCACTTCTGCCGGATTCCTTCCGATATCTTGGCGCCGGGGCGGTTGTAGCCGTAAAACGGAATCGTCAAGTCCATGTAAAACTGCGGCCGGTTCTTTGCATATTCGGCTCGTAGTCCGTCGAACACCTCAATGGGCGCGCCTGCGGGATTGTTCGGGGTCTTTACCATGAGCGGGGGCACTGCACTGATGAGCACGGCCATGGCGACGCGCTTGGAGCCGTGCCGGCCGATGTAGCGGGCAACTTCTCCGCCGCCGGTGGAATGGCCAACATGGATCGCGTCCTTCAGATCAAGCTTTTCGGTCAGGGCCGCTAGATCGTCAGCATAGGTGTCCATGACGTTTCCGCCCCATGTTTGGGTTGAACGGCCGTGGCCGCGCCGGTCATGCGCGATTACGCGGTAGCCCCGCTCGCCGAAAAATAACATCTGTGCATCCCAGTCGTCCGCGGTCAGCGGCCAGCCGTGGCTGAACACTATGGGCTGGCCCTTACCCCAGTCCTTGTAGAAAATCTGCGTGCCGTCTTTTGTCGTGATGGTGGGCATAATTCTTTTCTCCTCGGTGATTGTGTTGGAAAAGGCGGCCCTTCGATCAGGCCGCGGAGACACGTTCGGGGTGAAACCGAACGGTTGCGAAAACTGTGAGCGTGGCAAATATGAGCAAAACCAGAATTTGAGCAACCAGGAATGGTGGTTCTTTTTGTGTCGGAGCCAGTGCTTTCAAAGCCGGAACTTTCTCAAAGCACTGAACGACCAAAACGAACACATTAAAGTACAAAGCGACAGCGGAGCCCACGACGTACATCCAACGCCAGGAGCCACGGAGATGAAAAATGTAGCGTGCCGGAATCGCCAGCGCCAATACGGCCAGCGAGAGGATTCCGACAACGTGAGACGGTAGCAAGCGATCAACCGGGAAGGCAAAACCACTGATGCTCGTCAAAGCGGTGGTGGCAAGAAAAGTAGCGGTCCACCCGTCTAGGCGTCTCCCAGTCAGGAGTCCGAACACAACCATCAACCCGGAAGCGATTCCGATCAAGCTGATCAACACGTGGAGCAAGGTGAAAGTCGCTGTACTCATCCCTAGAATCATGGCGTACCCCTTTCAAGTGAGCGCCCACCGCGAGCGGGTGGTGCGGTGGGTTGATCCAGACTCTCTGATTGTGAAAGAGAACACATCACGAATTGCAGTGTTTTCTTGCTACCCCGGAAGGCGGACCGCGAAATACCTCTTTGGTGGTAAACGAGATCATTAGAAAACGATCGAATATTACGGCGCTATCTGCACGGACAGGAAGGATAAACCGGGGGGAGGGGCCGAAAAGTGCGGATTTGGGGGTCGCAGTAGCGGTTTCCCGGTCAGAGTGTCCCCGGGGACTGCATCCGTTTAATTCTACGAGGGTTCCAACAGCGCTTCGAAGGTGTTCGACGGTAACTGGTCGAGAGACTTCACTACAACATCGGCTGGCAGTTGATTGCCGTTGTGGCTTATCCCAATGCTTTTCATTCCGGCGCGACGTGCTCCTTCGACGCCGGCGAGGGCGTCTTCCACAACGACGCATCGGCCGGGCGGTACTCCGAGACGCGCCGCTGCGGTCAGATAGACTTCGGGATCCGGTTTTCCTTTGTGCACATCCTCAGCGGAGACGATGCCTTGAAAGGTGTGGGTCGACGAGAGAGCCTCAAGGATCGCATTAATGTTTGCACGCGGGGCAGCGGAGGCTATCGCTTGAAGCCACCCTTGCTGATGAAGCTTGCGCACCCAATCCATCACCCCGGGCAACGGAGAGATCCCGTCCCGGCGAATCAGTTGACGATATACGTCCTCTTTGGCGTCGCCGATTCTCAGAATTTCTCGCGGTGTGGCTTTGGTGCCGAGCCATCGCGTAAGGATGGAATCATTTCGCTGACCGAACGAGGCGCGAAACTGGTGTCGCGTTAGTTCAACGCCTTCGTTTGCCATGGTGTCGCGCCAGGCGCTCCAGTGCAGCTCCTCCGAGTCGACCAGGGTCCCGTCCATGTCCCAGAGGACTGCCCGACTCCCGGTCATTTACCCCTCCGGTCGGGCGCGTCGGCCGACCTTCCGGACAGCCTTGGAGAGCGCGCACTCCTCCCGAGAAAGAGCCTCACGGTTGAATTTGCGGATGCAATAGGCGAGGCTGCGATATTGCGAATCCCGGCTATAACGTTTGTGTAGTGCTTTAAGAATTCAGGCGAAACCAATCTGATCTCCTGACATATCATTTTTATGAAATCGAACTCGCGAACCGTTAGTCCATAGTTGCGCGCGGAGCCCCGCAGCCGGCACTTTCCGCTATGCCTGTGGCCACCTCCAACCGGTGATATCCGGGCTGTCGATGCCATTTCTGTAGGCATAGGCGCGGCATTCGATTTGCCTGTTCCGGAACTTGTCTTTGGCATGGGCGCCGATTTTTTGCAGCCGGGGGATACGATCGATGGCGTCGATCGCCAGGGTGAAACGGTCGATTTCATTGTTCATGGCGAGCTCCATCGGGGTATTGATGTTGCCTTTTTCCTTATAGCCGCGCACGTGCAGGTCGCGATTTGTGCGAGAGTAGGCCAGGCGGTGAATCAGATACGGGTAACCGTGAAAGTTGAAGATGATCGGCGTGTCGGTTGTGAAAAGGGAATCAAAGTCTCGATCCGTCATGCCGTGCGGATGATTTTTCCTGGGTTCCAGCTTGAAGAGATCGACCACATTGACGAACCGTATTTTTATGTCGGGGAAGTTCTCGCGCAATAGCGCGGTAGCGGCCAGCGCTTCCTGGGTCGGGATGTCGCCGGCGGAGGCCATTACCACATCAGGCTCGACGTTCTGATCGTTGCTGGCCCAATCCCAAATGCCGATGCCCTTGGTGCAGTGTTCAATGGCGGACTCCATGTTCAAGTACTGAAGATGAAGCTGCTTGTCGGAGACGATCACGTTGACATAGTTCTCGCTTCTCAGGCAGTGGTCAGCGACCGACAGGAGGCAATTGGCATCAGGCGGCAAGTAAATGCGTGTGACCGCGGCGCTCTTGTTGAGAACCACATCGAGAAAACCCGGGTCCTGGTGCGTGAAGCCGTTGTGGTCCTGACGCCACACTGTGGAGGTAATCAGCAGGTTCAGGGACGCGATTTTCTGGCGCCACGAGAGCTGATTGCAGATCGACAGCCACTTTGCATGCTGGTTGAACATGGAGTCGATAACGTGAACGAAAGCTTCATACGAAGACAGAAAGCCGTTTCTACCGGTGAGCAGATAGCCTTCGAGCATGCCCTCCATAGTGTGCTCGCTGAGCATCTCAAGGACGCGGCCGTCCGTGGCCAGTTCACCGCCGTCCTGGTCTTCAGTGAAGTAGTCTTCGATCCAGAATTTCTTTGAGGCCTGATAGACCGCTTGCAGCTTGTTCGAGGTGGTCTCGTCCGGGCCGAAGACCCGGAAGTTACTCATGTTTTCCTTCATGACGTCGCGCAGAAAGTTGCCGAGCGGCGGGACATTCTCGACTTCAACCGTTCCGGGATGGTCGACTTTCACTGCATAGGCGGTGAAATCGGGTAAGCGCAGAGCTCTCTTGACCCTTCCACCGTTGGCGTGGGGATTTGCGCTCATGCGGCGAGTGCCGGTGGGGGCCAGTGCCTTGAGCTCGGGAATGAGCTTGCCGCCCTGGTCGAACAGTTCCTCGGGTTTCAGATCGCGCATCCACTTCTCCAGGATGCCAAGCTGTTCGCGGTTCCTTTTCACATCGGTTAAGGGCACCTGATGAGCGCGCCAAAAACCTTCGAGATAATGACCACCGACTTCGCGCGGTGCGCCCCATCCCTTCGGGGAACGCAGAACGATCATCGGCCAGCGCGGCCGCTCTGCCTTGCCGCTGGCTCTGCTCTTCTGCCGATGGCTGCGAATATCCGCGATGCAGTGCTCGACCGTTGCTGCCATCGCCTGGTGCATGCTATCCGGGTCCGATCCCTCAACAAAATGGGGCTTCCAGCCATAACCGTGCATCAGGTTTTCCAGTTCTTCGCGGCTGATGCGTGCCAGCAGGGTCGGGTTATTGATCTTGTAGCCATTCAGGTGAAGGATGGGGAGGACGGCCCCGTCGCGAATGGGATTCAGGAATTTGTTGATGTGCCACGAGGTGGCTAGAGGACCGGTTTCGGACTCTCCGTCGCCGACGACAGTAGAGACGATCAGGTCGGGGTTGTCGAAAGCCGCGCCGCAGGCGTGGGAGAGGACGTACCCTAGCTCGCCCCCTTCGTGGATCGAGCCCGGAGTCTCCGGCGTGCAGTGGCTGCCGATGCCGCCCGGGAAAGAAAACTGTTTGAAGAACTCCTGCAGGCCCCGCTCGTCCTCACTCTTTTCCGGATAGATCTCGGAGTATGTTCCCTCGAGATAACCCGGGCCCAGAACGCCGGGCGCTCCATGGCCGGGTCCGGCCATGAAAATCATGTCCAGATCGAATTTCTTGATCAGCCGATTCAGATGGATGTAGATGAACGAGAGGCCGGGGCTCGAGCCCCAGTGTCCCAGCAAGCGGTTCTTGATGTGCTCTGGCTTGAGTGGTTCTCTCAGCAGGGGATTGGCCTGTAGATAAATCATCCCGAGCGCCAGGTAATTGCATGCTTGCCAATAGAGTTGAGTCTTTCTTAACTCCTCTGAACTCAGCGCCGCCCCTTGAATAGTCGATCGGGCTTTTCCATACGCGCTTAGAGAGATCGTCGATGGCTTTTCTGCTTCTAGAACGGGGGTCATGCTTAAACTCCTGTGTCTCCGCGGTGGAGTCGAATCAGATTGTGATTAAGATGCGCACTGTTTGGCTCAAGGCGCGCTTGGCGCTGAGCTGTCATCCAGAGTGCACGTCTCCGCCCAGTTGTCAGCACATGAAAATGGTAACCGAATGGGGTTGGTGTGTGGTTAAAACAGTGCCGATTGATGAAGGCTTGGCGGTGCCCCATAAGTTTTTCTTATATCGGGCAAACCATCAAGCGTCAGGGCTTGAATTTCGAATCGTTAGTCGCCGATTGACCCAATCATGATTGTCGGAAAGCGTCCACCGCATTGTCACAGACCCGGCGCACAAATGTTCTTCCAGGATCGTTAGTGGCTCCTCACATCCAACAGGGGATGATTGTCCCCCGGACGCCAGGTAGACTGCGTCAAAGAGTTGGCAAGTGACGAGGCGTACTGTCGCTGAGTCATCGTGTCCCGCCTCGGCGAGACAGCGGGGCCTGGTTTCCTGGAGTCGTCCCCCGGTGATTCGCGGTGCGTAACGCTATGACAATGCTAGCTGTCGCGCGATGACCCCAAAGCCTAAGGCTCCGGCTTCTTGCGGTTGGCACGAGAAATGCATTTCCTGTAACGCGAACGCGCCACCAGCTTCGCATCGAAGCAATGAGCGCTGGAAAAAGGGAGGGTTGGCAGAAATGGCTACGGCGGTTGCCGCACTTGATCAATTAGGATTCCAGCCTGGGCTTGGCAAAGATGCGCAGGGAATTACGGGCAGCGTGGCCCCGGAACGGCGGAGGGAGCTCGCCAATATTCTGTCGCACTCGTTGCCACGATTCCGGCGGCTGGCGATGCGCTGGCTGCGCAATCCGGAAGACGCTGAAGACGCCGTGCAGGATGCCATGCTGTCGGCCGCTCGACACATTGCCCAGTTTGACGGCCGCGCGCAGATGTCGACTTGGCTCACGGCAATCGTCATCAACGCTGTGCGAATGCAGTTGCGTCGCCGTCCGAGATGTGCGGTGATGTCGCTCGACCAGAGTCCCGAAGGGAGTGAATGGACGATTTCGGATATCCTTTCCGATCCAGGCCCGACTCCGGAGCGCACGGCGGAGCAGCGTGAGTTGTTCAAGCTCGTGATTGAGTTGGCCGGCAGCCTTCCCGCCTCGCAGCGGACGGCCCTGCAACTTACGCAATGGGATGGCCTTTCCATACAAAACACGGCGAAGGCGCTGGGCGTGCCCGAGGGCACGGTGAAAGCGAGACTCGCGCGTGGGCGAGCGGAGCTGAGGCGGCGATTTCACGGAGCCACCGGCTCGCATAGCCGATAGACGTGGGCCCCTAATGCTGATTTATGAGTCAGTAATCCGCAAACACAGGTTTCATGAAGTCGCCGTGGAGACCCATCCAGGTTCCGGCGTGACTTTCTATTTCCTCCCGCGCGGGTCCGACCGACTCGGCCGGAACCTCACCCTCTCTTCCTGCAATCAATTTCCATCATCGGCGAGGTTCAAAGTGCCAGCCGGCGCATTGGGAAGGTGCACGAGTGAAGTGGTAAACTGCACCGCACAAGGTCCCATCAGTCCAGCACCGTTAAAAACCGAGTGGCGATGGCAGAGGCTGTAAAAATTCGACTCTTGAGCGTGGACGACCATCCCTTAATGCACGAGGGGGTTGCCACCGTCATCAGGAATCAGCCGGACATGCAGCTGGTAGCGGAGGCGGTGAGCGGCCGTGAGGCGATCCAAAGGTTCCGGGAGAAGAAGCCCGATGTGACCTTGATGGACCTGAGGCTCCCGGACATGAGCGGCATCGATGCGATGGCTGCCATTCGGTCGGAGTTCCCCGACGCGCGCATTATCATCCTGACAACATTTGCCGGGGACGTCGAGATTCAACGCGCTCTCCAGGGCGGAGCTCGCGCGTACGTGCTGAAAAGCATGCCGCCCCGGGAGCTGGTGGAAACAATCCGCCAGGTCCATGGGGGGAAGAAGCGCATTCCGGCGGAGATCGCAGCTCACCTGGCCGAGCATTACAGCGATGAGGCGCTTACGGGACGCGAAGTGGAGGTCCTGGGGGAGATTGCTTCCGGCAGCCGGAACCGCGATATCGCCGAAAAGCTCTTTATCACCGAAGAGACCGTGAAGGTGCATATCAAGCACATCATGGAAAAACTCGGCGCCTCGGATCGTACGCAAGCGGTTGCGATCGGAGTGCGCCGCGGAATCATCCAGCTCTGATCGCGTTTCGATACCTTTCCAGCAGTACCTCTAAAGTGGTAGGAAAAGACTCCGGGCGCTTCGGATTCATCGTCACCATGAAAGCAACAGGCTGAGTGGTAACTGGTTTGCAATGTAACATCCGTCGATGTTTACGATGTTTCCAGACCGGTGGCCGGGCGTAGGGCTTCTTCTGCTGCGAATTGGATGTGGGGTCGTTCTTGTCAGCCAGAGCGCCACAGATTTCAACGTTAATCACGTATTCACAGGTTTGGTTGTTGCCTTCGTGATGATGGTGAGTGGACTCTTGCTTCTGATTGGCTTTCTAACCCGCTTCATAGCACTGGTAGCTGCCATCGTTGCGGTGACAAGTGCGCTCTCCTGGCTGCCGAGCTCTGGCATTGGCCCACTGGGGACTCCGATGACGGCATTCTTGTCGGCAGTGATGGGAATCGCTATCGTTTCATTGGGCGCCGGCGCTTTTTCTGTCGACTCGAGGCTGTTTGGACGGCGGGAGATTGTGATTCCACCCAGCTCATCCGACGCCTGAATCACGCGCGAGCTTTTTCGATCATCGCCTCCCAGATCCCTTTGGATCGAAGGATGAGCTCAACCGCTTCACGCACCGCGCCGTGGCCGGCGAGAGCTTTTGTTGTATAGTGCGCGGCTTGTTTCACCTCGGGGACCGCGTCGGCCACGGCAATCGCGAGGCCGACGCGCCGCATCAGAGGAATGTCAGGCAGGTCGTCGCCGATGTAGGCGACAGAGGAATGCCGAACCTGGGCCAGTTGAATGATTTCCTCGTAGGCAGGAATTTTGAGGGGACGTTTCATGTAGATGAATTCCATCTTCATCTCCTGTGCGCGGCGCATCAGCGCGGGACTCTCGCGGCCGGTTATGCAGCCGGTGCGCAAACCGGCGGTGCGCGCGAGCGTCAGGCCCTGGCCATCGTGGGCGTCAAAGGTTTTGATTTCCAGGGCTGTGCCATCGGCCTGTGAGAGTAGCGTAACGCTGCCGTCCGTCATGGTGCCGTCCACATCCATGAGCAGGACTTCGATTGCAACTGCGCGCTTTTTCAGCGTGGGAGAGATCCTGGAGAAATTTGCCAATGAAACCTCCGGCGAACGTACCAGCGATGGTTACTGATCGCCATGCAAGTTTCGCATAGTTGACACGGAACTATCAGCGGCTCGTGTGTGTGACCGGTCACTGGGGGCGCGAGCCGGCTTCTAACCTCTGGCAGCGCACCTGTTGATTGCCAGGTTTGCCCAGTTTCTGCGGCGCCGGTCAGGTCCCGTTCCGGGCTAGTACGAATCAAGCCTGGCTGGGGTTGATTGGTTTCGAGACACTAGCAGAGAGGAGGATAGTTCGCGTCCATGAAAATTCTCGTTCTGAACTCCGGTTCGAGCACCCAAAAGGCTTGCCTTTATGAACTTGGCGAGTCCCTTCCGGAGGAGCCGGCGGACTGCTTATGGGAGGGCAAGGTGGAGTTTGGCGATCGCGCCGCCGTGGTCACCGTGAAGAACTCCCACGGGGCAGTCCGAAAGGAAGAAGTTGAATGCACCTCGCGGGGAGAGGCCGTCAGATATTTGTTGCGTACGTTGGTTCGTGGGAAGGAACGGGTCCTGGCGTCATTTTCCGAAATCGACTCGGTTGGCCACCGGGTCGTGCATGGTGGTCCGCATTTTGAGGAGCCGGTGGTCATCACGCCTGAGGTGCGGTCGGCAATTGCCAGCGTAGCGCCGCTTGCGCCGCTGCATACGCCTGCCACCTTGGAGGGCATCGAAGTCGTTGAGAGCGCGCTGGGAGCGGTTCGGCAGGTGGCGGTCTTCGATACGGGATTTCATCGTCAAATGCCGCGGCCGGCGGCAATTTATCCCGGCCCGTATGAATGGGTGGAGAGCGGCATTCGCCGGTACGGGTTTCATGGCATCAATCATCAGTATTGCGCGCGACGTGCTGCCCATTTGTTGGGCAGGTCACTATCGTCCTTGCGCCTCGTCACTTGTCATCTGGGCAACGGGTGTTCGCTGGCGGCGATTCGGGCAGGTCGCAGCATTGATACCACCATGGGATTCACCCCTCTCGAGGGCCTCATGATGGGAACGCGCTCCGGCTCGGTGGACCCTGGAATTCTGATTTTCCTGATGCGACATCGGAAGCTGGATGCCGAGCAGATGGACAGAATGCTGGACCGAGATTCGGGGCTGAAGGGAATTTCCGGCGTGTCTGTTGATATGCGCGAGATCCTGGCTGCCATGCAACGGGGTCACGAGAGGGCAAAGCTGGCGTTCGACGTCTACGTGCATCGTTTGCGATCGTCGATCGGAAGCATGGCGGCTGTGCTGGGGGGAGTTGATGCGCTCGTGTTTACAGCAGGCGTGGGGGAGAACTCGGCCGATGTGCGTGTGGCGGCTTGCAGCACCCTGGGATTTCTGGGTATCCAACTCGACCAGGAACTAAACGCCCATCCTTCACTCGATGCGGATATTTCTGGCTCCGGTTCCCGCGTCCGGGTTCTGGTGATTCGGGCGCAAGAGGATTGGAGCATTGCTGAAGAATGCTGGAAACTTGCGCACACGCCCGCACCTGCTGATACCTCCCGCTGAAGTGAGACCCATGGCATCTGAACTTGAGGTGCAGGAAGCGCAGAAGATGGTGAACAACGCATCGAATGACGACGGACGAGCGCGCCCTCCACTTTAGCGACAGTCGTGGCGATCACTGTGGACGGCAGGGAATCCCCAACTTGCGAATGCGGTAGGCCAGGGTTGTCCGCTTCATTCCGAGTCGAACGGCTGCGCCTTTCGGTCCGCCGGTTACCCAGTTCGATTCCCGCAGCGCGCGGAGTACGTGGGCACGCTCCATCTCTTCCAGCGTTCCAAAGTTTGCCGCTGGCACTCGTTTTGCTTCCGGCGTCAATTCGTCAACCGGCGCGCGGAGCGAGGTTCCAGGCGAGAGAATAACTGCTCGCTCAATGAAGTTCTGCAATTCCCGCACATTTCCCGGCCAGGAATAGCTCACGCATGCTTCCATCGTTTTGGGCGGAATTGTTTCGATTTGCCGGTTCATCCGCTGAGCATACTTATCCACGAAATGGCGAATGATCAATGGTATGTCTTCGCGGCGATCGCGCAAGGGAGGAACCGTCAGCGGGAACACATGCAGGCGATAGTACAAGTCACTTCGGAATGTTCCTTCATCGACCATTTGCTTCAGGTCCCGGTGAGTGGCGGCGATCACACGTACATCGACCTGCTGCGTACGTGTGCTGCCCAGCCGCTCAAACTCGCGTTCCTGCAACACACGGAGGAGCTTGGATTGCAACTCGAGGGGAATGTCACCGACCTCATCCAGAAACAGTGTGCCTTTGTCTGCTAACTCGAAGCGGCCGGGCTTGCGCATGATGGCACCGGTAAAGGCGCCCTTTTCGTGTCCGAACAGCTCGCTTTCCAAAAGACCCGAGGGAATCGCGGCGCAGTTGATCTTGATGAACGGTCGGGCGCGCCGCGAACTGCGATTGTGAATGGCCTGTGCAATGAGTTCCTTGCCGGTGCCTGTTTCTCCCTGAATCAGCACGCTGGAGTCGGTCGGCGCAACCACTTCCACTTCTCGCAAAGTGCGTTGCAGCACTGCGCTCCGTCCCACGATCCCTTCGAGCAGCGGTTCGGTGGACGATTGGGCATCACAGTCGAGTCGTTCCTTGTCGGTATCGCCCTTGAGTTTCTCCAGTTCCGCATGGAGCAGGCTGTTGGCCAAGCCCAAAGCCACCTGATCCGCTGCCGCCAGCAAAACGAGAACCTCTTGCTTTGTGTAGTCGTGTGGCCGGCGGCTAGCGAGACTTAGTACTCCGAGACAGCCTTGCGGAGTGCGAAGTGGCAACCGGCAGAGCGAGCGATATCCGATGGTTGACGCGGTCTCTGCCTCCTTCCGCACCGCCAACCGCTCACTGTGCCACCAGTCGGAAATCCAAAGCGGCTCTTGCGTCTGGTAGACGGACCACGTCGTGCTCTCCTCGAACGCACTGTCGAGGGATGCGAGTGGTTCGCTGCCCAGCAATCTCCAGGTGACGTCGCCCTGGCGGTCCTGGAAGATGACGATGCTCGCGAAGTCGAAGATGAATACGGGCCGCAAGAGCGCCACGAGGTTGCGCGAAAGGGTCTCTGGCGTCATCGACGCAATCGATCGCGTAAGGCAGGAGAGCCCCTCATAACTGGCCGTCACCGTTTCCTCGCTGGTCAAAAGCTGATCGAGGCGCGCGCGTGCTAGCGTATTCAGGAATGGCGGGTGCGATGTCAGGCGAAACTCGACTGCGCTCATGGCAAACTCCTTTATGAGTTTCCACAATCATGAACCGCGCACGCTTATCGGGCAACCCTAGATGGAGGTCTTTTTAGCTCACATCATGAAGGGACCTTGCCGTACCACTTTTGAGGAAGGAGGCGATAACGCTCTTTTCCGTGCCGGAGGCACATCCAGTGCTGGACACACCGGTGCCGCGTCAGCAAAATTTGCCTGCGAGCTGCAAAACTTGCTTTCTCTGGACATGAGGCTGAGGAGCATCGAGTTGGAGTGCAGCCGGGCGCCTATTCCATTGGCAGACCAACATAATTTTCGGCCAGCGTTTTTGCAGCGGCGCGCGAACTGGTCACGTACTCCAGTTCCGCGAGCTGACGGCGCTGGTCGAAGGGGTTTTCATCCGGGAAGCGGTGCAGCATCGACGTCATCCACCATGAAAAGCGCTGCACCTTCCAGACACGCCGCAGGGCGACCTCGGAGTAGCGGTCCAGCATATCGCGGCGTCCGGTTGCGTAGAACTCTCTGAAGCCGCGAGCTAGTACCTGAACGTCGGCGACCGCCAGATTCAGCCCCTTCGCGCCGGTTGGCGGAACAATGTGGGCCGAGTCTCCCGCGAGGAACAGACGTCCATATTGCATCGGCTCGACCACAAAGCTCCGCATACCGGTCACACCCTTCTGCAGAATTTCTCCTTCCGTTAGTCGCCATCCATCGGAGACCGCGCGAGTGTGCAATTCCTGCCAGATCTTGGCGTCGCTCCAAACAGCGATGTCTTCATCGGGGTGGCACTGGAAGTAGAGGCGGCTGATTTGTGGTGTCCTCATGCTGAGCAGGGCGAAGCCGCGATCATGGTAGGTGTAAACCAATTCTTCGAACGACGGCGGAGCTGCCGCCAGGATGCCCAGCCATCCGAACGGATACTCGCGCACGTATTCGGTCAGCACGCCGGTGGGGATGCTAGGCCGGCAAATACCGTGAAAGCCGTCGCATCCCGCGATAAAATCGCAAGCTATTTCCTGGGAGTTGCCATCCTTCTTATAGCGTATCTTAGGACGGTCGCCGCCAAAGTCGTGGATGCTGACATCTTCCACCTCAAAGTTAACCTGGCCACCCGTCGCTGCGCGCGCGTTGTTGAGGTCTTTCAGGACTTCATGCTGGGCATAAATCGTAATGCCTTTGCCATCTGTAAGGTCTTTAAAGTCGATGCGATGGCCGCGGCCTCGGAAGCGCAACTCAATTCCGTAGTGAATGAGCCCCTCGCGCTCCATCCGTTCGCCGATGCCCATTTCGGTGAGCAGATCGACCGTCTGTTGTTCGAGAACTCCCGCGCGAACGCGTTCTTCCACATACTGGCGGCTGCGGTTTTCGACCACGATGGAATCGATGCCACCCAGATGCAACAGATGGGACAATACCAGGCCTGCGGGCCCCGCCCCAACGATCCCGACTTGCGTGCGTTGTGGAGTCGCCACTGGAATGGATACCTGTGCGGGCGCGTGCGAGTGCTACGGTCAGCGGCCTGAACCGCGCATTTTCTGGCAACCGGCTACTTAACTTGGAGCGATTCGATGTAGTGGTTTAGGTTTGCGATGCGTTGCTGCACCTCAGCCTCACGGCCACCACTCATTTGTCGAAAAACCGATCCCCACACCGGCATATCCGTGTTGCCATGCGCCGCCAGATTCGCTTGTCCGCTTAACACAGCATTTACCCTCAATGCAGGATACTTGCCCCCATTCCTCTTTGCCAACTCCGTCAGGTTGACGGGTGCAACCTTGAGCGCCGTTGCTGCCGGGCCGTCTCCCATGCCGCTTTTCCCATGGCAGGAGGCACAATAGTTCACGAACATCTCCTTCCCGGACGCCGCCGACGTGGCTGGGGCGGCCTTGCGTTCGACTTTTGTGGGCTGGTACTGTTGGGCGCTCCCGAAGAGCGCCGCGAAAAGAATTGCGGCCAAGTACAAGGGAAAACGGCAGCGCATAATTTCCTCCTTGAGAGTACGTGCCAACAACCTCGCATGCGAAACACCGAAGTCTCGCATGCGAGAGGCCGTGGGGGGGCATCAGAAGGTAAACTTCGCCGAAAATTGAAGCTGGCGCGGATTGAACATCGTTCTTGGCGTACCGAACAGAGGATTCGGCGCGGGCGCTCCTCCATTGTTTGGCGGACATGCGACCTGCCCCGTCTGAATTGCCACCGAAGCGGCATCTTTGTAGTTCTTCGGCACCGCCCCGCAGAAGTCGATGGTCCCGCCTCCATACACCGACGTCACCTCGTCTACGTTCGGCCGGTTGAAAACGTTAAACGCGTCAACTGCGAGTTGAACATTCTTCGCCTCCCGGATATTGATCTTGTAGGCAAGACGCACGTCGTTGGCATAGAGCGGGTCGCCGCGATACGAGTTGCGCGGCGATAGTCCCACCCGGTCCGTCACCGGATTTGTGTCGTTGTTGATGTCGTTGCCGACAAAAATGGTGAACGGCCGGCCCGACTGAAGATTCAGTATGTCGCTGAATTCGAAATTCCTCAAAAAAGTATTCGCCGGCCCGCTCGCCACCAGGTTGGCGACAAACCGGTGGCGCACATCCTGCACGGAATTTGCTCTCTCCGCCCGGCGGTCGTACAAATCCTGCGGTGTGCTGACGAACGTGGTAAACGTACCGTCGTCGGTCGTGTGCGAGAACGTATAGCTCGCGTTGAAGTTGAAGTTCTTGCCCATGCGCCCATTCAGCGCGATGTTTCCCCCGTGGTAAATGGAGACGCCGCTGTCATCGAGGTAATACATCAGTCCCGCGTTTGAATACAGTGGTCCGCTGAATGCGTCGCGCCCGTCGGGCAGTTGGTTGTTGGGGAACCCGACTGCGGAAGCGGGTGGGCAACTCGTGGCCGAGTTGGTCAGTCCGTCGGGAGGGCAAACGTTTAAATTCTCCGGACGCACTTGCTTGTGCGAAGCCACGAAGAGATATCCGACACTGAGCACCAGACCCTTGCCTAGGTCCTGATCGATACCAAAACTGGCCTGCTCGGAATACGGGATGCGGCTGTTGTGGTCGATCCCACCGCCGCTGTTCGTTACCAGCGTTCCGGCCGGTCCAGTGCTGAAATTAGGCGGGAACATTCCGTTCAGAATCAGGTTCGCGCCCGCATCCGCGGGCAATGGAGGCGTCGATCCGTCCGGGTATTTCAGGCCTCCGAGCAGCACGGGTTGGAACGGCAGCAAATTCAAAACCCAGGTGGCCGTCGAGTTTCCCTCTCGAACCCACGGCTGCGGCGCGTTTGGGATCACAACTTCCCGCTGCGGATAAGTTACAAACAGGAACGTCATGTTGTAGTGATCGTCGAAGATGCCGTAGCCGGTGCGGATGACGGTCTTCTTCGTGGGCGAATACGCCAGCCCGACTCGCGGCTGCCAGCCCCGGAAATCGTGATTGATGATCTGCGTGAGCCCGGATTCGAAGTCCCAGCGCACGCCGTAGTTTAAAGTCAGCTTGGGCGTGAGGTGCCATTGGTCCTGCGCGAATGCGCCAAAGTAGCCATGATTGATGGGCACGAAGTAGTCCTGCGGGTCAACATAGGCGTTTGCCCAGTTCGTCGGAACCGGCGGAGGCAAGCTGCCTTGCACGATCGGACCCGTTCCCACTGGAGCCGCCCAGAAAACAATGGGCACGCCATTGAGCGGCTGATCGTACGGGTTTGGCCCCGAGTCTGTCCCGGAGAAAAATGGAAAAACTGACGTCGGACACGGACCGTCCTGAGGCTGCTCATCGACTATGGCGGTCTGGTTTACGTTGCGCGCAAAATCCACCATGCAGTTGACGCCCGGCAAGACAATTCGCATCGGTGTAAAGCCCGGCCAGATCGCAAAATCCCAAATGTGATTGAAGTCCCCTCCAAACCGCCAGTAGTGTTTGCCCTTCACCCACGCCAGGCTGTCGGAAAGCTGGAGGCGGCTCTCATTCTGCGCGTCAAAGGTTCCGAAATTGTGCCCAAACAGCAGAGTGTTAGGGATATCCAGATTCGGCTCGCCGGTAACCGCCGGAAACGTATTGTGCTTGCGCGCATACTGCACCAGAGCCGTATTCACCAGTTGCGGCTTGAGCACCGTATTGAGCGTGCCGACCAGCGACTGATCGCGGATAAACGAATTGTGTCCGCTGCTAGGAGCGCCGATGCCGCCGCCATCAAGCGTCGCCCCGACCAGCACGTTGAGATCGCGCGCATCCAGGATTCCATAGTGAACCGCCAGACGGTTGTTGGTGCTCAATTGATGATCGAGACGGACGAATCCGTTGTCGTGGTCCAGAGTCTGCAACGCGCCGAGGTTTTCGATGGGCAGATTTAGCGCCTGCTTCGCTGCGTCAATCGTCTCCAGGTTGCCGATCAGGGTCGAGGGATAGGTGGGTGATTGTCCCAGCCGCTGGCCGTCATAATTCATGAAGAAAAACGTGCGGTCCTTCACCAGCGGCCCGCCCAGCGTTGCGCCAAACTGGCCGCGGCGGTACGCGTCGTATTGCGAGGTTTGCAAGAGCGAGCGGGCGTTCGCCGCCTTGTTGCTCAAGTACCCGTAAAGCGAGCCGTGGAGATCGTTCGTCCCTGACTTCGTGACGATATTCACGATTCCGCCCAGCGCCCGCCCGTACTCGGCCCCGAAACTGTTGTTCACCACGCGAAATTCGCTGACCGCCTCCTGCGAAGGTGTTGCCCGCTGCGAGCCTGTGCCCAGGTTCACGTAGTCCGCACCATCGACCGTTACCGCGTTGCTCAGGTCGCGCATGCCGCCGAACGAAATGCGCGTAACCTCGGTCTCCGTGAAAGTTGACTGAATGCTGGTCCGGCCTGTTGCCACGCCCGGCGTCAGGAGCGCGAAATCCACGAACTGTCGCCCGTTGGTGGGTAAGCTGTCGATATGTACCTCGTCAATCACCTGGCTGGTTTCCGAGCGCGTCGTCTCTACGACGGGCGCCTCCGTGTTCACGTTGACGACTTCCGATGCGGCCGCAACTTTCATTGGAACATCGACGGTGGCGAATTGACCCACCGTCAAGGCGATACCTGTCTGCACGTACTTTGCGAAGCCGGCATTCTGTACAGTCAACTCGTAGCGTCCGGGAGGCAGGCTGGGCACTACATAAAAGCCGGAAGAATTCGACACTGAACTGTACGTCTGGTTGGTGTCGAGGTTCCGCAAGGTGACCGCGGCTCCAGCGATGGTTCGGCCGCTGGGGTCTTCGATCGTGCCGTTGAGCTGAGCGAAACTGACCGTGGCTTGTCCAAAAGAAAGCGGCGTTAGCAGCGCGAATAGCGCCGCCAGGACACAAAGAACCAGCACTCGACAAAGATTCATGCCTGTCTTCCTCTCTCGAGTCCGATGTCACATCGGTTTTTTTTAAAACAACCCCACCCCTTGACGACTGCAGGCGCAGTGAGACGTCTCAAAAGGCGCGCCGCCCGCGAGGATGGTGTGAAAATGGAAACCTGTCCAATACATCTTTCGGCAAACAAGTGATACTTTTCCGGTATCAGCCGTATACTTGTGTGTTGATAGGCGTTTGCGCGGGTCGAAAGCAGGCTCGAACGCAAAAGAAGCTATTGCCGGAGAGTGTACAATGCGGCACGTGGAACTGCGCCACGCCCGATATTTCGTCGCCGTTGCGGAGTGCCTGAACTTCCGCCAGGCAGCGCAGCAGTTGCACCTGGCCCAGCCGCCGCTCAGCCGCCAGATCCGCCAACTGGAGGATTACCTGGGTGTAACCCTGTTTATTCGCGATAAGCGCAAAGTCGAATTGACAAAGGCCGGTTCCGCCTTTCTTGAGGAAGCGCGCAAGTTGATCATGCAGGCCGGCCACGCCGCCGATGTGGCTCGCCACACCCAGAAAGGCGAGGTCGGCAGGGTGCGCCTCGGCCTGTCTTCTGGATTAGGCGGCACGGTCAGCAAGGTCGTTTTCGAACATCGCCGCCGCCATCCCGCCATTGAAATCGAGTGTCGCGATATCTTTTCCAGCTTTCAGAACGAAGCGCTTCGCCGCCAGGAGATCGACGTGGGTTTTCTCCGGCCGCCGGTCGATGAACTCAACCTCGATTGCGAGCCACTTTACGAAGAAGAGTTCATGGTGATCTTGCCCAGGAGCCATCGCCTTGCCAAACGCCGCTCTCTTCGTCTCCGAGACATCGCCGAAGAGCCGCTCATTGGATTCAACCGGAAACTTTCAGGCCTTCAGGACAAAATGATGGGCATGTTCAACCGGCAGGGCTTCGCCCCCCATGTGGTCGTGACTCATGTCGAAGCTCACGAGGAAGCCGGCGTAATCATGGTCGCCTCCGGCAAGGCGGTGTTCGTCGGGCCGCCGGCGATTCTGAATCATTCCATCTCGGGCCTGGATTTGGCCTCGCTGCGTCTCAACGAACCGGAAGCCAAAATCCAAGTCTACGCAGCCTGGCGCAAAGGCGAAGAATCGCCAGCGGTCTTGGGATTCCTCGAATCGATTCGCCCAGCGTTGGCGCCCACGTTGCACAAGAAGATCGCCTAGGCGGCTTGCCCCGGTTCGCGTAAGAACAGACTCGCCAAAAAGAGCACCAAGCTCCCGCCTGCGGCCAGCCACATCGTTAAGCCAAGACCATGCTTCTCCGCGAGTACCCCAGCCAGAATCGGCGTGCCGGTAGCGCCCATGATTTCGCCGGCGAGAGTCGTGAGCCCAATCGAGGTTGCCCGGAATTCCGGCGGAACCGTTTCGGTGGGAACCAGCACCATGATCAGACTGGCGATGCCCTGCCCGGTATTGGTGGCGAAGACGATCACTGCAAGCACTAACGGGTAGACGTAGAGCGCTGGAATGAGAAACGCCAGCGGTACGACGGCAGCGAGTGCTGCCATCAACAGCAAAACCGGTTTACGGCCAAGGCGGTCAGAAAGGGAAGGGAGCAGAAAACCCAGAAAGAAACTGCCCAGCCCGCTGGCGCCGAGCAAGAATCCGGCAGTAGTGCCGGGTTCATGGGCCACTTCCGTGATGTAGAGAGGCGCAAAAGCGCTCAATGCAAACAGCCACGACATGAAGCCAGCCGCGCCCACACAGCAAAGCCAGATGTTGCGGTAACGGAGGATAGAAAAATATTCGCGGAGAGACGGCTTTCTGTGTGTCATCTCTCCCGGTGACGCATCGCCGTTGGAGGAGGGTTCTTTTACGAACCTCCAAATGAGAAATCCGGCAAGCAAGCCCGGAATGCCTGCGACAAAAAATGCCGACCGCCATCCCCAGCGGCTGGCCACTTGTGTCGTGAGTACGGGCGCTGCTGCAAGACCGACGAGCGCAGCGGCGCTTACCACGAGGCCTATATTCCGTCCGCGACGCTTTGCCGGCGACGACTCTTCAATCAGCGCCGTCATGATCGACCAGGTTGGTCCTTCGGCAATGCCCATCAGGGCCCGAATCAGCAGTAATTGGTGGAAGCTTTGCGCCAGGCCGGACACCCATGACAAAAGTGAAAATGCAAAGACCGCTGGGATCAACACCCGCCGCCGGCCCACGCGGTCCGACACCGCTCCAAAAAAGAAAGTCGAAGCGGCCCATGTGATGGCGATTACCGAAGCCAGCGTTCCGACCTGCTCTCTCGTAAGGTGAAATTCGGGTGCAAAGTAGGGCGCCAGATACATCTGCGACATGCGGTCGAGAAAAACTGTGCCCCATGTGAAAAAAAAGATTCCGAGCAGCGTATTCTCATAGCGCTTACCCGAGTCGATGGCGGAGTCCATGGGGTCGCATCATAACAAACGAGCCGCAAGAACACCTTGAAGGACGGTTCCACTGCACAACGAATACAACTCTTTGCTAGTCTGCTCTCGAGGAATGCAACCATGAACCAGATTAAGATTCTCATGCTTGTTTGCTGCTTCTCGGCAATGTCGTGGTCGCAGGGCTTGGCGACGGACCGCGTCATCGGCCAGTTGGAGGTTGTGGCAACCTTCAGTGGGCCGATGCCCACCGGCGTCACCGTCGCCAACGACGGCCGCGTCTTCGTGAACTTTCCGCGCTGGGGCGATGACGTCGAATACACGGTTGCGGAATTGAAAGACGGCAAAACGGCGGCGTTTCCGGATGCCGGCATCAACCGCTATTCTGAAGGTGACGATCCCGCCGGCAAACTGGTCTCCGTGCAGAGCGTGGTGGTCGATCCAGGGGGAAACCGTCTCTGGATCCTCGACACCGGCAGCCTCGCCTTTCGCCCGGTGAAACCACGCGGCGGCAAGCTGATTGCAGTCGATCTGAATTCCAATCAGATTGCGAAGAAAATTATTTTTCCGTCTGACGTCGCTCTAACCAACACCTATCTGAACGATGTCCGGTTCGATTTGCACCGCGGCGCCGAGGGAATGGCTTTCATTACCGATTCGAGTTCGGCCGGCCCAAGCGGCATCATCGTCGTCGATCTTGCTTCAGGAAATAGTTGGCGGCGTCTCAGTGGCCATCCCTCGACAAAACCGGACGCGGCCTTCGTTCCAGTAGTGGAAGGAGAACTGCTGCAGTTGCGAATTCCCGGCCAGCCGCCGCAGAAGTTTGCTGTGGGCGCCGACGGAATTGCCCTCAGCGCTGACGGCAAGACCCTCTATTACTGCCCGCTGACGAGCCGGCACCTTTTTAGCGTGAGCGTCGATGCGCTCGCTGATCAAACGAAGTCGGATGCGGATGTTGCGGCCACCGTAAGAGACCTTGGCGAGAAAGGCGGCGCCAGTGACGGCCTCGAGTCTGACACGGAAGGCCGAGTTTATCTGAGCGATTACGAGCACGACGCCATTCACCGTAGGGGTGCGGGCGGAGAAATCGAGACGCTCGTGCACGATCCGCGCGTGCTGTGGCCGGATACACTGTCGCTCGCCGCCGACGGCTACCTCTACTTCACGGCAAATCAAATCGAGCGCGGCGCAGGATTCCACGACGGGAAAGATCTGCGCCAAAAGCCGTATGTTCTATTCCGCGTGAAGGTGAATGGAACAAGAATCCGTCGATAGACATTTTCGCGAATCCTGTTATCAGGAGGGGTTAGTCCACGAGTGTTCCAGTCCCTTGACCAATTGCCACACCACTCGATTCAGCGGTACCGGAACACCAAGTTTCTCTCCAAGATCCGCGATCGCTCCGTTGATGAAATCGACTTCCGTCGGCCGTTGCTCCAGAATATCGAGCAGCATCGACACATTTCTTTTTTCCGCAGCGCTGGCGCCCTCCGCGATCATGGCTCGAGGATCACCGTGCAGCGCAATGCCGAGCGCTCGGGCCACTGATTCCCCTTCGCGCAAGAGTGCCTCGTAGAGCGCCGCTGAAGACGCAAATCGCGCCGCGGCCCCTAGATGCAGGCGTGTTAGCGCGCCGGTTGGGTTCACGGCGGCGTTAAAAATCAGTTTGGTCCACTGCGCGCCGCGCGCATCCCGCATGGGAACAACGCGCAAGCCTGAACGATTCATCAGACTTGCAAGTTGCTCGACACTCTCATACGGGGTGTCGCTCGGCTCGAACGGCCCAATCCACAGCTCACTGTAAAACTCGAAGCCGGCATGCCCGAGTCCGCGCAAATGCGCCGCCATGGTGGTGGCCCCGCGGATGACATGCCGCACGCGCTCGGCCATTATTTCTTCGTTGCCCAGACCGTTTTGCACCGAACATGCCGCAATCGCCTTTTCGAAAATATGCGCCGTCTGCGCGACAGCCATCTGGGTGTGCAGGCTCTTGGTGGCGAAAATTCCAAAGTCGCATGGCGGAATCTCGCGCGCCTCCGAAGTGGCATGTAGCCGGACTGCGAATTCGGCGGCGCCGCTGATTTGCAACCCGCGTTCGCGGATCGCGCGCACGTGCTCCTCGGAGGTGTCGTATGCGTGAACTTCAACATCGCCCAGCAGCGCCAAATGCGCGCCAATCACGCTTCCGAGTGCGCCGCAGCCGACAATGCAGATCCTTACCGCCATAAGAGATTGCCCGGGCACTCCTCGCTCTTCCGCACCGCCTCGTCCGCCGCGGAGTTGGAGCGAGAGACAATAGCATCCCCGCGGCCGCGATTCAACTTGCTCCTGAACGCGGTTGACAAAGCTTCGAATCGAGGTGATATAACTTCCCACAACTCAACCGAGCCGGAGTCGACTGTGCCGACCGTCCGAGAAGTTACCTACGATCTGCTGCGCGAGTTCGAAATGACGGTGATTTTCGGCAATCCTGGCTCAACCGAGTTACCCTTCTTGCGTGATATGCCCACCGGATTTCGCTATGTGCTCGGCCTGCACGAACGCGTGGCAGTCGGCATGGCTTTGGGATATTCGCTTGCGGGTCGCAAAGCGGTTTTCGTGAACCTGCATTCCATCGCCAGCACCGGAAATGGCCTATCGGCCATTCAGGATGCCTGGTATCTTCACGCTCCCCTTTTGATCACCGCCGGGCAACAGGATCGCCGTCAGCTCTTAGCGGAGCCGTTTCTGACCAGCCGTGCCGTCGAAACTGTAAGACCGTATGTGAAGTGGGCGTACGAGCCTGCGCGCGCCGAAGACGTACCCGGAGCCATTGCGCGCGGATATTCCATTGCGATGCAGCCGCCGAAGGGTCCGGTTTTCATTTCGATTCCAATGGATGACTGGACGCACGAGAGCCTTCCCGTCGGCGCGCGTAGCGTCCACGAACGCGTGCTGGCCGATCCGGATGCGCTTGATGAGGTTGTCCGGGCGCTCGATGGCAGCCGAAACCCGGCCCTGGTAGCTGGTTCTCAGATCGAAGAGGACGGCGGATGGAATGAGTTCCTGGGTTTGGCCGAGCGCCTGAACGCCGATGTGTACCAGGATCCGATTCCGGCGCGTTGGACTTTTCCTCGCGGCCACCGCTTGTTTCGTGGCGGCTTGTTGCCTGCGCAGCAACCGCTCGCCGATCAGTTGGCGAAACATGACGTCGTAGTTGTGCTGGGAGCCCGGATTTTTCTCTACTACGCGCACGTACCTGGAAATCCAATCCAGCCGGAAACGAAATTATTTCAGATCACCAACTCGCCGGCGGACGCTGCGTCGGCCTTGGCTGGTCAGAGTATCGTCGGAAATATTTCCGCCGCAGCCGAGTACATCCGCACGCACGCGAGGGCTAGACAGAAAGTTGCGGACGAGGCGACTTTGGCGCCCGATCCGCGTCCCACCCATCCCATTACATCGGGATATCTATTCAGTGTTTTGAACAAGGTCAAACCCCGTAACTCAGTGATCGCGGAAGAATGCCCATCGGCTAAGGGTGACCTCGACCGCTATCTGAAGCTGGATGAGCCCGCGTCGTTCTACTCGGTTCCCAACGGCATCCTGGGATTTGGTTTGCCCGCCGCTGTCGGCCTGCAAATGGCATTGCCCAATCGGCGAGTGATCTGTACGATTGGCGACGGGTCGATTCAGTATTCAATTCAAGCCCTCTGGAGCGCGGTTCAAAACAATGCTCCTGTGATTGTGATCGTGTTGCGCAACTCGGACTACTCCGCGCTAAAAGGCTTCTGCGACTTCACTCAGGTGGGCCGTAATGTTCCCGGCATGGATATTCCGGATATTGACATGGTGAAAATTGCGCAGGGTTACGGAATGCGGGCGGTGGAGGTCGATTTGCCGGAGGACCTGGAGAACGCACTCCGCGCGGCCTTCGCGGTTGATGCTCCGCAGTTGATCAGTGTCAACGTCGCCAAAGACGGGCAGAAGTGCATGGGCATGGATCAGTCGGTAAATCCACCGAACTACCGATGACATCATTTGGCTGCTGCTTCACGCTGATTTTGCGCCGCGCCAATGACGAGAGGGAACATTGGATCAGCCAATACACCGCCGGGATTTCCTGAAGACCACAACTGGTTTGCTGACCGGTGTGATCGTCACGGGCAGCCCCCTCGCTTTGATCGTTCCGGGACGCGCGTGGGCGATCGACTTAGGTGCTTTGACCGGCAGCGAAGCGGCGACGCTGCTCAGCATGGCGCGAACCATCGCGCCACACGACAAGTTGGATGATGCTGCTTACGCATTTGTGATCCAGGCGATCGACTCGGAAGCAGCCAGGGATGAACACTTCCGTAAGATGATCAAGGAAGGCACGTCGAGCCTGGGCGCGGGGTTTGCGAAAAGCCTTGAGGCCGACCGGATCGCCACCCTGAAGAAAATCGAAAGTTCCGACTTCTTCATCAGCATGCGGATCAAGACCCTGCAAGTCCTCTACGCGACCCCGATTGCTTACGCACATTTTGGCTACGAGGGCGAGGCTTTCTCAAAGGGTGGTTACCTGCGCCGCGGCTTCGATGATTTGCGCTGGCTGCCGGAAGTCCCGCTCGATGACAGCGGTCCAATGCCTATGTGACCGCCGATGCGGACTGTAGGTTTTGAATGGCGAAGATAGACTTCAAGGACGATAGCGCGGTTGTCATCATCGGCTCAGGAGCGGGAGGCGGCACGCTCGCCCACGATTTGACCCGACGCGGCATCAAAGTCGTTCTGCTCGAAGCCGGAAAGCGTCAGTCACTCGAAACATTTTCGCAGGTTCCCGGAGAGGCATTTGGCCAGCTCACATGGCTCGACGCTCGCACCCAGAGCGGCGATTGGGGCGTCGCCCGCGACTTTCCCACGCTGCCGGTGTGGCACTGCAAAACCGTCGGCGGTACGACGGTTCACTGGACAGGCTCATCGCCCCGCCTTCAGCCCTGGGAGTTACAAGTCAGGAGTGCGTACGGCGGGATTGCGGGGGCCTCCCTGATCGACTGGCCGATCTCTTTCGAAGAGCTTGAGAAGTATTATCTGATCGCCGAACGCCGGATGGGCGTGACACGGCGCAACGATATGCCCGGCCTGCCGGCCTCGAACAACTTCAAGGTTATGTACGCGGGTGCGAGGAAGCTGGGTTACAAGCATGTCCATACCGGCCACATGGCAATCAATTCGAAGCCCTATGAGGGTCGTGCAGCCTGCATCCAGCAAGGCTTCTGCGTTCAAGGCTGCAAGATGGGCGCAAAGTGGAGCACGCTCTACACGGAGATTCCCGACGCGGAAGCGACGGGAAATTTGGACTTGCGAATTGAGTCGACCGCGACTCGCATAGAACACGACGCGACCGGCCGCGTGAGCGCGGTCGTCTACCGCGATGGGCATGGCCAGGAGCAACGCCAGAAAGCCCGTGTCATCTGCGTCGCCGGCAATGCCATTGAAACGGCGCGCCTGCTGCTGCTTTCGGAGTCCTCGAAATTTCCGCAAGGTCTTGCCAATTCCTCCGATCAGGTCGGCAGAAACTACTGTCACCAGGTTACCGGCTTCGTGTGGGGAATCTTCGACAAACCCGTCTGTTCATGGCGCGGAGCTACCCTCGCCGGCGTCATCGAAGATGAAGCGATCAACAACCCGCACCGTGGCTTCGTGGGAGGATATCGGATCGAACTTGTGACGCTCGACTTACCCACATTTCCGCTGGTCGGCCTGCCCTACGGATGGGGCCGCGACTTCGCTTCGATCATCGACAATTACCGTAATCTCGCCGGCATGTTCATCAACGGCGAGGATCTGCCGCGCGCCGACAATCGAATCACGCTCAATGCCAGGGTGAAAGATGCATTTGGCTTGCCGGTAGCGAATGTGCATGTCGATGAACATGCCAATGATCGCGCGCTCCGCGGGCACGCGCAGGGACAGATGTCCCACATGTATGAGGCGATTGGAGCTAAGCGCGTAGTGATGGGGCCATTTCCACCGGCCACTCACAATCTGTGTACCGCTCGCATGAGCGCGAATCCGCGTGACGGAGTTACGAATGCCTGGGGACAAACCCACGACATCAAAAACCTATTTATTTCCGATGGCAGCGTATTGACCACGCCGGGCGCTGCCAATCCGACCCTGACGATTGTCGCTCTGGCGCTGCGGCAAGCGGAATACCTCGCCCAGCAGATGAAGGCTGGAACTGTCTGAACGCTGTCTTTAGTGGGCTGCCGCGCCTTCCGCTTCGAGTCCCGTGTGGGCCCGCACGATCAGTTCGTTAAATTTGCCTTCCGCCGCAGGTTCCCTGCCCAGAAGGGTCGTGATGATTGCGGCCAGAAAACCCAAGGGAATGCTTGCGATGCCCACATTCTCCAGAGGGAACCACGGCTTGGCCTGAATCAGATGTCGAGTTGCGCCCGCCGCGCCGGAGGAATCTACTCCCATCACCAGGGGGCTGAGTACAATCAAGCAGACCGTGGCCAGTAGCCCTGCCGCCAATCCCGCGACCGCGCCGGCGGTCGTGAAGCGCCGCCAGAAAATGGAGAGCGTAAGTACGGGAAAATTTGCTGACGCCGCTACCGTCATCCCGAACGTTGCAAGAATCAGCACGTTCGATGCCGGGCCCATGAGAATTGCGATCAAGATTGCCACGGCCCCCACCGCTATTGCAGCAATTCTCGCTACCAGCACGCTTTCGCCGGGCCGCCGCTCCTTTCCGTGGTGGATGACGTTGGTCCAGAAATCGTGAGCAAATGACGTGCTCGCGCTGATCATCAGTCCGGCGACAACCGCCAGGATGGTCGCAAATGCAACCGCGGAAACCAAAGCCAGAAAAAGCTCTCCGCCCAGAGCCTGGGCCAGCCGGGGGCCCGCCATGTTGGTTCCGCCATGCGCTCGAATCGAATCGGGGCCGATCAGCACGGCCGCCCCGAGTCCCATGACGGTCGCCATCACATAAAAACCGCCGATCAGAATCATCGCCCACACAACGCTTTGCCGGGCGGTCTTGGCGTCAGGGACTGTGTAGAACTTCACCAGGATGTGCGGAAGTCCGGCCGTTCCAAAGGCGAAGATCAGGCTGAGAGAGATCAAATCGAGCGGACCGTGCGGCGGGTGGTAGTGCATGCCGGGCTGCAGGAAATCCCGGACGACAGGTTGGCCGGCTTGGTGATACGCAATCTGGCTGGCGGCGGCAAAGAAATCGAGGAAATGAAAGTGGAAGCGAGCCAGCACCATCAAGGTGAGAACGATTCCACATGTTGAAAGCAGCATCGCCTTGACGATCTGAACCCAGGTAGTTGCCAACATGCCGCCGAAAATCACATAAATCATCATCAAGGCCCCGACACCGGCGACCGCCATGTTATAGGTGATCCCCGAATTCGCCAGCAGCAGATTGACGAGGGCTCCCGCGCCCACCATTTGCGCAATCATGTAAAACGTTGCCGATGTGAGTGTGCTCAGCGCCGCCAAAGCGCGCACCGGGCGCGGGCGTAGACGGTAGGCCAGAACATCGCCCATTGTGTATTTGCCGAGGTTACGTAGCGGCTCGGCGACGACGAGCAGAATGGTCACGAAGGCGGCAAATCCTCCCACCGAGTAGAGAATCCCATCCATACCTTCCAACGCAATCAGTCCGATCAAGCCCAGAAACGAGGCCGCACTCATAAAATCCCCGGCGACCGCAAAACCGTTTTGCCATGCCGTGATCCTCCGTCCAGCGGCAAAATAGGCGTTGGCCCCGCGCGAGCTCTTGGCTGCCCAATAGGTAATCGCGAGTGTGCTGGCGACGAACAACAGGAACACTGTCAGTGAAATCGACACTTACAAGTCCCCCGGGTGTTTGTGGATTTGTGCCAGAAGGTCCTTCGTGAGCGCGTCGAACCTTTTTGCCGCCCACAGGTACAGCCCCGCCACCACCCAGCCCACAACAAACTGTGAGAGCGCGAAAAGGTAGGCGATGTCTACCGTTCCGATCACCCGGGTTGACGCAAGCCTCGGGGCGTATCCGACTAGTACTGCCAGCGCGAAAAAGTGCACGAGAAAGACAATGAAGGCTGGAATGATAAAGGTCTTCTTGATGGCCACTAAATCTTTGAATTCTCTGCTCTCTGCAATGCGGTCCCACTCTCGCTGGTCCCGTTTGCTTTCGACGCCTTTCTCGTGGTTGCTCATGTCGTGCACCGCATTACTGTTTTGTACGGTATGGATTCCTTTGTACAACGCCTGTCAAGTGCCCTTGGCGTTCTTGCGTTGAAACGGCTTCTGTGACTCGCCACGAGGGTTTGGGAATACCAGTGCCTTCACCACGGGTTCGTTTCGATCGCGACCCTTAACTGACAACTCCGCATCCGTTTCTATGTTATGAAACCGAACCCCAGTGCCCTACAATGCTGGCCACAGGCCGGCCATCGAGTGCCGGCAATCGGATCAAGCTAGCCCATGGCAACGACAGACACCGCAAATCCGGGGAGCGAATCCCAGCAGGCTGGCAAAGCTGCCGGGGCTTGTGTGATGGTGCTCTTCGGGGCAGCCGGTGACTTGACGAAACGCAAGCTGATCCCTGCCCTTTTCAATCTGGTGAAGGCGAACTTGCTGTCCAGGGATTTCGCGGTCCTCGGCGTCTCTGTGGACGACTTGACCCTGGAGCAGTTTCGCAATCAGGTAACCGGTTTTCTGCCCGGCGAGGATCGCGGGACCTCAGCTTGGCAGTGGTTTACGGACCGGCTCTTCTACCAACGCGGCGAGTTCTCCGATCCCAATACCTATTCCACTCTGACCGCCCAGCTTGCCGTATTCGACCGGGAACGCCAGACCGCCGGCAACTACATGTTCTATTTGGCGACATCGCCCAAATTTTTTGGGGAGATTGTCCAGCACCTGGGAACCGCAGGTCTGTCGCGCCAGGACGGGCACTGGCGGCGCGTAATCATTGAGAAGCCCTTCGGACACGATTTGGAATCCGCTAAGGCATTAAACCGTGAGATCAGAAGCGTATTGCCCGAGAATCAGATTTATCGGATCGACCACTACCTCGGGAAGGAGACTGTACAGAACATCATGGTGTTCCGGTTCGACAACGCCATCTTCGAACCCATCTGGAACCGCCGCTACATTGATCACGTGCAAATTACCAATGCCGAAACCGTTGGCGTGGAGCGGCGCGGCGGATACTTCGATACCGCTGGCACCCTGCGAGACATGGTTCCCAATCACTTGATGCAACTCCTCAGCCTGACCGCCATGGAGTCTCCCGCGTCTTTCCAGGCGGATGCGGTTCGAAATGAGCAAGCCAAGGTCCTGAGTGCGATTCAGCCACTGGATTCCGATGACGTGCTGAATCTCACCGTGCGCGGTCAATACGGTGAAGGCGTTCTTGACGGCGAGAAAGTGCCGGGCTATCGCACCGAATCCGGGGTTTCACCGGATTCCCGGACAGAGACCTATGTGGCTATGAAGCTGATGGTCGATAACTGGCGCTGGTCCGGGGTCCCGTTCTATCTGCGTACCGCCAAGCGCATGGCGAAGCGCCACACCGAGATCACCATCCAGTTCAAGCGCACTCCGTTCGAGCTCTTCCGTAACTCCGCCTTCCGCAAGCTGCACACAAATACTCTCGTCATGCAGATCCAGCCTGTGGAAGGCATTTCCTTGAGCTTTGGCGCCAAGATTCCGGGGGCTGTGTTGCGGGTTGGGTCGGTCGATATGAGCTTCGAGTATTCCAAGTATTTTGGAACGGACGCCCACACCGGTTACGAGGTTCTACTGTATGACTGCATGATCGGCGATGCGACGCTCTTTCAACGCGCCGACATGGTCGAAGCCGGCTGGAGCGTCGTGGATCCGATCCTGGACGTCTGGACGGCCCTGCCGCCGCGCAAATTTCCGAACTACGCGGCCGGCACCTGGGGGCCGAAAGCTGCCGACGAACTCTTGCAGCGCGACGAACGCCAATGGAGGACAATCGAACCATGATTCTTGCGGGAGAGATCGGCGCCACTCGTACCAGGCTCGGCGCATTCCAGAAGGAAGGCAGCCGGCTCCAGTTGGTGGTCGAAAAAACTTACCTGAGCCAGGAGCATAGCAACTTGTCCGAGATCGTCGCCGCTTTCATCAAGACGGAGGGCATTGGCGTGCACCAGGCATGTTTCGGTGCCGCCGGCCCCGTGCGACGCGGCCGGTGCAAGATTCTGAATCTGGGATGGGAAATTGACTCCCGCGAACTGGCCAAACAACTGAAACTCGATGCAGTGGGCATGATTAACGACCTCGAGGCCTACGCCTACGGCGTTGACGGGCTCGACTCGAAAGATCTGGTTACGCTGAATGAAGGTTCAGAGGATGCTGAGGGCAATCGTGCGGTGGTATCGGCCCGTACGGGACTCGGCGTCGCCGGCCTCTATTGGGATGGGTTCCGCCATCATCCTTTCGCGTGCGAGGGCGGGCACACTGATTTCGGACCGCGAGACGCGCTTGAAATGGAACTGCTGGCCTACCTTCAGAAAAAGTTCGGCCGCATCAGTTACGAACGCATTGTGTCGGGGCCGGGAATCAAGAATATCTACGATTTTCTTCGCGATGCCCATAAGGCCGACGAGCCCCAGTGGTTAAAGGATCAAATCGGCGCCGCACCCGATCCTCCTGCGCTGATTTCGCAACTTGCCGTGGAGGGTAAAGCGGCGATTTGCGATCAGGCGATGAAGATGTTTGTCAGCATTTACGGTGCGCAGACCGGGAACGTCGCGTTGAGTTTCATGGCTACCGGCGGCATCTACATCGGAGGCAGCGTGGCGGCGAAGAATCTTGCCCTGATGAAGGATCCCGTCTTCATGAAGTCTTATCTGGATAAAGGCCGCATGGCCTCGCTGCTGAAGGAGATGCCGGTCATCATCGTGTTGAATGACGATGCGGGGTTGATTGGGTCCGCGCGTTATACGCTCATCGAGAAAGCGTTTAGGAATCAGAAACGAGCTTGAAGCTGAGTTGCCCTCGCTACCGCCGCCATTCGTCGATCAGGTTGGCAATCAATCCGGTCCAGCCAGTTTGGTGGCTGGCTCCAAGTCCCATCCCGTTGTCGCCATGGTAGTACTCATGGAAGAGCAGACAATCACGCCAGTGCGGATCCTCCTGGAATTTTCGGTAAGGGCCGAAGCATGGCCTCCGTCCATCCTGGCCGCGCTTGAAAATTGAAATCATGCGGTTGGCCGTTTCCTCCGCCACGGCTGGCGCCGTTGCTGTCTTCCCTTCGCCTCCAGCTATCTGAATCGAGAATTGCCGACCCAGCGCGTCGCTGAACCGCAGGAAGGAATGGATCAGCAAGTACGAAGTAGGGAACCATACCGGACCGCGCCAGTTCGAATTTCCTCCCTTGAGTTTGACTTCGGCTTCTCCCGGCTCATAACCCAGGGTGCGGTTTCCAAACTTGAAGGGATGTTGGCGGTGAAATTTCGACAGGCTGCGGATGCCATACGGTGACAGAAACTCCTCTGGATCCGAGATGCGCTCCAGCAAGCGAGCGAACTGGTTCGGATCGGCGATGGAGAGTACGTAGCGCTTGCGGCCATCGTCTACCGCATAGCAGGCATCACCGACAAGGTCGGGCCGGTTTTGAATAAACCATTCGACGTCTCGCAGGAAGGTGGGATACGCCTTCAATTCCTCGCCATCGAGCACCTCGATTCCATAGAGCGGAATCAGGCCGACGAGCGAACGCAGCCGGAACTTGTGAAATTCGCCATTCGGATAGCGCAGCACATCGTAAAAAAATCCTTCCTTCTCATCCCACAACTGGTATGGACGCCCGCCCATTTTCTTCATGGCGGCGCCGATATAAATGAAATGTTCGAAGAACTTGGTGGCGACGCCCTCATACACGCGATTCTGCTTGGCTAACTCGAGCGCAATGCGCATCAGGTAGAGACAGAAAAAGCCCATCCAGCCTGTGGCGTCGGCCTGTTCGAGGATGGCGTCTCCCGGAAACCGCTCGCCGCGGTCCACCACCGCGATATTGTCCAGGCCTAGAAATCCACCTTCGAAAACGTTGTTGCCTTGGCTGTCTACTCGGTTCACCCACCAGGCGAAATTCATCAACAGCTTGTGCAGGCACTTTTCCAGAAACTCCGCGTCGCCTTTGCCTGTGCGCTCCTTCTCGGTCTGGTAGATGCGCCAGCAGGCCCATGCGTGCATCGGTGGATTCAAATCGGAGAACTCCCACTCATAGGCGGGAATCTGCCCATTTGGGTGCTGGAACTGCTCGAACAGCAGCACCCACAAATTTTCCTTGGCAAAATCCGGATCGACGAGCGCCAGGCTGATGCACTGGAATGCCAGATCCCAGGCCGCGAACCACGGAAATTCCCACTTGTCCGGCATGGAAAGAATACGCATCGAGTTCACATGCCGCCAATGCACGTTGCGGATTTGCTTGCGTGATTCTGGCGGGGGCAGCTTGGGATTGTCGCCCTCCAGCCACAGATCTACGTCCCACAGATAAATTTGTTTGCCCCAAAGCATCCCCGCCAGCGCCTGCCGCTGAATTTCTTTTTCTTCCGCCGTAGCCTTAGGAGGATGCACAGCCGCGTAAAACTGGTCAGCCTCTTTTTTCCGCTGTCCAATGACCTTGTCCACGTCATCGAGCGCTCGATCCAACTTCTCTGGCGTTAGTCGTAGGCGCAGAACAACCGACCCTTTTGCGGGAACGGAATACTTGTAGTGGATACAGCCTTTCGTCCCCTGTCCTGCTCCATTCACGCAGGGTTCGCCGTTCACGATGTAGCGATGAAAAGCATCCTTGACGTGCGCCTTTCGATTGCCGGTGCTCCCGTAGAGGCGCACTGCGTTGCTCTCATTGTCCGTGAAGAGTGCATCTCCACTTGCCGGAGCATAGAGGTAGCGGCGTCCAAGAGAATATGGAAACTGCAAATTGCGCAGCGCAGTTTTTTGGAAGTCATCTGCAATCAGCCTAATGTGCTCAACGCCGCAACGCTCAAGCGTGATGAGCGGCTCACTTCCGGGCGGATCGGTCCACGCCCACGTGTTGCGGAACCATAAGTGCGGGAGCAGATGCACTTCGGCCGCTTGGGCGCCTCGATTGAAGGCCTCAATGCGGATGCAAATGTCTTCGGGGCCCGCCTTTGCATATTCGACGAACACATCAAAGTAGCGGTCATTGTCGAAAATGCCGGTATCAAGCAGTTCGTACTCCGGAGTGCCCGCCTGCCCCGAGCGCCTGCGATTTTCTTCTACCAGCTTTCTGTAGGGAAATTCGCCCTGCGGATATTTGTAGAGCATCCGCATGTAGCTGTGGGTGGGCGTGCTGTCGAGATAGAACCAGTATTCCTTGACATCTTCACCGTGGTTGCCCTCGCTGCCGGAGAGCCCGAACATTCGCTCTTTGAGGATCGGGTCGTGCCCGTTCCAAAGCGCCAGCGCGAATACCAGGAGCTGGTAGCGGTCGCAAACTGCGGCGATGCCATCTTCGCCCCAGCGATAGGCTTTGCTCCGCGCCATGTCGTGCGTCAGGAACTCCCAGGCATTTCCATCGGCGCTGTAGTCTTCTCGAACGCTACCCCAGGAACGCTCGCTGACATACGGGCCCCACTTGAGCCAGGGAGAGACAATTTCGCCGGAGAATTCGGCAAGGCGCTGGTGTTCGGCGCTTAACGTACCATTCACAGGCATATTGAGCGACTTCACTTTTCCGCCGATAGAAGCGCGCTGACCTTCTGCATTTGCGCAGCAAATCTGGGTGCGTTATAAGCCGACGGATCGTCGAGTTGCTGGAAGAGGCCGGCGATGCCAACTTTGATTTCGGCGGTTTCGAGATTCTTCCTGTGCTGCTGGTAGACGCCGAACAGTGAGTCGAGCGACATGGCAGCTTGTCCCGCAGCGCGCTGTCCCTGCTCCGAGATCGCTCGCGAATCGCCGGCGATTTTCCGCATGACTTGCAGTGTAAATGCCTGGTCGTAACTGCGGCCGTTCAGCGAACCCGTGAGAGAGTGCGCGAGTTCAGCGGCGCGGTCCGCCGAGGCCGCAATTTGTTCACGGTCGCCATTGAGTTGCCCCATCAATCCGCTGAGCGTTGCCATCTCCAATTCAAGCTTTCCCGCCGCGGCGGGGTCGGTCGCCGCGGCCGCGTAGCGAAAGACGACGAAGCGCGCCGCGTTCCAGACCGGCACGCCGGGGGTGCGCCCCGAATAGCCGGCTTCCTGCCGCCAGCTGTCTTTGGCAGCCGTCAGGCTGTGGTGACAGGCGAAACAATCGAGTTCGGAGTATTCCGGCCAGGTTGAGCTCCGCGCCCGGCGGGAGAGACGCTGCAAACTGTCGCGCAACTGCATGCCTTGCCCTACTGCCCACTCCTTGGTTCCGAACCACGGGTTCTCATCAGGATCCTTCCAGTGCCGCGGCATCACCGCGCTGAATAGATTCAGTTCGAAAGTCAAGTCCGGATGCCCCGCCGCAATCATCTGGTGATCGACGGATTTTTCCTCAGTGCCGACATGACAATGAAGGCAAGTATGGCTGCGAATCGCCAGATCGCGCAGATCACGCATCCCCAACTGCGACTTCTCTTCTGCGGTTCGCGACTCCCACGCCTTGACTGTGTGCGCGCCCAGCCAGCCGGCTGCCGGCCCATGACAATGCTCGCAGCTCACGCCATCGCTGATATCGAAAGTTTGAGCGCGCAGCTCCGGCCCAAGCGACAGCGCATGGCAGGCCAGGCATTTTTGATTCTGGTTAGGAGGAGAATTCAGGGTGAGAATCTTTCCGATGCGCACTGAAACGTCGTTCGAAAGCACCTGGTAGGCGCGCGCGTGCTTATCCTGAGCGGCCCAGATGCTGTACTCGTTCTGCGCCACGCGAGTGATAGTTTTGGGCTGAATGCTTCCATGACAACTGCTGGACGCGCATCCACCCGGGCCATTGTACTTGCCCACCGCCGAACTTTGGCCCTGCGATGCGCTCGTGCTGGCAAGAACCAGCGTCAGACAAGCTGCCGCGCGCAATGCCGCCTGTCCATAGTCCAGCATGGGTGTTTTCGGGTGCAATCGTCTTGCTTATACCGATTTTCCGAAATGAAAACAATGGACGGCGAGGTACGTACTCAAATCGCCGGGACAGCACCTGGCGATACCTTCTGCCCCAAGTTCGCCATTCCCCAAGGCGAATGTTTAACGCTAAGATTTCGAAAAACTTCACCGATGCGGAAACCAGAGGACCACGGCGCGTGATCGACGAACTCAGGTCCATTCAGCACGAGTTCGGCTATTTACCGGCCGACCGGTTGCATGATCTTGCCGCAAAGATTCAGGTGCCGCTTAGCCAGATCCACGCGGTCGCCAGTTTCTATCCCCACTTTCATCTCACGCCGCCAGCCCAGGCTGAAGTGCGCGTCTGCGCGGATATGGCCTGCCATCTGCGCGGCGGAACTGATCTTAAACGCGGCCTCGAGCAAGCTTTTAGTGGAGGCGGTCCCGAAAAGGTCGCGCTACGAAATGTGTCTTGCCTGGGGCGCTGCGATCAAGCGCCCGCGCTCTCCATCAACGATCGGATCTACAGCAGTCTCGATGAGCATCGCGCCACTGCGCTGGTGCGGGACGTACTCTCGGGCAGGCCACTGCCGGAAGAAAAACAGGATCAGCGCCGCGCACCAGTCCTCTCCGACCCGTATAGCGGCACACCTAAATATTCGCTGGTCCGGCAGTTCGTGGAGGCGCCCGACTGGAATACGGTGATTACCACGCTCAAAGCGGCCGGCCTGCGGGGCATGGGCGGAGCCGGTTTTCCCACCGGCAGCAAATGGGAGATCGTCCGCAATGCTCCCGGGAAGGAAAGATACATCGTCTGCAATGCCGATGAAAGCGAACCCGGAACGATCAAAGATCGCTTCATCATGGAAAACGTGCCGTATCTCTTGATCGAAGGCATGATCATGGCCGGCCTCGTCACCGGTGCGCGCCGCGGAATTCTATACATCCGCCACGAGTACGAACGTCCCAGGGAAATTCTTCAGGAAGAAATCGACCGCTGCTATCGCGAGGAGCTTCTCGGCGCGCGAGTTCTAGGCACTAACCTTGGCTTCGATCTCGAAATCTTCGTCAGCCCCGGTGGCTACATCTGCGGCGAAGAGAGCGCGCTGCTCGAAGCGATTGAGGGCAAGCGCGCCGAGCCCCGCAACAAGCCGCCCTTCCCAGGCACAAATGGACTTTGGAACCAGCCCACCGCCATCAACAACGTGGAGACATTCACATTTGCCACCGTCATCCTGGCTCGCGGCGCTGAATGGTTCAAGGAGCAAGGAACGAATGGCGCATTCGGCATGAAGTTCGTAGGCATCAGTGGCGACGTGAATCGTCCGGGAGTCTACGAAGTGCCGATGGGAACGAAGTACTCCGACCTTATCTACGACTACGCGGGCGGCATCCTCGACGGTCGCAAGCTCCTGGCCTATGCGCCTTCGGGGCCATCTTCCGGGTACCTCCCTGCCTCTATGGCTGATCTTCCGCTCGACTGGAACGCCGTAGCGCAGGCCGGTTCGATGGTCGGCTCGGGAGCGATTGTAGTGTGCGCCGAAGGCCGATGCATGCTTGACATGGCGCTCAATGCCGTCCGTTTCTATCGCAATGAGTCCTGTGGCAAGTGCGTTCCGTGCCGCGTGGGCTCGCAGAAACTTGTAGAAATGCTCTCCAGCTGGACCGAGGGTCGCTCTTCAAGCACCGACCTGCAATTGCTCGATGAACTAACGCATGCTTTGAAGATGACGTCGATCTGCGGCCTCGGCCAGGTGGTGCCTGTCCCGATCGCGTCGGTGCTGAAGCATTTTCGCGAAGTCGTTGATGAGCACCTCACCCATCGGCGCTGCACGGCGGGAGTCTGCTTCCCACGAGGGACGGCATGAGCACCAGGCCTGCCGCCGAGATTCAGCTCACCATTGATGGGGTGCCGGTTTCAGCTCCAGCGGGAACGACCATTTTCGATGCCGCGCGGCTGAACGGCATTGCCATCCCTACTCTTTGCCACCAGCAGAACGAAAACCCGGTCGGAGTGTGCCGCGTATGTGTCGTCGACGTCGGCCAGCGTGTCTATGCCGCTTCCTGTATTCGCCAGATCGAACCGGGTATGACGGTGAAGACCTCGACCGAACCCGTGTGGGCGGCGCGGCGCACTCTGGTCGAGTTGCTGATGTCAGATCATCCGTCTCCCTGCGCCCGCCAGCAACAATCGGGAGATTGCGAACTGGAACACCTCGCCGGCGTGGCCGGCATCAAGGAACCGCGCTTCCCGCACCGCGCGACTCCGCGCGGCAAGGACGACTCTTCCGCCGTCATCGCGGTCGATCACGAAGCCTGTATCCTTTGCGACCGTTGCGTGCGCGGCTGCGACGACATTCGCCACAATTGGGTACTGGCACGGCGCGGCAAGGGATACC
>Ga0335080_10000085_pt1 | contig 79007 bp, 73 predicted proteins | sample Lox_Sample_34_FD_206720 | JGI IMG/M metagenome (GOLD analysis project Ga0335080, IMG submission 206720) | Soil microbial communities from Loxahatchee National Wildlife Refuge, Florida, United States - Lox_Sample_3.4 | ecosystem: Environmental > Terrestrial > Soil > Wetlands | place: USA... | reverse complement strand
CTTTTCCGCAAAACTGAACTTTAGCTGGGTGGCGCAGGCCGCGGTTCCTTCGACTTCTATAATAATCGACTATACCGTTGCCGCTCGTTCCCGCAGCTAACTCACTCGGTCAGTGGTGATTGGCCACGGATACTTCTCCGGTGAAACAGCCTTCGGGCTGCGAGGTTCGACTCCTCGCGGGCGCAAGCCCCGCCGTGATCAACGTTCCCTGACCTCGCTGTATTTGGATGTGGAAGAAATACGGCCCCTCGACAAGATTCAGTCAGTGGTGATATTCGCGGCAACTTCGTGGCGCGCCTGTTGACCCAGGCCGGGGTTCGAGCCCCCAACCGTGATTCAAGTTCCCTGGCTGCGACGTAACTGCAGCGCGGGTACATGTGCCCGCGCTGCATGAACGGGATATTAGCCTTAGATAGCTTTGCGCCGGTTAGAAAGTTGATATGTGGCAAATTCTGACAAATATGCTCGCCGGACGTAACGAGTTCGCGTCAGGCGGTCTACTGCTCATGATCATCGGCGGAATAAGTGTCTGGCTGCGAACCATTCCCGAACGTACCTGGGAGTGGATCGTGAGCCAGACAACGATGATGATCACGGTGAAGGACGATGATGCGGCTTTTTCGTGGGTGAAGGAGTGGTTTCTGGAGCAGAGATTTCTGAAGCGAATTCGTCGCGTGGATCTCGACACAACGGTCCGTAACGAGCGGATTGCTATGATTCCATCCCCGGGGAAGCACTGGTTTTGGTATGACGGCAGGCCTTTTGAAGTATGGTTCTCGCGCACCGAGAACGCGCACGAACGGAGCGGCAGACGCGTCGAGTCGCTAACGTTCAGGACCATAGGAAGAAAGCGAGCTTTCCTCGAATACTTCGTCGAGGACGTTGTGCATTGCCATACCAAGCGCCAGGGCGTGCAGTCGTATCTGTACGTATACGACGATGGATGGGATTACGTGGAGGGCTACTCTCCGCGCGGACTGGCATCGGTAGTCTTGCAACCCGGCGAGAAGGAACATTTGTTGGAAGACGTGGCACAGTTTCGCAGATCGAAACAGCGGTACGAGCAGTTGGGAGTTCCTTACCACCGAGGCTATCTATTGTATGGCCCTCCCGGAACGGGCAAGACCTCGCTGGTCTCCGCGCTGGCCGCGCACTTTAGATTGTCGATCTATGTCATCAATCTCGCGGAGTTCAACGATCGCAGTTTGATGAGTGCCGTCAATCAGGTGCCGGCGAATTCTGTTTTGTTGTTTGAGGACATTGACTGCACGCGCGGAAGTCAGTCCCGCGACGGACTAGATTTAGGAGCCGGAGAAGGCGGAATGACGCCGGGCGCGAAAGAGAATGCATCCGCGAATGCCATCACTTTCTCTGGATTGCTGAATGTACTGGATGGCTTTCATGCTCCGAGCGGTGTGCTGTTTGTAATGACGACGAATCACGTCGAGAAGCTGGACCCGGCGCTACTGCGTCCCGGAAGGATCGACTACAGGTTCTTCATGGGAAAGGCAAGTGACCGGCAGAAAGTGGAGCTCTATCGCAGGTTCTTTCCCGATGCGTCGGAACGAGAAGCGCGAGAGCTTATCGATGCTTCGCGGTCGTCAGAAACGATGGCCGAGTTTCAAGGCCTGCTCTTGGCCCTGCAGCAGGGAGAGGGTCGCCTGGGTCAAGTGGCGGCAAGCCACGGAATCCTGGTGTAAGTATTCCCCGGCGAATGCAAGAAAGGAGGCCATCGATGGCCCGACTGAACACGCTCAATCTCAACTTTGGACCTCGCACGCACGAGGGCGCTCCAGCGCGTCACATCTCGCCAGAACTCCAGCTGCGGCGCTCGATGTTGGCGTGCCGGCTCTGGGAATCGCAGTTTTGCGAGGACGGAGTCGAGATCGCGGACCGGATTGCCGAGTTGGTACCTAAGGTCGCGGCCGAGAAGGTAGCAACGCTTGCCGTCGTGGCTCGCGAGCAGATGAAGCTGCGTCACGCGCCGCTCCTGCTGGTCCGCGAGATGGCGCGTCACAAGACGCACCGCGAGCTGGTTTCGGAGACGCTGGCTCGCATAATCCAGCGTGCCGACGAACTCGCGGAGTTTGTTGCCATCTACTGGAAGGACGGACGTGTGCCGCTTTCCGGTCAGGTGAAGAAGGGGCTAGCGGGTGCGTTCCCGAAACTCGATGAGTATCAGCTCGCCAAGTACAACAGTGGCGGGCCGATCAAACTGCGGGACGTCCTTTTCCTCTGCCACGCCAAGCCGGGCGATGAGGCTCAGGCGGGAGTGTGGAAGAAGCTGATCGCGGGGACGCTGACCACACCTGACACGTGGGAGGTCGCGCTCTCCTCTGGCGCCGACAGGCGGGCGGCCTGGGAGCGTCTGCTTGGCGACCAGAAGCTTGGCGCACTCGCGTTGCTCCGCAACCTGCGCAACATGCGTGAGGCCGGGGTCGACGAATCGCTTGTGCTCTCGGCCTTGGGCTCGATCAGCACAGCACGTGTTCTCCCTTTCCGCTTCCTGGCCGCGGCGCGTCACGCTCCGCAGTGGGAAGAGGCGCTCGAGCAGGCGATGCTGAAGTCTGTGGCTGCGTCCGAGAAGCTGTCGGGCAAGACCATCGTGCTGGTCGACGTTTCCGGGTCGATGACGGCGCCACTGTCTCGCCGTTCTGAGATGCAGCGCACGGATGCGGCTTATGGTTTGGCGGTGCTTCTGCGCGAGATCGGCGAGAAGGTTGCTGTATTCTCCTTTTCCGACCATTTTGTCGAAGTACCGGCGCATCGTGGTTTTGCTTTGCGAGATGCGATTGACCGGTCGCAACCGCATAACAGCACGCAACTCGGCAAGGCGATCGAGGAACTAAACCATAAGGAGAAGTATGACCGCTTGATCGTGATCACCGATGAGCAGGCGCATGATCAGGTGCGTGCGCCCAACAACAAGGGCTACGTGATCAATGTTGCCAGCTACAAGAACGGCGTCGGCTACGGCAAGTGGACCCATATCGATGGCTGGTCCGAGTCGGTCATCGAGTATCTCCGCGCGCTGGAGCAGACAACTTGGGTAAACTAGCCGGCCAGGGCAGGCAAAAAATGCCTGCTCTGTTACCAACTTCTTGCTGAGAAAGAAACTGACCGCCTCTAACTCTGAACAGTACAAAATTAAAAAGCTCCGGAATTTTCATGATCCAGCTCAACCCAGGTGCCGAGAAGATGAGCTATCATGCGAATCCCTTCAATGGTTCCGTTCGAGGAAGTAGTTTAGAATCAGTGAAGCAGTTTTAAAGTCGGGGCGTAGCGCAGCCTGGTAGCGCACCTGCCTTGGGCGCAGCGCAGATCCTTCTAACGCGTCTATCTCACACCTTGGTTTTTAATTGTTTTCAACAATTTGGGGAATCTGCTCTTCGTTCAAAGTTAACCCAAATGGGCTGAAAACGGTCGATACGGACACGGTAGAGCACGGCCCAGCATACCTGCTTTTCGAGAAGTCCAGCCACGGTCTGCTTCACACGGATTTCGGATGTGACTACTTGTCCGGATCACAGACAGTCCTTCGGCTGTCGCCGATAAGGTCTCAAGCGCATCGTCTATCATCGAGGGCTTTCGTAACATTCAGCGTTGCCGCAAAGAGAAGCGATCGGCTTGCCGGGCTAGATGCGCGTCGAATCGGCGCTAAACTGGAACCATCATGCCGCACCCATCCTGGAATGATAGCTACGCCTCAGGAGTGCTGCCGTGGGACACCGGGCAGCCGGAGCCTTTGCTCGTCGAGTTCGTCGCGTCGGGCGGCGTCTTGCCGGTGCGAACTCTTGAAGTAGGCTCGGGTACTGGGACGAACACACTTTGGCTAGCCCAGCGTGGCTTCGATGTTCTCGGAGTTGATGTCTCGCCGCTGGCAGTCGAAAAAGCCCGCGCCAAAATAGAAGGCTCCGATTTATGCTGCGGCTTCGCGACTTTGGACTTTCTTTCCGCGCCTCCGCCTGACCGCCGGTTCCACTTCGTCTTCGACCGCGGTTGCTTTCACGTCTTCGACGAACCCGAGGAGCGCTCGCGCTTCGCCGAGTGCGTGGCTGCCGCATTGGAACCCAGGGGCCTGTGGCTGAGTCTCATTGGCAGCACCGAAGGTCCGCCGCGTGAGGTCGGCCCGCCGCGCCGATCGGCACAAGAGATTGCCCTCGCGATTGAGCCCGTGCTCGAGATCGTAGAACTTCGCTCCGCCGAGTTTCGCGCCAACGATGTAAAAGCATGGTTTTGCCTGTCGCGCCAGCGCACGATCCCGGCGCAATCGTCCACGCGGCACGATTGAATTTCCGACGTCAGCGATTCATGCGCGCGGATTCGCCAAAGTATGAGCAGTAACAAGCCCACCGATTGCGATCTGCACGATCAGGTTCAGCGCGCAACTGCCGATAGCGACCATCGTCTGAAACCTAGCGCTTTTTGTGCTCTCACTCGGCAGGAGTCCATCGACGAGTAATGCCGAGGGCACTGGAATATTTCCGCACATCAAAGATTCGAGCCAAACATTGCAGATTCTTGTCGGCCCGATAGAACCTGCCGATTTTGTAATACGCCGACGCTGGCTCGTTGCTCTCTCCTCCACTTGGCCGAACCAAGAACCAGAACAGGAACGTACTCAATGTGTCATATAAGTTGCAAAACTGTCAAATTTTGGGTAATATAACACCCATTATGGCTAGGACTGAACCATCCCTACTTCCACGAGTTTCCCGCCTCCTGAAAGGCTATGGGGAGAATCTGAAACTGGCCCGCCTCCGCCGCAGATACTCGGCGGAAACCGTGGCCCAGCGGGCTGGCATTTCGCGGAAGACTCTTTACAAAGTGGAAAGGGGAGATTCGTCCGTCGCACTCGGAATTTATGCGCGAGTGATGCAGGTGCTACGCCTCGAAGAGGATCTCGCGAAACTGGCCGTAGACGACCCGTTGGGTCGAAAACTACAAGACACTGGTTTGTCCCCGAAACGCCGCGCTCCAAAACGTCCCTCATCTCCGATTGAACCGGCTGGCAGCGAGAACGAACCAAAGGAAACGGCCTAAATGGCAGGTCTCGAATCAGTCGAGGTATGCATCGATCTGGAGCGGTTTGGCCACCCCGTTCTCATGGGACAACTTCATCGCCGGCAAAGCGGTGCTGGTGAAATCTTCTCGTTTGAATACGACCGCGAGTGGCTAGAACAACCGGAAGTCTTCACGTTCGATCCGGATCTTGCACTAGCAGCCGGTCATCAATATCCCCCGCCGCAGCGCAAGAACTTCGGCGTTTTCCTCGATTCGGCACCGGACCGCTGGGGCAGAGTGCTCATGCAGCGTCGCGAAAACTTGCGCGCGCGCCAAGAAAAACGCAAACCTCGCGCACTGACTGAGTGGGATTTTCTCCTCGGCGTTCACGACGAAACCCGTTTGGGTGCTCTGCGTTTTCGAGAGGCAGGCAATACACCTTTTATCGACAGCGATGCCCAATTTGCGGCACCGCCTCTAACTTCGCTGCGCGATTTGCAGGCCGCCAGCCTCGAGTTCGAGTCGCACATCGACGACGAAGAGAATCCCCTCTATGAAAAATGGCTAACGCAACTGTTCGCGCCAGGATCTTCCCTCGGAGGAGCCCGGCCGAAAGCATCCGTGCGGGATGAAGCCGGGACATTGTGCATGGCAAAGTTCCACAGCAGAGGCGACACTCGCGACATGGGCGGGTGGGAACTGGTCGCTAACCGCCTGGCGAGAAAAGCGGGAATCATGGTCCCGACTGCAAGGCCACTGCGCTTCGCGGAGAGTCCCTACACGACGTTTCTGGTGAAGCGTTTCGATCGCACGGCAAAAGGAGATCGCCTGGCATTCATTTCCGCCATGACTTTGACTCAACATGTTGACGGCGAAGCCGGAGCGAGCTATCTCGAACTGGTCGATCTTTTGCAGTCGCGCGGCGCCGACACACGCGCAGACTGCGCTCAATTGTTTCGACGTGTGGTCTTCAACATCCTGATTCACAACACGGACGATCACCTTCGCAATCACGGATTTTTCGTCGAAGAAAGGGGTATCCGCTTGGCGCCTGCTTTCGACGTTAATCCCTCGATTGACCGACGGGAACTGACGCTTGCGATTAACGAGGTCGAAACTGCCTGCGATGTTTCGATCGCCGTGGAGGCGTCACACGATTATGGATTGAACCCGCGCGAAGCAAGCGACGCGTTGAAGCAAGTACAAGACGCGGTTGCCGGCTGGCGGGACGAAGCAACTCGGCTGAACATTCCTAGGGCAGAACAAGATTTGATGGCCGACGCATTCCGAGGGTGACAGCTGCGGGTTCCCCGCCGCGAGACAACCGCCCTGCATCCCCGATTTTGACGATATGGCTCAGAGCCACGCTTTCCCCGTTCGAGCTGGGGAAGCACGTCCAGCGTGTGCAGAATCATCGGCGTGTCGGGCAGCGCTTGTGAAATCTTCTGAGCCGCCCGCATCCCATCCAGCTCCGGCATCACCAAATCCAGCACTACGACGTCCGGTGTCAGACTCAATGCCATCCTGACCGCCTCCAGACCGTTTTCGGCTTCCCCGCACACGTTGTAGCCGTTTGTCTTAAGAGTGTCTCGGAGAATTTTGCGGGCTAAGGCGCTGTCGTCGGCTATCAGAATGCGAAGTGGCATGTCCCCGTATGCTCCCCGAGACCGGAGCTGACTGGATTGCTTTTTTGATGCCAAGAATGTGCGCGGCGGTTGGTTGCTTAGCAGTGCTTCGCGCCAGTCGTGGTCTTGCGCTTCGCGCCGTCAACTCGCGGAAGGCCGCTCCGCTTTTGGCAAATCCTATCGTGACGCTCCGTTCCAATCGAAAAGTACTCTCTCCGGGGACGTCAATTTTTCCACCTCTTCGACCCAAGCCTTCAGCGCTGGGAGAGCGTTTCATGGTGGAAGGACCGGGCGTGCCACCGATCCGGGTCTGCCTGGAACGGAACGCGCAGTGCTTCAAAGGTTCCTTGCAACTCATCGAGATGGCCGCAGCCACGGCCGAGATCTGCGTATCGCCGCCGATCAGGGAAAGGAAGTGCGCTTTCGCCTGCCGCGGCGGGTCCGGCAACACCTCGCCGATCAAGCGGTCCAGACGTACGCGGATATTGGTCACAGCTTTTTCTGTGCTCATTACATAGGTAAGCCAACCGAAGCGCAGGTGTGCATTCTTCACGATGAGTCCTTCTTTTCGTGGGTGAGCAGCTTGGTATCGCCGTTGGCGAATACCAGCGTCAGTTCGTGGGAGAATCGTTCCCGGTCGTGCAGGATCCTGGTCCCGTCTTCTTCCTGTTCTTCCCAGTGGTCGGTGAACTTGACCGAACGCCAATGCGCGATGTGACGACTCTCTCCTTCGCCGAACACACCGTTGAGCATTCCCGCGGTACAGAGCAAGCCAACATGGCCGCCGTGTAACGGCGTCAGTGGCCGACCGCGAACGTCGCGCTGTTTGGGAAGAAGCACGCGGCTGGCCTGGCGATAGGCTGCGGAATCGAGCAGCAGATCCTCGACTTCGTCGAGTGGAATCCCAGCATTCGTGAGCACGGCCGGCCCGGAACCTGGAACCTGGTAGCGTCGTAGAGTAACATCGCCAAGGATTTCGAGGTCAGGCTTGGAGGCCAGCATCTCCAGCCAGCGCTCCGAGTCAAGCAATGCGGAATCGCGCTGCAGTTGGTGTCGTTTGCGTCGCACACCGAAAAGCACGACCTGCTTGTATTGAAGGCTGGCAGGTTCTGTCAGCTTGAAGATGGACAAATCGGTAAAGTGCTCGCTCAAGATCCTCGCGCAAGGTTTCAATTGAGGCTGGGGAATGACAAACAGCAGAACGCCGCCAGGCGTGAGCCAGCGATAGGTGTGCTCCAGAAATACCAGTTCCAGACGTTGGTTGTTTGTCGCGCCGGTCTCGAGGTCATACGGCGGATTGAGATAGAGAAGCGAGAAAGACTCAGCCGGGCAGCGCACATCGCTGGCGTTGGCGTGCAGCGTATCGATGCCCAGGCGGGCTGCCTGTTCCGCTCGATTGGCATCAATTTCGATTCCGTATCGGAGCGCGTGTGTCCCTTCCACTAGATGCGTGAGCGCCACGCCATCACCCACGCAGGGATCGAGCGCGGAGAACTCCTCTGGAACATCGAGACATTTCTTCAGCCTTTGGGCCTCGGGCACGGGCAACGGAAAAAATCCCAGCTTGGCTTTCCCGTGCGGCCTCATCGCCCGACTCCATTGCCCGTCTGATGGATCGCCTGGGCCACCAGTTCGCCGAATGGATCGGAATCAGATTGTTCTCTGACCGCGATGAAAGAGCAGAGACCGTTCACTGGAATTGGCCGTTCCTCTTCAATTCGGTAGCGGCGCTCGATATGTTGCTGTTTTCGTCTCTCAAACAAATCGGCCCTGGTGGTCACACGAATCTTCATGTCCATCCTCATTTCTGTTGCTTTGGGGATCAGCGTGAAATGTCCGTTGAGTGGGTTACGGACCCACGCGGTAGGAACCGCGGGCACTAATCGAAGCGAGTCTCTTCTTGGCGAGTCTGTAAGGTGGTTTGCGGATTCTGGGGAACTGTGTTTGGTTCTCTTTGCTCCACGGGGATGAGCCTCTCCCAACAGATCGAGAACTTACGCTCGGGCTGTCTCCCTCATAGAGTTCGTAGATGAGTTCACCCGAGACGTAAAGCGCGATCGGGAGGGGATTCACTGGTCGGCAGGCGCTTTGAGCAGCGGTTGGAGGATTGTGCTCGAACATTGGCCTGATCCTCCTTTCGCCTCTGTTATGCGACGACCTCCTTCGTTTGCATGAATTACAAACGCTGAACCTGAATCGATTGAGCGGTTGTCAGAGCGACGGCAGAGTCTGCTGTCGAGGCATGCCAGTTGGGAAATGGGTTTCGGCTCGAGGTGCGAAATTCGGTGATCAACTTTCTGATCTTGGCCCGTCGATGGTGGAGCGTTTCTACCAATCTCTCCAAACCTTCGCGGTCTGCTTCGTACCACTCCTCGGGAATCTCGCCTAGCGCATCGCCAGATAGCCTGAACATCCATCTCTTCCGCTCGACTGAGCGCCGGTACAAACTCTTCCCATCCTGTGACACCTTCGTAAACGCAATTATTCCCGTATACCCCACGCAGCGGAGCGTCTGGAAACGTCCATTCGCCGGCATTAAAACAGTACCCTTGGTCAATGAAAGTCGCTGTGTACCCTCGGTTCCTCGGCGTTCTCCGGTAGAAGATTGCCTGTCGTCCGTCGCTGTTGCAGGTCCACTTGTCCAGAACAAGCACCCGCGCGATGCAGACTAGATTGCGCACACTTGCCAGCAGTTCCCTTGGCAAGTAGTCGCAGGTAAGCCCGGAACACTCGTCCCCGACGTAGCGCGATCCCAGTTGCAGGCCGCTTTCACATGGGATCTCCCTCCCCGCCAGCTGAATGCGCAAATCCTGCGTGTTGGCAATCAGCCATTCGCAGACTTCGATCACCTCGACGCGCTGCATGGGAAGGCCGAGCGCTAACCCCAGCTTGGTCGCGAGCATCTCGTTTGCGAGAACTCGAACGTGCTGCGGATTGTTCTGAAATTTGGTGACGTACGACGCACCGTCCGAAGCCCGGATCAGGTGGGGCTGTGATCCCCCGCGGAGTTTGCGCAGGTGTTGCATGGCGGAGATGCATGTGGACACAGGCACCTCCTGAACTGGGATTTAGGGATGAGCAGAAGTGGGCGACCCGACTGAGCAGAAACAGAGCAGCTGACCGTTCGGTCGCAAAGAGGGCTAAGCGGATTCAATGGATGTTCGTGTTCAGCAGGCCACGCATCAGGGAGCGTCTGCGGTGTAAATCGAATGCAAGAACTTAGGTGGTCCAGGGTATGGCCACTCACTTCCAAGGGGTCACAATATCTTTAACCGTCGCCTCGAAATCCGAAACATTCCGTGTGACAAGTGTCAGTCCCCGGACTTCTGCTGTCGCGGCGATAAACGCATCGCGCGCTTCCATCGGGCGCCCAACCGTCTCACTTCGGGCGATAAGTCGTCCGCACGCATCCGCGATCTCAAGATCGACCGGCAAGATCCTCTCGCCAAAGCGCGAGGTCAGATCCTTCCGCAACCATCCCTCCAGACGGTCTCGGCACTTCCCGGTAGCAAGGCGTTCAATGCCATAGCGCAGCTCTGTCATTGTCACCACACTCAGAAAGACGCTGTCTTCGTCAACTTGAGCCAGCCAGGAGAGCACTCCCGCGTTGGGCCGGACTTTCATCGGTTCGGATACAACATTGGTGTCCAACAGGAAGTTCATAACTCAATCTCGCGCAGGCGGATGGGGAGGCGCCTGAGTTTCAGTCCCGAACCGCGCAACGGAGACGCGCTCAGAAACTCGGCTAGATTGCCTTTTCGCTCGGTCTTGCGCGTCCAGTCTTCTGCCGCAACCACCACCGCTGTCGTACGACCATGCTTGGTGATTTTCTGGGGCCCCTCTGACTTCGCCTTGTCGATCAATTCGCTGAATTTGGCCTTGGCTTCAGCTACCGTCCAGGTCTGCGTGCTCATGAGCGGCCTCCTAGCATCCTTAATTATGGTCATAATAGTCATTTTCGTCGGCAGAGTGCAAGGAGATTTGGATCGCTCTCCCAAGAGAATGTTGACAAAACCAGTCCTTTGCGCTGATTCATTCGCGCCCACTACGGCGTGTCCATAAATCTTGGTTTTGTTGTGCGATACCAGGTCGCTATTTATGCAGCGTCGATCGATAGAGTCTGCGTAGCTTGTTTGGGGATAATTTCACAACCTGGCCTTCGTGCCCGATGTAGAGAAGCAACCCGAGGCGTGCATGTTCTTCGATGACCCCTTGGACCGCCTTGTGAAGTGCGAGTTCGGCACGCTTCTGCAAAGACAAACGGAGAATACTCTTAGAGGACTCTGTGTCTTTGCTGCCATAACGTCGGATCACCCTCTCATGCTTGTCGCGCTTAATTATCCACCTGGTCGAGCGATCGGAGCTTCAAGGATTGGAGAACTGCAGCTAACGATGTTGCGCCGGCTCTCTCCGCCGCAAGCTGTGCACGACCGATTCCTCTCTCCGCTGCCTGTATGTGTGCCAGCAGTTTCTTGCGAGTAGCCGAGTCTCGAATGTCCCTGGGATTCCACACCCTGGCCACAGATTTCAACAATCCGCGATACATGCGTCTGCCGACGACTTGCTCCATTCGCTCGATTTCGCGAACCACGGCTTCGTTTACATCGGTGCCTTGGCCATCGTGTCGGCGATCATCGCCGTTTCCGGCAGTTGTTCTTTGCTTTGCGCTTTCCTCATGCGCATAACTGGGCCGAAGACCCTTTCGCCAACCCGCCGGCGTCGCCCACCCAGACAGTTGCGGAACCGACCTTGGTCGCTTTCTGTCGTCCAGGTCTACCCACGTACCGGTGAAGTAGTAGAGGTAACGCCCGAGGCCGAAGCAGGCACAACTCCGTTTGAAGGCTTGTGCTTCCGCTGCCGTCCCGGCATTGTCGTCATCGGCCCACTCCTCTCCTGTAGCAGAGTGCGCACCCACCCCGAAGATTGTGAGCTCACACGTCACCAACACCTTCGCACTATCTTCTGGTCTTTGCTTCGCTCAAAGTTTGCGCTGGTGTGAATCGTGTACTTGCGCGTCCAGCCTGCCGGGCTAAACAGCGCGTTCAGGCGGTCTGTGTAGGCCCGTTGGTCGGCATAGGGAACAATCTGGCCGCGCGGCTCTTGTTGGTTTTTCGTGGTATTCATAACCCGCCATTCGATCTGCGCAGGATCAAAGGGGACCTCCAATTCGGCGACCAGTTCTTTGACCTTTTCGGCCGTAAGCATCCGAACGAAACCCATCTGGCCAGAGCAGCAGGAGTACAGGGATGGCAGCCAGCCAAAATCCACAGCTTTCGATCGTGTCCAGCCGAAGTCGTTCGGAGCTACCCGACGCCGCGCCTGAGCTTCCGATGAACGTAAAGCAAGCCGCAAAATTTCTTGGAGTCAGTCCGCAGACTGTGTATCTTTGGGTAGAACGAAAGCAGATTCCCCATCTCCGCGTCATGGGTCGAAATATCCGGTTTCTCCGATCGGATCTCGAACCGTTTCGCGCTTCATTTCGACAGGAGATGGTGAATGTCTAAATCACAAAAGCACGACGGGGTCGTCTACTCCCGGAACGACGGAAAGATTCTCTGGATCTGCTACCGGGATCGCAACGGGAAGCGTTGCAGGGAATCGACCGGAACCGAGGACTGGCAGGAAGCCCATCGCAAACTGCGCGAACGGCTCCAGGCTAGAGACGGCAATCTCTTAGAGGTAATTCGAAAAGGCGAGTCTCTGGGCTTTGAAGAATGGGTGGATTCGTTTCTCGAGAGCTATTCGAAACCGCCGATTCGCGCCCAAAAAACTCATGAGGCGAACCAGCGCTGTGCAACTCACCTCAAAGCTGCGTTCACCGGCAAGAAGCTGGTGGAGATCACGGCCGATCGAATCGAAGATTACCTTCGGCATCGTCTTCGGCAGCGGGTTCGCAGAAAACTGACCGAGGGATACCGGGAGCACGGAATCCTGAAGTCGAGCACGGTGCACCAGGAATTTCGGGTGCTCCGTCGGATGTTGAATGTGGCTGTGCGGAAAAAGCTGCTCCCGGCAAATCCTTGTGCCGGGGTGGAGTTTCCGGTTGCGGTCAAAGGCCTGTTCCGGCCGCACTACGTCAGCTGGTCGGAACAGCGGACGATCGAGGTGCACGCTCCAGAATATTTGCGCAACATCGTCAAGATCATCACCGAGACGGGTTTGCGCATTTACAAGGAGCTGATTCCCCTGAAGAAGGAACAGCTTGATCTTCGGAATGCGACGGTTTGGATTCCGGATTCGAAGACCCCAAACGGTGTGGCCGAGGTGCCGCTGACACCCCTTGCCGCAGACGCGTTTCGCGATCAGATCCGGTTGTCCCCATGCAGTCCGTATCTATTTCCGAGCGATCAGAACCCGAGCGGATATATCAGGACTCTGAAGACCACTTGGGAAGCCACATTGCGGCGCGCCAACGTGCCGTATTTCCGCATTTACGATCTTCGCTCGACCTATGCCACGCGGCTCAGCTCCGGGGGCGTGGCGGACGAGTGGGTCACGCAAATGCTTCGTCAGGGAGACGCGCAAGTCTTCAAGAAGTATTCGCAGATGAAATTGCAGATGAAGCGCGAAGCTCTGGAGAAGCTGAATCGTCACGCTAACGAAATGCCTGCCGAAAAAGCAGGTGCGCTAGCAAAAGCAGGTGCGCAGGTGACCGTGCAATGAGCACGATTCTGACACGGTTTTGCCACGGTTTGGGTCAAAAATCATGGTTCGGGGTGGAAAGAAAGTCTGGAAGTGCTTTAGAATCAATTCTGCTAGTCATGTCGGGGCGTAGCGCAGCCTGGTAGCGCACCTGCCTTGGGCGCAGGGGGTCGTAGGTTCAAATCCTATCGCCCCGACCATCAACTTACGTTTTTTGGCCTCTCCAAAGCACCCCTGCCTTGGAGGGCACATGACAGAGCAGTTTGAACAGTTCATCAAAGAGCGTCAGTTCATCAGCAACGTCTCCCCCGCGCACAATCCGTGCCTTCAGCTCGATTGCGGCGCGGTCTCATGGGCTTGACCAGTCCATGGCGATCCAGCACAGCGTGAATGGTCGAGGCGGCGGGAGTCCTGATGGCAGGCGGCGCAGCAGGCGTTCTCGGATCTTACGTGCGCCCCAGTGCGGTTTCCCCCGCTTGGCGCTCACGATGGCCGATTCCATCTGCGCCAGTAACTGGTTGGCATAGCGGAAGGGCCGGCGCGCTCGGTCACTTAACCCTTCCACTCCGCATTGCTCATACCGTTCCAAGATCTTGTAGCCAGTCTTGCGCTAGATCCCGAACTCGCGGCACTACGAAGCCATCGTCTCGCCGTCCTTGAGCCGGATCACAAATCGCATTCTTTCGTCCATCACAGAACGCTCCTTCCATGGTCATTTCCTCTCCGCCCCCTTCGGGCCGAAAACTGTAACCCATGTCTCCGGAACGTTCTGTTACCTATGTCTCGGAACGGACAAAAGTCTTTCGCGTGAAGACATTCCATGCGGCACAGCTTGATATGAAGATCACGCGCAAGGATGTGCCGCGCCCAACCTATGTGGAAAAGGTACCGGAAATCTACAGCGCGGCGGATTTGGAGTCCTTCGCTGCTTTGCGATACAAGCCAGCGGCTCCATTTCCCGAATCACCCTTGCTTGGCGCCAATCTGGCTACGCAGGCGATTGACCCTTCTCTCTCATTTCCGGGGTCAATTCGGGGCCAAAGTCTTCCGCATCGAAGAGTCGCCGGATCTCGATCTCCGATTCGCCTTCAGGCGGTTTGGGGCTGCGCTTCACCCACTCGACAGCCTCTTCCATGGACCGGACCTGCCAAATCATGTAGCCGGCGATGAGCTCCTTGGTCTCGGTGAACGGGCCGTCAATTACGGTGCACTTGTCTCCGGAAAGTCGAACCCGCTTGCCTTTCGAGGTGGGCTGGAGACCACCGAAATCCAACATCACCCCCGCCTTCATCAATTCCTCGCTGAATTTGCCCATATCCTCCAGCGCCTTTTGTTTCGGCATAACACCGGCTTCGGAATCTTTCGTGGCCTTGCCGATTACCATGACTCGCATTGGACAGCCTCCTTTTGGAGCTCGGTTTTCTGAGCTTCTACTGTAACGTCGAATGAGTGGAGCCGAAATCGACAGAGATTTTTTGCTTCTTGGATGGGGTCTTGCAGGACGAGGGCTTCCCGGGGCTGTCAGCCGGCGGGAGGGAGCGAGGGGCAAATTCGCTTAGGCGCTAAAAATACGGCGATTGAGGTGTGGCTGGCAATTTCGACCTCCGGGTCGCTAGTCTAGTCTACTATGCATGAAGAGGTATCGCTCGACGTTGCACGCCAATTCGACTTGCGTGAGAAGCGTGTCTGTTCGCTTCGTTAACCGAGCCTTCGTTCTGGTACTGCTTGCGTTACAGCTTCCTGGCCGCGGGCAGACCGCCAGCGAACAGATCGCGTCGATCGTATCGTCCCTGCGAAACAGGGAATTTGATCGTGCATTGCAAATGCTGCAGCCCGCATTGCAACAGTCTCCCAAGAACGCGCAATTATGGATGCTGAAGGGGCTGGCTTATGCCGGGAAGGGTGACAACAAGGCTGCACTAACGTCGTACCAGAATGCGCTGAAAGTCTCGCCCGACTATCTCCCCGCTCTCAAAGGCGCAGCGCAAGTGCAGTACGACGCTGGCGACTCAGCAGCCATTCCTCTTTTGCAGCACATCCTGCGCCTGCAGCCGAAGGATTCTACGAGTCATGCCATGCTGGCTGTGATGCTGTACAAAAACGGAGACTGCGAGTCTGCGGTCGACCATTTCGGAGAGAGCGAAGCGCTTCTCGATTCACAACCGGCCGCAATGCAGGACTACGGCATTTGCCTGTTGAAGCTAAAGAGAACGGACAAAGCCATAGCAGTATTTCGCGCCATTCTGAATTCTCATCCAGAGGATGCGCGTGCGATGCGAGCTTTGTCCTCCGTGCAACTAGACTCCGGAAAGGCCCAGGATGCCTTGGCGACATTGCAGCCCCTGCTCAGAGCGGATCCTGACCCAAGGACTATGCAGCTCGCCGCAGCGATTTGCGAGGCAAACGGAGATACTCCCAATGCCGTCAAATATCTGAGGGAAGCGATTGTGAAGGATCCGCATGATGTTTCCCTGTATGTAGATTTTGCGAGCCTGGCAATGAGTCACCAGTCATTTCAGGCGGGAGTGGAGATGATGGACGCAGGCATCAACGTGCAGCCTGAAGCTGCAGCACTCTTCCTGGCGCGAGGTGTGTTGTACGTGCAACTCGCGAACTACGAGGCGGCGGAAGCGGACTTTGAAAAGGCCGAGGAATTAGACCCAAAGGAATCCATCAGCGCTGCCGCACAGGGCATGATCGCGGAGGAACAGAATCAGAATGAGCCGGACCAAGCGTTGGCGACGGTACGACTGAAACTGAAGAAGAATCCAGGGGACGCTTTCCTCTGGTATCTACAAGCAGCGATCTTGTCGCAGAAAGCCCCAGATCCGGGTTCCCCAGAATTTGAGGAAGGATTGAACTCCGCGAGGAAAGCTGTGACACTGCAGCCTTCCCTTACGGCTGCGCATGACGTGCTGGCGAAGTTCTATTTACAGTCGGGGCAGGACGCCCTGGCCATCAAGCAGTGCCGCCTGGCTCTGCAGAACGATGAGAATGATCAGACTGCGCTGTACCACCTTGTTCTGGCGCTGCGCAAGACCAAGGATCAGGCCGAGATCCCCGAATTGCTCAAGCGCCTGGCAAAGGCTCGACAAGAGACGGCAAAACAAGAAGCGGAACGCAACCGCTACAAGCTTGTCGTATCGCCGCGCGATAGCGACAAAACTGAGTAAACCTTTACTGAAACTATCCCACCCGACGATAATTGAAGGCGCACTTGCATAGGCCCCAGGAATGACGATCAGCCGGCGTTCTTTTCTGTTGTTTTCCCTTTGCGCTTCCGCGCCACGACTCCTCGGCCAGACGCAGGGTATCGCGACCCGCGACGTAAAGGCCTTGCCCAAACCGGCCCCTTCAGGGCGGCCGTTCTACGCGCATTTCACCGACATCGCCAACGAAGCCGGGCTGCGTGCTCCCACAATTTACGGGGGGATTGAGTCGAAGAAGTACATCATGGAGGCCAACGGCTGCGGATGTGCCTTCATTGACTACGACAATGACGGGTGGATGGATATTTTCATTCTTTCCGGCACTCGCCTCGAAGGCGACCCGCCGGAGGCGACAAATCGTCTTTACAGAAACAACCGCGACGGAACGTTCACCGATGTGACCGAGAAGTCTGGACTGAAAGCCGTCGGGTGGGCAAATGGGGTCTGCGTTGGTGACTACAACAATGACGGTTTTGATGACATCTTTTGCACCTACTTCGGACAGAATCGGCTCTATCGCAACAATGGGGACGGAACGTTCACCGATGTGACCAAGCAGGCCGGCTTGTTGGAGTCTGGCCCGGCGCGCTGGGGAGCAGGCTGCGCGTTTGTGGACTACAACCGCGACGGCCACCTCGATCTTTTCGTCTCCAACTACATCCGCTTTTCATTCGAACACGCTCCCGTGCCCGGAGAGACCTCGACGTGCAATTGGAAGGGGATTCCGGTGAACTGCGGACCACGAGGTCTGCCCACCGGCCGTCATTCTCTTTATCGCAATAATGGTGATGGGACGTTCACCGATGTCACGAAACAATCCGGCATTGCGGGCGCCACGGAAAGCTATGGCATGACCGTCGTGACCGCAGATTTTGACGAGGACGGATGGCCCGACATCTTCGTGGCTTGCGATTCCACGCCCAGTCTGCTCTTTATGAACAATCATGACGGCACGTTCCGCGAGGAGGGCGTCATGCGTGGCGTGGCGTTGAGCGACGACGGAATGGAGCAGGCGGGAATGGGAGTCGGAATCGGGGATTACAACCTTGACGGGCATCTCGACTTGTTCAAGACGCACTTCATCGGCGACACGTGCGGTCTGTACCGCAATGACGGAACCGGAAACTTCGACGAGATGACGCGTGCCGCCAAGGTCGCAGTGGAAACGCGCTTTACGAGCTGGGGAGCCGGGCTCTTCGACCTGGACAACGACGGATACCCTGACCTGTTTTTTGTCACCGGAAGTGTGTATCCCGAGGTCGAGAAAAAGCTGCCGCAATACCCATACAAGACGCCCAGAGTTTTGTTTCGCAACCTGGGCAACGGAGCGTTTGAAGAGATTGAATCGGAGGGCGGCGAAGGCGTCTTGACACCTCATAGCAGCCGCGGGTGTGCGTTCGGCGACTTCGATAATGACGGCGACATCGACATTCTCATCGTCAACATGAACGAGCCGCCGTCACTACTGCGGAACGATCTGAAAGAAAAACAGAACTGGCTCAAGGTGAAGCTGGAAGGGGTGAAATCGAATCGAAGTGCGATCGGCGCCAGAGTTCTCGTACGTTTTGGGACGAGGGTGCAAGCGCAGACGGTTCTCAGCCAATCGAGCTACTATTCGTGCAACGATCCCCGTCTTCACTTTGGTCTCGGCTCCGCCTCATCCGCCGATGTGGACGTGCACTGGCCAAATGGGCTGCATGAACAATATAAGAAGATCTCTGTCAATCAACTGGTGACGATTCGGGAGGGGGTAGGAATCACCAGGAACAAGGGATGGAGCCGCTCCTGAACAATTGAGTAGTGAAGCTCATTAGCGTAAGTTTCCAAGGCGCTGTACCTGCCCGTCCCAGAAAACGAATTCGGAAAAAACTTCTTGACAGTGAATTACTCCTAGTCCTTATATATTAGAGCACGCGAGAAAACGTTTTCTGGGACGGCTCGCCAACACCGTTATTTGACGGGAGGAATCCATGGCCCGTAGCAACATGATCCGACGTAATTCATGGCTGTGCTCTCTATTCGTTCTCTTGACGGCGGCGGCATTCGCCCAATTCACCGCCAGCATTCAGGGAGTTGTGCAGGACCCAACGGGAGCGGGCGTCCCGAAGGCGTCCGTTCAGCTGGTAAACACGGCGACGGCGATCACCGCCGTGACGACCACTGACACCGCCGGCAACTACCGCTTTGTCAGCCTTGCCCCGGGTAGCTACCGGATCACGGTGGAAGCCACTGGCTTCGCGAAAGCGGAAGCAAACGTCACGTTGCTAACTGAGCAGAATCTGAACGTTCCGATCAGTGTCAAGGTGGGCTCGGTCACTGAGTCCATAGTGGTAAGTACTGAAGCTCCGGTGGTTGATACTGCGGAGAGCCGGAACCAGATGACGCTGGAGAACTCCGGCGTGGCCGAGTTGCCGGTCGCAGGCAGAAATCTGGTGACCCTGACGACTTTGGCGGCTGGAGTGTCTGGCCTGGGAACTATGGGGGGGGGCCAGCCGGGAAAGGCGGGAACTCCCGGTTCCGGTGTCGATAACTACTCAACCGAAACTCAAGTGGATGCGAGTGCCAATGGTCAGGGCCAGATGTCGAACATGTACGTGATCGATGGCTTGGATGTGACCAGTGGAATACGCCAGGGGGTATTGAACCTGACGCCCAATCCTGAGTCCATCCAGGAAACAAGCATTCAAGTCAATACGTTCTCACCTGAATACACACGCGCAACCGGCGTTCAAGAGGTATTGACGACAAAATCCGGTACGGAGCAGTTTCATGGTTCGGCGGCGGATTGGTACTACTACCAGAATATGTTCGCCACGACACACTTCTCCGGCCCGAAATATCTGGCGTTCCATGGCAACAACATGTCGTTCGCGGTAGGCGGACCGATTATCCCCCACAAACAATTCTATTTCTACTTTGCGGTCGAACCTCTCCGCTCTTCGCTGGCGCAAAACTCCGCAATCACTTTCTCGGACCCGCAGTTTATTTCCTGGGCTCAGCAGAACCTTCCGAACGGCACGGGAATCCATGTACTCTCCACGTACACTCCTGTCAATGTGTCATCGATCGCGGTCGCCAATAACGGGAGGGCCGCAGGAGTTCTGGGCACGGGGGCCAGCGGCTGCAATACGGCTGCCACGGCATTCATCCCCTGCGATCTACCGATGATCGACGTGGGCAACTTCAGCGCTCCACAAATCAGGGATGGCACGCAGTACTTCGTTCGAGTGGACAAAAATTTCAGCAAGGATAGAGTCTATGGAAGCTTCTATCGAACTGTGCTCACTTATGGTGCAGCATCAGCGATACCAGCGTTCTCGGCTCTCAACAACAACTGGCAGCGGGCCTTTCAGGTCAATTACACACATACATTCTCTGCCAACACTTTGAATGAGGCGATATTCGGCGCAAACCGTGTGGAAGGCGTGCTCGGCAGCGGGGCAAAGGACTACAGCATCCCGTCCATCGCTGTCAGTGGTATCAACACAGAAGCAGGACAGGCCTTCGGAGTGGGGTTCGCACAAGGCGATTTCATCCAACATAACTATCACTGGCGCGACGTGCTCACCCACGTCCGCGGGGCGCACACTTTGAAGTTCGGCTACGAAGGATGGTACGGCGATGATGTCGAACCCTTCCAGGGACCTTGGTCTCAGCCCACATTCAGTTTCGATAATCTGCTTACGCTCGCCCAGGACTCTCCTCACACCGAGAACCATGTGATGTACGACCCGATCGCTGGGCAGCCAGTGCTTTGGTCTTGGGATGCCGCATCACGAACCTGGGGGTTGTTCGCCGAGGACACGTGGAAGGCGAGAAAGAACCTAACGCTAACGCTCGGCCTCCGCTGGGACGATAGTGGAAACCCCTGGTCGAGGAGTGCCACCACGGTTTTTGGCAACTTCTATCTTGGCCCAGGTCAGACCCATCAGCAGGAAGTGGCGAATGGATTTGCGAAGGCGACCCACAATGCCCTAAACCACTCGGTGAATAATCTTTTGAGCCCGCGCATTGGTTTTGCCTGGGACATGACGGGTAAAGGCAACACGATGCTGCGAGGCGGATTCGGCATCTACAACAACTGGCTCACGCAGGCAAACGTGCAGGAGGAATTCCGCGGCAGTCCGCCTGGCCCTATCACTCCAACATTCACGGCCGGGACAGCGACTCCTCCATTGTTCGTTCTTGGGACAGGGGGAAAGCCGCCATTCGGGTTCACCTATCCGCCTTTGGCCGGGTCGCCGATATGCCCCACCCTCGGTGCTAGCGGCTGTCTGGACTCCAAAGGAGGCATTGTCGGTGCCAACGCCGGGATCGGCGCAATCAATCCGAACTTAAAGTCACCCAAAGCGAACATTTGGTCACTGACATTGGAGCAAAAAATTGGGTCGAGATACTCTGCCGCCGTGGGCTATGCGGGATCCCATTCCTACAACGTTGTCGGTGGAGGCAACCAGGCCGGTGTTGTCAGTTACGGGCAGGACATCAACGCCTTTTCCGGAGATCTGTTGACTCGTGCTGCTCCCATTAGATTGAACTCGAGTTTCGGTTCAATTGCGTATACCGACAATGATCGATATGGAAACTACGAAAGCATCTTCTTTGAGTTTAAGGGAAGATTCTCACGGCGCGGATTCTTCAATGCTTCGTACACACGTTCGCGTTCGCAAGACGATGCCGGCGTGTATCCAGCCGAGGTGAGCCCGTCGCAGTACTACGGCCCGTCGCCATGGGATGTTCCAAACCGCTTCTCGCTCACGCTCAACTATCAATTACCGGGGCTGAACAAAGGAGAGGGTCTGATCGGCCGACTAACCGGGGGTTGGGGTATCAGCGGAACAAGCATTTTCCAGAGCGGGTATCCGGCGATGGTCTACACGGGTGCTCCATTTCTCGCTCTCTGTGCGTCCGGCGCTGTCAGCCCGTGCACGGCCGCCGATCCCGCGGTTTCGTACCGGGCGGGGAGCGGCGATTTCAATGCGGACGGGGATAACAATGACTATCCTGACGCGCAGAGCTACCATCAAGGAAATTCAAAAAGCGAATTCCTCAATGGAGTTTTCGCGTCCGGGCAGTTTACCTCTCCTGCGAGCTTTGGCGGCGAGGGTAACGAAAAGGCCAATCAATTCCGACAGCCCAACTTCGCCGAGACCGACGTCAACTTCTACAAAGTCACTCATCTCGCCGAGAGAGTTGACTTGCAGCTGCGGTTTGAATTCTTCAACGTCTTCAATCGCGTAAACCTGACGGGATTCGACAGCAACCTGGCGGATAGCACCTTCGGGAAAGCAACCGCCCAGCAGCTGCCGCGTAACTGGCAGTTTGGGGCAAGGATCACATTCTAACTGCTGTTTTCAAAGGGGGACGCCCTGCCGCTTTAGCCGAAGCGGCGGGGCTTTATATTTTGTCAGGCTGCTAGACGTGATCTGCCGTGGGGGTTTGCTTTGCTCATTCGTATTACGCCGCTGGCGTAAGATCACTGTGCCTTATTCTGTTGAGCCGAAATCTGTCACCAGCAGAACTGGCAAGGCCGTCAGACTGTCCGATTGAAGCATGCATTTTTTCCGGAAACATGAATTCCTTTTTACGGCGATCCTCTTTCTGTCCTGTGCGTACGCACAAACGACGGATCAGATCGACGCGATCGCCTCCGCACTACGCAACAGAGAATTCTCGACAGCGCTGGAATTGCTTCAGCCGGCCCTTCGGCAATCGCCTTCGGACGCACGGCTTTGGGCCATGCAAGGCACCGCGTACGCCGGGAATGGAAGAATGAAGGAGGGGCTAGCGTCGTTTCAGACGGCCCTTAAGATCGCTCCTGATTATCTGCCGGCGTTGCAGGGGGCCGCTCAGATCGAATTCGCGGAAGCTAGTCCCAAGGCCATTCCTTTGCTCCACAGACTGCTTCGCATACACCCTGACGATGCGGTGGCACACGGTATGCTGGCAGTGCTTGAATATCAGCGCGGGAACTGTCAGGCATCCGTGCCTCATTTTCAAAAGGCAGGCGCGCTATTCGATGCCAAACCGGACGCTCTGCATGCATATGCGACATGCCTGGTTCGGCTCAAACAAGCGGACAAGGCGGTAACCGTTGAACAGCGTGCGGTGGCCTTGAATCCGGACGATCGGCGGGAACGTCAGGTTTTGGCATCCGTTCAACTGATGGCTCACATGCCACAGGAAGCGCTGACGACGCTCGATGCGCTATTGCATACCAACCCTGATGCCTCGACGCTGGAACTGGCTTCCTCTGCGTACGAGGCGGCGCACGACACCGACAAAGCAGTGGATACTCTGCGGCAGGCCGTTCTGCTAGATCCCCACAACGTCAGTCTCTATGTGCAATTCGCCATGATCGCGGCGAGGCACCAGTCCTTTCAGGTCGGAATCAACGTCGTAAATGACGGCATTAATCTTGTGCCGAATGCTGCGCTGCTTTTTTTTGCGCGAGGCGTCCTTTATGTGCAACTCGCCGAGTATGACAAGGCTGAGGAAGACTTCGAGAAAGCCTACGAACTGGATCCCAGTCAATCTCTCACTGTGGCGGCGCAGGGATTGGCGGCGGTGCAGCGAAATGATCTCTCGCACGGACTAACCGAAGTCCAGGAGAAATTGGCTCGAAGACCCGATGATCCGATCTTCCTTTACATGCAGGCAGATCTCCTGACGCAGCAGGGGGCGACACCGGGCAGTCCTGAATTCCAAACGGCCATGCGTTCGGCGAAAAGGGCGGTAGCGCTGCGGCCTTCGCTTGGTCCCGCTCGCACTGTTCTCGCGAAGCTTTACCTGCAGTCCGGACAATACGCGGACGCCGCCATTCAGTGCCGCAAGGCGCTCGAGATTGACCCGAAGGACCAATCCGCGCTCTATCACCTTATCCAGGCGTTGAGAAAGACTGATAAGAAGGGCGAAATCCCGGAGTTACTGAAGCAACTTGCACGACTGCGGCAGGATGCCACGAAAGACGAGCGTGAACAGTATCGCTACAAATTGGTGGAAGGAGATACCACGGGCAAATAGGTTCGAAAGCAGGAAGGCCCTTCGCCTTAACGTACATGTGCAAAATAGAGAAGCAAGACGAAGATCACAACGGGAAGGGCGGCGATTCCGAGGAACAGGATTACGCGTTTCCCGACCGACGCCGGTGCCTTTTGGATAGCCTGCAACTGCGGACGGCGAATAACTTTTACACGATCCAAATTCGCGAGATCAGATGAGAATTCGTGAGCATTGGCATATCGATCTTTAGGTTCCCGTTCGAGGGCATGGCAGATGACTTCCTGAAGTTGAACCGAGATGGAGGCGTCAAGTTCGCGCGGCGGAACGGGATGCTTCAGCAATCGATCGTACGGGCTTAGGCCCTGAAATGGCGTCTTCCCGGTCAACATTTCGTAAAAGATCACTCCCAAGGAATATATGTCACTGCGGGCGTCGTCGCGCTTGCCATTCAGTTCTTCTGGGGACACATACGCCGAGACCCCTACAACCTGAGCGATGTTAGTGAATGTAATCCGCCGGGCACCAGTTTTCGTCGCAGTACCGAAATTTGTCAGCTTGATATCATCCGCCTCCCCTACCAGGATGTTCTCCGGCCTCACATCACGGTGTCGCACTCCGCGGTCCTGAATATAAGCCAACGCGTTCGCGATATTCAGAGCAATGCGAATCGCGCGATCGTGACTGAGTCTTTCTGTGTTCAGGATTTGACGGAGTGACACTCCGTCGAACCATTCACTAACGATATAGGTTTGGCTTCGCTGCTCGTCAGAAAAGATCCTTAGAATGCCTGGATGATGGAGCGATCTTCCAATCTCTTGCTCGCGCTGAAATCGTTCGAAGAACACAGGGTCCGCTTCCATCTCAGGGTCGGGAATCTTGATGGCCACAGTATTCTGTGTTCGCAAGTCAATTGCACGAAAAACAGAAGCGGAACCAGTGCGATCGGCTACACCCTCGATCTGGTAATGGTCGATCTGGTCGCCGGGATGGACGGGAATTCTCATTGGTTGATCGATTCGCTCAGAGTATTTGAAGCATGGTCTGCCAACACTGGATTACATTCATCGAGCGCGGGAACTTCATGATCGTACAAGCCTTCTTCAGCATCTTGGCTGGACTTGAGTTGATACGTGCCGCGAAGGGCTAGCGGAGTCAACAGGGTCGTCAACAGAACTACCGCGACCATGACCGCCACCTCTGATTTGCCGAACATTCCCGTACTAGCGCCCATGGCGGTCACGATCAGACCCACTTCACCGCGAGAGATCATTCCGCAACCGACGCGGAGGCTGCGCACCCAGTCCATTCCGGAGCCCAAAGCTGCGAGTCCGCAACCGACGAGTTTTCCGACAACTGCTGCTGCCAATACAACGAACGTCAGTACCCAGTGTCCCGACAAAGCGCGGTAATCGCTGGTGAGGCCAATGGAAACGAAAAACAGGGGTACCAGGAAACCATGGCCGATTGCATAGAAACTTCGCTCAACATCGGCCTTGAACTCTGACTGCGAAAAAACGTATCCGAGCAGGTAGGCACCCGTAATCCCAGCCACGCTGCCGAGCCATTCCGCTCCGATCGCGTAGAGCAGCACCAGTGCCAACACGCAACTTGGTACGGCTTCGTTCGCAGAGAGCTTGCGCAGTTGTTTCATCAGAGGATCCAGCCACTTTCGGGCCGCGCCATAGCCCACCACGAAGAATGCTGATACGCTCAAACTGATAACAACCATCTGGATGAGCAAAGGATGAGCCGTCGCGAACGCCATGCGCGGCAGGAGCCAAGCTGTTGTAGCTGCAGCGACGCCGAACGGCTCTCCGTGTACGGAGGTGCTCGAGGCGGCGAGAAAAGCGAGCACAAAAAGCCCCATTACGTCGTCAATCACGGCAGCACCTAGAATGACCGTGGCTTCAGGTGAGGACATCTTGCCTGCATCCATGAGTGTCCGCGCCGATATCGACACGCTGGTCGCCGTCAAGGCGCCGCCAAGAAAGCACGATGTCGTCCAGGACAGCCCGAATAGATAACCGACGCCAGCTCCCAGCAGAAAGGGCCAAATGACTCCTGAGAGTGCCACGACAAATGCGGTTACGCTGGCTTCCCGCATGCGCTCGATATCGGTCTCGATGCCTGCCGTGAACATCAGCACCATGCCGCCGAGTTGAGCGAGCAGCATGAGGGCGCCACTTGCCAGCCCCCCTTCGAATAAAGGACGGTGGAGGAGATTTATCGCGCCAGGACCGAGCAGTACGCCGACCAGAAGCTCGCCGAGAATGGCGGGGATACCAAGCCGTGTGCACAACGACGCCGCGAATTTGCCGGCCGGCAGCAGAATGGCGACCAGCAGCGCAAGCTGAAGGCCCGGGTGCATGGTCAACTGAGATCAAGTGCTACAGAAGGTTCGGTGCGATGCCGGGTCCAGATGCGACGAAGAGAAGTTGTGAGCTTTTGCAGCGGCGTACCGTATCCTCCTCGTTCGATGCCCTCTCGTTTCATCGTTCGAATTGAGGAAGCCTGCCTGCGCGCCATTTCAGACTGCGCCATGTTTCGCGCCAGTTTTGCGGCAAGGAGCGTATGCTCTTCTGCCTGATCTATCACTCGGAGACGCATCCAGAGCTCGCCGAACTTGAGCCGTGCGATGAAGCTGTTGGGAGCGAGCCGCACCGACTCGCGGAGTTCCTCAATCGCAGATTGGGCATCGAAACTGACGCACAGCGCCATCCCTAAAAGGACGCGAAGCTCCGACACTTCCGGAAATTGGGCAACGGATTCTCTTAGTTGACTTACAAGATTCGCGCGTTCTTCGTTCTCGAGCAGGTAAGGATTAGAAAACATTCGGAGTAGAAGTTCTTGCGCCTCCCGAGAGATCGAAGCGAGCGCAAGTGAGGAAATCTGACTTTCGAGCGCGGTCGTACTTGTTTCCGCCTCAATGAGTGGGTACTTGTTGTTTGCTGCCGACATAGATTTGGATTCTCCCGAGATCGTGGTTTGATTCCATGAGTCCCGGCAGGTGCGGTGTATCACCCTGCCGGGAGCGCCGTTGCAAATAAACTACGCGACCGCGAACTCCCGCGGACGAGTCACGAAGATATCGGGTTCCTTTGCAAACAGGAATTCGGGATATCCCAGCTGCCCCATCTCAGGAAGGTCGAGGCCAGCGACTTCGCTTTCGGCAGAAACGCGATGCCCCAGGAAAAACTCCAGAACCATATTCAGGGCGAAGCTGAAGGTGAAGACAAATCCCAGCAGGGTCGAGATCCCGATCAGCTGTGCAGCCAGTTGACTCGCGTCGCCGTAGAACAGCCCAGTGACTGAGCCTGTAACTCCATTCCAGCTGCCTCCGTAGTTACTGGTGCCGTCGGCGAAGAGCCCGACGCAGAGCACACCCCAAAGCCCATTGGCTCCGTGAACGGAGATTGCGCCAACCGGGTCGTCGACCTTCAGGACGCCTTCGATGAACGCGACGCTCACACATACCAGAACACCCGCGATTAGGCCAATGATCGCGGAGTTCGTGGGATTGACGAACCCGCTAGGCGCGGTGATCGCCACCAGTCCAGCGAGCAACCCGTTGCCGCTCATCGAGGCATCTGGCTTCCCTTTCATGATCCACATGTACAGGATGGCTCCAAATGTCCCCGTACATCCGGCAAGCATGGTGTTCACCGCGATCGAGCCGATGCGCAGGTTGCCGTTTGCCGATGCACCCAGCGTGCTACCCGGGTTGAACCCGAACCAACCGAACGCCAGGATGAAGCACCCGATCAGCACCGCGGAGATGTCGTGCCCGAGAATCACGTTGCTCGAACCATCGCGGTTGAATTTGCCGATCCGTGGGCCGACAATAAGGCATACAGCTAATGCCGTCAGACCTCCTACGGCGTGCACGACTCCCGAACCGGCGAAGTCGCAATAGCCCTTGCCTAAACCCAAGTTGGTCCCAAGCTGTGCCAGCCACCCTCCGCCCCACGCCCAATTTGCGAACAGCGGATACGTGAAGGCTCCCATCAGCACCGAAGAAACGGAGAAGGTCAGGAACTTCCATCGCTCAGCGCACGCTCCGGTGACAATCGTCAGTGCCGTATCCATGAACACCATCTGGAAAAGGAAAATGACCATCACACCGACGTCATAGGTGTGGCCGCCCAGAAACATTCCGCTTCCGCCGAAAATACCCCACGTCTTGCCAAACAGCGTGATAGGGTGTTCGACATTCAGTGGATTCAGTCCACCGAGGTTTCCATTTCCCGCGGAACCGCCCATTTGAATGGCAAACCCGATCAACCAGTAGGCGAGGAGGCCGCACCCATACACGAAGAAGTTCATCATGTACGTGTGATTCGAATTCTTCACACGGCACAGGCCGGCTTCCACCATTGCGAATCCGGCCTGCATGAACATGACGAGAAAGCCGCAAACCAGTGTCCAAGTGAAATTGATGCCAATCTTGTTCTGGCCGACCTGGTTCGCTACATCGGGCAATGTGACGCCGGCCTTTGAGTCTGAGGCAGGAACATCGTTGATGGTTCCCGTGAGAGTGCCCCCGGGATCTCCCGCTTTCAGTGCGTCCGTGGCGGGAGCTTTGCCAGCAGCACCTTTTAGCTCGGCTGTCGCAGCTGATGGCGGTGGGGTTGTGGCAGACGCTGGCGCTGCGGCTTGTGCGAGAGCCACTGTGCATAGCGAAAGCACGATCGCAAAAAGGCAGAAACACGAACAAGCTCGTACTATCCGTCTCATTATTGTGCGCTCCATAGTCATTTATTGTTCACCGCTATCGGCTCTACCCTACGCTTTCCAAATCGCGTTTTTGTTAAACGCGGCGGGCAAGACGAAAAGGATGCCGAACAGACTCACTGCAATTCCAACGAGCCCTAGAGCAATACGGCCTCCAGTGCCAGTGACGACGTGAAGTCCGCCGAGAACCAGAAGCCAACCAAAGCATGCTGCGAATGCTCCAAGAGACTTCATGCCTCCTGCGCCTGCAATCTGGGCTGGTGGTCCTTCGAGCGGCTTAAGTCTGAGAAACTGGAGAAGACTTAGCCCGAAGATCACCACGCCAACGACCAGCGCGAACTTGCCGATTCCGCTGGAGAAATATGCGATTCCGGCACAGGCTACGGTTAGCCCGACCAGGAATGTCCCAAACGAACGGCCCTGTCCCGATGTTGCTGCCATCAATTGCCTCCTTGAGCTAAAACCCACTACGAGTTAAGTTGCGTAACCCAGACTCCGCGCTCTCGCGGATAGTGTCCCTAAAACTCCGTCCTCGAGCGTGAAGTGCAGACCGCAGAGTTTTGCCTGCATTGCGATCGAAGTGACTCGAAGCGGTGGCTTGTCTTCGCGAGTCACCGTGCCTGTAATGATGAGCTCGACTGAACTCTCCGATTGGCGATAAACGCGCAGCTTCGCAGTTCTGATATCCGAAATCGCAGCGAACATGAGCTCTCGAATAGCGATTGTGTCGCGTAGCGCCTGATACGTCTGGTTCCGGTGTGCGATGACCGGAGGCAGATCCACATCCCATGGATCTGGCGGACGAGCCAACCACTCGCACTCCGCTTCATCGCCCCGCAATTCAATTCTCAGCAGCCGCAGCGGCGCTCTCGATAGCTCTCCGAAGCGCAATCGCTGGTGGGTTCGCCGGATAAAATTGGCAGCGTCCCACAGTGGCTTCATCGGCGTTTCACTCCGCCCTCCACTTCAGCCCGAACTGGAAGAGCCATAAAGAGGACAAACTGGACTGCGATCATGACTTCGAGCCCCAGGGGAACTGCCCGCTGCAGCCGAACCGCGAGCAGGATCGCGATCATCGAAGCCCATTGCCAGCGCGTGCGGCGCAGTCTCTCCAGCCGATCCGGCATCCTCAACAATTCACCGATGGTCAATCTGCGGCCAACGGCAATCGTGCCGTGGGCGCGCAGACAAGCTACAGCGAAGAATCCCGCCATTAGCAATTCGAACAGCGCTGTCTTCCCGTCCATCTGACTCCTCACATCTCACATCCCAACGTGAGTCCGGGTGTTCCAGTCTCGAGGTCTGAGCCCCCGTCGCAAGAGTGCGCAGAGACACGTCGCTCCCGGCGCCAACGATATCGCGACAAGCAACTGCTCAAAGTCACCGCTGTGCAGTCGCACACTCCTCAAATAGAGATTTGTCTTGGTTCGGCACCGCGTCGTGCCTGAGACTTGCTTCTCTTCGGCGTCGGAAAGAAGGAACTGCCTAGACTGCGGTAATCTTACTTCCGATTTCAGATGCTGCTTTTTACCCTCTGCAAAGTCAAATTCAAATTTCTTATTTAGTCCATTACCTTTCGAAGGTCAGAAAGACTTGCTCTTCTCATGTGTGATAGCGTCACTCAGAACGATTGCTTCTGCGATGTCCTTCATTGGCCTGCGTCGTTGCTGGCTCTGGCGTTGCAGCATTGCATACGCCTCCGGTTCGCTGATCTTCAGTTCCCGCTGCATGATCCCCTTGGCCCGCTCTACAATTTTTCTGAGCTGGAGTTGGTCTGCCAACTGCGACTTCTCTCTCTCGAGGCAGGCCAGCTCGATTTCTGCGCCAACAAGAAAACCTACGCTCGAAATGAGCGAGATTTCGCGCTCACTGTAGACATGCGGGGCCCGCTTCTGAAGATTGAGCACACCAACAACACGCCCTCTACTCAGTAGCGGCACCGATAAAAACGATTCGAAACGATCTTCGGGAAGTTCGTTAAAGAATTGAAACCGGGCATCACTTGCGGCACCGTGGGAAACTGCTACCGGCTGCATATGCTGGGCAACCCAGCCAGTAATACCCTGCCTGAGCTTCAGGCGATCTACGACTTCGACATGCGGATTCTTGGAAGTTCGGAGCACCAGTTCGTCGCCTTCGAGAACATAGACGAAGCACGAATCGCACTCGACCATCGAGGTGACAAAGTCCACAAGCTGCGCCAGCACCTGCCCAACCGGGACTGCCGCGATCATTCGAGTGGCAATGCGATTCAAAAAGGAGTATTGCAGAGCAACCGGATCGGCGGACTTTGATCCGCCGAGTACTGGCGTTGATGCCATTTCCCACGCGCTGGTTGCACTCATGCGGACACATTATTAGGCGGGCTGCCGGACGACAATCATCCTTTGGTATACACACTGATGGAAAAAACGAATTCGTCATATCAGAATCAGAGGTTATGCACGCGGCTTGAGTTTGTCCGCCATCCTGACTAAATCAGCGAGAGACGCAGCTTCCATCTTTTGCATTACGCGGCTGCGATAAATTTTTATGGTTACTTCACTTAACCCAAGCTTGGCGCCGACTTCCTTATTGATGAGTCCCGTCACCACCAAGTCCATAACTTCCCGTTCGCGCTCCGAGAGTTGACCAACCCTGACCTTCAACACGGAGAGTTCGGCCTCTTGTCCACGGCGGATGCGGTCACGCTCCAGTCCATGGCGAACCGCTGTGAGCAGTTCGTCCTTCTGAAACGGCTTCATGAGGAATTCGATCGCGCCCGCCTTCATGGCCCGAGAGGTCATAGGCACATCTCCGTGGGCGGTAACGAAGATGATGGGAATGGAAACTTCCTTTTTGATCAGCATTTCCTGAAATTCAAGGCCGCTCGTGCCTGGAAGCCGTACGTCCAGCACGAGACAGCACGGGCCGTCTGGTCGGCGTGCCTCCCAGAATGCCTCTGTAGACGGGAACACTTCGGTACGCATTCCCACCGATTCGAGGAGGTTGCTGATGGCATCGCGTACCGAGGGGTCGTCATCAACGACAAAAACAGTTGTGGGTGCTTCAGCCATCAGATTCTCGTGGGCGAATTGGAAATGTAAATTGAAAAACAGCGCCCCCGGAAGCTCGCGGCGATGCCCAGAGCCGGCCTTCGTGAGCTTCTACAATCGATCGACTGAGGGATAGTCCGAGTCCGATTCCGTCCGGTTTGGTCGTAAAGAATGGAGTAAAGATCTTCTCGGCGACCTGGGCATCCAGTCCCTTTCCGGAGTCCTCGACGCATACCACCACATTGGTTTCTTCGACGCGGGTGCTAATGATCAGTTCTTTGCGGCGATCCGCGATATCGGCCATCGCATCCATAGCATTAGTAAGCAGGTTCAAGAGCACCTGCTGCAACTGCACGCGGTCTGCTTTGATTTTTGGCGATCCTGCCACGAGGTTGGTATGCACGGAAACGCCACGCCGTGTCGCTTCATCTCTCAGAAAAATCGCCAGTTCATGGATGACTTCATTGACGTCAAGCCAGTCTTTGACTGGAGATTCCTTTTTAAAGAGGGCGCGCACCCGGCTGATTGTAGCGCCCGCGCGAGTTCCGTCCTGGATGATCCGTTCGATGGTATTCCTGGTCTTATCGAGATTGGGTGGATCGGCCGAGAGCCATTCTAGACATGCATGCCCGTGCGTGACGACTGCGGTCAGAGGCTGATTGATCTCGTGAGCGATCGAAGCCGTCAACTCGCCCATGCTGAGAAAGTGCGAGAGACGAGCAAGTTCAGTTTGTGTTTTCAGGAGTTCGGCAGTCCGTTCCGAGACGCGCGCTTCCAGGTGGTCCAGCGCTTCCTGGAGAGCATCTTCACTTTTCTTCTTTGCGGAGCTTATCCAGCTCGCAGCCAGAGCACACAACACAAATGCGGCAAAGTAGGCTTCAGCTGTCGCGCCGATTGAAAAGGAATGCACGGGCGGCACAAAAAAGTAATCCACGAGCACGGTCGAGAGCAGGACGGCAGAGATTCCAGCCGCAGCGCCACCGAACCAGGCACTGGCCATCACTCCCCCGAAGAAGAGAAACAGGAAAGGATACGGAAAGAGAGGTTGCAGCAGCACCGTGAAAGCGAAAGCCAATGCGACCGAGAGTATGGCCAGACCAAGTGGGCGCAGGAATATCGTCAGCCATCGAATCGATGTGCTAGATGCCATCGCTCTCCTTCAGGGCTGTTCTGCCGCTAGAGCCCGCGTCGGCCCCACCAAGCGCATAGCCGCAGATCAGAACCACAACGCGCTTCGAAATGAGAACCTACCCTGCCGCGGAAGGAGGTGTCAAACTTGGTTTTGGCGGCAATCAGAAAGATTGCTGACGAGAGCAGGACCAGCAGGGCGGTGCCTCAGCGGTGCTGAGCCGGCACGCGTACCCCGCCTTCGATCTTGGGGATGCCGAAATGTCCGACGAGATGGGATAAGTCGAGTGGGCTTATGGAACCAGAAACCTCGACGAAGTCGACCTCCGTGGACCTGGCAATCAGAATCGCAACGTTGCTGATTGCTTCCTTCTGCCAGAGAATCCATAGATCGGTTACGCCGGGGACGCCGTTTCTGTCGTGCTTGTTCACGAGTTGCATCCATCCGGCGGCATCGTACTGGTCTTTGACGGAGCGAAGAGCGTCTAGATCGTAGGCCCAAGGCTCGGCGAAGCGATATCTGTGGACCGAAACGCCCCTCACGCCGGCGATCACTCGAAGAAGATCCTGATTCTCAGAGTCCAGTTTTGAGGCAAAGACTAACATGGAGTGATCCAGTGTGAACTCGGTTTTCGAGCTTGCACTTTGACGCAAGACTTCCATTGCTTGAGGGATCTCTTCGCGGCTTTGCTGTCCCTGAGCGCACGAAAGAGCGGGATAAGAAAGTACGACGGTTAGAAGCAACAGGCGAGTGCTCATAAAGGTCCTCGAAAGCCGAACTTTAATTCGGCTCGCAGGGCTCTCTTGTAAGACATCAATCTCGACTGTGCAATGCCCCGGGGATAAACAACAGCTCATTCGGTAAGCTGCTGAATTCTAAAGTGCTAGGTGGAGAGGTCAAGGCAGTTCCGCGGTCGGAAAGACGGTCCGAGGGCGCAACCGTTGAGGTACTAACCCTCGTCGAGGGGCGGCGGAACAACAGAATCAGCAGAAAATTTGACCGCAGAATTCATGCATCAGGACCCTCGGGCAGTCCGAGAGGCACTCCGCGCAGGTTTTGCTCCACCCAGAACGAGGGCGCAAAGGCGATCGACGAATTCAGGGGTCAGGCAATCGTGCTGGATGATGAAGCGCATGTAGATTGGACCGTACAGAGAATCCAGGAGGAGGTCGAGATCCGCATCCTTTCGGATCTCACCACGGGTGATCGCCCGCCGCAGAGTGCTGTATGCTTCCCGGCGGCGGGGCCAAAGGAAGCGTTCGCGGAAGGCGCCGATCAGATCTTTGTCGGTCTGTCCTGCCGCCAGGATGGCAGAAACGATGCGTCCGCGGCGGCTGCGAAATACCTTTACCAACTGGCGCATCTGCTGACTCATGTCGGTGTAAACGGACCCTGTATCCGGGAAATGAAGTTTGCGGGTGATGCTGCTGGCAAAGGCATCCGCGATAAGTGCGCCTTTGTTTGGCCACCAGCGATAGACGGTGGCCTTGCCAACTTCGGCCTGATCGGCCACCTCCTCGATCTTGAAGTCGGAAAAGCCGTTCTGACCAAGGATTTTGAGAGTACTACGGAGGATTGCCTGACGCGCTTGTTCGCTTCGCGGGCGCCCTGGAGGCCGCTTACCGTTACTCCTGTACTCAGCCACTAACCGTTGGCGCATACCGCTAACCTTACCATATAATCGAGCACATCTAATTGGAATCCGATACGGTGAGTATCGAATCTAAGGTGGCATTGATTCGTGTTTTTGGGGCAGCACGTCGAAATGTGTTTCTGGATTCTGGAGCGGTTAGCGAATGTGGATTGTTGCTCTAGCCCTAAGACGGCCTTATACGTTTGTGGTGATGGCGATCGTCATCATCATTCTGTTCTTCGTGACGTTGGTGCGCACGCCGACGGACATCTTCCCCGACATTAATATCCCCGTTGTTTCGGTCGTGTGGTTTTATTCGGGACTGTCCCCGCAGGACATGGCTGATCGAATTGTGGCCAACTCTGAGCGTGGAATCACCACGACGGTCAACGATATCGAACATATGGAATCCCAGTCCGTTTATGGATTGGGTATCATCAAGGTCTTCTTTCGCCCGGGGACGAATGTCCAGGGCGCAATCGCGCAGATTACAGCCATTTGCCAGACGAGCGTGCGAAGTTTGCCGCCCGGAACTACGCCGCCTCTCATCATTTCCTACAGCGCATCAACCACGCCAGTTATCCAGTTGGGACTGAGCAGCAGGACCCTACCCGAGCAGCAGTTGTTTGATCTAGGGCAGAACTTCTTGCGGACCTATCTGGCAACCGTACCTGGTGCGGCGACACCATATCCCTACGGGGGCAAACTGCGACAGATTCAAGTCGACCTCGACCTGTCGAAGCTGCAGGCTTACGGCCTCTCTCCCGTCGATATCGTAAATGCGGTAAACGCGCAGAACATCATCCTGCCGTCTGGCACGATGAAGATGGGCCCGCTGGAATATGACATCGAAATGAACGGCACGCCGCAGACGATTGCGGAGTTGAACGATCTTCCGGTGAAGACCACGAGAGGATCGACGCTCTACATGCGCGACGTGGCCCATATCCGCGATGGATTTGCGCCGCAGACCAACATCGTGCGCCAAGATGGGAACCGGGGCGCGTTGATGTCGATCTACAAAAACGGCAGCGCGTCGACGCTCCAAATTGTTGCCGGGGTAAAAGGCATCGTGGATCAGGCTGCCCAGTCATTGCCGCCGGAACTGAAGATCTCCCACCTGTTTGACCAGTCTTTGTTCGTGCGAGCGTCGATCAGTGGGGTGCTTCGAGAGGCGCTGATAGCAGCGGCGCTCACGGCTTGCATGATTCTGATCTTTCTGGGTGACTGGCGGCCGACCATCGTCATTTCGATTTCGATTCCCCTATCTATCTTCGTGTCGATCATTCTGTTGGGTGCGATCGGAGAGACGATCAACATCATGACACTGGGCGGACTAGCCTTAGCAGTCGGCATCCTGGTCGATGACGCGACGGTGGAGATCGAGAATATTGAACGCAATCTGGCCATGGGCAAGGAAATGCGTCAGGCGATTCTGGATGGAGCCCAGCAGATCGCGGTGCCCGCGTTTGTTTCGACGCTCAGTATCTGCATCGTGTTCGTGCCCATGTTCTTTCTGAGCGGTGTGGCGAAGTTCCTGTTTGTGCCACTGGCGGAAGCCGTGAGCTTCGCCATGCTGGCCAGCTACCTGCTTTCGCGAACGCTGATTCCGACACTTGTCATGTACATCATGCGCGGGCATGAGCATCGCGCAGAAACGGCGAAGTCGGCCCTGGGACGTTTCCAGCGCGGATTTGAACGGAAGTTCGAGGAGTTCCGGCGCAGTTACGAAGCATTGCTGGAAACTACGGTTGCGCATCGCGGCATATTCGCGATTTGCTTCCTGCTTTTCTGCGTGCTGTCGCTCGGGCTGTATTCATTCCTGGGACAGGATTTCTTTCCACAGGTGGATGCCGGATTGCTCCGCCTGCACGTTCGCGGACGTCCCGGATTGCGTGTCGAAGAGACGGCGCGGCTTTGTGACCAGATTGAAAACTCCCTGCGCGAAGAGATTCCTCAGGGACAGTTGCAGACTATTCTGGACAACATCGGCCTGCCAAACTCGGGCATCAATCAGTCGTACAGTTCGAACGGAACCATTGGTACCAGCGATGCCGAGATCCTGATCGCGTTGAATCCGGAAACACATCCCCCGACTGCGGATCTAACGCGGCACCTGCGGGAATTTCTGCCACGCCATTTTCCCGGAGTCGAGTTCTTCTTTCAGCCGGCTGATATCGTCACGCAAATCCTGAATTTCGGTATTCCCGCTCCGATCGATATCCAGGTCGTGGGAACGGACCTGCAGAGTAATTACAAAATTGCTCAGCAGATTGCTTCGCGCCTGCGGCACATTCCCGGAACGGCAGATGTGCACGTTCAGCAATTGATGTCGCTGCCGACGCTGCGCATGGATATCCAGAGGACGCGGGTGACTCAGGTGGGGCTCACAGCGCGCGACGTGGCGCAGAGTGCGCTGGTTTCGCTGAGCGGCAGCTTTCAGACAGCTCCCAACTTCTGGCTAAATCCAACCAACAAAGTTACCTATCAGATGGCCGTTCAGGCACCGCCGTATAGGATGACAAACCTGCAGGACCTGATGAACATCCCGGTCATTTCCCAGCAAGGACCGCAACTGATGGGAAACCTGGTGCAGGTCAGTCCCACGGTGCGGCCGGCGACCGTCAATCATTACAACGTGCAGCCCATCATCGATGTCTACGCCAGCACGCAGGACCGCGATCTGGGCGCGGTGGCAGTGGATACACAGGAGGTCCTGAAAAGCTTCGAGGGAAAACTACCGCGAGGAACCCACATCGTGGTTCGTGGGCAGGTTTCGACCATGCGTTCATCGTTCATTGGGCTTGGCCTTGGACTGATCGGCGCGATTGTGCTGGTTTATCTGCTGATCGTGATCAACTTTCAGTCCTGGCTGGATCCATTCATCATCATTACGGCCTTGCCGGGGGCATTAGCGGGAATTTGCTGGTTCCTGCTGCTGACCCATACAACGTTGAATGTGCCGTCTCTTACGGGAGCCGTCATGTGTATGGGTGTAGCCACAGCGAACTCCATTCTGATGGTGAGCTTCGCGCGCGAACAGATGGATGAGGGTGTGCCCGCGGTTCAGGCGGCCGTGGCAGCCGGTTACACCCGTATACGCCCAGTATTGATGACCGCGCTGGCGATGATCATCGGAATGGTGCCCATGGCTCTGGGATTCGGCGAGGGTGGCGAGCAGAACGCGCCGTTGGGACGTGCCGTCATCGGTGGGTTGTTGTTTGCCACGGTTGCAACCTTGTTTTTTGTACCAAGCGTGTTCGCCATCTTCCATAGCCGGAGAGAAGCGCGGCGCGCACGAGAACAGCAGGTGTAGTCTGAAAAGGTCTTCATACACTCGGAGTGGAGCATGAAGGTGGAGAACGATCAAATACGGGAGCAACGGGAAAGTACCGGTTACGGCGGTCATCGGGTCGAAAACGAGCCCCATCACGAGACCCAGGCAGAACGCGACCAAGAGATCGCTGCGATGAAGGAGCGGTCCAGGCACCAAACGCACGCCGTTGAGCCTCCGCCCGAGGTTCTTCCTGCTGCCCCGCGCCGCGCGTTGATGGTCGTCGGCCTTGCCTTGTTGGCGTTGATCGTGGCCGGCGCGATTACTTTGATCAGTCGTGCGAGTCACGAGCAGGCATTAGCCAAGGAAACTGAGCAGCAGACGATTCCAACCGTCGCCGTAGTTCACCCATTGGCGGAAAAACCCGATGAGGAACTCGTCTTACCCGGTACCTTGCAGGCGTTTGAGGAATCACCGATCTACGCCCGCACCAGCGGCTACCTCGTTCGCTGGTACAAGGACATTGGAAGCCGCGTGAATGAGGGCGAACTGCTTGCAACCATTGATACCCCAGAGGTCGATCAGGAATTGAACCAGGCGCGCGCCACTCGACAGCAGATCGTGGCGCAACTGGAGCTTGCCAAGATCAGCGCGGACCGCTGGGAGAACCTCCGCAAGAGCGACTCGGTCTCTGCACAGGAAGCCGACCAGCAAACCAGCGGGTACAGGCAAGCGCAAGCAAACCTGGCAGCGGCTGATGCCAACGTGCGGCGTCTGGAGCAGCTTGAAGGATTCAAGAAAGTCTATGCACCATTTTCTGGTGTCATTACACGACGCAACGTGGATCCCGGAGCACTAATTAACGCCGGCGCGGGTGCCGCCGGCCGTGAATTGTTCGATGTCGCCCGGGTCGATCCGCTGCGCGTCTACATCAGCGTTCCTCAGGCTTACGCACCATTCATCCGCGTCGGGGAAGAGACGACCATAACTCTGCAGGAGTTTCCGGGAGAGCGTTTCTCAGCGAAAGTAGCACGGACCGCCGAGGCCATCGATCCGAATACGCGAACATTGCTAACTGAAGTCGATGTGCCGAACAAGTCGGGGCGCCTTTTGCCTGGCTCTTTCGGTGAAGTTCATTTCGCCATCGGCTCCGACGTCAACAAAGTCACGGTTCCGGTAAATGCAATGCTGTTTCGGTCTGAGGGCTCGCGACTGGCTGTTGTCGGACCGGACCGGAAGGTGGAACTTCGGGCCATCAGCATCGGGAAGGACTATGGGACCACCCTTGAAGTTCTCGCCGGGGTCACCACCGAAGACCAGGTAATAATCAATCCGTCCGATTCGTTAGAAGAGGGGCAATTGGTAAACCTGGCTCCTCCATCAGCGGGACAAGGTCGGGATCAATCCGCAGCCCGCCATCCCCAGACTCCGCAAAGCACGCGCACGGAAGAAAATCCGGAGCAGCCGCAGGGCGACGTGAACGACCACCCCGGGCACCAGAACCAGGATCAGCTGACTCCGAGCCGCAACAGCAAAGGACGTCAGCAGTGAAGCACGCCTCTCGCCTTGCGCTTGGTTGTCTGCTCCTTTGCAGTGGCTGCACGGTGGGGCCTCGGTATGCACGGCCGTCGGCGCCTGCGCCGACTCCCGATGCATGGAAAACGCAGCCTCCATGGGAACAGGCTGCGCCTAAAGATGCAATCCCCAAGGGCACCTGGTGGCAGATCTTTCAAGATCCTGCGCTAGACATCTATGAGCACCAACTTCTGCAGGCCAATCAATCGCTGGTTGCCGCTCGCGATCGACTCAGTCAGGCGCGATCTTTGGCACGGGTTGCCACGGCAGACTACTTCCCGCAGGTTTCCGCCGATCCCTCGGCAGTGCGGGAGCGCGGTTCTGGCAACCGCCCATTAAACGGAGCTATCACCTCCAATAGCACGTTGCCCATCCGACCTTATACCCAGAGCGTCTACACCATTCCGTTTTCGTTGAGTTACGAGGCGGATTTATTCGGCCGTGTGCGCCGCAACGTAGAAGCGGCTAACGCTTCCCTGCAATCAACGGCTTCAGATCTTGGGAATGTGCAGCTGGTACTAACCGCTGAACTCGCAGCGGATTATTTCACCTTGCGCGAACTCGATGCTGAGTATCAAGTCGTCGAGGAGTCGGTCACACTGCAGCGCAGAGCGCTCGATCTGTTGAACCGGCGACACGAAGGTGGCGTAGCCAGCGGTTTGGAAGTTGCCCAGCAGGCGACGCTGCTCGATTCTACAATTTCCCAGGCGGCGCTGGTTCAGCAGACGCGAGCCCAGTATGAGCATGCGATTGCAGTGCTCGTTGGTCAATCTGCGTCGAACTTCACTGTTCCAGTGGCACCACTCAAGACCACGCCTCCCGCGGTGCCGCTGGGAGTTCCGTCGGATGTGCTGGAGCGCCGGCCCGACATCTCAACTTATGAGCGGGATGTGGCTTATGCGAATGCCCAAGTCGGATTGGCTCGAGCTGCCTTCTACCCCCACATCACGCTGAGTGGTGCCGGAGGACTGCAGAGCACGGCCCTGAGTTCGCTGTTCAATGCTCCGAGCCTGTTCTGGTCTCTGGGGGCGGATGCACTGCAGCCCGTGGTGCAGGGCGGACGTAATCGTGCCAATCTGGCCGCTGCACAGGCTGCCTACGACGAGGCTGTGGCAAATTATCGTCAGACTGTACTCACTGCATTTCAGCAGGTAGAGGACGGTATAAGCAATTTGAGCAACTTGTCGCAAGCACTCTCAACTCAGGCTGCTGCCGTTGAAGATGCCCGGAAAGCGCTGGAAATCGCGAACAACCGATATGTGGGCGGAGTCACGACCTATCTTGACGTGATTACGGCGCAGACTACCCTGCTGAGTAACCAGCGCCTCGAAACACAGCTTCTCGGCCAGCAACTGGTCAGCACCGTTTATCTGGTCAAGGCTCTTGGCGGCGGATGGGAGTCGGGCCAGATCAAGGACGAACAGGTTCACCCGGAAGCAGGACAGATCCTACAGCAGTAGAAGCCGACCGAGGAGTTTCGAGGGTCACGGCGTAACTTTCTGGCAGGTTCCTTCGTGGTAATGCAAGCCTAACCTAATCCGTTCAGGCGTCTGACACTTGTCAGTGGTCGAGCCTGACTTGAACCACACTTGTGAGTTCCCGCTCATGGCGGTAGTCTCTCAGCGAACGTTTTAGATTCCAGCTTGCGAGGAGAAAAATCGTGGATCGAAGAATCGAGTGTACGGAAGCCTCAGCCACTCTGGACGAGGCTTTCTTTTTGGCTGGACCGAATGAGAACGATCGGGAGAACCGATGCGCCGGGGCTAGTCTGCGTCCTTGAAGAACTTGGTCGGGTCGTAATCCGGGGAGTACGATGTGGGCTGGCGGATTTCCTTATGAGAAGATTGCTGTGGTTTCTGAGTGGAGCGATTTGGCTCGGAGTGTGCTGCGCATCTGCTGGCCTCTACGCGCAAGACACAAAATCGGCTGCAGAGAAGCCGGACAAATCCCAGCCTTCCCCATCTGACCCGAAAGAGCAGCGTGCGTATTCGGGAATGTATAGCTTCCTGAAGGACGGTGAGTTTTTGCAATTGACCGTCGAGGACGGGGGCAATATTACTGGCTTCGTTTCACGATACGGGAACGGCGAGAGTGATAAAGGGGCATTTCTGGATCAATTTTTCAAGACCGGAAAGCTCGACGGGAACAAGCTCACTCTCACGACCGAAGTAGTGCATGGAGTTGCATTCGATTTTCAAGGTACGGTCGAACGGGGCGACGGGAAGAATCCCGGCGATGAGGCCTACTTCATCCTGAAAGGAACGTTGACCGAAAACATCAGTGACGCGAACAAAAAAGTCAATTCTCGCTCACGCCCAGTTGTATTCAAGATGTTCCCGCAAGATACCGCACCAGCCCCGTCCGCGAGGCAGTGAGTTACGAGTACCGGGCATTTCATCAAAACCAGGAGTTCAAGGGGCAAGCGACGGGTGAGATTTTGCCCGGCACATGGAAAATGCAACTCAGGATTGGTTTACTGTCCCGTTCGGGCTGGTGAAAGGTTTAGACCGCCCCGGGGCCTTTTGGGGGCCCCTTCAGGGACATAGATGAGATCGGGCCCTCCGTCAGGGCCAGCGGACGCTTTTGCCAGAGTCTCAGCCAGTCCGCGGTAGGAACGACTGATTTCCAGACCCTCCTGCAACACGATCGGAGTTCCATGGTCGATGGAGGGCGATATCACCTGGAATGCGTTGGGCACCTTCCATAAAACCTTGCAATTCGTGACCTGCTGAACGTCCTCCTCGCCGAATCCGGGAATCTTTTTGTAGCGATTCAGGATGATTCGCAGGCGGTCACGCCCGGTTCCTTCTTCCAGAAAATTGTGAATGCGGCTGGCGCTCCAAAGCGAAACGACATCGGTTTGGGCAACGAGCAGTACCGCATTGGATAGCTCCGAGAGCAGTTTCGTCGTGGGATCGAGACGACTGGAGGCATCAACCACAACAAAACGGTAATGATTCACAAGCAGATCGAACAGACGAGCCAGTTCGCCCGGGGTCGGTTCAGTCGGATAGGGTTGCTGGGGTCCCGCGAGAAGATGCAACCCTTCTTTCGTTGTAGTCATGAGGCCGTCGAGAAGCGAGACGTCCATGCGGTGCAGGTTCTGCAACGCGTCGAGCACGCCAAACTGCGGCCGCAGATTCAGGTGCAGCGCGGTATGTCCAATCGGAGCGAAATCGAGTAGAACAACGTCACCATGAGCCTGCTGTAAAGCCAGGGCGGTGTTCACCGCGGCGGTGGTGCATCCGGCGCCCCCTTTGGCGCTGAGGAACGTGAAAACCCGCGCCCTGCCTGCAGTTCCGAACGCGCGTGCGCGGGAGGAAGTGTAGCGCGTGAGGGCTTCCAGAAGGGCGTCAGATCCCGCGGAGGAATCGATGTACTCAACCGCGCCGGCGCGCATCGTGGCAACAATGTTGGCGGGCTGTGCGAGTTCGCCGTTGGCGAAGATCGCGATCTGCAGCGTCGTAGTTTTGATCAGCTCGATGGCGCGGACGGCTCGCTGGGCATCGCGAGGAGAAACATCAACCACAACGACTTCTGCCCGGGATTCTTGCAGCTGGCGGAGAATCGAATCGCTCGGACCGGCCGGAAAACCGACGTGACTGAACACAGCGCGTCCCAACCGCGTTCCCTCCAGGCGGTTTTGGAGTGCGGATAGTTGCTCCCGGTCCTCGCTCAGGAGGGCGACTGCGATCCCATGCATAGCGCTCTGTTCGCCGAATTCTCTCGGTGTCTGCATGTTAGAAAGAGGACAGCGCCTCCGCCAAGTGACCTAAGTAACTCAACAAACGCGTGACTGCCCTACTGCGACACACCACAGCCAGACAATGGTCGAAGAATGGCTGGGAAGGAGCACATCACGGAATGCCACCGGTCTCTTGGTTTGCAAAACATTGTATGCTCGCCGGAGATCTTTGAAAAGGGCACTTCGGCGCCATGCGTTGAGACGATGGTGCCATCACACGTACACGGGCGTTGACCCACGTTCCGGATGAATTCCTATTTGGTTTATGGACGAGCCGAAGAGTGCGAAAGTGGGCGCTCGTCGTCGGGATGCGGGTGGAGAGCTTCGACCCGCGCCATACTCAGAGCCGAGGAATCAGGCAGGTATTCGTAGCATTCCAGTCGAACTGCGACCCCAATCTTGGTTTCGGCGCGGACCGAACCGAGACCGGATGACGAGGGGCGCACCACACGCAGAATGCGTCCACGGCAGCGGACCGGCATGTTCTCACCCAAGGTAATTTCAGATGGCATGCGCAAGGTGAGTTCGATCTCCGCGCCCTCGGACAGGGGAGCATCTGTGAAGAAAAAGACTCCGCGAGAACTGAGGTCCTGGGTGAACCCGACAGCTTCAACAGGTTGCGAAACCTGCCGCAGAGACACAGGAAGGAGATAGGGGAACCGTTGTCCTACCCGGCGTTCAACCCGTACTGGAGAAGAAGTCATTGTCCCACTTCCTTTGGGGGAGCGCCGCAGAACGCAGAACAGTACTTTAACGCATGTTGCGTGCCAATAGAAGTTATAAATTAGTTGCACAGCGCAAATTGGTCATTTTAGGCAGATTTTAGGACCCCGGTCCTTATGACCTCCCGGTTGTGACAGGCTGTGGAAAATCATGGCGGGCAATCGGGCACGGTTGGACAACATTCGTGAAGAGCGAAGCCGGATCGTTTCATCTAACAGAGCGACACGTGTCTGATTCGAGATCTTTATTCGAGGATTCTACGGCGCCCAGCCGGGGCCAGGCGGCAGAACGCAACCTGAAATGGCAGGCCGCAGGCCGGGCACTGCGTCATCGTAACTTCCAGCTTTTTTTCGGCGGTCAACTTATTTCGCTGGTGGGCACGTGGATGCAGACGGTGGCCCAGTCGTGGCTCGTTTACAAACTGACCGGGTCAGGCCTGCTGCTAGGCTCTGTCGGTTTCGCCAGTCAGATCCCTGTATTTCTCTTCGCGCCGATTGGCGGGATCACAGCCGACCGCTCGAATCGCCAGCGAGTCGTCATCGGAACGCAGACCGCCTCCATGATCCTTGCCTTCGTACTGGCTGCATTGACTCTCACCCACAGAGTGACAGTCCCAGAGATCTTTGTTCTGGCTGCTCTGCTGGGTGTTGTGAATGCCTTTGACATCCCCGGACGGCAGGCTTTTCTCGTGGACATGGTGGGCAAAGCAGACCTGATGAACGCCATCGCCCTGAATTCCTCGATGTTCAATGGCGCTCGTGTAGTAGGCCCTGCCGTCGCGGGCGTACTGGTGGCGAGACTGGGCGAAGGCTGGTGTTTTTTTGCCAATGGCGTGAGTTATATCGCCGTCATTGCCGGGCTGATGATGATGAACGTGCACGCCCCGGCCAAGGCCTCGGCTCATACCTCGCCAATCGAGCACATCATTGAAGGCTTTCGATTCGTCAGAGACACAGCGCCCATTCGCGCGCTTCTTCTGTTGCTGGGCATTGTAAGCGTGACGGGGATGCCGTACGTCATTCTCATGCCAATTTTTGCGGATCGTATCCTGCACAGGGGCGGGCAGGGACTGGCGTCGATGATTGGATCGCATGATCTAGGCGCGGTGAGGCTTGGAATCCTGATGGGCGCGGCTGGCGTGGGCGCTCTCCTCGGTGCTCTGACTCTTGCCATGCGCTCGGGTGTGAAAGGGTTGGGAACCTGGGTATCCGTGTGTTGTGCAGGATTCGGTGTCAGCCTGATCCTGTTTGCGTTTTCCACCTCCTTCTGGTTGTCGGTCCTGTTGTTGCTCCCGGTCGGATACTTCATCATGCTGCAGATGGCGTCATCAAACACGCTCATTCAGGCTATGGTGCCGGATGCGCTACGCGGCCGCACGATGGCGGTGTACTCGATGATGTTCATGGGGCTCGCTCCCCTAGGCGCTCTATTAGGTGGAGCATTGTCGGATCGGCTGGGCGCCCCATGGACCGTTGCTATTGGCGGTTTGGCGGCGGCATTGGGCGCGGGGTGGTTCAGCCGGCAGCTACCCAAGGTTCGCGCCGAGGCGCGCCAGTTGATCATTGCGCAAGCTATGGCCGGAGGGCAGCCGGCCGAGGGAATGACAACTCCCGTGATCGAGGACTAAGGCCGTTTTCACTTCCGCAGGGCGCTGCGGCCAAGCGCTATCAGAAAGATCGCGCTTTTTCCGCGGGCGTGGGGCGAAAAGAAACTGACTACATCGTCGTCGTAGAAGGTTAGTCCTGAGCAGCCGAGTTTTTGCGCATACGCCGCCAGATAAAGTTTCCCTCCGAGAATTCCCGCTTCCAGTTGAACGGCACGATATCCACGGTTTCCGTAACGCTCCAGAATTCCCTTCAGATCGGCGAGGAAAAACACATCTACAGACGCATCGGCAGGAATTTGTTGCTCGAGCCCGAGATATCCGGCCTTGTCGCGGAACTCACCACGCTTCAGGAGCTCCAGGAACTTCTCCTCCCGGTGATACACGTACGCTCCTGCGGCCAATCCGACCACGTTGTTGACGATCAAGTAGAGATCGTTGAGATGGCTACCGAGGGGATCGAGGAAGTCGGCCGGAATTCCGCGAGTGGCGCGGTCGAGCATAGTAGAGAGATGGGCGAACGTGATCGGATCCCGCGAAAACTGACGGGTCGATCCGCGGCGGGCGATTACCTGTTCGATGGTGTCAGAAGGAAGCCGGGAATCATTCGGCGGAAACAGCGCCGTGGTTGTTTCCTTGGCAGGAGGCATCTCGCTGCTCGGCGTCCTGCCGCGCCAGGCGATCACTTCGGCTGCGGAATCAAGGCAGGAAGCTTCATGTATCTTGCGCATCGCTGCATAATCCACTTCTTTCGCGGAATATGGAACCACCGGTAGCGTGAGCTTCTCCGGAGGCGGTGAAGCAGATGGTGTCGCCTGCATGTGTCCTAGTGAAACCAGGGTGAATGCGACTTCCCGCCTTGTGTCCAGACCGAGCAACTCGTTGACTGGCGCATCGACAAATCCTGCCGCAATGCGCGAAGGAAGATTCATGGCTGCAGAAATCGCAAGGTAATTGGCCAGGATCGTTCCGTTGTCCCACCCGAAGTGGCGATATGTCCTTGATCGATATTTCCAGGCATTGCGCCAGTAAACACCCGTGCAAACGATAATTACAGGCGCGTGTGCCATCGAAGGATCGTCGGCGGTTGCAGCAACGATCGCCTTTCGAAAGTCTCCGGCTCGAAGCTGCCGGAGTCCGAACTCTGCCGCTCCAAAGTGATACACGCCGGCGGGCAAGACCGGCGGGCTGTCGGACAGTTGAATCCTGGATCGAATATCAGTACAGACGACGTAAAGCTCAATTTCATAGAGGGCGCCCGTGCAAGCCGCGGCGCGGAAGAAAGTTTCCCCTCCAGAATGCTTCCTGCTTTTGGTGACACCGGCGGAAAAGAACAGCACCTGGGCGAGACCTTCGAGATCTGGGACGGCTTCGCCTTCGGGCGTCCCCGGACCGGCCGCAATCGCAGAAAGAGCCGATTTGCCCGTGTCCTGAAAATCGCGCGGCAAGCGAATGACTTCCAATGTTGGATAGATCTTGAACAGGAGAGGCTTGTTCTCCCAGTCGAGAGCATGCTGGTGCAGTCGGATACTCAGATAGGAATGCTTGGTTCCGCTGTGATACTGGCGCGCCGCATCAATCTGGGTGTTTTCATTCAACGGAGGGCTCCTTGGGACGAAGGCGCTTTAGCGGTACGCCGCGGGCGGCAGACCTGTGATGCGGATTCCGGCGTGTCCTTTGTGACGAATATTGAGTCCGATCAGCAAGGCGGTAATGTTTTCGACGATGCGGGCGTTCTCCAACTTGCCGCCGTCGACCGCGCGCACCCCGGGAATCTTGGCCGCGAGTTCACGAGTGAGTTGAGAAGCATCAGCATCGTCGCTGCAAACGATGACGTCACAATCGAGACGATCATCGCCATTTAGCAAGTCTGCCGAGAGATTGTGAAATGCGGCGACCACACTCACACCCCTGGGCATCAGTTCCGCCGCTTGCTGCGCCGCCGAGCCCTGCCATACGCCGAGCGGACGTGAGGCTCTTCCGCCTACAGCAGAGGCCAGAGGTACGGTTGCATCGATCAGAATGCTTCCTTCCGTGATGGAATTCTTAAGCTGTTTGAGGAGCTTGGCTTGGCCCTCAAACGGGACGGTCAGCACGAGGATGTCGGCAGCAGCGCACGCGGTGCTGTTTTCCAGACCGGAGACGTTTGCCTGATTTCCGGCCTTGAGTTGGATCGCCGCGGCCGTCACTTGCGCGCGCTGTTCGTCGCGCGAGCCGATAATGATCGTTTCTCCGGCACGCGCCCAGCGTAGGGCGAGTCCCATCCCCGCCGGGCCCGTACCACCGATAACCGCAATCGGGCGGATCGGTCTTCCTGGCATCGAACTCATGCGAACTCGGCCTCGAGCGCCTGCTCTGCGATGAATTCGTCAAGGGGCAATTTTATGCTGATCTTTGAGTAGGTTGTGTTCCGCTCCGCCGGAATCCGGCCGATTTCCAAAATCAGTGACTGGAAGTCCTCCGGGCTGGTGTACTGGCCGGCGGTGGCTCCGGCCTCACGGGAAATATTCTCCTCCATGAGCGTTCCTCCGTAGTCATTGGCGCCAGCGTGCAGGCAGAGTTGCGAAAGCTGCCGATTCAGCTTCACCCACGAAACCTGGATGTTGTTGATCGAACCGGCCAACAGGATGCGCGCGAGCGCATGCACTTTGAGATGCTCGGCGAGGGTCGGTCCCGTACGCGATAGTCCCTGCTGGAACAGAATTGTGTTCTGGTGAACGAAGCCCAGCGGGACAAACTCGGTGAAGCCGCCGGTTTCGGACTGAATGTCGCGCAACAACCGCATCTGCCTGACCCAGTGCGCGGGAGTTTCTGCGTGCCCATACATCAGGGTCGACGTCGTGCGGATGCCGCAACGATGCGCGGTGCGGATGACCTCGATCCACTGCGCAGTCGAAAGCTTGTTGGCCGAGAGGATGTGCCGGATCTGATCATCGAGTATCTCTGCCGCTGTGCCCGGGAGCGTGCCCAGTCCGTTGTCGCGCAGCATGGAAAGGTAGTCCGCTAGCGGCATGCCGGTTAGTTCGACGCCGTAGACGATTTCCATCGGCGAGAAGGCATGGATATGCATCTGTGGGACAGCGTTCTTCACGGCGCGGAGGATGTCGCGGTAGTAGAACTTCGGCAGATTCCGCGGAAGCCCACCCTGAATGCAGACCTCTGTAGCACCAAGTTGCCAAGCCTCGATGGTTCTCTTGCCGATTTCATCCAATGAGAGGAAGTACGTGTCGGCCTCGCGCGGCCCGCGGCTGAACGCGCAGAACTTGCATCCCACGAAACAGATGTTGGTGAAGTTAATATTGCGGTTCAGCACATACGTCACGATATTGCCCGCGAGCTCTGCTCGCAGCGTATTGGCAGCCACCAGAAGTCCTACCAGGTCGTCGCCTGCGGCGTTCGCCAGTTCGTAAGATTCTTGGAGCGAGAGGGATGCGCCATCGTGCGTTTCGAGAACCTTCTCTAAAGAGGTTTGCACGCTGCGCGTCAGACGCGGTGAAATGTCAGACCATTCGAGCGAAGGAAAGGATTGAAGTTCAGATTGTGTCACATCACGGAGCATGCGTTCCTCCGGGAGACTAGCATCTCACGTCTCTCTGCTCACCACTTGGATTGCCTGTCTGCGTAAGACGTTGCAAACTAGCCTAACAGTGTAGCGGAATTTTCACCGGAACAGATCACTGGTTGCAGGACGGAGCAAGTCCTGAACGCCGCCACTTCCCGCATCATAAGGGAATCCCCGCACGATACAGGCGGGAGCGCGATTCAGTTTCCCGCAGAGAAGCCCCCCCACGCAGGCGAGTTCGTCGGTGATGGCTTCAACACTCGCTTTCAATTTGTAACCCCGGGGGTCGCGCCGGCCACGATCATCGCGCAGCGGCTTCATACCTGCAATCCCAATCGCAAATTCGGTCAGGCCCTCGCGCCAAGGACGTCCGAAACTATCTGTAATGACCACGGGAATCGGCAGCCCGGTGCGTTTCTTCAAGACCGCTCGCAGCTTTGCGGCGGAACGGTCAGGATCCTCGGGCAACAACAGTGCAGTCTTGCCTCCGTCAACGTTTGAAACGTCGATGCCGCTGTTGGCGCAGATGAATCCGTGTCGCGTCTCAGTGATCAGGACGCCATTCTTCCGACGGATCACGGCGCGGCTTTCCCGGAGCGCAAGCTCGATAACCCGAGCGTCGAGATCGTACCGCCGTGCCCACGCAACGGATTCATTCGAGGGAACAATGTTCGCCAAGTCCACCAGGCGTCCTTCGGCTTTGGACACGATCTTATGTTTGACGATGAGAATATCCCCGTTCTGAAAACGCTGCCGGTTCCGCCGCATCGCATCGAGCAGCTTGTCGGCAATGGAGTCTCCTGGAACGACTTCATCCGGAAAACGAATCGGGATGAGTCGAACCTCGCCAACCTTCTTTTTCTGGGGCATTCGCGTACGTCGGGCCAGTTCCTTTATACCGCATCTGCCGCGAACAGGTCTGCGGGAAGATTCCAGCTTCTGGCAAGGCGCTGGGCCTGGGTATCGCCGGGAAGGGACAGGAGCTGTTGCAAGTCTGCGGGGCTGTCGACGTCAACCGAAATCCCCGGCAGCTTCAAGACGACACAAGGCTTGCCGGTCGCCTGAGCGACCGCGTGATGCGGTTTGAAGCTGTCATTGCCGAAACGAAGTGGGAACAGGTTCGCGGGACGCCGCAGGGCAGCGTTGGTGCCTCGCCCATCTGCGGCAGGCACCAGCACAGTCCCTTCTGCCGGAGCATGCGCAAAGATCTCGTCGAGTTCCCATGCTTCGATCAAGGGGATGTCGGCCGGAATTACCAGCGTGCTTTTTTCGCCCCGTTCCACGCACACCCGCGTGGCCATCTCGATGGCGCCGGTTTCACCGGGATTATCGAGGTCGGCAATGACTTCGAAGCCGTACTCCCCTGCGAGCTTAATAGCGTCGGAATCTCCCGTGACGATCCCCACCTTAGGCCGGTTCTTCCACCCGTGGAGAGTTGTCAGCACATCGGTCAGCATCGCCTGTGCCAGTTTTGTGCGGGATGGCTGATCGAGGATGGATGCAAGCCGCTGCTTCGCTTCGGCCGTGTTCTTGATCGGAACCAGAATCACGGCTGCCGGTCCAGGCGGCGGAAAGCAGTATTCGTGGCGGCCTCTTCACCCACGAGACTCGCCGTTGTAAGCGACAGGGCTTCGCGCGCCAACGCGGCTTTATCTTCGGCGCTTCGCATGATCGACTGCGTACAGTGCACTCGCAGTCCGGTTTGCCGGAGTGTCTCGGCGGCGGGGGCGTCGCGGGTGTCACAGATCAGAATGTCGAGAAAATCTGCATACGCCTGCGCTACGCCGGCGATCGAACTGGGCAAGCCCTGTGCCTCCATGAGAATACCGGCGGGGCCGGCAACAGGAGCGCTGCCTACGATCGGGCTGACGGCGGCAATCTTGCCGCGGGCCCGGAGCAACGCGTCGTGAATGCCGGGAACCGCGAGTATCGGCCCGATACTCGTCACCGGATTGCTCGGGGCGATCAGAACCGCGTCGGCGTTTGTAATGGCATCGATCACACCAGGGGCTGCTTCCGCGTCGGATGCTCCAGCGAAGCGAACTGACTTAACAGGATCCTGATACCAGCGCTGCACGAAGTACTCTTCGAAACTGAGTTCGCCGACTGGCGTATCCACGCGGGTTTCTACGCGCGAGTTACTCATCGGTAGCACGCGCGCCTTGACTCCCAGCTTCCCAGAGATGACTGCCGTCGCTTCCGAAAGCGTCTTGCCCTCGGCGAGAAGCCTGGAACGCAGCAGGTGCATGGCTAGATCGCGATCACCGGTGTGGAACCATGTGGGCTCGCCGAGTTGCCCCATCGCCTGCAGGCAAAGGAACGTATCGCCCTTCACGCCCCATCCGCGTTCCCGGCTCAGCATGCCCGAGAGCACGTAGGTAATCGAGTCGATATCCGGCGAAACGTAAAGGCCCCACCACATCAGATCGTCGCCCGTATTGACGACAATCGTCATCTCCTCGGCTGGCATGACTTGCCGCAGGCCATCGACAAACTTTGCGCCGCCAGTGCCTCCGCTCAGGACGCAGATCATGCTGCCCTCCGGACCAGTAGATCGTTACCGATGGTGGCCTGGACTCGCTCCGACAGCAGACCCGACTTGGCGGTAATAGACGGCACAAATTCTGGATATACCGGCAATCGTTGGCGCAACTCGCATCCTTTCGCTTCGGTGCGCAGGCGCAGTTGCTCCAAGTGCGGCCACGGCTTTTCTGGATTGATGAAGTCAGGAGTCAGCGGCGAAACTCCTCCCCAGTCGTTGATGCCTGCCTCGATCAACTCTTCATAGTATGGCGCGGACAGGTTCGGAGGAGCCTGAATATTGACCTCGGGGAGTAACAAGCGAGCTACCGCTATCGTTCGCAGCATGTCGCCCTGACCCGGCTCCGGCCACTTGGCCATTGGAGTAGTCGGCTTTACGCGGAAATTCTGCACGATTACTTCCTGAATGTGGCCGTAACGCTCGTGCAATGCGCGGATCGCGAGAAGCGTATCGATGCGGTCTTCCACTGATTCTCCGATACCGATCAGCAAGCCCGTGGTAAAGGGGACGTGCTGCTTTCCGGCTTCCTCGATCGTCCGCAAGCGCTTCGCGGGAACTTTGTCCGGGGCATTGTCGTGGGCTCGCCCGGGCCCGAGCAGATCGGTGTTAGTTGTCTCCAGCATCAAGCCCATGCTGGGAGAGACCTCCGCCAGGCGGGCCACCCATTCGCCGCTCAGGAGACCGGGATTCGGATGTGGCAGCAGGCTCGTCTCCCGCAAAACAAGCTCACACATGGCTTCCAGATAGTGCAGCGTCGACTTATAGCCGAGATGGCGGAGTGTGTTTCGCATTTCCGCAAAGAGGAGTTCCGGCTTATCGCCGAGGCTGAACAAGGCTTCGGTGCAGCCTAGCTTCTCGCCGACTCGAGCGACTTCCAGCACCTCGTCGGGCGTCATGGTGTGAGCCCCGGGATCGCCCGGATCACGCCGGAAAGTGCAGTATCCGCAGTAATCACGGCATAAATTCGTCAGGGGCAGGAACACCTTGCGCGAGTAGGTGATCGCCCTGGGCTTGAACTGTTCCTTGGCAGCGCGCGCGGCTGCGAGCAGAGATGGGAGATCGTCGTCGCAACAGCCGATTAGCTGAAGCGCACCCTCGCGTGAGACCGGCAAACCAGGCCGTAACTCGGACAGAATCGCGGTGCAAGCGTTCCCAGGGGGCATAATCGGCGAGACAGTCACGTTGCATCGAATGATACAACGGCCCGCCATGGTAATGTAGGCGGTTGCCGAATACCATGTCCCTGAATCCAAGCGAGTTCCGCAAAGCGATGGGAACCTTCGCCACTGGGGTGACCATCATCACGGTTGACCTCGATGGCGAGGTGCATGGGATGACCGCCAACGCGTTCACCTCAGTTTCGCTGGATCCCATGCTGGTACTGGTCTGCGTGGACCATAGCACGCGCACCCACGCCCATCTGCATGCCAAGAAGCGGTTCGGGATCAACGTGCTCTGCGACGATCAGCGGGCGATTTCCGAGTATTATGCGCGTCCCGAGCGCACGCATGAGCACGCTGAAGCCGAAGCAGGAGCCCGCTTTGAGCGCACCAGCCATGGGACGCCGGTACTGCATGGCGCGCTGGCGTACCTGGAGTGCCGCCTGCAGTCGGCTCAAGAAGCCGGAGATCACACGATCTTCATCGCCGAAGTCGAAGATTTGGTGTTGCGAGAAGGGGATCCGCTGCTCTTCTTCCGGGGAAAGTACCGCAAAGTTGGCGAAGAAGTGGCGAAGTAAGGATGTCACTTTTCCCGTGTCAAAACATCTAATGGATGTATAGAAAACATTGGGGAGTGGGATTCATTATGGAAAACACAGCAACGGAAAAAGTTGTCAGATCTGAGGGCGAGTGGCGCAAGCAACTTAGCGCAGAGCAATATCATGTAGCACGCGAAGCCGGCACGGAGCGCGCCTTTACCGGCAAATACTGGAACAATCACGAGACCGGGATGTATCACTGCGTGTGCTGCAATGCGCCGCTGTTCAGCTCGAAAACGAAGTTCGATTCCGGGACGGGCTGGCCAAGCTTTTTCGAGCCGGTTGAGAACGGCGGAGTCGTCGAACATCGCGACAGCAGCTACGGCATGGTGCGAACCGAGGTCCGCTGCGCCAAGTGCGATGCGCACTTGGGACATGTCTTTGAGGACGGTCCGGCGCCCACGGGACTGCGCTACTGCATGAATTCGGCCTCGCTGGATTTCAAGCCTGAGGAGAAGAAATAACCGCCCGCACAGCGGCACCACAAAACAAGGCACGCCTTCCGGCGTGCCTTCATTGTTCTACTCGACAAAGTCTGGTTATGCGCTAGCGGTGGCTGCCAGAGCTTTGGGCTGTTCCTGCTTCTGCTCCTGCTTGCCCTGATTCTTGCCTTCGGCACGAACCTGGATTCCGCCCTTAAGCGCCGCGCCATCTTCTACGCTGATGCGCACCGTGGAAATGTCTCCGCTGACGGCGCCTTCGGCGCGGATGTCCACTCGGTCACTGCACTCGATATTCCCGTTCACCTTGCCCATGACTACGACTTCGCGGGCCTGGATGCTGGCATCAACTTTGCCGTTGCGGCCGACGGTGACACGGCTCTCGGGCATGATGATCTTGCCTTCAATGCGGCCATCGATATAGAGCGCCTCGGAACCGGTAATCTCGCCCTTGATGACCAGGGTGCGTCCGATGGTCGCCTGATCGACGGGGGCGGTGACGGTCTTGACGGGGTTAAGCGTGTTGGGGTTGGAAGCCGGCGTTCCGGACTTCAGGAATGAGTTCTCCGACGACTGAAGCATGCGACCTTCCTTGGGTTCCCGCCCGGCGCCCTGCTCGCGCCTGACACCATTCCAGCGGTTGGTCTTGAAATTTGTGGCCTGCGGGGTGCGTGGCCACCTGGCCACCCTGACTATCGCACAGGCGTAAGAGCAGGGGAGAGATTACGGAAGGTGGTGTACATACGCGGAGAGTATCGACTGAATTGGTTGGTCATCCTGAGGCTCGCGTCCTTTGCGGGCCGCAGGACCTATGCAGTCGTTGCTGGCCCGAGGGCCCTACTCGGAAAGTTCCAATTCGTGCGAGAGTCCCTCCCATTCTTCAAGGAGATGGGCGTGATTGGCTTTTCGTTGATCAAGTTCCTGTGATTGGCGTTGAGTTTCCTCGGAGCTCACAAAACTCTGCAGCGCAGTTTCCAGGCGGGCGATTTCATCCTCGGTATGGCCAATTTTTTGCTCTATCTCGGCGATCCGATCTTCCATTTGTTTGCGCTTGATCGGATTCAACCGTTTCTTCGGTTGCTCTGCCGTTGGGGCGCCACTGCCGTTGGGGGGTGCAGGCAGCGCCGGATCCCCACTTCTGGCAACGTCGGCTGGTGGTGGGGCACCTACTGTTTCTTTTGCTTTTACAATCCCCGGAACATCATCCAACGTGGGTGCGATGTGCTGGCCGCCCTGCTTGCGCCACAGGTAGTCTTCGTAATTGCCCGGGAAGATTTCCACCTTGCCGTCGCCGACTTCGAATACGCGCGTCGCCAGCTTATCGATGAAATATCGGTCATGCGAGACGAAGACCACCGTGCCCGTGTATTTCATCAGCGCTTCGAGCAGAACATCTTTGGCGCGCATGTCAAGGTGGTTCGTGGGCTCGTCGAGCAGCAGGAAATTGGCCGGATGCAGTAACAGACGGAGCAGGGCATAACGGCCGCGCTCTCCACCAGACAGGACACCGATCTTCTTAAAGACATCGTCCTCTGAGAACAGAAAGCACCCGAGCAGGCTGCGCAATTCCGTCTCGGTCGAGCGTGGAGAGAGCGCCCCCAGGTCGTCGATGATGCGGGCGCCCGGATCAAGCTCCTTATATTGGTCCTGGGCAAAGTAATCAGGTTGCACATTATGCCCTAGCCGGAATTCTCCGCGGGTCAGGGGTTCGGTACCAGCGAGCAGTTTGATTAATGTCGACTTGCCTGCGCCGTTCACTCCGACCAGGGCAATCCGGTCACCGCGCTCGATCATGAAGCCTACATTCCCGAAGACCTCTTTGGGTCCCGACCCATTCCTGCCGGGATAGGTCTTTGCCACGGCCTCGAACTCAGCGACGATCCTCCCGCTGGCCTTCGGCTGAGGGAACGAAAAATGGATCGTCTTCTCCTCTGGCGGAACCTCGATGCGCTCGATGCGCTCGAGTTCTTTGATCCGGCTCTGCACTTGCTTGGCTTTGGTCGCCTGATAGCGGAAGCGGTTGATGAACACTTCCAGTTGCTCGATGCGCTCGCGCTGGTTCCTGTAAGCAGCCTGCAGTTGTTCGTTTCGCTGCGTCTTCTGAGCTAGAAACTTGTCATAGTTGCCCGTGTAGAACCAGAACTTCTTGTTCCAGATCTCGACGATCTTATCGACGGTTACGTCGAGAAAGTACCGATCATGCGATATCAATAAAAACGCGTACGGATAGTTCTGCAGATATTCTTCCAGCCAGTTGCGGGCTTCCAGATCGAGGTGATTAGTCGGCTCGTCGAGCAGCAAAAGATTGGGCTTCTGTAGCAGGAGTTTCGCCAGCGCCAGCCGCATCTGCCATCCGCCGGAGAACTCGTCGGTCTGGCGCTGCCAATCTTCCTTTCCAAACCCCAGGCCCATCAGAACCCTGCCGACGTCGGCTTCGATCGAGTATCCGTCGCGTGTCCGGAACTCGTGCTCAACACGCTGATAGCGGTCCGCCACCGCCTCGTACTCGGGACTGGTGTGATCCAGTTCCGCCATGCTGTGCGTCAGGGTTTCCAGTTCCCGCTCCATCGCCCGCAGATCGTCGAATACCGACATGCACTCCGCGAATACGGTCCGGCCGGAGAGAGTCAACCCATCTTGCGGAAGATACCCAGCGGAAACGCCCTTGGCGATCGTCAGCGATCCGTAGTCGAAAGTATCTGACCCGGCGAGGATCTTCATCAGCGTGGACTTGCCGGTACCGTTTCCGCCGACCAAGCCGAGGTGGTCATGGTTGGGAATCAGCCAGTCGACATTTTCAAATAAAAGTTTGTGGCCGAATCGTTTTCCGGCCCCGGATAGCTGAATCATGGGACTGGAATTATCGTAACAGGGGTCGAGGCTGCAGATGAGGAAGCATCCAACAGACCATCGACCGATCGCCGCTTCTCACGCCGCTTCTTGCGTGCCTGGTCTGATGTTCTGGTTCACTCGGAAGAAATTCGTGGGATCGTATTTCTTCTTGATTGCGGCCAATCGTGCCAGATTCGAACCAAATGCCGTCTTGATGACGTCGTCTGCTTCAACATCGAGCGCCGAAAGCAAGTGCGCGTTTTGCGAGAATGGCCGCAAGATTTCCTCGCCGGTTCGGGCCCAATCGCGGTGTAGTTTAGTCTGCACAGAATCGGTCCATTGAGCAATGAACAAGATGTCCCAGGGCAGATGGCGGTGAGGGAATGCGGTGGCATCGTTCGAAAGCCGGCCGGCGGCGCCGCCGTAATATTCGAGAACGGTACAGGAAAGCGGGGACTGCAACCCGTTGGTGTGCTCCACAATCGCAGAGATGGCGTCGTCCGGCAATTCCCGCTGCAGTGTGGACTTCCAATAGTTATGATTCCCGTCCGGAAAGGAAGCAGCCAGCAGCGACTGCATCGCGGGAAACGGCATCGGCTGGATGCCATCGAGAATCGGGCTTCCGAACTTGCGCAAGGGTTGGAGAACGCGTTCGCCGTCGGCAACGTTGCCGCAATAGCAAGGGATCACCCCAACCAGCGGCGAACCGTCCGGACCGTGGAGGAGAGCCACATAGGCCGTGAGTTCGTCCGGAGCAGACGCCATGTAATCCCGGAAATGGCGGATAACGTCAACGGCCGCAGCCCGAGGATAGAGCAGAAGGCCTCCTAAGATCGTCGACACCGGGTGAGCCTGGAACTCAAAACTCGTTACCACACCGAAATTTCCGCCTCCGCCACGGAGTGCCCAGAACAAATCGTCGTTTTCGGAAGTGCTGGCCGTAAGTACCTTTCCGTCGGCGGTCACCACTTGCGCAGATAACAGATTGTCGATGGACATGCCGTACTTGCGAATCAGCCAGCCGACGCCGCCTCCGAGAGTCAGCCCGCCAATGCCGGTCTTGGGCACGATGCCGCACGGCACCGCGAGCCCGAAGACGTGGGTTTCGCGATCAATGTCACCAAGAGTTGCTCCGCCTTGAATGCGAACCCTCCGGGTTGCGGGGTCCACAAAGACAGACTTCATTCGTGACAGATCAATCACCAATCCGTCGTCGCAAAGCGCACGGCCGCCCACGTTGTGTCCGCCGCCACGGATCGCCGTCAGCAGGTTGTTCGTGCGCGCGAAATTGACGGCGGCAATCACGTCGGCGAGACCTGAGCACCGAGCGATCACGTTAGGATGTTTGCTGATGCTCGCATTCCAGATCTGACGGGCTTCGTTATAGCCGGCGTCCGCTGGCTCAAAAACCTGACCCTGAAATGCAGAACGGAAGGACTTGATATCGACCCCAGGCATAATGGGGCAGAATTGTACCTTAATGTCGAGGACCTTACATTGCGATGAGTGTCGTTATGGCCAGACTACCGAGGCAATCGGGTCTTTAACGAAAGGGCGGGAAGTGCGTACTCCCGGGTACACTCCCCACAGCTCGCTGTGGAACTGGATGCGCTCCAGCGCGCGGTCGATTACAGCCTCGACTTCGTGAAAGTACTTCACTTCGCGCCCCTTGGCGAGACGGCGCTTGGCTTCTTCGGGGCTGAACCACGTCGGCTTCCGGTTTGTCTCATCCGGCTTGCGCATCTGGTGAACTTCCATCAGGAACGCCTTGACCACGAATTCCTGCACGCCGCCGGGCTGCCAGAAGACGCCCTTGGAATGAATGTAGAGATGAAAATGACGCGGTTCGATGGTCCCAATGGCACCGGCCTCTTCCGCGGCTTCGCGCTCGGCAGCCTGGCTATGGGAGAGCCGCGGGTCGGTCGATCCCTTGGGGAAGGTCCACTTGCTGCCCCCGTTGGTATTGACCAGCAGGAATTCGATTGCCGTGCCTTTCCGCCGATAGCAGACAGCTGCCACTTGCAACGGCAACGACTTTCCATCCCGGGGTGATGCCATGCCTCGCACCTCGAAATTGTAGGTTACATGCAAGATATTTCACGAATGTTAATGTGCAACAAAAAATGTGCACTCAGAGACGCGGAGGTAACCTATCGGTAACGAGAAACCAAGTAGACGCCCGTCTACCAGTCTCCCCAATGCGCCGCCGTCATCTGCTGGAACTTCATTTTCCAGGAGTCCCCCTGCTTCACCCAGACCGTCGTGAAGTGCTGATATCGCGGCGGCGGTCCCTGGTCCTCCGCAGGCGGCACGCGAAAAACCACGTTATACGTAACGATCGCGACTCCCTCTCCAGCCGGAACGACCTTCATCTCGTAGGCTTGAATGTCGGAGCCGGGCTGGGCATATTCATCAACCATTTCCTGGCGCCCATAGAGTTGGCCGTCGTAGGAAACGTAGGAAAAGTCGCTGGTCAAGGTCTGTTTGAAGAAGGCAACATCGCCTTTCTTCGCGGCCGCAATGAAGCCATGCTCGGCGTCAAGCAGCGTCTTCTCGAAACCGCTGGGTCCGCTCTCGGTCTTGGCTTGTCCAATTCTTGCGAGGCCAATCCCACTCGTAAGCAAGAGTAGTCCTAACGCAATAGATTTCATTGTCGCCCCCGTGCTCGATTCCATGCTTCTCAGACCCCAGAAAGGGCCTTCGGGATCGGAGTGCCAGACTTGATTCTGACTGCGTTCAGCCGCGAATCCTAGTGGCTAATTCGGCGCGAGGCACGGCAACCTGCTCCCCGGAGGCCAGGTTCTTCAGGGCGAACGCATCCGCCCTCACTTCATTCTCGCCGACGATCAGGATGTACTTCGCCCCGATCTTGGTGGCAGCCTCGAACGATTTCTTCAGCCGGAACGAATCATCGCCTAACTCAACGACCAGGTCGTTCCTGCGCAGCTCACGCGCGAGCCGGGCCGCATCGCCGTTCATTCCCGCCATTGGAGCGATGTACACATCCGGCCTGCGCAGAACGTTCTCCGCCGACATTTTTTCCTGCAGCGACAAGACCAGGCGGTCTTCGCCGATGGCAAATCCGATGCCGGGCGCCGGCGGGCCGCCTAGAGCTTCCGAGAGCCCGTCATAACGTCCGCCGCCGAGGATCGCATTCTGCGCGCCCAGCGCACCGTGGGTAAACTCGAAGGCAGTTCGTGTGTAGTAGTCGAGTCCGCGCACCAGCCGATCGTTGATGGAAAACGGAACGCCGACCTTCGTCAAGATGGCCCGCACGGCCTCAAAGTGTGTGCGGCAACCTTCATCCAGAAATTGGCTGATGCGCGGCAGCTTCTCGATGATGGGTTGATCCTCGGGAACCTTGCAGTCAAACACGCGCAGAGGATTCGTGACGGCCCGGCGCTGGCAGTCGACGCACATCTTGTCCTTGACGGGTTCTAGCGCCTGGCGCAGCGCTTCGTTGAACTTTTCCCGGTCGCTTGGGCACCCGACAGAATTCAACTGCAGACTCCAGTCGGTGATGCCAAGACGGTCGAGCAGCGTAGCCAGCATCTCAAGGATTTCGGCATCGCGCGCCGGGGACTCGCTGCCAGCAGACGATGGCCCGATAATCTCGGCGTTAATTTGATAAAACTGCCGGTAACGGCCCTTCTGGGGACGCTCACGGCGGAACATCGGGCCGATCAAGTAAAGCTTGTTCAGTCCTCGATCCCACAACTGGCGCTCGATGTAGGCCCTGACAATCCCTGCCGTAGCCTCTGGACGAAGAGTTAAAGATTGGCCTTTTTCGCTGGCTGCTCTGCCGCGGTCCTCCCAGGTGTACATTTCCTTGGAAACAATATCGGTCTCTTCCCCCACACCGCGCGCGAACAACGCCGTCTCCTCGAAGATAGGCGTGCGAATCTCCTGAAAATTGTAGGCGCGGAAGACATCGCGGGCTATCGTCTCCACAAAGTTCCACACCGCCGTCTCCGGCGGCAAAAGATCCCGAGTTCCTCGAACAGCTTTAATCAACTTTTCTATCCCTTTCCCAAGGGGTCCCGGAGGGCCTCTGATCGCCCGCCGCGCAAAACACCTACTTCTCCCTCAAATACTCATCTTTGTATTCAAGATAATTCCTCGCATACCGCAGGATGGTTTCCTGTTCGGACTCTTCGAGCTTCCTCCGAAACTTTCCTGGCGATCCCATCCACAACGAACCCGGCTCAACAATCGTCTTCTCGGGAATCAATGTCCCCGCCGCAATGATCGATCCCGCGCCAATCCGTGCACCGTTCAGAATGATCGTTCCCATCCCGATGAGGCAGCGATCCTCAATCACACAGCCGTGCAGAGTAACGGAATGGCCCACGGTTACGTATTCGCCTAAATAGACACCCCATTGCTGCTTCATGCCATGCAAGACGCTATTGTCCTGCACGTTGGAATAGGCGCCGATCCGGATCTCGTGTACGTCGCCGCGCACTACGGCGTTCATCCACACCGAAGCTTGTTCGCCGAGTACGACGTCGCCGATAATCTGTGCCGACTCATCCACGAAACAACTGGCTGGAATCGTCGGCCGCACCCCTTTGTAGGATCGGATCACATTTTCGCCTGTCGTTTCTTGCGAAGATAAAAACACTCACCATACCAGATTTTACGAACGGTGTGCTCAATCCGACCTTTATCAGGCCGACAGAGCCTTTTTTCGGCGGCTTGCATAGTTTGTGACAGCCTGGCGACGCGCTTCTGACATTTCCCCTCGGTTTTTACAAGGTCAGGACGCAGGTATGACACGCAGCATTTCGCCGCTTCGTACTCTCAATGCTGTAAGCGGATTGCACAGCGGACGCAAGCTGATTGAGAGCCTCAAGGCAGCACCACGAACCACCAGTTCTGGGTCGATCCGGGTAATTCGCAAAGGAGGAAACAATGAATCTCAAAACCCTGACCTTCAGGGCAGTGATACTCGGGTGGCTCACGATCACGGGTGCTTCTTCACTTTTCGCCCAAACCACGGGTTACTCGCAAACGAATCTGGTCGGCAAGACAGCGGGCGTGGCCAACCATACGGATCCGCAGCTTTCCAACCCATGGGGTATCTCTTTTATTCCCGGACAGCCATTCTGGATTGCGAACAACAACGGCGGCACCTCGACGGAGTACGACGCTCAGGGAAACAAGGTTCAGCCCACAGTAACCATCCCGGTCGCTGCGCACAACCCATGCCCCCAGGGATGCCCAACAGGAACGGTTGCCAACGATCAGGCCGGAATATTCGGCAACGCGTCTTTCATCTTTGACACGGAAGACGGAATCATCGCCAGTTGGACCGGGCAAAACAACGCAATCACGGTAGTGGACAATTCTGCCGCGGGTGCCGTCTACAAGGGATTGGCTGTTCTGACCAACATCGAGGGCACGTTCCTGCTCGCCGCCAACTTCAACAGCGGCAAGATTGATGTCTTCGATGGCAACTTCAATGCAACGCACCTCGTGGGCAATCTGACCGATTCAAACTTGCCTGCCGGATACGCTCCGCATAACGTCAAAGTGATCGACAACGTGATCTTCGTGGCCTACTCCGTGCAAGACACAGCGAAGCACGATCCCGTGATCGGAGACGGATTGGGCATTGTCGACGCCTTCGACATGGAGGGAAACTTCAAGGGCACCTTCGCGACCGGAGGAACTTTGAACGCTCCATGGGGCATCGTTACCGCTCCTGCATCATTTGGGGATTTCTCCAATGACGTGCTGATCGGCAACTTCGGTGACGGCAAGATAAACGCCTACACCACCAGTGGCCAGTTCGTAGACCAGGTCAAAAACTCGGCGGGCCAGGTCATTGCGACCCCTGGCCTGTGGGACTTGGTGTTTGGCGCAGGCGGTACCGGTGATCCCAACACTCTGTACTTCACCGCCGGTGGCTCCGACCAGACGAACGGGTTATTCGCCACTTTGGTCCCCGCCACTGCTGCCGGTACGGATTTCTCCCTTAACCTCTCGGCGCAAAGCGTCACCCTAACCGCAGGAGGCTCGACGACGCTCATGATTGGGTCGGCCGCCGTCGGCGGCTTTAACAATCAGATCACCCTCTCGTGCGCGCAAGCCTCGGGATTGACCTGCAGCTTCAACCCCAACACTATTACACCCGGCGGAAGCACGCCGTCGTCGACGCTGACAATTTCTGCTGCCTCTACCCCTCCAGGTGGAGGCTACGGCGGACATCCTGGCATGTTGCTGCTGTCGGGTATTGGCCTGTTCGGGACAGTCCTCCTGTCAAGCCGGAATAAAGGATCGGCGAACGGAAAAAGCCTAATGCTGATCGCAGTTCTGGCGCCACTGGTTACGGGAATGACCTTTACGGTCGCGTGCGGGAGATCCTCCAAGAACTCGCCAACCACTAACCAGGCAACTCTCACGATCACGGGCACCTCAAGCGGCGTAAGCCACTCGGTCCCGGTGTCGGTCACAATCCACTAACTCAGAAACGCGAACTCAAATGCAGCCCCGGACGCCTCGTCCGGGGCGAGTCGCGCAGCGACGAGGACGAAACGCAAGAGCCACCACCGTCGCCAGTTCCGTTCCCACTCCGGGAATAATCTTCAGAATATTTCCTGCAATCACAGAACGACTCCCGCCTCCGATGCTATACAGGGCTGAGTTTCCTTTTTGCGGAGGAGTTTCCCGGCCGCGCCTCGCGAGATGCGCCCTCCGGTCCTCCTCCGTGACACGTACCCGCGCGCGTTCCGGTAACGAGCGTGGATCATTCCCTCCGAGCATATCTCGCATGCAGGGGCGACCTTATGCTCGCAATCCGCACTGCCCTCTCTCTGTTGGCTGCTTCCCTTGTTGCTGTTCTGATCTCGACCTCGATTGCACTGCAAGCCCAAGACTCTGCAACAGGAACAATCCGTGGCACGGTAGTCGACCCATCCGGCGCCCGCGTGCCACAGGCGCTGATCGTGGTCGTGAACGCCGGCACTGGCCTGCGTTTTACAGCCAGCAGCGATTCCGAAGGCCGCTTCGTCTTCGACGTATTGCCTCCAGGAGATTACACCGCTCGCGTGGAAGCGCCCGGCATGTCGCCCCAGATCACGCCGCAGATGCACGTCGATGTAGGCGGAACTGCGGAACTCACGTATCACCTCAAAGTCGCCGGTGCGGAGGAAAGCCTGACAGTTTCCGGGGCGCAAGCCATGGTCGAGACCAAGCCTGCTGCAGTTTCCATGTTGCTCGACGAGCGTTCGCTGAATGATTTCCCGCTGAATGGCCGCCGGTTCTCCGATCTCACTCTCTTCTCTCCCGGAGTGACTCAGGATCCGCGGGGGCTAACTTCCGCCACGAACGGAGATCTCTCCTTCGGCGGCATTCGCGGGTTTCAGAACACCTTCCTGGTGGACGGCAGCGACTACAACAACGCTTTCTTCGCACAGGCGCGCGGGCGCTATCGCGCGCCCTATACGTTCTCGAACGAGGTCGTTCAGGAGTTCCGGGTGTCCTCAAATTCCTACGGCGCCGAACAAGGACGCTCCGGCGGAGCAGTGATAAATGTGGTCACCAAGTCGGGCACAAACCACCTGCATGGAACGGCGTTCTACTATCTACGCGACAGCTCATTTGGAGCCTCGCTTCCCTTCCTCGCCTTCAAGCCGCACAATCGCCAGCAGCAGGTCGGAGGAACCATTGGCGGGCCTCTCAAACGCAACAAGGTCTTCTTCTTTGCTGGTTTCGATCAACACATCTTTCACGTGCCCAACGTCGTCGAGTTCCTGGACGGCAGTTCGCGAGTGATCCCCCAACCGGGTACCGGTCCCTATACCCCTGGAGACTACGAAGCAACGGACCAGGCTCTGGTTTTTACGGCAGCGGCGCAACTGACTTCCTTGACCGGAGAATACCCCGCCGCGCAAGTCGGCAACTCCTCTTACGCGAAACTCGACATCAACCTGACTCCACGCAACCAACTCGCCTTTCGTGTGAATACGACTCGTTACTGGGGAACAAATAACGTGTTCCTCGATCCGGCCAGCCCCGTGAGTTACGACTCCATCAGCAATAACGGTCAAGAGCAGGTCTCAGCAGAAACGATGAACTTGTCGCTGACGTCCAGCCTTACGCCACGACTGATCAGCCACTTCCGTGCCCAGTTTTCGTACGATCGGCAGCAGTCCTACAGCAACACCAGCGATGTGCTGATCAAGATCCCCACCATCCTCGATGGAGTAGGCCGATCCAACCTTCTTCCGCGCCAAACCCGCGAGCACCGACTGCATCTCGCCGAGACCATCAGTCTGGACGGTCCGCGCCACACCTGGAAGTTCGGCGGAGACGCCCTGCTCACGAAGATCTATGATTTCTTCCCTAGCCAGCAGAGCGGAGAATATCTCTTCTATCCCATCAAGGTGGACCCGTTCACCTTTCAACCCAGGGAAGCCGGACTTCAACTCACGCCTCTCCGCGCCTACGCGCATCAGGTGCCACATTACTATTTGCAGAACTTTGGCAGTGCCGCGTCGCATCCTGACACCAACGAATACGCCGCCTTCGCCCAAGACACGGTGCGCGTCACCAACCGGTTGGCTGTCAATCTCGGTGTCCGTTGGGATCTGCAGACATTCACTACGGCAGGGCTGATCTCTAACCCGCTGTTCCCACCATCGGGCAAAGTCCCGTTCCAGCCCTACAATTTCGCACCACGCGCCGGATTCGCTTATTCATTCGGAGATAGGCGCCCGCTCGTAGTCCGCGGCGGATACGGAATTTTCTTCGTTCGGATTCCCCAGATCTACAACTCGATCATTCAGACGGAAAACGGCGTCACCGATTCTCAAGTCTTCCTTCGCAATAACGATTACTACGATCACCAGGTCTTCCCCGCGTATCCCAATCCGTTGGTAAGCTGCCCGATGAACTCGGAAAGCTGCAGCTTACCCCCCGGATTCACCCAAGGCGTGACACACAGAGTCTCCGCCTTCGCACCCGATTTCGTAACTCCTCGCGTCCAGCAATCCAGCCTTACGTTGGAGAAGGAAGTTGTGAACCGAACCGCCGTTTCTCTCTCCTTGCTGAATGTCCGGGGAGAGCATCTCATCCGCGCCCTCGACGTAAACCTCCCCCAGCCAATCGCGCTTACCTATCCGATCTTTGATTCGACAGGCTCGGTCTTTGAGGACGCATACTATCGAGTCGACTCATTCGCAACCTGGCAATTCAGTCGAACGCTCGACTGCCCGTGGCCGCCCTGCATCAATCCCCTGGGACGCCCGATAGCCGAACTGGGCGCCATCAACGAATTCCAGAGCGCGGCTTCTAGCAACTACAGCGGCGCAACGCTTTCCGCAAACCGCCGAATCGCGCGCGGCACTTACTTCCGCCTGTCTTATACCTACTCCCGCGCGATCGATGATGGCCAAGACGCTCTGGTCGCCGGCCAACCGGCCACCGTCCAGAACTCCTATGAGCCCTATGCCGAGCGCGGGCCTAGCGTTACTGACCAGCGTCATCGGCTTGTGTTGGCACTTTCCGCAGAGCCGCGTTTCTTTCACCGCGGCCATGAACTCCTGGGCCGCTTTTTCAATGACTGGAAGATTTCCTCGGTTGTGAACTACGGCTCTGGACGGCCCGTCAATGCCACAGTCTCCGGCGACCCCAACCAGGATGGCAACGACCTCAATGATCGCCTTCCAGGGTACAGCCGAAACGCATTCACCGGCCCCGATTACGCCACAACCGATCTTCGTATCACACGAATGATCCGTTTTCGCGAACGGTACAAACTCAATCTTATGGCTGAGTCATTCAATCTCTTCAATCGCGATAATCAGCGAGTCGCCATTACTTCCAATGGAATGATCGCAAATGCGAGCACATTCGTTGAGAGTTCGGTCACGCCAAATCTCGCGCCTTACCCCGGCTACTACCAACTGCCAAACAACTTCATGAAGCCGAATGCAGCCTATGCCCCCAGGCAGATTCAACTGGCGATGAAATTCGTGTTCTGAACAGGACGTGTAGCGACAGCCGCCTCGTCTGTCCCGCGATGGCGAAGCCGAGTGGAGCGCCGCTCAGTGTATAGGTATTAAAACGTTTGAAAAGCTGAAAATCTGCATTCACCTTCCAGCCGTTTCCGTTATACTGCCCCGTCATGAAGACCCCACCCATCTCCCGTCGCGAGTTCCTCGCCACTGCTAGTGCGGCGGCCACATTGACCGCAATGCCCAACCCGGTTCTTGCCGCTGTCAGCAGCACGACGCTACCCGAAGAGCTTGCGACCATCCGCATATCCTCTTCCGCGAAGCCGATCCTCTTCGATCCCGACCAGGCACTCGGCAGTTCCATGGACATCCTTTCGCACGAGATTGTCGAGAAGATCTACACCCCCGAGATGGTCAAGCAGTGCCTCTCAGCCGGATGGGGACCGATTACCTATCGCCAAAACACGGAACTCTCGATCGGAGCCTGGCATTGGAATCCGAGCGGGACCTGGAGCGACGCCGCGAACCAGCGCGGATATTTCACGGGCAGCACTGGGCTGAAAGAACCTATCCGCCATTCGTACGGTTACCCACTGCCGCATCGCGGCCATACGCGCAATGGCGGGTCCGAGCACGGATATTCGCGCCTGACAGACGGAAATTCAGAAACGTTTTGGAAGAGCAATCCCTACTTATCGAGCAAATTCACCGGACAACCCGACTCCGCACACCCGCAATGGATCGTCATTGATCTGGGGTCGCATGAGCGCGTCTCGCACATCCGGATCGACTGGACGGATCCGTGTGCTCGGCGATACGAAGTGCAGTATTGGGCCTCGGAGAAAACCGGCGGCGAAGCTCCGTCGCCCATGGAGCGGCCAACTACAGGCCTATGGGCCGCATTTCCCCAAGGAGCAGTCTCTGACGGCAAGCCCGGCGTCGCTACGCTGCAACTCGCTTCTTCCCCGATCAGTGTTCGCTATGTACGCATCTGGATGACTGAGTCCTCAAATACGTTCGACACGAGGGCAAATGCTGTGCATGACCCGAAGGATCCGCGCAGCACCGCGGGTTACGCGATCCGCGAAATCTATGTGGGTACCGTGACGCCCTCGGGCGAATTCGTCGATTTCGTTCAACACCGCACCGACCAGAATCAGACTGTCACTCTGTGCTCTTCCATTGATCCCTGGCACTCCGAGTCGGACATTGATACACGCGGTGATCAGACTGGACTCGATCTCTTCTTCACCAGCGGCATCACCAACAATCTCCCGGCAATGATCCCGATCTCGCTGCTTTACGGAACTCCGGATGACGCCGCCGCGCAGATGGAATACCTCAAGAAGCGCGGTTATCCGATCTCGTACGTGGAAATGGGAGAAGAGCCCGACGGCCAGTACATGTTACCCGAAGATTACGCCGAGCTTTACCTGCAGTTCGCGACCGCGATGCACAAAGTCGATCCCACCCTCAAGCTAGGCGGGCCCATCTTCGAAGGCGTGAACGAAGACATCAAAGTGTGGCCCGACGCGCAAGGCCGGACCTCGTGGCTCGGACGCTTTCTGGATTACCTGAGAGAACGCAATCGCCTCTCCGACCTGACGTTCATGAGCTTCGAGCACTACCCATACCCGCCGTGTGAAATCGTCTGGTCCGATCTGTTTCGCGAACCGCAACTCATCAGTCACATTCTCGATGTATGGCGCCAGGATGGCCTTCCCGCCAACGTCCCGATGATGAACACGGAAAGCAATGTCACGTACGGCAACGCGCAGCAAATGGTCGATATCTTCTCCGCGCTCTGGCTGGCAGACAGCGTGGGAGCATTTCTCACTGCAGGAGGAGCAGTCTACTACCATTCGCCGATCCAGCCCGAGCCGCTCAGCCCCGGTTGCCGCGGCTTCGGCACTTACGGCAATTACGTGGCGGACGGCAACCTCAACATCAAGACCTTCACGGCGCAGTATCACGCCAGCCGCCTGATCAACCTTGAATGGGTACAGCATCGCGCCGGAGTCCACAAACTCTATCCCGCAGCGTGCGATCTGCAGGATGCTGCCGGTCACATGCTGATCACGGCCTACTCCGTGGAGCGGCCGGATGGCAACTGGTCGCTCATGTTGATCAACAAAGACCAGTCCAGTCCGCACGACGTCCGGATTGCGTTCGACGACCACAGATCCTTCAGTGGACCGATCAGTTTGATCACGTTCGGCAGCGAGCAGTACATGTGGAGATCAGAGGGGCCGAATGGTCATCCCGAGCCGAATGATCCTCCTGTGAGCAAAACGCTCCCTGCCGGGACGCGGCAAATTACCCTGCCCAAGGCATCGGTGACTGTGCTTCGAAGCAATCCAGCTTCCTAGCGGAGCGCTCAGGTGCGGCCGGCGCGACATATAATGCTGCGAGTTGCTGACCAATGCACGCCGCGCCAGACCAACGGGCTGTAGCGAAATTAAAGATCGGTATTCTGTTATTCATTTTTTGCAGCCTGCTCTCGACCGGCCGAATGGTCGTCGCGACTCCATGGCCGGGACACATCCATCCCGACGATATCGCCCAGCGTTCTGATCAGCGTTTCGCTGAACTCAAGCCACACCTTCCGGCCAAGGGAATCGTGGGCTATCTGGGAGAACCAGGCGATTCCGCTATTCCTGATTACTATCTGACCCAATACACACTCGCCCCACTGGTGGTTGATTTCTCTCCAAGTCACGCGATTGTCGTCGGGAATTTTCCATCCTCTCCGCCCACGCAGCGCCCACAGAATCTGCAACTGCTGAAAGACTTCGGCAACGGCGTCATGCTCTTTGCCTCGAAGGACGCCCCGTAAATGCTCATCCTGGCGTTTGCCTTATGCGCCGCTTCTGGATACTTGCTGATCGCCGCAGCCTTGCCGCGCGAGAAGACAAGCTCTGCGGACTCTCTGATGAGGCTGTCTCTGGCTCCGGGCTTCGGACTCGGCATCTTTTCCGCAGTGTTTTTCCTGATGCGGCTTTTCGGCGCCACTCACTTCATCGCCGTCGATCTATCCGTGCTGGTTTTGCTTGCGCTCACGTTCTGGCTTCGAGGATCCCGCCGCGCACAGGCCTGCACGCCGGCGCTTGAGAACGCAGACATCAGCGCCACAGCGTGGGTACGCCGCGTTCTGGGTGCATCATTTGTAGTCGCAATATTGGCCCTTCTCTACAACGCTGTCGTTCGTATCCTGGCCCATCCTCATGGCGACGGTTGGGACGCTTTCGCAATCTGGAATCTGCACGCGCGGTTTCTGTTCCTGGGCGGTGCGAACTGGCGTGACGGCTTCAATGCCATCATTCCCTGGTCTCATCCCGACTACCCGCTGCTTCTCCCGGCGGCCATTGCCCACATCTGGAGTTATCTGGGCCATGATGATCCTTTGGTCCCGGCAATCATCGGCCTCATTTTCACGATCAGCACGGTTGGGCTGCTCGTCTCCGCTCTCATGCTGCTGCGGGGCCTTAATTCGGCCATGCTAGGTGGACTCGCGTTGTCGTCGACTCCCTTCTTCGTCGAACAAGGCACTTCGCAGTACGCCGATGTCCCACTTTCGTTTTTTATACTTGCATCGCTTGTCGTGCTCCATAAGGCCTACGGTCATGCGGACAATCGTGAACCACCCAAATCCGGCCCGCTGATGCTCTCTGGACTCGCCGCCGCTTTTGCCGCCTGGACCAAGAATGAAGGCCTGCTATTCTTCTCTGCGCTGATCGTCGCTCAAATCTGGATCCTCAAGCGCGGGCCGCGTCACCAGTCTTCAACGCCCAGGTCTGGAAGGAACTGGACATCTCTTGTTTTCCTTCTCCTGGGCGCCATTCCCGTGCTGGCAGTGATCGCCTGGTTCAAGCATTCCGTCGCAACTCCTGGAGATCTCTTCTCCAGCTGGGCAATCATGTTGGACAAGATCCTAACGCCCGCCCGCTACGGGATCATTGTGCAGTGGCTTGCGAAGGAATTCCTTCGTTTTGGCAGTTGGTGGTTGATACCAGGCACAATTGCCCTGCTCGCCTTCTGGGTGTTCACTTTCCGCAAGCTCCCTCCGGAACGGTCCCACGTTTTTCAGATTGCTGTCTTCACTCTGGCCCTAACCTTCGCCGGCTATTTCGCCGTTTATCTGGTCACGCCGAGAGACCTCTACTGGCACCTGCGATTCTCGCTAAATCGCCTGTTTCTACAGTTTTGGCCCAGCGCCATCTTTCTGTTTTTCTTGCGGTCCAGCCCCCAAACCAGTCCTGCGACTGAACCAGAGTGAGCCCATATTGGAATAAAAAAGAGCCGTCAACTGTTAAGAAATTCGACAGGTCCACTTGACTTGCGGTCAAATCCTTGTCATAACTATTCGGGTCCATCCGGACGAGTTTGGGGGTGTGCAGATTTGGCAGAAGTTAGGCTTCAAGAGGGAGAATCCCTCGAGAATGCTCTACGCCGCTTCAAGCGCAAGGTGCAACAGGAAGACATCATCAAAGAGGTTAAGCGTCACTCCTTCTACCTGAAACCTGGCGAAAAGAAGCGTGTGAAGGCTGCGCTCGCGCGCAAGCGCGCCCGAAAGAAGACACGCAAAGAACAGGACTAACGCAATGAAGGGCCGCTCCGTCCCGGAGCGGCCCTGCTCAATCTGGCCCCCACCACGTTGAGTTGCAACAGGGATTCAATATCAACGTTCTTCCCGGCATAAAACGATAGTCTGTAGCCCACGCAGCAGTTCTCGCCGCGTGGCGGGCCGAGTCCAAGGGGCGGTAACAAGAGGGGGAGCAGTAGACAACCTGTCTTTCGGGTGTCACCACCGCAGTTCTTTCCCCGCGAGTGGGCGCGACGGAAACGGGCTGAAGGAGCCATCCTCAATGGAATTTCAGGACAAGGTGCTGAAGTGTATTGACTGTGGGACTGACTTTGTTTTCACGGCCGGGGAACAGCTTTTCTTTCACGACAAGCAGTTCAAGAACGAGCCCAAACGCTGCAAGGGATGCAAAGCCAAGCGCGTCGCGGTGCTGGGCGCACCAGCCGCACCCGGACAAAACTACCGATTTACCAAAGTGGAGACGCAGGCGACGTGCTCTGGATGCGGCAAGCAGACTACCGTTCCCTTCCGCCCGACCCAAGGACGCCCTGTGTTCTGTCGGGAATGCTTCCAGGCGCGGAGACCCGCCGCCACGGCGTAGTCGCGTTTGCGTTGTTTGTTCTACGAAGCAGCGGAGGGAGTACGAGTGTGTGTCTTTTCGCTCGCCTGCAAGCGAGGCGCTAGTCCTTTCCTGTTGACTGACCTTCGCACCATTCTGTCCAGCGCATCCTCGTTCGCCGAAAAACAAGCGGGAGCGCACCGAGTTCCTTGGGACTGACGGTATGCTCGCGCGCAAAACAAAACCCTGATCGGCCCGTCTGTTGCTGTAATCTTTCCACTCTGTGCATGGGAACCTCCGTTGGTATCTTGATTGGGGTTCGAGCGGGAAATGCCAGCTGTGGTGTAAAGTTCGAAATCCAGGAAGACCCCATGTTCATCTCACGACGCAGCAGTCGCTTTCTTGCGACCGTTCTTGCAGTCTCGCTTCTGGCAGTGACCAGCGCAGTGCAGGGTCAAAACTCCCCGGGTCCGCAGCCCGTGCCGCTGCCTCCGCCGGTGCCCACGCCGCTCGACAAGCCATATGAGGGCACAATCTTCCTCAGCGTCGATCTCACGAACATCCCCGGCCGCATTCTCAGCGTGCATGAGAAGATTCCAGTCAAACCTGGCGAGATCACTCTGCTCTATCCGCAATGGATACCGGGGACGCATTCTCCTTCCAACCCGGTCGCGAACATGGCCGGACTCGTGGCTTCGGCAAACGGGAAGCGAATCCCCTGGGTGCGAGATCGAGTCGACATGTGGGCGTTCCACGTCGATGTTCCCAAAGGCGCGAGCTCTTTAGAACTCAACTTTCAGTATCTCGCTCCCGTCAGGCCGCAGCAGGGCCGAATCTCCAACAATTTCGCCAATCTCAAATGGAACGCCGTGCTTTTCTATCCGGCAGGATATTTCTCTCGCCGCATCTCGTTCGCCCCCGAATTACGCCTGCCTGAAGGATGGAAATTTGCAAGTGCCCTGGAAGTGAAATCGCAGGACGGCCCGCTCACTCAGTTCAAAGAGACAACACTGAATACACTGATTGATTCGCCACTCTACGCCGGAGTCAACTACAAGCGCGTGGATCTCTCGACTGGACCCGACAATCCGGTTTTTATGGATCTTTTTGCCGACAAGCCCGAACAACTCGAGATCACACCGGATGAGTTGCAATTCCACAAGAACCTCATCGTGCAGGCGCAGAAACTTTTTCACTCCCATCACTACGATCACTACGACTTCCTGTACTCGCTCAGCGATTCAGTCGCGGGACAAGGCCTCGAGCACCATCAGTCGAGTGAAGACGGAACTCGCGCCAACTACTTCACCGATTGGGCTGCCGGCATCTCCGGGAGAGCCCTTTTGCCGCACGAGTACACGCATTCATGGAACGGTAAGTTCCGTCGCCCCGCCGACCTCTGGACCCCCAACTTCAATGTACCCATGCAAAACGATCTGCTGTGGGTGTATGAAGGTCTGACGAACTACTATGGCAACGTGCTAACGGCACGTTCTGGCTTGCGTACTCCTGAGCAAGCCCGCGATACAATCGCGCAGATTGCCGCCTCGTTCGAAGCCAGCCCAGGACGCACCTGGCGCTCTCTGGACGACACGACCAATCAGCCCATCATCTCCGAGCATGGTGCCACCCCGGAAATCTGGCAGAGCTGGCAGCGAGGATATGACTACTATCCCGAGTCCGATCTCATCTGGCTCGACGCTGATATCAGGATCCGCCAGATGAGCAACGGCCAGAAATCCCTGGACGACCTCGCCAGGCTCTTCTTTGGAATCAACAAAGGCAGTTACGTCACAGTCACGTACACCTTGGAAGACCTCATCAAAGCCCTGAACATTGTGCAGCCCTACGATTGGGCTGGATTTTTCCGCGCACGCGTCTATGAGGTCTCCGCGGAAGTTCCCGAGGATGGGATCAAGCAAGGCGGCTACCGGCTGGTGTACAACGACCAGGAACCGGACTACATCAAACCTAGTGACCCGACTCGCCCATCGAACTTCACCACATCGCTTGGCATGACGGTCGCCGGACAAGGCGGCCCGAACGCAGGCCCGCCGGGCGCAATCACCGAAGTGTTTTGGGATAGCCCCGCCTTCAAAGCAGGAATCACTCCAGACATGCAACTGCAAGCAGTGAATGATCAGGCATTCAGCGCAGCGAACCTCCGCCACGCAATCATCGCCGCAGAAACAAGCAACGCACCAATCAAGATGTTGTTGAAACGCGAAGACCAGTTCGTAACGGTGATGCTCGACTACCACGCCGGCCTGCGCTACCCGCATCTGGAGAGAGTGGAGTCGTCCTCGGACCTGCTTGACGCAGTCTTGGCGCCGGTAAACTAGCACGGCTCTCGCTGGGACATCCGCCTCCGCTGTTCGGCAAAGGGTTTTGTGTAGGGGCGGACGCCTTCGTCCGCCCCGCGATGCGAAGCCGAGCGTCTCACACTGGCAAAGGGAGCACCGCTGCGGCACCATCCAACCTGCGTTACTATGGAGATGTGCCCGGGTATTACTTAGAAAACTTCGGATGCCGCGCCACGCAAGCCGACGGCGCAGCTCTGGAGCGCCAATTCGAAGAGCAGGGCCTGATCCGCGCCACGAGCCCGAAGCTGGCGTCTGTAGTGGTGTTGAATACCTGCACGGTGACCACGGGGGCCGACCAGGACGCCCGCGCCGCCATCCGCCGGGTCCGCCGCCAAAATCCCGAGGCAAGAATCGTAGTCACAGGCTGTTACGCTCAACGTGCACCCGACGAGATCGCGGCACTGCCAGGCGTCGATATGGTTGTCGGAAATTCTCACAAGCACCAGCTCGCGATGCTTGCTCTTGATAGTCGTACTCAAAGTGACTGTTCCAGTGCATTCGTACCGCTGACTGCTCTCGCGTTCCCAAGCCAACGACCAACGACCGACGACCAACGACCGATCTTCGTCTCCGACATCTTCGCCCACACCGAACTCCTCGCCGCCCCGGTTTTCGATGCCGCCAACGAGCGCACGCGCCCGAATCTGAAGATCCAGGACGGGTGTGACAACCGCTGCTCCTTCTGCGTGATCCCGTATGTCCGCGGCCAGAGCCGTTCGTTGCCCATGGATCGGATCATTCGCGAAGTAGATACGTTGGTGAACGCGGGATACCGGGAAGTAGTAATCAGCGGAATAAATCTAGGCCGCTGGGGAAAAGACTTGGAGCCCACCACGGACCCTGTAGGGACAGCCGCCCTCGGCTGTCCGGGCGAGCAAAGCTCGCCTGCCTCTCTTGTCGGCCTTATCCGATGCATCCTGAACGAAACCAGCCTGGAGAAACTCCGCATCTCCTCGGTCGAACCCATGGACTGGTGCGACGAACTGATCGAGTTGGTTGCAACTTCGCCACGCATCGCCAAGCATGCGCATGTTCCGATGCAGTCGGGGAGTGATGCCGTTCTCCGGCGGATGCACCGCAAATATCGGCCTTGGCACTACCGCGAGAAGATCGAGAAGATCCACGCCGCCATGCCGCAGGCCGCAATCGGAGCGGATGTGATGGTAGGGTTCCCCGGCGAGACAGACGCCGAATTCGAAGCCACACGCAAGATGATCGAAGAATTGCCGTTCACCTACCTGCACGTCTTCACGTATTCCGCGCGTCCGGGAACTCCAGCAGCCGAGATGAAGAATCAAGTCCCGGTCCACATCGCGCGCGAACGCAACCGCATCCTGCGGGAACTGGCGTCAGAAAAGAAGTTGGCCTTCATGCGCAGCTTCATCGGAAAATCGCTGGAATCGATCACGCTGAACGTCACCGGTAGTGATTCGGGAGGAGAATTCACCGAAGCGTTGACCGATAACTACCTGAAGCTCCGCCTCGGCGGCCGACACCAACCGAATCGCTGGCGGATGGCCATTGTAAGGAAAGTGGAAGAGGGATCGCTTCTGGGGTCAACCGCACAGTCTTATAAGTGAAATTGTGCCCGCCGATGACTTTGCGAAACCTCCCGGTGCCTTGCCGGACTTCGCCTGTAATCGACTTTCCCTGCTTTGCGAGCATCCTACCCAGGGCAAGGAGCAAACTATGCGAAGTCTCCCGCTCATAGCTCTAGTGCTCTCGTGTTGTGCGGTTTCTCAGACTCCTGATCCGACTCCCGTCGATGGGAGAATCAGCGGCAGGGTCGTGAACAAGGATGGCAAGCCTGTCTCCGGAGCGAGAGTCTACCTGTCCGAGGAAGCGTCTTCGCTGGTGGACGCGAGTAGCGTCGTAACCCGCACCGATGCAGCCGGACGATTTGATTTCGGACGAAAGCTCAAGCATGGAGTCTATGAGATTCACGCGCAAAAGGAGAAAGACGGTTATCCAAACCCCACCTCTAAGTTCTACCAGCCGCTGAATTTCAGCCCGCAGAATGTGCAGTTATTCGGCGACCACCCGGATGAAAAGATTACCATCCAGCTAGAAGATCAGGCCGCCATGCTGATAGGAAGAGTCTTTGATGCACAATGGGCGGCCTCTCAAAGCAGGAATCTCTTTCTCAAATCTCCAGACGAACGCTGGCCGCGGCATATCCGCCAATGGTAAGTTCAGTGAATTGGTTCCACCGAATGCGGATATCATCGTCATGGTGCAGGACGTAGATCGGGATCATTCCGATTGGTCCTTTTTCACAACAAAGGTGAACTTGCAGCCAGGGCAGAAGATGTATATCGATGTGCCGCTCTATAAGACGGCGATGCCACCCAAGAATACGGAGTGATGCAGACCGCCTTAACACCGAAACGCGACACTAATGCCCGCAGTTCACTTCTTGATCGTAATCCCTAGCTCCCGCAATTGCCGCTCGTCCACCGGGGTTGGAGCATCACACATCAAGTCCACCGCGCGCGCGGTCTTCGGGAATGGAATCACCTCGCGCAGGCTTTCCGCGCTCGCAAGAATCATTACGATGCGATCCAGCCCCAGCGCAATTCCTCCGTGTGGAGGCGTCCCATATTCCAGCGCCTCGAGGAAGAATCCGAAACGCTTTTTCGCAACTTCATCGGTCATGCCTAGCGCCTTGAATATCTTCGCCTGAATATCCTGCCGGTGAATACGAATCGATCCTGATCCCAGCTCGGTACCGTTCAGCACCACGTCGTAAGCCAACGCGCGCACCGCGCTCAGTGTCGAGTTAGGATCATTTACTGAATCCACGCCCTGCTCCAGCAAGCCCATGTCCTGCTCATGGGGCGAAGTAAACGGATGGTGCGCCGCCATCCACTGCTTCTCACCCTCGTCCCACTCGAACATGGGGAAATTGGTAACCCAGAGAAAGCGGTAATCCTTTTTCGGATCGCCCGTCTTCTTGAAGATTCCGTGCCGGTCGGAATACTTCTGCGCCAGCGCTAGCCGCAACAATCCAGCAGACGCGTAGACTGCGAGTTCCGCCGGCGTGACCTTGCGATGCGCCGGCAGCGCCGTCTGCGGGCCCGCCTGCGCCGACCCGGCAACCAGCACGATCAAATCGCCTTCTTCCATGCCGGTCTTCTTTGAGATCGCCGCCGCGGCATCAGGGTACTTGTTCCCGATCCGCTTGAAGTCCTCGTAAACCCTCGCTCCGCCCTTCGAGTGGAACATAGGCTTGATGTCGTCGCGCTCCTTGCGCGACAACTCGCCGACTTTCGGGATTCGAATCGCGATTACCGGCAGATTGGGGTTGATGGCCAGTTCCTGCAGATTCTCCGCCTTGAAACAGTCCAGCACATCAGTGAACGGCGGAATGCGAAGATCCGGTTTATCGATTCCGTATTGCCGGATGGCCTCGTCGTAATCCATGCGCGGGAATGAAGTCTCAATCTCTTCGCCCGCAGCATGAAACGCCGCCTTCAGGAACCCTTCCACCACTCCCCACACCGTCTCCGGCTGGGGATATGTCATCTCCAGGTCGATCTGCGTGAATTCCGGTTGCCGATCGGCGCGGAGATCCTCATCGCGGAAGCAGCGCACGATCTGAAAATACTTGTCGAACCCGGAGATCATCAGGATCTGCTTAAACATCTGCGGAGACTGCGGCAGCGCATAAAACGTTCCGGGCTGCACGCGGCTGGGCACCAGATAATCGCGCGCCCCCTCAGGTGTCGAACGCGTCATAAACGGCGTCTCGATCTCAAAGAATCCCTGGGACGACAAGTAATCCCGGATCGCCTTCGCCACGTTGTGCCGCGTCTCAATGTTGAACTGCATCACCTCGCGCCGCAGGTCGATGTAGCGATATTTCAGCCGCGTTTCTTCGTTCGTCAGAGCGGCATCGGAAGGCAAAAAGGGCGGCAGCTTCGACTCGTTCAGGATGCGAATATCGTCAGCTACCAATTCCACCTCTCCCGTCGGCATGTTCGGGTTGACCGTGTTGGCGTCGCGCAGCTTCAACGTTCCGATCGCGGCGATAACATACTCATTGCGGAGCGTCTCGGCTTTTTGGTGGATCGCAGCCTTTTCGGCATTGACCACAACCTGCGTGACGCCGGTGCGATCGCGCAGATCAATGAAAAGCAGGCTGCCGTGGTCACGGCGTTTATTTACCCAACCCATCAGCACAGCCTTTTTGCCGGCATCGGACGCGCGCAGCGTCCCGCACATGTGACTACGTCGTAAATCCCCTAAGAAGTCGAGCAAAGTATGTCCTTACAGTGAGAATTGTCGTAGACTGCCGAGCCCATGATTATAAACGGTTTGTCGTGAAGTCCTCGCCCCTGATCCCGCACAGGACACAAGAACGCTGTTTTGAAGATGCCCTCCCGGCTATCCGAAACCGCCGACTCGCATCTAGTATGGAAAGATATGTCCGCGGAGGCATTGATCATAGAGACCCAACAGGACCAGCGGGTTCCTCGGCTGCTGGTAGAACTGCCTTCCAGGCATCGGGTCTTCTTCAGCAACCTTCGCGATCTCCTTCTTCCGCGCCGCCGCCCGCCGCTCGAACTGGTCTCTTCCCCAGCGCCATTCTGGCCAGACGTCTTCGTCACTCGCAGGTTTCCCTGGTATAGCTTTCTCGAGTCCGGGGCATATCACGTGATCGCCTTGACTCTCCTGATTGGCTTCACCCATGTTCTCGGCCTGCGCCCGCGAGTCGAGACGAAACCGATGTTCGACCATTCGCAGGTGATCTATTACCAGCCCTCGGAATACTTGCCGCCGCTGGATACGCTGCGGGCCTCGAACGAGCCCCCGCGCAAGGCGGACCCCGAGCTCTCGCGTCAGCCTATCATCTCGGTTCCTCGAGAGGCCGACAACCGCTCGCAGACCATAGTCACACCGCCGCAGGTCAAGCTGAAAAATGATGTCGCAGTTCCGAACATTGTGGCCTGGTCCGACAACGTGCAGAAGCCGCGACTCGCAATTCCTGACGCTCCGGTCTCTCCGGCTGCGGAGATTACCCGGCTTGCGCCCACGCTTCAGAGTTCCGTTGCCGCTCCTCCACAGGATGCCGTTCGCACGGTGCAACGCCACAACTCACCGAGCCTGCAGGATCCGGTCGTGCCTCCTCCGTCGGACATCCGGCCAGGTGCTCCGACTGTTGCCCAGGGGCTGCAGCCTGCGCTGGTTGCCCCGCCAAGCGATGTTCAAAGCTCCTCGTCGCGAAAGCTCGGAGACATAAACATCGCGCCGAGCGCCATGATCGCCCCCGCGCCTCAATTACCGGTGGCTGCACAGCGTTCAATTCCCGGAGGAGGCGCGCCCGCTCTGGGAGCGCCAGTCGCGCCCCCTCCTTCTTCGTTGCCTGCATCTGGGGCAGCAGGATCTCCCGGGCGCATGATCGCCCTGAGCCTGCATCCAGCGGTGAATGCTCCGCCAGATCCCCCGGCGGGCAATCGCCGAGGAAGATTTGCGG
>Ga0335080_10000083_pt1 | contig 79855 bp, 74 predicted proteins | sample Lox_Sample_34_FD_206720 | JGI IMG/M metagenome (GOLD analysis project Ga0335080, IMG submission 206720) | Soil microbial communities from Loxahatchee National Wildlife Refuge, Florida, United States - Lox_Sample_3.4 | ecosystem: Environmental > Terrestrial > Soil > Wetlands | place: USA... | reverse complement strand
CCGACGCTTCGCCGACAAGCACCAACGCGGGCGCGATCGCAAAGTGCGCCTGCAGGCGCGCCAGGCGCGCGCGCGGCCCGATGTCGTCGGGGCGGCCCGAACTAATGTCGTCGAGCGGATCTCGCTGCGCCCACGGGTTGAACACGTGCTTCGATCGAAAATCCAAGAGTGCTGCGTACGGAATCGCCACGTCGTCTCCCACCCGCTGCGCAGATCCACGCATCGTTCGCCGGTGCATTGTACGTGTGCGCAATGGCACTCCGGCCGTGTCGCTCGTTAGCGGCCGACGGATGTGCGAGACTAGCCAGCATCCCTTCGACGCGGCGGATCGCACGCCCACCCACTTCCGAGGTTCCAACTGCTATGGATTCCTTGATGCATCGGCTGATTCGTCCCTGGTCGGTCGCAGTGGCCGCGTGTCTGCTTGCGGCGGCGGGCTCAGTGTCGGCCGCAGCCGACAACAAGCCGGCGGCAACCTCGGGCACGGAGACGTCGCCCGTCATGCCGAGCTACGCCGCGGGACTGCAGTTTGGCGAGAGCCTGCATCGCGCCGGAGTTACCGAAGTCGATACCGATGCGTTCGTGAAGGGCGTCAAGGATGCGCTCGCGGGCAAGGTTGCGACGCCTGAGGATCGGGAGCGCCTGAACAAGTACATCGCCGACCTGCGCAATAACCTGGTCACGCGCAATCACACCGCGGCGCGGGATTTTCTAGCGAAGAACACGGCAGCCAAAGGCGTCGTCACGACCTCATCGGGCCTGCAGTACAAGATCATCCAGGCCGGTGATGCCAAGGCCGCATCGCCAGCCGCGACGGATCGCGTCACGGTCCACTACCGCGGCACGCTGCTCGATGGCACAGAATTCGACAGCTCCTATGCCCGGGGCGCACCGGCGACGTTTCCGGTCAACGGCGTCATCAAGGGCTGGCAGGAGGCGCTGGTGTTGATGAAGCCGGGCGCCAAGTGGCAACTGTTCGTCCCGCCGGAGCTGGCTTACGATCAGAACTCGAGACCGCCGATTCCGCCGGGCTCTCTGCTCCTGTTCGACGTCGAGCTCATCAGCATCGATTCGCCGAAGCAGTAGCGCCGGATGTGATCACATCGCCGCGCGAAGCGCGGCGATGTGCTCGGGCCCGATACCGCAGCACCCGCCAATCACCGTCGCGCCGCGCCGGACCCAGTCCTGCGCCCAGACTGCGTAGCCGCGCGGCGTCAGGTCGGGACGGATCTCATGCAGCGTCGCGTTCGCTTCCGCCGCGACCCCTTGCGGCGGGAACGCATTCGCATAGACGCCGATGCGGATCATATCCGCCTTGCCGAGCTGCACTAGCCGCTCGCGCGCGGCAGCAACGGCGGCGCCCATCACTTCGGGCTGGCTGCAGTTGAACAGGATCGCCTGCGCCCCGATTCCTACAATCGCGTCGACCGCATCGCGCACCAGCTGACCGGAACGCAATGCCGGCTCGCTCGTCGTCTCGATGCCGTCCTCGACCGTGAACGAGATCCAGAGGGGCTTGCCGTCCGAGCCGACGACCTCGCGCACCAACGACGCCTCCTCGATCGCACTCAGCGTCTCGGCCTGCCAGTGATCGATGTGTGGGCGTAGCGCGCGAACGAGCGTCGCCAGCACGGGCCGCGCGACGCCGGCGTCGAACCAGTCCGGCCGATACGAGCCGCACACGGGCGGTAGTGATCCCGCGACCGCAATGTCGCGTGGCGCCGCATCGGCAACCTCGCGGGCCAGGCGACCCGAGAGCGACGCGAGCGCTTCGCCGGCCGTCGCAAAGCGTTCTGCGCCGATGTGAAACGGCACCAGCGAATAGCTGTTGGTCGTGATCACATCGGCGCCGGCCGCGACGTAGGACTCGTGCACGCGGCGCACGAATTCGGGTGCCTCGATCAGCGCGAGCGCGGACCACTCCGGCTGCCGAAACGGCGCCCCGATGCGCCGCAGTTCGCGGCCAGTGCCGCCATCGAGCACGGTTATTTCGGTCATCGATCGGCAATCCGTCGATCAGTGCCTCGCGGGTCCAGGACACGCAATGCGGCGCCGCGAGTGACGCAACTCACACTTTCCCAATCATCTTCGGCGGCTCCGAAAAATGCGCTGCGATGCACGGTGATTGTCATGTTGCACTGCGATAATAAATCAGAAACACAGGTCATGGAGACTCAAATGGAACTCGTCATTCTCTCGGCGCTCGCCGCCGTCGTGATCCTCGTCGCCGAGATTCGCGAGCTCGCCTCTAGGCAGCGCCACGCGGTGCCGGCCGCCGCCGGCGCAACGCAGATCGTGAGCGTTACCGACCATGCCGACTCTGGTACGACGCACGAATCGCCTTCCGCCGAGCTCGATCGCGCCGCCTGAAGTATCGACGGCGCGCGACCCTTCCCCGACCGGTCCCGGACTGCAAGCCCTCTCGGCCGCGTTTCACGTCAGGCCCGCCGCGATCGCCCGGTTCGCCTCGGGCGGCGGCGCACTTGGTGCCGCATGCGCCCGTTGCGCTCGAATCTAGCGTTTCGCGAGCAGGTTGCGGATTTCCTCGAGCAGCACTTCCTGACGCGGCGGCGGCGGCGGCGCGGCCGGCGCTGCTGCGGGCGGTGCCTTCTTGAGTCGATTGATCGCACGGATCGACACGAAGATCACGAATGCGATGATCAGGAAATCGATGACCGACTGGATGAACGCGCCGTACTTGAGCAGCACGGGCTCGCCCTTCGGACTCGTGCCGATCGCGATCGCCAGCGTCGAGAAGTTCACGCCGCCGGTCAGCACCCCGACGACCGGCATGATGATCGCGTCAACGAGCGACGAAACGATCTTGCCGAACGCACCGCCGATCACGACGCCGACTGCGAGGTCGATGACATTGCCCCGCATCGCGAATTCTTTGAATTCAGAAGCCAAACTCATGGCGCGTCTCCCCGTTACTTGACGTTGTAGACCATATTGACAGTCGTCAGCTGGTCGAGCTTCTTGGTGCCCGGTGCCGGATCCGTGTTGTAGCGCACACCGTAGCCGAACGCGAGCGCGGGTTTGTCGGTCATGCTGACCCGGACCCCGCAATCGTTGGCCAGCGGCGCGTTGCTCGCGCCGGCATCGACGAGCAGCTTGTCGAGGAGTTTTGCGGTCGACGTCGGCCCGTGCTCAACGTTGAGACCGCGGGCGACGACTGCGCCGCTCGTCGCCTCCCGCCTGATCATCTCGATGACCTCCCCGCTCGAGGGGTTTCTGATCAGACGCGCCGGCGTCAGTCGTTGATCGCCGATGCCGAGCGTGCCGGCGAACTTGGTCGTCTCGCTGCCGGTGAACCCGTAGCCGACGCCGCCCGAGGCAATTCGGACTAGGCGCCGTACTGCCAGTTGCGCGGCTTGCCTTCGGAAAGCCACGCCAGCGTCCGCTCCAGGCGGCGCGCGCGCGTCTCGGCGCGCTTGGCCTCGGTCAGCCACTCGGTGTACTCGCGCCGCCCCGATGGCGGGAGCGCTTTGAACGCCGCGCGCGCCGACGCGTTCCGCTCGAGCGCCGCGCGCAGGTCGGCCGGCACGCGCGGCGGGCCGCGACGCGGCTTTAGCCGACGGGTCGGTGATTTGACGCCGGCCTTGTTGAGGCGCGCGGCCTTACGCACGAGCGCCACGAGCACCCGCTGCGACGGCAGGTCGGCGCGACTCGTGATGCGCCCGAACTGGCCCATCGCCTCCGCCGCACGCGCGGTCGTGGCGATGACCCGAGAGCTCTTCCAGAAACCGAAGGCGCAATGATGCTTGAAAGCCGCCATGTGGCACAGGATTCCGTGGTGCTCAAAATGCGGCATGCCCCACTTGATGGTCTCGGTCACCTGCGGACAAGCGGCGTGCACGGTGCGACGCAGGTACGTGAGAATCGGGCGCGCGAACTCCGCCGCCTTGGCGATGTAGGCATCAACGCGCGGATCACGTGTTCCCATGAGGTCATTCTCCGCCCCCCGGCCGCGGCGCCATTCTAGACCCGGGCGCCGCATCCGGAGACTCCCCGCGGTGGTATCGTGAGAGTCCGCACACCGCCCAGCGGGAGGCCTTCATGAATGCGCCTGCACCCCGTCCGCCGCTGCCGCCATTCACTCGCGACACCGCCACTGCCAAGGTTCGCGCCGCCGAGGATGCCTGGAACCGGCGCGACCCGGAGAAGGTGTCTCTGGCGTACACGCCGGACAGCGTCTGGCGCAACCGCGCGGAATTTCTCCATGGGCGAGCCGAGATCGTCGCGTTCCTGACGCGCAAGTGGGCGCGCGAGCTCGATTACCGCTTGATCAAAGAGCTGTGGGCCTTCACCGAGAACCGCATCGCCGTGCGCTTCGCGTACGAGTGGCACGACGATTCAAACCACTGGTTCCGCTCCTACGGCAACGAGAACTGGGAGTTCGACGAGCACGGCTACATGCGCCGCCGCATCGCGTCGATCAATGACCTGCCGATCGCTCTCAACGATCGCAAGTACCACTGGCCCGCGCCCGGCCCGCGGCCCCTGGATCACCCCGGACTCTCGGACCTCGGCCTCTAGCGTTACGCCTGCCGTGGGCGTCCTCGCCGAAATCGCCGGACACGAAAAGGAGCTTGGCGGCGGGCTGCGCGTGCGTCGCCTGCTGCCATCGCTCGCCCGTCAGTCGGTCGGGCCATTCGTGTTCTTTGACCACTTTGGCCCGCTGAGCGTCGGTCCCGACGCCGACATCGACGTGCGCCCGCACCCGCACATCGGGCTTGCGACGGTCACCTACCTCTTCGACGGTGCGCTGATGCATCGCGACAGCCTCGGCCATTCGCAGCGAATCGAGCCTGGCGCGGTCAACTGGATGACCGCCGGGCGCGGCATCGTGCACTCCGAACGCCGACCCGAGGACCTGCGCGGCAAGGCGATGACGTTGCACGGTCTGCAATTGTGGGTCGCGCTGCCACGCGCGCTCGAGGAATGTGATCCGGCGTTCGTACATACGCCGGCGAGCGCGTTGCCGACGTTTCGATTCGCAGGCCTTGAAGGTCAGGTCGTCGTGGGCTCGGCGTTCGGCGCCATCTCCCCGGTTGCCGCGGCCTCGCCGACGCTTTACGTGACGCTGAACATCAGCGCCGGCCAAGGGGCATTGATCCCGCCGCTCGCCCCCCAGCTCGGGCTCTACGCCGTCGACGGCGCACTCGCGGTCGAAGGGCGGCCGGTCGCTCGCGGCGCGCTCGCCGTCCTCGATCCCGAACGTCCGACGCGAATCGACGCCACAGCGACGACGCGGGCGGTGCTGATCGGCGGTGCCCCGCTCGAGGCACGCCGGCTGATCTGGTGGAACTTCGTTTCCACCCGCAAGGAACGCATTCTCGCGGCGGCCGCCGACTGGGAGGCCGGCCGCATGGGACGCATCGCCGGGGACGATGCGTTCATCCCGCTCCCCGAACGCCGCCCCTCCCTTTGACTGCCGCTGCGCCTCAGTTGTGGCGCACGAACGGCGTGTGGCCGCTCTGGCTCAACGAGTTGTAGAGGGTTTCTGTGAAGATGTCGGTCGAGACGAAGTCGCCGGAGTACTTCGCGCTCCAGGCCGCCAGCACGTGCTCGGCCTTCATCTGCTCGAGCGTCTTGCCCGCCTTGAGCGCCTTGGACACCGCGGCGCTCGTTTCCTTGAGCATTCCGACGTACTCCCTGAGCTCCGTCAGGTTCGACAGATCCCCGTGGCCCGGGATCACCTTGACGTCGGGCGGCATTCGCGCGAGCACCGCTTCGCATGCCTTGATCATTCCCTCGATGCTGCCCCCGGCATCGACGTCAATGAACGGGAACCCGTAGCGCACGTAGTCGTCGCCCATGTGCACGACGTTGGCCTTGGGGAAGAAGATGATCGCGTCGCCGTCGGTATGGCCGGCCGGGAAATGCAGCGCGCGCACATCCTCGCCATTCAGATGCACCGAGACGTCGTGATCGAACGTGATGACCGGCAGCGCCCCCGGCTCGGCGGGCTTGGAGGTCATCTTGATCGAGCCGCCGTTGCCGGCGATCCCGCCAGCCATCATCCGCGCTCGCACGTTGTCGTGCGCAATCACCGTCGAGCCCTGGCCGGCGAACGGCGCGTTCCCGCCCGTGTGATCGAAGTGATAGTGGGTGTTGATCACGTAGCGCACGGGCTTGTCGGTAATCCCGAGGGACTTGAGCGCCGCCGCGATCTTCGGCGCCAGCGGTGCGAACTCGTCGTCGACGAGCACGATGCCGTCACTGCCGACCGACGCGGCGATGTTGCCGCCCGAGCCCTGCAGCAGGTAGATGTTGCCGGCGACCGCGCTGACCTTGATCTCCACCTTGCTGAAGTCTCGCTCCTGGGCAGCGAGCGGAGCGGCCACGCACAGCAGTGCAGCGACGAGCAGGAGGACCTGGCGCATGGGGATGGGACTCCGGACCGGGGAGCGCGATGCTAGCACGCAGCGGATGCGGCGCCGCTGCGGGTCGCGGCTCGCAAACGCACGGTTCGTGCCCAATGTCGCTCGCGACCGTTATGCTGTGTGCTCGCTCGTCGTCTGTGAGGCGTCCATGATCGTCGTCCGGGACCGCGGCCGTCGTGGCCGCACGCAGCTCGGCTGGCTCGACAGCCGCCACACCTTTTCCTTCGGTGACTACCACGATCCGAACCACATGGGATATCGCAGCCTGCGCGTCATCAACGACGATCGCGTGATTCCGGGGGCAGGGTTCGCCACGCACGGACACAAGGACATGGAGATCGTGACCGTCGTGCTGAGTGGCGCGCTTACCCACAAGGACAGCCTCGGCAACGGCTCGACGATCCGGCCCGGCGAAGTGCAGCGGATGTCGGCCGGCACCGGCATCACGCACAGCGAGTTCAACTCGAGCGCCGAGCAACCGGTTCATTTCCTTCAGATCTGGATCGTTCCGGAGGTCCGTGGCCTGCCTCCCGGCTACGAGCAACGCCAGTTTCCGGCCGAGGAGCGTCGCGACCGCCTGCGGCTCGTCGCCGATCGCCACGGCACGGACGGCGCACTGACCGTCCACCAGGACGCGAAAATCTACGTGGCTTCGCTGAGCGCGGGCGCCTCGCTCACGCCACCGCTACCGACGGGCCGGTACAGCTGGGTGCAGGTCGCTGCAGGCGTCGTCGCGCTCGAAGGCGACGAGCTGCGCGAAGGCGACGGCGCGGCGATCGCCGGCGAGACGGCGCTGAGGCTCGAGACCAAGACCGGCGCCGAGCTGCTGCTGTTTGATCTCGCCTGAGGCGCGATCAGCCGAGCACGTAGCAATTCAGCTTGTTGCCATCGAGATCGCGAAAGTAGGCGGCGTAGAACCCCTCGCCGCGCGGCCCGGGCGCGCCCTCGTCCTTGCCGCCGAGGGCGAGCGCACGGGCGTGCACGCGCTGCACGAGCTCGCGGCTATTGACCACGAGCGCCACCATCGTGCCATTGCCACTCGTCGCCGGACGCCCGTCGAACGGCCTTCCGACGCCCAGCCCGGCGGATTTCTCGCTCGCCGACCAGGCGATGAACCGCTCCGTTTCCATGAAGCGCTTGGCGCCGATCTCGCCGAGCAACCCGTCGTAGAAGGCCGCGGCCCGCGGCAGGTCGTTGGTACCTAGCGTGACGTAACCGATCATGGGGTCCCCCTTGGCAGGCAATGCGCGCGAGTTGTCATCGTGTCCGAGGCTGCCCGCGACGGCAACCACGATGCCGGTATCGACGGCGCCACGGATGGTATAGATTCCTCGCGCGTGTCCCGCTCCCCTCCCCTTCGCCTTGATCGCCGCGAGTTCGACCGGATCCTCGCGACCCTGCTGCCGGTGCTGCCGGCGGTGGATGCGATCACGCTCGGCCGCCAGAGCCGGATTGCAATTCGCCACAAGGTCGACGGCTCCGAGGTCACCGCCGCCGACCGGGCGGTCGAGCGCCTGCTGCGTCGCACGATCGCGGAGGCCTGGCCGGGCGACCTAGTGCTCGGCGAGGAGTTCGGCGGCGAGCTGAGCGCCAATGGGCGCTGCTGGACCGTCGACCCGATCGACGGAACGGCGTCCTACGTGCTCGGTCTAGGGACCTTCGGCACGCTGATCTCGCTGCTCATCGACGGCGAACCCGCGTTCGGTTGCATTCACCTGCCGGCCATGAACGAGACGACCTACGCCGCAGCGGGACGGGGCTGCTGGCTGCGCCGCGGGCGTGAACGCATCCGCCGCGTTCACGTCGCGGCTCCGCAGCCACTGCGACGTGCGCATACCGGGCTCACGAGCTTCAAGGTCAGCGACCTCACCCGGCCGCGCGGCGCGTGGCGCCTGTCACGGCTGCTCCCGGCCGTCGGCCGCGTGCGCCTCGTTGGTGACTGCGTCCAATACGCTCTGCTCTGCCGCGGTGAGCTCGACGCGGCGATCGACCCGAAGATGAACCCCTGGGACATCGCGCCGCTCGTCGTCTGCGTCGGCGAGGCTGGCGGCTCCTTCGGCGACCTTAGCGGCGAGACGCGCGACGTGGTCCGCGCATCCTCGTTCGTTGCCGCGAGCTCCGCCAGCCTGCGTCGCGCCATATGCGCACGCGTTGCGCCGCCGCGGCGATGAGGGCGCTCGCGCCAGCGCTGCTGGTGGCGCTCCTCGGCGCCGCACCCGTCGCCCGCGCGGACGTTGCACCGCATCAGCGTGCGTTCTGGACAGAACTTCGCGCCCGTGACTTCCGGCTGCCCGCCGAGACCGCCGCGCTGCCGCTCGCACTCGAGGCCGCGGTGCTCCTGGGCTCGACGGATCCTGAACTGCGTGATGAGACCGCGTACGAGGCGCTTGCGAGCTGGACGTATCGCGACCGGCTGCTCGACGGGCCGGCCCTCGCGACGCTCACCGCGACGCTCGCCGCGAACGCCCGTCGCGGAATCGGGGACGGCGAAGGCGACGGCCTGTTCCTGCGTTCGTTCTCGTTGCTGACGCTCGCGGCGCTCGCGGCGCTCGACCTCAAGGCGCCGTGGATCGATTCGGCGACGTTCGACCGGCTGCTGGACGTCGGCATCGGCGCGCTCAACGACGAGCGCGACCTGCGCGGCTGGATTCCGGGCAAGGGCTGGGGGCACGCCACCGCGCACGCGGCGGACCTGCTCAAGTTCCTCGCCCGCAATCCGCGCCTGACCACCGCGCAGCAGTCACGCGTCGTGGCGGCGATATCGGGGCGCCTGCGCTCGGCGCACCAGGTATTCGTGTGGGGCGAGGACGGGCGGCTCGCCGCCGCGCTCGCGTCCCTCGCCCGGCGCGATGACGCGGATGCCGCACCGTTCGAGGCATGGTTCAGCGCGCTCGCCGACGAGCATGCGGCCGTGTGGCGCGAGCGCTTCGACCCGGTGCGCTACGCGAGCCTGCGTGCCGCGCTCAATACGCTCGCCGAGCTCGCCGCGGATCTCGAGGCGGAGGCGCATCCGGGCGCGACGCAGATCATCCGCAACGCTCTTCGCGCGCTGCGGGCCGCAACGGCCTAGCGGCTCAACCGATGACGTTGGCTTCTTCGAGCCGACGGTTCTCCAGCAGCCGCTCGAAGCCGAGCGGCGCGAGATCGACGCTTACGTAGCGCCCTTCGACAATGCGCTCGGCGAGCGCTCGGCCGGCGGCCGGCGCCTGCATCAGGCCGTGACCGGAAAATCCGTTGATGAAGTACAGGTTGTCGAGGGACGGGTGCAGGCCGACGATCGCATTGTGGTCGAAATCGTTGACCTCGTAGTAGCCGGCCCAGGCGCGCTCAAGCTTGCAGGCCTCGAACGCCGGAATGCGCGCAGCGAGCGCCGGCCACAGCTCCGACTCGAAGGAGGCGTAGTCGGGATCGAGCGGTGCGTCGTCAGGGTCCTCGCGTGGCGCGAGGCCGGCGATGTAACGATCGCCCTCGGGTCGCATCCAGATGCCGGTCGTGTCGATCACGAGCGGGCAGCGCTCGAGGTGCGCATGGCAGGCAATCACGTAGACGGTGCGACGGCGCGCGTGGACCGGCAGGTCGATTCCTGCGAGCAGGGCGACCGCACGCGCCCACGGGCCCGCGGCGTTGACGGCAACGTCGCAGGTCAGGCGCGTGCCGTCGGCGAGCCCGAGCGCCGCGACCGTCCGATTCTCGCGCTCGATCGCGCACACCTCGCCGCGCACGTAGTGTGCCCCGTGCCGGCGCGCATTGCGCGCCAGCGCCGTCAGCAGCCCGTAGCCGTCGAACCAGCCTTCGCCGCGCGTGCCGAGCGAACCGAGGACGAGATCGTCAACCTTGAGCCACGGGAAGCGCGTCGCGAGCTCACCCGCGGTCAGTAGCTCGACCGCGGCGCCACATTGGCGCTGGATCCGGTTGGCCGCGCGCAGTCTGGCCTCGGCCGGCGCATCGGCGAGGTACAGGTAGCCCGCCTCGACGAGCCCGAGCTCCGGTCGCTCATCATCGATTGCGAGCATTTCGGGCGCATCGCGCAGAAACTCGATACTGAGCTGCGAGAGCCGGATGTTGACGGGCGTCGTGAACTGCTGGCGGATCGAGGCCGCTGAGAGCGCCGACGATGCGATTCGATATGCGGGGTCGCGCTCGATCACCGTTACCGACAGGCCGGGTGCGAGGCGCTTGAGCCAGTAGGCCAGCGCCGATCCCATGATTCCCCCGCCGATGATCGCGACGTCGCTGTGCATGGCGCGGCTGCCGCCTCCCAGCCGGCGAGGATCGTACCCGAGGCCCGGGCTCGCGTGCCCGCCGCCCGCCACGCTAGGATGCGGCATCGGGGCCGTGCCGCGTCCCTCGGAAATCGCCGATGCGCGTCGCGGAAGCCAGCGCCGTCCGGTCCGGCGCGGTTCCCCGGCTCGATGGCACGAAGGACTGACGGACGGCCATGAACATCCATCCGACCGCAATCGTCGAGGACGGGGCGCAGCTCGGCACGGGCTGCATCATCCACGCACATGCGCACGTGACGTGCCATTGCGTACTCGGGGACGCGGTCGTCGTCCATCCGTTCGCCGTCATCGGCGGCGATCCGCAGGACCTTTCGTTCGATCCCAACCGCCGCTCCGGCGTACGGGTCGGGGCCCGGACCGTGCTGCGCGAACACGTGACGATCAACCGGGCGACCAAGGCCGACGGGTACACGGAGGTCGGCGCCGACTGCTTCCTGATGACCGCGAGTCACGTCGGTCACGACTGTCAGGTCGCCGACCGGGTCATCATGGCGAACGCCGTGCTGCTCGCGGGTCACGTCCACGTCGGCGAGCGCGCTTTCATCGGTGGAGGTGCGGCGATTCATCAGTTCGTGCGCATCGGTGAAGGCGCGATGGTCGGTGGCGTCGCGCGAATCACGCGCGACATCCCGCCGTTCACGATGGCGACGGAGCGTGACGAGCTCATCGGCCTCAACGTCGTCGGGCTGCGGCGCCGCGGCCTGAAGGCCCCGGTGCTGGCCGAGCTCAAGGATGCCTACCGGGCGGCCTGCGGCGCGCTCGGGAATCAGCGTGAGCTCGCCGCGCAGGCGCTCGCGACGGCTCGGTTCGAGAGCGCCGAAGCGCGGTTATTCCTCGAGTTCTTTGCCGCCGGCCGGCGCGGATTCCTGCGCGCCCGCGGCATCGGCGACGCCGCCGCGGCCGAATAGCGGTGCGCGCGGGCCGGTCTTCGGCCCGCACGCACGCCGCGTTGCCTGGTCAGGCGGCCGCCACGACCGCGACCGGCTTGGCCGGAGTCTCAACCTTGCGCGCCACGATCTTCAGCATGCCGTTCTTGAGCTGCGCCGAGACCTTGTCGACATCGACATCCTTCGCGAGGTCGATGCGACGGCACACGTCGCGGCTGCGGATCTCAGACCAGTGCAGAGTCGCTTCGCCCTTCTTGGTCTCATCCTTTCGTTCGCTGCGAGTCCGCGCCTGAACAAAGAGCGTGCGCGGCGTCGCCGTCAGCGAAACGTCGCCCGCCTCGAAACCCGGCAGTGCGACACTGACGAGGTAGTCCGCGCCGCGTTCGGTCAGCTCCGCGGCCGGCCAGTTCAATTCGCGCTCGGCCGCGAGCCAGTCGTCGAGCGGGCCTCCTTGGCCCTGCGAACGGCCCTCAAACAGTTCGTACGCGCGCTGGCGGATCCGCTCAAAGGTGCGCTCCGCCTCCGCGAAGGCCGGCAGCGTCCGGTCGTCCTTCGATGCCCGCTGAACAGTAATGTCCGACATGGTGCCTCCTTGAGTCCGTGACTGCGCATCCGACTCCGACGTGCACCCACTGTCGCGTTCGACTGCGCTCCGGTCCGGGATTCTTCTCCGTGTTCTCGGCGGTCTGGACCGCGATCGATGGGAATCCCAGCTTCGTGCCGCGTGCGTCGACCGAGCGGCGGGCCGGCGTCCGTGCTCGAAGCTCGATGCAAGAATCGCTCCGCTGGCCGCGCGCCGCAATGGGTATAAGGAACACTGCGGATTGCCACAGGGGCTGCCGCCGCCGCCAATGCTGGCTGGGACGCCAGATGCGGTGCAGCAATCCGATGCGTCGAGGCGAAGGTCAGCGCCATGCCGGTCCACAACGCAGCGATCGCCGACGTCTTTGACGAGATCGCCGATCTGCTCGAGCTCACGAACGGCAATCCGTTCCGAGTCCGGGCCTACCGGCGCGCGGCGCAGACCGTGCGCGGCCAGTCGAAGGAACTGTGGGAGGACGTCTCGGCCGGCCGCGCGCTGAAGCACCTACCGGGTATCGGTGCGGACCTCGCCGGCAAGATCGTCGAGATCGTGACGACACGCACCTGTGCGCTCCTGACCCAGCTGCGCGGTCGCGTCGCGCCCGGGCAAGTCGAACTGCTGCGGCTGCCGGGCCTCGGCCCCAGACGCGTACGCGAACTCAAGTTGCGGCATCGCATCACGACTCCGGCCCAGCTGCGGGCCGCCATCGCCGCCGGGCGCGCGGTTGGCGTTCCCGGCGCAAAGACCGCGACCGGCGGGCGCCTTGCCGCGGCGCTCGAGCACCGGGGCGCCCCGCAGCGCATGTTGCGCAGTGTCGCGGCGCCGATCGCCTCCGCGCTGGTCGAGCGCTTGAAGGGGGTGACCGGAGTCGAGCAGGCCATCGTTGGCGGCAGTTTCCGGCGCGGCCGGGAGACCGTCGGCGACCTTGACCTCCTGGTCAGCAGCACCGATGCGGCGCCGGCGGTCGCCGCGTTTTGCACCTTCGACGAAGTGTCCGACGTCGTTGCGCGCGGTCGCACCAAGGCTGCGGTCGTGCTCGCGAACGGCCTCGCGGTCGACCTGCGCGTGGTGCCGCCCGAGGGCTTCGGCGCGGCACTTCACTATTTCACCGGCAACAAGAGCCACAACATCCGCATTCGCCAGCTGGCGCGCCGCGCCGGGCTGAAGCTCAACGAGTACGGCCTCTTTCGCGGCGCCCGCCGGGTCGGCGGGCGGACCGAGGAGGAGGTGTTCGCGGCCGTCGGCCTGCCATGGATCCCGCCGGAGCTGCGCGAGGACCGCGGCGAGATCGAGGCTGCCCGCGCCGGCACCCTGCCGACGCTCGTCGAACGCTCGGATCTGCGCGGCGACCTGCACGTTCACACCGACTGGAGTGACGGCAGCGCCTCGCTCGCGGCCATGGTGTCGGCCGCGCGGCGTGCCGGGCTGTCGTACGTCGGCATCGCGGACCATTCAAGGTACCTCGGCGCCACGCACGGCCTCGACGGCGAGGCCCTCGCGCGCCAGGCCGACGCCATCGATGCGCTCGACGTCCGCGGCATCACGGTGCTGAAGGGAGCGGAAGTCGACATCCTCGAGGACGGCTCGCTCGCGCTGCCGGATGCCGCGCTCCAGCGTCTCGACTTCGTGATCGGTGCCGTGCACAGCGCCTTCCAGCTGAGCGAGCGCCGTCAGACCGATCGCTTGCTGCGCGCACTCGATCATCCGCGCCTGACGATACTCGCGCACCCGCGCGGACGGCTGATCAACGAGAGGCCGGAGATGGCGTTCGATCTCGCCGCGGTGCTCACGCGGGCCGCGGAGCGCAATGCGTGCGTCGAGCTCAACTGCCAGCCGTCACGCCTGGACCTGGACGACGTCGGCTGCACGCTCGCGCGCGAGCACGGCGTGCGCGTCGCGGTCGACAGCGACGCGCACGGGGAGGACGGCTTCGCGTGGCTCGAACCAGGGCTGCTCCAGGCGCGGCGCGCGGGCCTGACGACGGCGGACGTCCTCAATACGCTGCCGCTCGCAAAGTTGCGCTCCGTGCTGGCCTTGAAGCGCTGACGCGGCCCTACGCGGCGTTTTCGGCGGCAATGCCGCGCGGCGCATCGCGCAGCAATGCGACGCAGAAGAGGCTAATCAACGACGCGAACGCGATGTACACGGAGATCCCGAGCGTCGTGTGATAAGTCGCGAGGAGCGTCGTCGCGATCAGCGGCGCCAGCGCGCCGCCGAATGCCGAGCCGAGCTGGTAGCCAAGCGAGGCGCTGGAGTAACGGACGCGCGTGCGAAACAGCTCGCCGAATAACGCCGCCTGCGGTCCGTACATCATGCTGTTGATCAGCTGCGAGACGCACAAGGCGGTGGTGATCAGGGCCGGTGACCTCGTGTCGATCAGCGGGAAGAACACGAACGCCCACAGCACCATCAGCACCGTGCCCGCCATGTATACCCGACGCCGGCCGAGCCGGTCGGACAGCGCGCCGAAGAGGAGCAGCGTCGGCGCGGTCGTGCCGCTCGCGATGAGTACCGCCGTCAGCATCGTGCCGCGGGGCAGGCCGAGCCACTCCGGGCTCGACCCGTAGGCGACGACGAACGTAATCGACACGTAGAACGAGACCTGCACCGCGAGGAACGCGCCGGCGGCGAGCAGGATCTGGCGCGGACTCGTTCGCAACGCCTCGACGAGTGGCGAGCTGGTGCGTGGTGGCGAACGGGCGGCGTCGCGCTTCGCAGCCGCCGCGAGCGCGCGTGCGTCGTGCGCCGCCTGCAGCTGCCGGAAGGCGGGTGTCTCGTCGACCCTCCGCTGCAGGTAGTACGCGAACGCGATCAGCGCGAGGCTCAGCATGAACGGGATGCGCCATCCCCAGGCGAGGAACTCAGACTGCGAGGTCAGCGCGTTCGCAACCAGGAACGCAAGGTTCGCGGCGACGACACCGACCGGCGCCCCCGCCTGGGCGAAGCTGCCGTAGAAGCCGCGGCGGCGGGCCGGGGCGCTCTCGACGATGAGCAGCATCGCCCCGCCCCACTGGCCGCCGATCGCAAGGCCCTGCAGGAAGCGCAGCGCGACCAGCAGCGTGGGCGCGAGCGGACCGAGCACCGCGTAGGTCGGCAGGCAGCCGATCAGCGTCGTCGCCCCGCCCATCAACACGAGGGCGGCCACGAGGGCCGCCTTGCGCCCCATCCGGTCGCCGATGTGCCCGAATACCGCGGCGCCGACCGGGCGTGCGAAGAAGCCCACGGCGAAGGTCGTGAACGACGCGAGCTGCGCGATCGTGCGTGGCAGAGCCGGCGGGAAGTAGAGCGCGGGAAATACGAGTGCGGACGCGATGCCGTACAGGTAGAAGTCAAACCATTCGACCGTCGTGCCGGCGAGACCCGTCGCCGCGAGCCGCGCCATCGCGCCGCCGGTCGGTGGTGGCTCACCGCCCGGCGCGCGGGACCCGTCTGATGCGCCGGACGGCACAGGCGCCGGCTGATCCTTCAATGCGTCTCGCGCAGCGTGTTCTTGAACACCTGGCCGCCCTTCATCACGAACACGACGTCGGTGAGGCGGCCGACGTCCGCGAGCGGGTCTGCGCGCACGGCGATCAGGTCGGCGTAGGCGCCCTCGCGCACGACGCCGATGCGTCCCTCCATGCCAAGCAGCTCGGCAGCACGGCTCGTGGCCGATTGAATCGCCTGCATCGGCGTCATGCCGAACTCGACCTCGCGCGGAAACTCCTGCGCGATCGACTCGCTCCACGGGAAGCCGCCGACGTCGGTGCCGAAGGCGATCTTGACGCCTGCCTTCAACGCCTTGCGGAACGACACCTCGTGGGTCGCGACGCGCTTGCGGTCCCGCCGGCCGCCCGGCGTGTCCGCCGGGTCCCAGTCCTTGTAGTAGACCGCGAGCGTCGGCACGTACCAGGTGCCCTGGCGCAGCATCTGCGCGATCTGCGCATCGGTGATGTCGAGGCCGTGCTCGATGGAATCGCAGCCGCCATCAAGCGCGCGCTGCAAGCCGATCCCGCCGTATGCGTGGCAGGCGACCTTGCGGCCCCAGCCGTGCGCCTCGTCGACGACGGCCCGCAATTCCTCGACCGTCAGCGTCGGCTGCGAGACCAGGTTGCCCGCCTCGTCGACCCACGAGCGGTGCGTCATGTACACCTTGATCCAGTCGGCGCCGTGGTCGAGCTGCTCGCGTGCCGCCTTGCGCGCCTCCACCGGCCCGTCGACCAGCTGCGCGCCCTTCGGCACCTGGATTTCCGGAGCGTATCCCTCGAGCGCATAGCCGCCGGTCGTCGAGATCGCGCGGGTCACGACCCACAGACGCGGCCCCGGGATGTAGCCGCCCTCGACCGCCTGCTTGATGCCGACGTCACCGTAGCCCGCGCCCTCGGTCTCGACGTCGCGCAGTGACGTGAAGCCCTGCTCGAGTGCGCGGCGCGCGGCGACGACCGCGCGTGCGGCCCGGAACGACAGCGGCTGCTTCAGGAGCTGCACGTCGTAGCCGCCCTCCGCGGGCACCTCGCCCTGCAGGAAGAGGTGCGTGTGCGTGTCGATCAGCCCCGGCAGCAGCGTGGCCTCGCCGAGATCGATCCGTTCGGCGTCGGCGGGAAGGTCCGCTGCACCGCGATCGCGCACCGCGACGATCTGGCCGCCCTGGATCACGACCGCCACGTGGGCGCGCGGCTTCGCCGCGACGCCGTCGATCAGCGCGCCGGCGGTGACGATGATGGGTCGGTCGGCGGCCGGGGCCGTGCCCGATGCCAGGATCAGCAGCGCGCAGGTCGCGCGCATCCAGAAAGCGAGACGGTTCATGGGCGCGCCTTGTCTTGGATCAGCTTGGGTGGCCATGCCTGCGAGACGCCCTCGAAGAGGCTCACGGTCTTCTCGAGCCGCGGTTCGCCGTCGTGGACTGCGATCATGTGCGGGCTTCCGGCTTCGTAACCGGTCCACATCGAGACTCCCGCGTATGCGCCGTCCTTGCGCAGCGCGTAATACTTCATGTCGAGATATCTCAGGCGCTCCATGTCGCCATTGTGGTTGCGCACGATGCGCCTGAGCGCGTCCATGCCGGCCTCGAGCGGCGACATCCCGTGGCGCATGTTCTCGACGATCGTGTGGGCGCCCGCGACCTTGAGATTCTCCTCGCCCGTGCCGGTCGCACCGGCCGACCCGACGTCCTGGTCGGTATAGCAGCCGGCACCGATCACCGGCGTGTCGCCGAGGCGACCCGGTAGCTTCCACGCGAGCCCGCTGGTCGTCGTGCAACCCGACATCTCGCCGTTGGCAGCCAGCGTCGAGCAGTGGATCGTGCCCGTCGGCGGATAGAGCACGTCGCGAATTGCGGCCAGCCGGTCCTCGGGCGCGATGCCGAGGTCCCGCGCGAGCGCCTCGAGTCGCTGAATTTCGGCCGCGACGCCGGCGACCGGCGACCGGCCGCGCAGCCGCTCCTTCCACGCGGGGTCCGCGAGCCCCGGTCCCCACCAGTCGGAGTGCGCCTCCTTCCACAGGAGCCACGTCTTGCGGGAGGCCTCGGTCAGCAGGTTCTCGCGTGCAAAGCCGCGCGCCACCGCGAAGCGCTCGGCGCCCTCGCCGACCAGCATCACGTGGCCGGTGTGCAGCATGACCTCGCGCGCGAGCAGCGACACGTTCTTGATGTTGCGGACCCCGCCGACGGCGCCGGCGCGACGCGACGGCCCGTGCATGCAGCAGGCGTCGAGCTCGACGACGCCTTCCTCGTTCGGCAGGCCTCCGAGTCCGACGCTGTTGTCGTTCGGGTCGTCCTCCGGCCCGCGGACCACGGCGAGCGCCGCCTCGAGCGTGTCGCCGCCGCCCTTCAGGAGTGCGTAGGCGCGCTCGAGATAGGCAAAGCCGTTGCTGGCCGAGACGATGATCGGCGTCGCCGCCGCCTTCATCCTCTGCTTGGCCTCGACGGCCGTCGGCGCCGTTGCGCCGGCAGGCGCCGCGCTGAGCGCGCCAAGAGCAATCCCGGAAACGAAGTCCCGCCGCGACAGCGTCATGGGTATCCCCCCGTCGGTGAACGCGTCAGCACTCTAATGCAGCGAATCGCGCGCCGCACGCGGCGGCGCCGCGCGCATCAGCGACCGCCCGGGATGATCAGCTCCCAGGGCGAGGATTCGGAGTCGGGCGCCACCGGCACGACGATGAGCGTCGGTTCCCGGCCCTCGAACGCCAGGCGCAGCTGTTGTTCGACCGCCGCGGGACTGTCCGCGCGAACGCTGCGCACGCCGAACGATGCGCCGAGTTTCACGAAATCCGGGTTGGCGAGCTCGCTGGCGATCACCCGGCCGAAACTGCGCTGCTGATCGCGCCGCACGTTGCCGAACGCGCCGTTGTCGAAGAGCACGATGGCGAGCGCCAGGCCGTACTGCGCCGCCGTGGCGAGCTCGGCGCAGGCGAACATGAAGCCGCCGTCGCCCGCCACCGAAACGACGGCGCGATCCGGGTGAGCCACCTTGACCCCGAGTGCCGTGGGGAAACCGTAGCCGAGCGTTCCCTGGTAGCCGGACGTGATGAAGTGCCGCGGCTCGTACACGTCGAGCGCCAGCCACGAGGTGTAGCCGACCTGGCACATCTCGTCGACGAAGTAGCCATCGCGCGGCAGCGCAGCACGGATCGCCCGCACATACTCGATCTGCGGCTGCAGGCGAGCGACGGCCGCCGCCGCGCTGGACCGCGCCGCGCGTGAGGCCGCGCGGCGCCCGGTCGGGGCCGTGGTCTCGCGGGCGGTTAACGCGGCGAGCAGTGCCGCCGTCCCCTGCGCGGCGTCAGCGAGCAGCGGGACGTCGCTCCGGACGCGCTCGAACTCCTTCGGATCGATGTCGATGCGGATCGTCCTCAGGCCCGGCGGTTGGGAGCGCCAGCGGAATTCCGGGATCTCAAGCCGCGTCCCGATCGCAACCAGCACGTCCGTGTCGCCCCACAGCTCGCGGCCCGAGACGATCGTGTGCGATAGCTCATGCTCCGAGCTCAGGATGCCGAGACCGACCCTGAAGGCGACGACCGGCGCACCGAGATGCTCGGCGAGCGCCTTGACTTCGCCGGCGGCGCCGAGCGCGCCACCGCCGACCATGATCATCGGCGCGCGCGCCGCGGCGAGCAGCTGCGCCGCGGTCTCGATCGCCGCGGCATCGGCGCGCGGCGCCGCCACAGCGGGGAGCGGGCGGACCGGCGCGCGCGGCACCCGCTTCGTGAAGTGATCCCAAGGCATCTCGAGCGCGACCGGCCCGGGCCGGCCCGAGGTCATCTCCTGGAATGCGCGTGCAATCAGAGCGGGCGCCTCGCCCGGTTCGCGGATCAGCGCGGACCACTTGGTCAGCTGGCGCAGCGCCGCGAGCTGATCCGGCATCTCGTGCAGGTGCCCGCGGCCGCGGCCGATCCAGGCCGACGGCACTTCGCCGGTCAGGCACAGCACCGGGGCGTTGACGCCGAACGCCGTCAGGAGCCCGGCCGCCGCGTTCATAAGTCCCGGCCCCGGCACCACCGAGAACACCGCCGGGCGGCCCGTCGACTCGGCATAGCCGAGCGCCATGTAGGCGCAGCTCTGCTCGTGGCGCGGGCAGATCACGCGAATGCGGTCCTCGACCCGCTTCAGCGCATCGAGCAGGCCATAGGTCTGCACGCCCGGCAGCGCGAACACCGTGTCGACGCCGTGCGCGAGCAGACCATCGACCAGCGCTTCGCCGCCGGTCATCGTGTCGGCGGCGGCCTGCGGGGAAGTGCTCATCGCGCGGGGGCGGGCGGCGGCGGGCGGTAATCGGGCACGGACGCGATCTTAGCGCGACGCCGGTCGGCGCCGCATTCGGTTGTCCGCAGCGGGCTCAGAGGTGGACGGGGATGACTTCGGCGATGATCGTCGTCAGCCGCGTGCGCGTGCCGACCACCGATGGGTCCGCGTTCAGGCACTCGTGGACCACGAGGTACTGCACGACGTCGCGAAACTTCAGCGGTCGCTCGACCGGCCAGCGCGCGAAGCTGTCCTCGGCGCGCCTCAGCACCCGGCGCGCGTCCTCGCGCGGCAGGCCGGTGCGGCGCGCGACGACTTCCTCGTAGCGGGCCAGTCCCGTCAGCGCCGGTTGCGTCGCTGCGAGCTCGCGAAAGAGCCGGAGCGACTCGACGCTCGAGCGGCGGGCGTTACGTCGTTCGTGCCAGGCGCCGAGGAACTGCAGCGGCCAGCCCTCGAGCCAGCCGGCGCGAGGCGAGCCACTGCTCTCATACGTCATTTTCCCTGCCCTCCGGGTGGCCGCGCGGCACCACCGGCGCCGGCGGGCGCAAGTCGAGCCGCAGGGGCCAGTGTCGCGCCGCAGGCCGCACCGTGCAAGACCGCCGCGAGCGCCGCGCACATGTTCGGCGACCCGGCGCCGCCACTGCTCTCGATCAGCACGCGCGCGGCCTCGGCGCCATCGAGCGCCGGCCGCTGGGCCTTCAGGAGCGCAATCATGCCCGAGACCTGCGCGGCGGCGAGCGAGCTGCCCGAGTAGAAGTCGTAATGCCCGCCCGGCGCGAGCGACATGATGTCGCGACCGGGCGCAAGCACGGCGCCCGGCGCCGGGGCCGGTGACTCGCGCATGTCGACGGCGATCACGCCGTCGATGTCGACCGGGAAGCTCCGCTGTCCGCGCTCACGCGGCGCCGCACCGACGAAGATGATTCCGCGTTCGATGCCGCGACGAACGAGGCGCGCGAGCAGCGGATCGCTCGGGCCGGCGAGGCTCAGGTTGACGATGTCGGCGCGTGCCTCGATCGCCGCGGCGAGCGCCTGCGCAAGCGTGAAGGTGTTACAGACGCCGGTGGTGCCGCCGGCGGGCGCTCGCCAGCACGCCTTGTAGACCAGGAGCTCCGCGTCCGGCGCGACGCCGACGATGCCGACCCCGTTGTTCGGAACGGCCCCGATGATGCCGGCGACCGCCGTTCCATGCGGGTCCGCGACGAAGGCGCCGGCGTCCGTATCGACGAAGTTCCGGGTGCGCGTGCCATGCGGCTCGAGGTCGGGATGGCCGACGTCGACGCCCGTGTCGATGACCGCGACGCGCACTCCCGCGCCGCGGCTCAATGCGTGCGCTTCGGGAACCGCCATCTCGGCGATGTTGGTCTGGAGCTTGGCGTACGGGTCGTTGTAGGCGGCCGTCGCGAAGCTCTGCAGCCGTTGCACCGACTCGACGCGGCGGTCGCGCGCAAGTGCAGCGACGACGGCGTCCGGGTCGGCACCGGCCGCGACCGCGTAGACCAGGCAGTGCACGCCGAGCAGCTCGATCGGCCAGCCCGCGATCTCTTCGACGTGGTAGTCGTTCGCGAGCGCGCGGCTGTCGTGGCGCGCGGCGCCGCCGGCCACGTACGGGCCGATGAAGTCGTAGCCGCGTGCGGTCGATGCGGCCCGCGACGGCGCAGTCACCGGGTTGCGCACGGTGACGACGAGGTAGTGCCGCGGATCGGCGCGCGCGTCGGCCGGCAGCGTCGCGACCGGCCGCAGTGCGGGCTGCATCGCGCAGCCGCACAGCGCCGCGAGCACGACGAGCGCCGCGATTCTCACCGCTGCGTCACCCGATCGTTGACCGCCGGCTCGGCGAACAGCACATGGTGATCGGCCCGAAGCCGCGCGAGCGCCTCGCCCCCGGCGCCGCTGCCGCCGGCAACCGCCAGCGTGAACGCGCCGGCCGGGCTCGGACCGTCGACGACCAGCAGGTGTGCGGCGCCGAGCAGTGATTCGAGCTCGGCCAGCGTCGTCGCCGGCGCGAACACCGCGCGAATGCGCTCCGAGCCGACGAGCGGCGCGGGCGCAGTCAGCGTCTGATAGCGCGGATCGGCGCGATCCGGTGCGGAACGGTTCAGCAGCGCCGCACCCAGCACCCCGAGGCCGATGGCCTGGACGACGACGGCTGCCGTGAGCCACTGTGCCGGCGCAAAGCGGCGCGGCAGAACGCGCGCCGCAGGCGTCACCCTCGCCGGCGGCTCCGAGACGGGCGCATCGCGCGCGAGCTCGTCGATGCGCGCGAGCGTCTTCGCCAGACCAGCCTGCGGTGCGTACTCGATCCTCTCGTCCGCGCGCAGCGCTGCGCGAACCGACTGTTCGCCGGCGAGGTCCGCACGGCAGATCGCGCAGTGCTCGAGGTGCGCGCGAACGCGATCACTGTCGGCGACCGGCAGCCGCCCGGTCACGAACCACGGCAGCATCCGCGCGGCCTCGGAGTCGCAACCCAGCCCTTCGATATCAGCCATTGCGGGGCGCTCCCGTGACGGTGTCTGCAGCGAGCAGCATCCGAAGCTTGCGGCGTGCATGGAACATCCGCGTCTTCACCGTGTTGACCGGGCAATCCATGATCTCGGCGATTTCCTCGCACGAGTGGTCGAGGTAATACGTGAATTCGAGCACCAGCCGCTGCTCGACCGGCAGGCGCGCAAGGCCGTGCTCGAGCAGCTGGCGGTCGAGCGTCGCCTGCACCGCATCGTCCGCAGTCGGCTCGCCGTCGGCCATCTCGAGCGTCATCGCGCGGGCGTGCGCCTGGGCGCTGCGGATCAGCTTGAGCGCCCGGCGGTAGGCGATGCCCATGATCCACGTCGATACGCGCGACGCGTTGCGAAACTCGCCGGCGCGTTGCCAGACGATCCACAACGTGTCGTTGATGATTTCCTCGGCGTCCTCCGGCCGCTGCGTCAGGCGCGTCAGGAACCGCGCGAGGCGCCGGTGGTAGCGCAGGTAGAGGTCGCGGAACGCGTCGCGGTCGCCCTCGCTGATGCGCTGCAGCAGGGAGCGCTCGACGTCATTGCTGATCCGGGACTGACTGGCGGTTTCGACCATGATCTCTAGCAGAATCGAGCACTTAGCCCAACAGGGCCTCGGGATGATTGTATTGCACCAACCGTTGGTACCTCGGGACCCGTCGCGGGTTCAACCGAACTGGCGTTTCAGAAGCGCCAGGCGGCCGACAGCACCCATTCGCCATCGGCGCTCGCGTCCTCGTAGAGGCGGGACACAGCGTGATCGTTCGTGAAATGGGCAAGGTCGACGCGCAGAGGACCGTGCGAATACTCGAGTCCGGCGCTGCCGGCCCAGTAGCTCAGATGAAAGAGGTGCGAGAGATCGTAATAGCCGATTCCGGCCGTCAACGCGAGGTCGCGGACGAGCGGCCAGCGGCTGCTGAGCTCGTACGCCGCCGCCGGGCGATCGTGTGCGTAGCCCGCATTTGAATAGCCGGTCGCATCGGGCTCGTACGCGACGCTGAGCGTCACCCGGTCCTGGAACGCGAGCGCCAGCGCGAGCTCGTCGTAGTCGTACGGCTTGGGTCGGCGATCCCACGCGTAGCTGTAGCGCGTGTAGGTCGCGCGCGCGGTCCAGTCCTGCGTGATGCTCCAGCCGAACCCGCCGTACGCGTCGATCTCGGTCGAGGGACGTCCACCCGGATAGGGATCGACATTCGACGCCCAGATGCCGGCGAACCAGCCGTCGCTGCGCTGGTAGTTGAGGCTGCCCTGGAGCGCCGCACCGCCGTAGGTCTGCGACACGCCGCGAAAGATGTAGTCGGTGGTGGCGGCGACGGTCGCACTCACTGCTCCGTCGGCCACGGCGCGCGCGGCGGGCAACGCGAGCGCGATCGCCAGCAGGGCCGCGAGCGGGCGCGGCCGGTCGCCTCGGCAGCTCATCGTGCGCGTACCATACCCGGGCAGTATAGGGTGCACGCCCGGGACCGAGAGAACCGGCGGTGCCCGCCGCCGTACTAACGCTAGGTTCCGTCCGTGTCCCACACTGCCGATGAGCGCCGTGCCCCGCCATTCGCGTGCCAAATCCCTTCCTGGACGCTCGGGCGCGATGCCCGGCTGGCGACGCTGCGCGTGGATGGCGCGCCTGGCCTGCGTCGCGAGCGTCGCGCTCCTCGCGGCGCCGGCGGCATCCGCCGCGGCGCAGCGCTTCGCGATCGATCCGGCGAACTCGCGCGTCGACTTTCGCGTCCGCTACCTCGGTCTTTTCACGCTCGGGGGGCGCTTTGCCCACCCGACCGGCGTCGTCGTGTTCGACCCCGGGCACTGGGAGAGCCTGGAGGTCACGATCGAGATCCCGGTCGACAGCCTGGAGAGTCGTCCGCAGTTCTGGCGCAGCGAGCTCTTGGGGCCGCGCTTCTTCGACGCGCGGCGCTTTCCGACCATCGACTGGCGAGCGGCCCGGGCGAAGCGCCTCGAGTCCGACAACGCCGAGACCGGCGGCCCGTTGACGCTGCACGGGACGACGAAGCCGGTGACGCTGCGCGCCCGGATCCGCACGGTCGACGGCCAGCTCGAAGTCGACGGGGAGGCGCGCCTGAGCCGCTCGGCGTTCGGGCTCGGGGCGACGCTCCCACTCGCGAGCGACGAGGTGGCCGTCATGCTGCACGTCCGCGCGACGCCAGCCGGCGCTCCGTAGAGCCTGTTGCCCGGCACGGCGAGCAGATGCGCAAGAAGCGGAGCGTGCCTGGGTGGTCCCGGGCTCTAAGGTGGCACCACGTCGACCCTGCGTGGGAGCCTACAATGCTCGAAACCTCAGCCCCGACCGATCTGATGCCCGCCGAGCCCGATCTGTGGCGCGCCGTCACGGCGCGCGACGCCCGCCAGGACGGCCAGTTCTGGTATGCCGTCGTCACGACCGGCGTGTTCTGCCGCCCGTCCTGCCCGTCGCGGCGGCCGCGGCGCGACAACGTGCGCTTCTTCCCTTCCACGGACGCCGCGGTCGCCGCCGGCTTTCGACCGTGCAAGCGTTGCCGGCCACTCGCAATTCGCGATGCACAGTCCGAGCGGATCGGGGCGATCGCTCGCCACATCGAGGCGCATGCCGACGAGACGCTGCCGCTCGCGCGGCTCGCGGCGAAGGCCGGCATGTCGCCGGCGCACTTTCAGCGCCGATTCAAGGCCTATATCGGCGTCTCGCCGAAGGCCTACCAGGACGGCGTGCGGCTGGCCCGCCTGAAAGACGGCCTGCGCTCGGGCGGCGCCGTCCTCGATGCGATCGTGGCGGCAGGCTTCTCCTCGACCAGTCGCGTCTACGGCGAGGCCTCGCGCAATCTCGGCATGACGCCGTCGGCATACCGCAGCGGCGGCGCCGGCGAGACGATCGCCTACGCCTGCCGCGACACCGCGCTCGGCCCGCTGATGATGGCCGCCACCGACCGGGGCGTGTGTTTCGCACAGTTCGGCCGCGACGAGGCCTCGCTGCACAAGGCGCTCGCCGCCGAGTTTCCGAAGGCGGCGCTCACCCCCTCGCCGATGACCTCGTCGCCGGAGCTCGACGCCTGGATCACGGCGTTCGAGGCGCACGTCGCCGGCCGCGCGCCACGCCCGGACGTTCCGCTCGACCTGCGCGGCACCGCATTCCAGGTGCGCGTGTGGCGCTTCCTGCTGGGGATCCGCGAGGGCGACGTGCTCAGCTACGGCGAGCTCGCGGCCGGCGTCGGTGCCCCGCGTGCAATTCGTGCTGCGGCCTCGGCCTGCGCGGCGAACCGGATCGCGGTGCTGGTACCGTGCCATCGCGTGCTGCGCGGCGACGGCGGACTCGGTGGCTACCGCTGGGGTCTGGAGCGCAAGCGCGCGTTGCTCGACCGCGAGCGGCGCGGTGCACGCGGCCCACAAGGGGTGGCTGATGCGGCAAGATAAGGCCGCACCCCGCGCGGAGGACCTCATGGGTACGGACCGGCTCGGATCAGAGGATCGACGGCAGTTCCTGAAGGTCTCTCTGGCCGCGGGCGGTGCGCTGCTGCTCGCAGTCCCGCTGGCGCGGCGCGCGAACGCAGCCGGCGTGGCCGCCACGCGGCTCAATGCCTACGTGCGGATCGAGACCGACGGCACGATCATTTTCGTGATGCCAAAGGTCGAGATGGGCCAGGGCACATTCACGTCGCTGCCGATGCTGATCGCCGAGGAACTCGAGGTCGGGCTCGACCAGATCCGGACCGAGGCCGCGCCGCCCGATCCCGTCTACGCGCTGACCGACGACCACGACCAGGCGACCGGCACGTCCGAGTCCGTCCGCGACTGCTGGATGCCGCTGCGCACGGCCGGGGCCACGGCGAGAACGATGCTGGTGCGCGCCGCGGCGCAGGCCTGGAACGTGCCGGTTGCGTCGTGCTATGCCGAGCGCGCCGAAGTCGTCCACCGCGACACCGGGCGCCGGATCGGCTATGGCGCGCTCGCGGCCCGTGCCGCGCGGCTGCCGGTGCCGGCGAAAGTCGCGCTCAAGGAGCCGCGCGAGTTCAAGCTGATCGGCCGGCCGACGCCGCGACTCGACACGCCGTCCAAGACCGATGGCAGCGCGCGCTTCGGCGTCGACGTACGGCCAGCGGGGCTGCGCTACGCCGCGCTCGCGCTCGCGCCGGTCGAGGGCGGGACGGTGGCCGGGTACGACGCGGCGGCGGCGCGCGCGATCCCCGGCGTCCGGCAGATCGTCAGCGAGCCGGACCTGGTCGCGGTCGTCGCGGACGACACGCACGCGGCGCTGCGCGGCCTCGAGGCGCTCAAGATCCGCTGGCATCCCGGTCCGAACGGCCGCGTGCAGCAGGCCAAGCTGGTTGCCGAGCTCGATGCGGCCGTGGAGCGGCCTGGCGCGCTCGCGCGCCGCGTCGGCAACCCGGCCGCGGCGCTGCGTTCCGCGGCACGCGTCGTCGAGGCGCGCTATCACCAGCCGTTCCTCGCGCATGCGACGATGGAACCGATGAACTGCACCGTGCACTGGCACGGCGGCGGTTGCGAGATCTGGGTCGGGACGCAGGCCCCGGATCGGGCTGTGGCGAAACTCGCCGCGCTCGGGCTCGCGCCGTCGCAGATCAAGCTGCACAGCCAGCTGATCGGCGGCGGATTCGGGCGACGGCTCGAGGTCGATGGCATCGTGATCGGCGCGCGCGTCGCACGCCACGTCGCGGGCCCCGTGCAGGTGCTGTGGCGCCGCGAGGAAGACATCCAGCACGATCGCTACCGCCCCTACTACGTCGACCACCTGCGCGCGGGCCTCGATGCACACGGGCGGCCGGTCGCCTGGCTGCACACGATCGCCGGTTCGTCGCCGAGCGTGACGTGGTACGGCAAGCCACTCGAGAACGGGATCGACAGCGACGCGATCGAGACCTCCGCCAACCCCGCCTACGACTTCCCGAACCTCGCGGTCCGGTACGTGCAGCACGAGCCGACCGGCGTGCAGACGTCGTGGTGGCGCGGCGTCGGGCCGACACGCGGCGTGTTCGTCGTCGAAAGCTTCATCGACGAGCTGGCGGCAGCGGCGGGGCAGGATCCGGTTGCCTATCGCCGGCCGCTGCTCAAGGATCAGCGTCTGCGCGCGGTGCTCGATCTCGCGGCCGAGAAGTCCGGCTGGGGGTCGCCGCTTCCCGCGGGGCGTGGCCGCGGCGTGTCCGTCCAGCTGGCCTTCGGCAGCTACCTTGCGCAGGTCGCGGAGGTCGAGGTGCGCGACGGAAAGGTGCGCGTCGAGCGTGTCGTGTGCGCGTTCGACTGCGGTCAGGCCGTCAATCCCGACACGATCCACGCACAGCTCGCCGGAGGCGTCCTGTTCGGAATCAGCGCCGTGCTGACGGGCGAGATCACCTTCGCCGACGGGCGCGTGCAGCAGTCGAACTTCGATGACTACCCGGTGCTGAGGTTCGGCGATGCGCCACGTGTCGAGAGCTATCTGATCGCGAGCGGCGAGAAGCCGGGCGGCGTCGGCGAGACCGGGACCGCGTGCATTCAGGCCGCCGTCTGCAACGCGGTGTTCGCCGCGACCGGGCGGCGCGTTCGGACGCTGCCGCTGTCGCGCGGACTGGCCGCCTAGCGGCCCGTCACTTTCAGCCAGCGGCGTCCTCGCGACGCAGGACCTGCAGTTCCTGGCGCCGGTAGTCGATGATCAGCGTGTCGAGCAGGCCGAGGACGTCCATCCCGATCAGCAGCGCCGGCGCCTTGGTCATCTTCCAGTGCTGGAAGATGTACATGTCGCCGACCGTGATGTTGACGCCCCGCAGCGTCAGGTCGCCGATCCGGATCGGCGGCGTGACGATACGGTCGCCACGCTGCACGTCGAGCGTCGCGCCGGTGATCTCGTCGGCCCGGATGTCCTCCGGCCGCAGCCTCGTGATCAGCGCATCGCGCATCGCGAGGTTCGCGAGCGTTCCCTGCCCGCCAGTATCGATGATCGCCTTCGCACGGAGTGCCCCGATGCGGATGTCGGCAAGCAGCAGCAGGCCGCCGACGATCTTGATCGGGATCGTCACGAAGCCCGGCGGCGCGCGCTCCATGTGCGATCGGAAGATCGTGATCTTGTCGTGGCGAAAGTCGATGAAGATCCGCTTGTCCTGCAGCCCTTCGGTGCCGAGCACGCCCTCGGCCCCGCCGAGCGCGTCGATGACGATGGGCAGACGCTTCGAGCGCAGCTCGAGGTCCCCGATGACCAGGCTGTCGATGTGAATCGTCGGCACGACACGCGAGCCGGTCACGCCGCGCAGGATCACGGAACTGTCCTCGGCGAGCGGCAGGCCTAGCGCCGCGGCCACGGAAGAGTTCACTGCCGAGTTGCTGGCACCGGTGTCGAGCACGAGCCGGAACGGGCCCTGATCGTTGATCAGCACTGGTGCCCAGATCCGCCCGATGCGGTCCCGCCGCGTGGGCGCGACGTAGCGCGGCTCGGGCGCCTGTACGATGACGTCGGGGACCTGCCCCTCGGGGGTCGTTGCCTGCGACGTCGGAACCGCACTCTCGGGAGGCCGCGCGAAGGCGCAGAGCGCAAGCCAGAGCCCGCCTGCGAGCGCACAGCACTTCGCGGCGCTGCCTCCGCGGAACCAACTGATACCGTCCGGCTCGTGCACGCTCGACCCCCGTGGGCACGGCGACATCCCCATTCGCCGGCCGCGACCCCCAGTATAGGGTCGGCAGCCGCTCGCGGTCAGGCTGCGCCGCATCCTGATTGGACCGCGCGAGCGCGCGGCGGTTCGCGGGCGACTCATGAAATGCATCGTTGCGCTACGCTACGCAGCCCGTCCCTCCCCGACCGGATGTGATCATGCACAGGACACCGACGCCCCTGACAGGCCTCCTGCTGCTGCTGTTTGCGTTCCCCGGCGGCGCCGCGGAGCCGCCGGGGGCTGCACCGGCCGACGCGGTGTACCGGAACGGGCGGATCTTCACGGCGAATGCCCGCAACGACGTCCGGTCGGCCATTGCAATCCGTGCCGGTCGAATCGTCTTCGTCGGGGACGACCGCGGCGCAGCCCGCTACCAAGGCCCGAAGACGAGGGTCGTGGATCTTCGCGGGCGCACCGCAATGCCGGGGCTCATCGACGGCCACATGCATCCGCTCGAGGGCGGCGCCCTGCTCCTCAAGTGCAGCCTCAAGTACGAGGCGATGACCGTTCCTGAGTTCCAGACGCGGATCCAGGCGTGCCTCGATGCGACCGCGGACCGGGAGCCGGACGGCTGGCTCGAGGTGGTCGCGTGGTTTCAGCAGAACATGCAGCCCGCCGGGGTGGCGACCTCGCGCGCAACGCTCGACGTCCTGAAGACTTCTAGACCGATCATCGTGCGATCCTCATTCGGGCACACGGTGCTTGCGAACAGCCGGGCGCTCGCGCTCGCGCACATCACCCGCGCAAGCGTCGATCCGCTCGGCGGCCAGATCGCGCGTGACGCGAGCGGCGAACCGACGGGAATCCTCGAGGACGCGGCGTTCGAGGTCTACGACAAGCTGCTGCCGAAGCCGACCCCGGAGCAGGACGTCGCTGCGGCACGCGCCGCGCTCGCGGCACTCGCGCAGCAGGGCGTGACGAGCTTCCTGGACGCAGCGGCGCCCGCAGAATCGATGGCGGCATTCAGCGCGGTCGAGCGCGCGGGCGATCTCACGGCGCGCGCGCACTTTGCCCCGGTCATCGCGCCGACCGAGGCCGGCGACCTCGCCGGTGCCGTCGCACGCGTGGTCGCATTCCGCAGCCGCTACGACCAGGGCCCGCCCGTCGTCGCTCCGCGCCTGACCGTCCGCAACGCCAAGCTGTTCCTCGACGGCGTGATCGCCGGACCGTCGTTCACCGGTGCGATGCTCGAGCCGTATCGGGTCAACACCGGCAGTGAATCCGCGCCGAACTGGAAGAGCGGGCCGAGCCGGGGTCCCGACGTCTACTTCCCGGCCCCGGCGCTGCGCGAGGCGCTGATCGGTCTCGGCCGCGCCGGGATCGACCCGCACATGCACGTCGACGGCGACCGCGCGGTCCACGAGGCGCTCGACGGCGTGGCGGCGCTTCGCAAGGCGCTGCCCGGCCGCGACATTCGTCCGGCGCTTGCGCACGACGAAATCGTCGCGCCGGCGGACTATCCGCGCTACAAGGCGCTCGGCGCGATCGCCGTGTTGTCTCTGCAGTGGGGAAAGCCGGCGTCGGACACCGTCGATGGGTTGCGCGACCCGCTGGGCCCCGAACGCGCGCGAATCCTCGAGCCGTCGGGCTTACTGGCGGCGGCCGGTGCCGCCATCGCCTTCGGCAGCGACTGGCCGGTCGATCCGCTCGACGAGTGGTTCGCGCTGAAGGTCGGCGTCACGCGCACCAACGCGCCCGACGCCGGCTCGAAGTACGCAGGCCGGCTCGGCGCCGATCCCGGGCTGACGCGCGTCCAGGTGCTGCGCGCCGCGACCATCGAAGCTGCGCGCGAGCTGCATGCGGATCGCGCAATCGGCTCGCTGGAACCGGGGAAGCTCGCCGATCTGATCGTGCTCGACCGGGATCCGCTGACGATTCCGGCCGAGGACATCGCGGCGATCAAGGTCCTGGAGACGGTCGTCGGCGGGCGCGTCGTGTATCACGCGCCGGTGTTCGACCACTGACGGCTCGCCGGTCACGTCCGGCGCTGCGCGAACAGCTGGGTCCAGTAGATCGCCCCGTCGCTGTGCGGCGCGACGAAGTAGGCGACACCCATCTCGGTGAAGCGCTGATCCATGATGTTCGCGCAGTGGCCGGGGCTCGCGAGCCATCCCGCGACGACCTCGGCCGCCGTTGGTACACCTGAGGCGACGTTCTCGCCGACGAGGTTGGCGCTGTAGCCCGCGCGGCGTACCCGGTCGGCCGGCATGCTGCCGTCCGGATCGCGGTGTGCCAGGTCATCGCGCGCACCCATCGCGGCCGAGTGGCTGGCCGCGACCCTCGAGAGCAGCTCCGAGAGCGTCAGCGGCGCAGCCGCCGGATAGAACGTCGCCCCGCAGCGCCGCGACATGGCGCGCGCCGCATTCACTCGCGAGAGGATTTCACGCGCGACGCGTACGCGATCCCCCGGCGTTGGCCCGTCGAACGGCACGGTGACCACGATGTACAGGCTCGCCCCGGCCCACGCGACGCCGACCTGGCGCAGTTCCGGGCGGGCGAGGTCTCCGCAGTAACGGGCGCTGAGTGCCTGGGCGATGTCGCGTTCGCCGTTGACGCCGATGAGGCGCACGGAGGTCGCGTATTCGGGGCGCAGCGGCAGCCTCCCGAGGGCATCGTGCAGCGTTGCACCGTGCGCGAGCGCGTGCGCGACGCCATCGAGCGCCCCAGTTTCTTCGAGCAAATGCAGGCCGCCCGGCCCCGCGCAAGCGGCGCTGCGTGCGCGATTGATCGCATCGACCGTCGTCGCCCGCGCGGCACCGCTGGCGAGCATTGCGATCGCGATCAGCGCGCCGGCGACGAGCGCTGCACACGCCCGGTCGCCCCGCCACATGCCCGCTGTTGGTGCCGTCCGCGTCACCACCGTCCACGCCCTGATGACCCTGATAGCCGGGGCAACGCCGGGGAACGCGGCTGGTTGACGATGCGGTCTGGGCACGCGTCACAGTTCGGCCGGAGGGCGTGGCGACCGATAGGCCCGGAGCGCGCTACAGGAAGGCGTGGACTTCCAGGAATGCCTGGCGCCGGTTCTCGGGGTCACTTTGCGGTATGCCGCGGTAGCGCCGGTAGCCGACCCGCAGCTGGACGAACGGCAGCGGCGTCATCTCGTAGAGTGCGCTGTAGCGCGTCTGCTGATCCTGGCTGACCGACCGGTCGGGGTCGTAGTACTCGACGGTCACCTTCAGGTTGTGACCGCGCGCGATCGCCCAGTTCGCCTCGCCGAGGGCTGCGGCGAGGGTGCGGGTGCCCTCGGGAAAGCCCGCGTCGTGGACGAGATCGACCTCGCCCAGCCACGCGACCGGCCCGGTCCGGACGCCGGCGAACAGGCCCTCGACGTTGCGATTGCCGGCTTCCGAGTTCGTGAACGACGCCGCCGCACCGAGACGCCAGTTGCCTGCGATGCGCACGGCCTGGGCGGTCACCTGATGGCCCGAGCCGGTTCCGGCGTTTGCGGCGCCATTCGAAACGTCGAATTGCGCCGACCATCCCGTCCGCTCGAAGCCGAGTTCGATCCCGGTGTCGGGTGTCGTCATGCTGATCCCGCTGACCTCGCGCACGAACGCCGTGTTGTCCTGCAGCCGCCAGCCGAACGGCAGGTAGAACTGCCCCGCCTTGAGGTACCAGCCTGTGGTCGGCGAATTGAGGCGCGCGTAAGCCTCCATGGTGCGCGCGTTGCCGGGTGCCAGCTGCTCGTCGAGATACACGTCGAGCCGGTCCGGAATAACGGCCGCGTCGGCGTACACGCGCGTCTGGTCGAGGCTGCTCTGCTGCTGCGCGGGAGTGTTCGGCGCCTCGGTGCGGTTCCAGCTGGCGCGAAGGTCGCCGCCGATCCGAAGGAAGTCGCCTATGCGACCCGTCCACGCCGGAACGCTGCTCGGCAGGCCCGTCGCCGGCAGCACGTTCTCCGCGAACACGATGCCGAAGTCGGTGCGCAATCCGCCGCCGGTCGGATCGACGTGGCAACTGCTGCACGCATACCCCTGCTGAACCGCGAGGTACGGCTCGCCGCGGGCCGCGCCAGCGAAGGCCAGCAGCATCCAGCACGCACTGAACGCAAGTCGACTGATGCTCATGGCTGCTCCAGCACCTCGAAGGTCGTCAGCACGACTGCGTCGTCGCGCCCCAACCGCACGCCGTTGATTCCGGCGAGACCGGTATCGGGCGGCGCGCCCGCGACCAGCCGATAGCGCCCGGGCGAAAGCGGACTCAGCGGCGTGACTACGAGCGCGCGCGCGTTGCCCGTCGGGACGGTCAGAGCCACGGCCCGCCGTGAAGGAACCGCATCCGCGGCCACCCCGTTCACCGCCGCCTCGAGGTGCAGCGAGGAGGGATCGAGCCGGGTCTGGTCGAGCTCGCCGTCGAATTCAATGACGAGTCGCGTTGGCGCATCCACCAGCATGTCGTCAGGCGCCGGAACGACGGTGCCGACGGAGAATCCGCGCGACGCGGCCGCGGCGGGCCGCTGCGCGCCATCGGTGATCCACTGGCGAATGATCGCGATCGTCGCCGCGTCCAGATACGGGCCACCGAAGGGCATGCGTGCGCCGACCGCCGCGTGGCCTTCGAGCTTCTGGATGAGGTAGCTGTTGTCCGGATCTCCGGGCTTGACGCGCAGGATCGACGGGACCTCCGTGCTCGGTATGCCGACGAGCAGCGCGTAGCTGTTGGAGGCGTCGAGCCGCAGGCCCTGGGGCGCCGCTGCGCCGGCGTGGCACACGGTGCAGATTGGCGTGAGCACGTGCTGCTGGATGGAGGCGAAGTCCGCGGTCAGTGCGCCATCCCCGCCGCCGCCCGCCGGCAGCGGGCGACCGGATTGATCGAGGCCCATGCCATTGCCGGCGCAGCCGCCGAACGTCAGCGCCGCACCCGCGAGCGCGCACGAGAGTAGGAATGATTGTTTCGTCGCCATCGCGCCCTCGCGGCATCAAAGGTGTCCGGTACGTGCCCGCGGGCGGCCGCGAAGTTCATTGCCAGCGCCGATAAATGTTTTTCCTTCGACGCGCAGAACCGCGCCACCGTGCGATGGCACCCACGCAGTGACAGCGCGCCCGTCGGCGCGCGCCTACACCGTCGGGGGATGTCCATGTCTGTTTACTCATCGACTTTCGCGCGAGCGGCACGACAGCGTGTCGCGCTCGCAGTCTTCACCGGCTGCCTCGTCGCCGCTTGCGGCGGCGGTGGCTATGGCGGCGGCGGTGGCGGCGGTCCGCCGCCGCCGACGATTTCGGTCACCGTGTTGCCAGGCAGCGTCGCGCTCGGCCAATCGGCGACGCTGACGTGGTCGTCGAGCACCGGCTCGACCTGCACCGCGAGCGGCGGCTGGAGCGGCACGGAGCCGGCGAGCGGCAGCGAAACCGTGACGCCGACGGCCGTCGGCACCGTGATGTACACGCTGACCTGCGACGGCGGCGGCGCCTACGGCGGCTCGACCAGCAAGAGCGCCAGTCTGACGGTCACCGCACCCAGCGCGTTCACCGCGACTGCTCTCGTCGCCGACACCGCCGGTGGCGGCGCGCTGGTGACCGACGCGTCTCTCGTCAATCCGTGGGGCATCGCGTTCGGTCCCGCGACGTTCGCGTGGGTCGCGAACAACCATTCCGAAACATCGACGCTCTACGACGGCAATGGCCATCCGCAGCCGGCCGCGGCTGCGCTCGTCGTCAACTTCGCAGCCGGCGCGGGCGGCGTCACCTTCGACCCGACCGGCGTCGTCTACAACGCGACCAGCGACTTCACGGTCAGCAACGGCACCAGCTCGGGCGTCGCGCGGTTCGTGTTCGTCGGTGAGGGCGGGATGATCGCCGGCTGGTCGAGCGGCGTCGATCTGCACAACGCGATCACGATGTACGCGGACGCCGGCGGCGCCGTCTACAAGGGTGTCGCGCTCGCCAACAACGGCACCGCGAACTTCCTGTACGCCACGGACTTCCACAACGGAAAGGTCGACGTATTCGACAAGAACTTCGCGAAGCAGACGACGTCGGCGACGAGCTTCTCGTTCACCGACCCGACGCTGCCCACGGGCTATGCGCCGTTCGGCATCGCCGCGTTGCCGACCGGAGCGGCCGGCGCGATCCAGATCTTCGTGACCTACGCGCAGCAGCTGCCGCCCGACAACCATGACAACGCGAACGGCGCCGGGCTGGGCCTCGTCGACGTGTACGACACGAACGGCAATTTCGTCAGCCACCTGGTCCCGACCGGCGGTCGGCTGAACGCGCCGTGGGGCCTCGCGCTCGCGCCGGCCGATTTCGGCACGCTCAGCAAGGCGCTGCTGGTCGGCAACTTCGGCGACGGCACGATCAATGCCTACGATCCCTCGAGCGGCGCCTACGTCGGCACCGTCGCGAACGCGGGTGGCACGGCGTTCGCGGCGCCCGGACTGTGGGGCATCGCCTTCGGCAACGACTCCGACAACCAGCCACACAACACGCTCTTCTACGCCGCAGGGCCGAATGACGAGGCGAACGGTGCGTATGGGCGGATCGACGTCGGCGCCTCGGCTCCGGTTCTGAACGCGCCGCCGGTCGTCACCGTCACCGCGCCGACCGGCACGGTCTCGGGAACTGTCAGCGTCACGGCGACCGCGACCGACAGCATCTCGATCGCCCAGGTCCAGTTGTTCGCAGGCGCGACGTCGCTCGGCGTCGTCACGTCCTCGCCGTACACGGTCCAGTGGGACACGACGACGGTCGCGAACGGCGTCGTCTCGCTGACCGCCAAGGCCACCGATGTCGATGGCAACGTCGGAACGTCGCCGGGCGTGAACGTCACGGTCGGCAATGGAGCCGCGGCCACGACGCTGACGCAGATTCAGGCGTCGGTGTTCACGCCGGTCTGTTCCGGCTGCCACAACGGCAGCAACCCGCCGAGCGGTGCGCTGCCGGGCTCGCAGAACCTGACGAATGGCAACAGCTTTGCCGCGCTCGTCGGCGTCGCGAGCCACGAGGAGCCGACGGTGCTGCGCGTCAAGCCGGGCGACCCCGCCAACAGCTACCTCATCCAGAAGCTGCAGGGCGCGGCGGGCATCAGTGGAGCGCGCATGCCGCTCGGTGGACCGTACCTCGACCAGGCGACGATCGACCAGATCTCGTCCTGGATCTCGAGCGGCGCGCCGAACAACTGAGCGGCGCGCGGCGGGCAGCGGCCATGGAGGCCGCTGCCCGCCGTCTGTTCATTCGCTGACGCGGCGCCAGAGCGCGCGGGCCAGGAAGCGCAGCTTGGTCGGAAGGTCAAAGCGATCGAGCGTCGTGCGCACGGTCCCGGTGGTGAAGCGCGTGCGCTTCGAGTAGTCGATTCTCACGTCGACGAGCACGGGGCGGTTGCGTCCCGCCGCCTCGAGAGCCGCGGAGATCCCCGCTTCGATACCGGCATCGTCGGCGATCAGCACGTGGGTGGCCCCCACGGCGGCCGCGAGCGCCGCAAGATCGACCGCGCCCAACACCGAGCAGGTCTTGCGGTTCAGCGGGATCTCCTGGGCCTGCGAGATCTGTGACAGCTCGCCGTCGTTGAACACGAACCACACGACCCCGAGGCCGCGGCCGCTCGCCGTCAGCGCCTCGAGGCCCGTCATGCGCAGCGCCCCGTCGCCGACGATGCCAACCACCGTGCGCGTTGGCTGCGCGAGCTTGGCGCCGATCGTTGCCGGCACGCAGTACCCCATGCAATTGAAGTCGGTAGGCGACAGGTAGGTGCGCGGCTCGAGGATCGGCATCAGCTCGGCCGTCAGGAAGGTGTGGTTGCCGTCGTCGGCGACGATGATCGCGTCGCGGGGCAGCCCACGGCGCAGCGCAGCGAAGAACCGGCCTGGATTGACGCGACCGGCGGAGTCGTGCAGCAGCCACTCGCGCTGGTAGGCCGCCTTGTCGGCGGCGATCTGCGCGGCGCGCGCGTTCAAGCGCGCCCGGGTGGCGGCGGTTCCGGGACCCAGGCGATCGATCAGTGCGCCGAGCACTGCGCGCGCATCTCCGACGAGGCCGACGCGCGCCGGATAGTTTGCCCCGATCGCTGCCGGATTGATGTCGACGTGCACGAGATCCGCGGGCACGCGCGCGCCGTAGCTCCCGGTTGGGATCTCCGCGAAGCGGGTACCCACCGCCAGCAGGCATTCGCAGTCGGCGAAGGCATTGACGCCGGCCGGCACCGCCGACGGGCCGAGAGCGAAGGCGGCGTGCAGCGGATGGTCGGCGCGAAAGCTCGACAGTCCCTGCAGCGTCGTCGCCACCGGCGCGCCGAGCCGCTCGGCAAGCCGCTCGAGCTCGGTCGTCGCATCGACCGCGCCCCAGCCGCAGAAGATGCCCGGTGCAGTCGCCCGGCCGAGCAACTCGGCTGCGCGATCGAGTTCGGCCCCGGCCGGGAGCGGCGGTGCGCGTAGCACCGGCGGACTCGGGAGTTCCCCCGACTCTCCCTTGAAGAGCTGCAGATCCACGGGCACTTCGACGTAAGTCGGGCCGGGTTCGCCAGTCATCGCACGCTCGTAGGCCGCGAAGATCGCGGGAACGATCTCGGCGTGCGTGCGCGCGAGCCACGTGCCCTTGCTGATCGGCTTCAGCAGCGCATGCTGGTCGACGTCGTGCAATTGAAACTGCCGGCCGGTGTCGCGTCGAATGCCGCCCGAGATCACCAGCATCGGGATGCCGTCGAGAAAGGCCTCGCCGATGCCGCTGGCGGCGTGCGTGATGCCGGCCGCCGGCACGATCAGCAGCGTCCCGATGCTGCCGCCAACGCGGCTGACGGCATCGGCCATGAACGCTCCGCCGCCCTCGTGGGCGACGAGCACCGGCTCGATCGTGGCCGAGGCGGCAAGCTGGTCGTAGATCTCGGTGTTGTGCACGCCCGGGATGCCGAACGTGAAGCGCACGCCGAGCGCTTCGAGGGCGTAGCGAACGAGCTCTGCACCGGTTCGGTTCACGGGCCGCTCCGCGTTGCCGCCCCTGCGGCGGCGCCTGAATTCTGCCACGCGGGATCGGCGGCAGCCCTTGGGGTTATCCTCGAACCACCGATGCGGGCTTTCGGCTACCCAGTAGGGCGGCCGACCGGCATGATGTCGGTGGGCGCTGAATCGCCGCGATCGTCGGCGAACGCGCGAGGGGGCACGATGCAGGTACGCGAGGCGGGCGAGGCGGACCTCGCGGGAATCCTCGAGATCTACAACGATCTCATCAGGACCTCGACGGCGATCTACTCGGTCGAGCCCGTCGCGATCGATGACCGCCGGGCATGGCTCGCGTCGCGACAGCAGCGGGGATTTCCGGTACTGGTCGCCGCCGACGGCCCCGACGTGCTTGGGTTCGCATCCTTCGGTGACTGGCGCGGCATCTGGAACGGCTATCGGTACACGGTCGAGCACACGGTGCACGTCCGCGCCGACGCGCGCCGGCGCGGCGTCGGGCGCGAGCTCGTCGAGGCCCTGATCCCGCGTGCCCGCGAACGCGGCATGCACGTGATGATCGGGGCGATCGACGCGACGAACCTCGATTCGATCCTGTTCCACAAACGGCTCGGCTTCGAGCGCGTCGCGCATTTTCGCGAGGTCGGCCGCAAGTTCGGTCGCTGGCTCGACCTCGTGTTCATGCAGCGCTGGCTCGACGCACCGGGTGCACAGCGCCCGGACTGAACTCACGCCAAGGGAGTGACCCATGCCGACGCGAATCTGTTTCGTCGAGCTGCCCGCACCGGCGATCGGCCCGACGCGATCCTTCTACGCGAGCGCCTTCGGCCTCGAGATGAGGGCCTTCGGACCCACCTACGCGTGCACGATGAGCGGCGCGGGCGACCTCGGGATCCAGGCGGACCCGACCGAGGCGACCCGGGCGCCGCTCGCGGTGATTGAAGTGGTCTCGCTCGAGGCAACCGAGGCGGCCGTGCGCGCCGCCGGCGGTCGAATCACGAAACCCACGTTCTCTTTTCCGGGCGGGCGCCGGTTTCATTTCGAGGACCCGGCCGGAAACGAGCTCGCGGCGATGCAGCCGGACTGACTGCCGCCCGGCCCGGCGAACCGGGCCTCGATTCGCGCCCCCGCTTCGCTGCGGCGCCGAACTCCGAGCAATCCGCGATGATCGTGCGGCCATTGGAATCGAATGTCTTGTTTATTATGTCAAATAGGGTTTACCCCACTTGAGTCCTGTCGCCGTTTTGCGTCAGTATTCAGTCAAACCGAACGCCCGGTATTCAGGGCGTCACTGCAAGGGGATGGACATGGAACGCGTTGGGAAGGTCGTTGATTTTCTGGTCGTGTCGGTCAGCATCTTGATGGTGGTGACCGGGCTGGCGTCGCTGCTGCGCTTCTGAGCGCGGCGATCGCGGTGACGCTGCGTTGCCGTCCGGCCACGCAGCCATGGTGCCCGCGCCGCGCGGGCACTGGTCCTTTCTCTCGCTGACCACTCGTACGACCGGGCGCGTTGTACCGCCGGTTCTTCAGGGGTTCGTGACGATCTCGGCGCGGAACGCGCGCAGCTTGGCCTTCACCGCCGCCGCATTTTCGCGGCCGATGCGCAGCATCGCCTTCTGCCCGGCCGACAGCGATTCGAGCTTGGGATCGGCGAACTTGTACATGACGCTCGGGTGCACCAGCCGGATCGGCTCATCGACGTTGGGTGTCGCGAGCAGATGGTCGATGACCGTCACGACCCGGTCGTTGAAATACTGACCCGGATAGCCGAGTTCCTCGTACGCTTCCTGCAGAAGCGGATAGAAGCGCCGGTAGAGCCCGGCGGCCTGGCCGACGTCGACGCTCGCGAGCAGCGTCATGTAGCGCGCATAGCGCGCGGAGTTGTCCGGGGCGATCGCAAGCGCCGCCTCATCACCACGTACCGCGAGCGCTCCGCCCGGCGGACGCAGCGCGCGCACCTCGGTCGCGACCTGTTCGCGCGGCAGGTTGTCGATCGTCGCGACCCAGCGCCGCGCGATCCGGTCGGGATAGAAGAGCTCCGGCAGGGATGCCGTACGCAGCAACCCCGCGACCGCATTGGCGATTGCCCCGTCGCTGTCCGCCAGCGCAGGCAGCGGCGTACCGGCGACCGGTGCGACCGGGTGCTCGATGTGCGATCCCGCGGTCTCTGGCGCTGCGGCGCCCGACGGCGGATTCTCCGGCGCGCGCGTCTGCCAGTAGTAGAGGCCGCCGCCCGCGGCAAGCACCGCGGCGACGATGAGTCCGGAACGAAGCCGGCGGTCCATGGGACCCCCGTGAGGTGGCGAGGTGTACGTTCATCTCAACGTACACAACCCCTCGCGGGACGACAAGCGAGCGCACAAATTTGTGCGCGCGTGCCGCGTCACGCGCGCACCCGGCTCAAAAGTCGGGCGGCGGTGTCTCGCGCCGGCGCGGCGGGTCGTAGAACGCGCCCTTCACGACGCGACAGCGCGCATTCAGGCGGTTCCACTTCAGTTCCTTCTGATAGTAGATCTCGGCCCAGAGTTCCTCGCCGGGCCGGCCCCAGGGCATCTGCACGCTCGCGAGCGCGATGCTCGCCTTCGCCATCGGAGACCACATCGAGGACGTCACCGCGCCGATCACGTTTCGCCTCGGGTCGTAGATGTAGGCGTCCTTCGCCGGCTTGTTGCCCTCGACGTCGAGGCGCACCAGCCGGTAGCGCGATCCGCGTCGCTGCTCCTCGAGCAGCGCGCGCCGGCCGGTGAAGTTCGGCTTGGCGAAGTCGACGAGCCAGCCGAGATCGAGCTCGAAGGGCGACCGGGTGCGGTCGGAGCGAACGGCACGATCGGCCGGGAGAAAATCGACACCGGCCTGGATGTAGCCGGCCTCGATGCGGCTCATCTCGAGCGCGTGCGTCCCCATCGGCTTGAGCCCGTAGCGCTCGCCGGCCTCGAACAGCCGGTCCCACAGCGCCTCGGCGCCATTTGGCGCAACCCACAGCTCGTATCCGAGGTCGCCGGTAAAGCCCGTGCGCGACACCAGCAGCTCGCCGCCGGCGAAGGGGAAGCTGCGCATCGCGAATGGCGTCAGCGCCTCAACGCCCGAAAGCCCGAGCGCGCGCAGCACCGAGCAGCTGGTCGGCCCCTGCAGCGCGAGTGCGCCGACCTCCTCGCTTTCCTCGCGGATCGTGACGTCGAATCCCAGGGCCGAGCGCGACAGCCAGTCGAGCTGCCGTTCCTGCGAGCATAGCCGATACTGGTTCTCCGAAAGATGGAAGATCGTGCCGTCGTCGATGACCTGACCGCGATCGTCGCACCACACGCAGTAGCCGACGCGCCCGGGCCGGATCTTCGCCACGTCGCGCGTCACGAGTCGGTTCAGGAACGGCAGCGCATCGGGCCCGGTGATGCGATGTTTCGTCATCGGCGAGAGGTCGAACACGGCGCAGGCGTTGCGTAGCGCCGTGTACTCGAGGCTGACGTCGAAGTAGGCGTCGGCGACCGTGTGGTCGCGCCAGCGATGCCAGAGGTTGAGCACGTTGGCTCGCGCCGTGCGCGAGTGGAACGGCGTGTAGTGCACGACCTCGCGGTAGTGCTCGCGGGATGGCCTCATGGCTCGTTCCTGACGATGACGCGGGCGGCGTTGCGGCCCGCGGCTCCGATGACGCCGCCGCCCGGATGGCAGCCGGCGCCGCAGAGATATAGACCGGTGACGGGCGTTGCGTACTGCGCGGCGCCTGGCACCGGCCGCAGCATCAGCGCTTGATCGATCGTGAGCTCGGCGTGGTGCCAGTGCCCGCCCTTGATCCGGTAGTCGCGTTCGATGTCCGCCGGGGTCAGCAGCTCCTGGCCGACGACCAGCGCGCCGATCCCGGGCGCATAGCGCTCGAGCTGGTCGAGCAGCAGCTTCCGGAACGGCTCGCGGGCCGCGTCCCAGCCGCCTTCGAGATCGTACGGTGCGTACTGCACGATTGCCGAGAGCACGTGCTGGCCGGCCGGGGCGAGCGTCGCGTCGTGCACCGTCGGGATCGTGACTTCGAGAATCGGCTGCTCGGAATAGCGCCGGTACTTCGCCGGATTGAACGCCTCGTCCGCGCAGTCGGCACTTGGCGCGATCACCAGGCGCTCGCCGAGCTCCTCGACCGGGACGCCGCGGAACCTCGGCAGCGCGGAGAGCGCGAGATGAAGCTTCGCCGCGGTGCCCGTTGCGCGCAGATGCTGCACGCGCTGCGCGAATTCCGCCTCGAGGTGCCTGGCACCGAGCAGCGAGAGCAGCGTCGACTTCGGGTCGGCGCTCGAAACGACCGTATCGGCGGCGAGAACCTCTCCGCTCGCCAGTCGCACGCCCGTCGCACGACCTTCGCTGACGACGATCGCGGCGACCGGACTGCCGAGACGAATTTCGATCCCGGAAAGTCGCGCCGCTGCGGCGAGCGCATCGGTCACGGAACCGACGCCGCCCCGCGGCAGCGCCGCACCACCGCCAGGGCCGAACGCGGCTCCGCTCAGCCTGTGCAGGTAGCTGAACACGGTGTTCCCGGACCGCGCGCCCAGTCGCGTACCGAGCACGGCGTCAAGCGAGAGCATTCCCTTGAGCAGCGGATGGTCGAAATGCTCCTCGACGACGTCGTAGATCGGCATCGTCACGATGCGCAGGAACTCACGCATGTCGTCCCGACCGAGGCGACGAATGTCGAGCCCGAGCGCCGCGGCCGGCCAGGCGTCCGTCCAGCGCTCCCACGCGAGTCGCGGCGGCACCCGGCCGTGCTGACGGCCGAGCACGGCGGCGAACCGGCGCATTTGCGCGAGGAACCGCTTGTAGTTGGCCTGGTCGGTTCCCGAGACGCCGGCGCCCGTCAGCGTGCCGCCATCGTCGATCAGCGCCTCGCCGTCGGGGTTGAGCGCGACGGTGCGCAGTCGCTCGCGCGCGAACGCCAGGCCGTGCCGCCGCAGGTCAAGTTCACGGACGATCACGGGATCCAGCAGATGCACGAGGTGCGCGACCGCCGAGACCCTGAAGCGCGGAGCGAACTCGCGCGTCACGGCCGCGCCGCCGACGTGGGTGGCGGCCTCGACGACCGTCACCGCCCGGCCGGCGCGCGCCAGGTACGCGGCCGCGATCAGGCCGTTGTGGCCGGCGCCAATGACCACCGCGCGCCGTGCGTCAGTCATCGCTCCACGCCTCCGGTACTGTGGGCGGGCGCTTGAGGTCGAGCAGAACCTCGCGCGCCGCATTGGCGCCGGGGGCCGCCATGACGCCGCCGCCGGGATGCGAGCCCGAACCGCACAGGTACATGCCCTTGAACGGGCCGCGATACTGCGCGAAGCCCGGGAACGGTCGGTTGAAGAGCAGCTGATCGAAGGTCAGCTCGCCCTGAAAGATATTGCCCTCCGTGAGCCCCACCTCGGCCTCGAGCTCCTGCGGCGTGCGCACTTCGGCGTGCAGGACCAGCCGCTCGAAGTCCGGGCTGTAGCGCGAGATCTGCGCGAACACGGTCTTGCGAAACGCCTCGCGATCGGCGTCGGTCCAGTCGCGTCCGTGGAGCTTGTGGGGAACGTATTGCACGAACACCGACATGTAGTGCTTGCCCGGCGGCGCCATCGTCGGATCGGTCATCGTCGGCATCAGCAGGTCGAGGTACGGGTCCTTCGACCAGGTCCCGCGCTTCCAGTCGTCGTAGGCGCGCTCGAAACGCTCGAGCGAATCGAGGAAGTGCATGTCCCCCGCCAGCAACGGATGTCCAGGCCCGAGCGCCGGGAACGACGGCAGGCCGTCGAGAGCGATGTTGAGCTTTCCGGACGAGCCACGGATCTTGAAGTTCCGGGCGCGGTGGACCAGCGACGGATCGAGATCGCCGGGCTCGAAGAGGCCCAGGAACGTGCGCTTCGGATCGAGCGCCGAGAGTACGATCGGCGCGTGGTACTCGTCGCCGTTCGCGAGCGCGACGCCGCGCACCCGCCCGCCGCGAACCAGCACCCGGGCCACCGGCGCATCGACCTTGATTTCGCCGCCGAAAGCGCGCAGCGCCGTCGCGATGGCCTGCGACACCGCCCCCATGCCGCCGCGCGCGAAGCCCCAGGCGCCGGCCTGGCCATCGACGTCGCCCATGTAGTGGTGCAGCAGCACGTAGGCGGTGCCGGGCGAGTGCACGCCGAGGGCGGTACCGATGATGCCGCTGCCCGCGAAGTTGGCGCGCACGACGTCCGACTCGAAGTATTCGCCCAGATAATCGGCGATGCTCATCATGTAGAAGCGAATCGTGTCGTAGATCGCCGCTTCGCCGAGCTTGTGGAACTCGCGTGCGACGTGAAGCAGCTCGCGCAGGTCGCGCGGCTTCAGCGACGTCGGGTCCGGTGGCGTGCGCATCAGCAGCGATCGCACCAGGCGGCACTGGCGCATCACGTCACGACCGTAGCGCAGGTAGGCGTCAGCATCGCGCGCGCTGTAGCGGGCGATCTCGCGGCGCTTGACCTCCTTGTCGACATAACCTCCGAGCACGTCGCCATCGCGCGTGAACGTGACCCCGCCGCCGTACGGCACGATCTGCAGCCCGTGGCGGCCGAGCTCGAGGCTGCGATAGACCTCGGGCCGAAGCAGGCTGCAGACGTAGGAGCAGTTCGAGTAGATCCAGTGCGGATGCAGCTCGCGGCTGACCGTCGCGCCGCCGATGAACGCATTGCGCTCGAGCACCAGCACCCGCAGGCCTGCGCGCGCGAGGAACGCGGCGCTCGTCAGGCCGTTGTGTCCGGCGCCGACCACGATGGCGTCATAAGGGGTCATGGGGCGTCGGCGAATCGAGGCGCTCGCTGCATCGTGGTCTGTTGTTGTAACCGGTGCGTCGCTGTGCGCCGGCGGGCCCGCACGTTAGCATGTTTCTCGGTCCGACCGGACGTCCGGCGCCGGGCGCTGGCACGTTGACGCGCGGCCCGATAATGTCGCCTGTCCGGAAGACCGCAACGACGGGGCCCGCGCGGAATCATGGAATCGGTCGACGTCTGCATCATCGGCGGCGGCATCGCCGGTGCCTCGATCGCGTACCACCTGTCCCCGCACGTCGGGGTCACGCTGCTCGAGCGCGAGCCGCACGCCGGCTATCACAGCACGGGGCGTTCGGCGGCGCTTTACGCGCCGCAGTACGGCAGCAGTACGATCCGGCGACTGACGGCTGCGGCCGGGGCGTTTCTCGCGTCGCCGCCGGCGGGCTTCACGCCGACCGGGCTGCTGACCGATCGCGGATTCATGACGATCGGGACGTCGGCGCAGCGGGCGGCGCTCGAGGGTCACGAGGCCCTTGCACGCGAGACGGGCAGGCCCTTCTTCCGGCTGTCGACCAGCGAGGCACGGGAGATCGTCCCGGCGCTTCGCGCGGACCGCACGGACTGGGCGCTGCTGGATCCGACGGCGCGCGACATAGACGTCGAGGCGTTGCTGCAGGGGTTCCTGCGCGGGGCGCGGCGCAGCGGCGCGCGCATCGCCACGACGAGCGAGGTGACCGCGCTCGGACGCGAATCGATCGGCTGGCTCGTCCGCGGGCCGGCTATCGAGCTGCGTGCGCGGATCGTCGTCAACGCTGCCGGTGCATGGGCCGACGAGGTCGCCCGACTCGCCGGGATCCCGCCACTCGGGCTGGTACCGCACCGGCGTACTGCGTTCAACTTCGACGTGCCCCGGGGCCTCGACGTCACGCGCTGGCCGATGGTGTCGGATGCCGAGGAGCTGTTCTACTTCAAGCCGGATGCCGGACGGCTGCTCGGCTCGCTCGCCGAGGAAGTCCCGAGCCCGCCCGGCGATGCTCAGCCTGAGGATCTTGACGTCGCGATCGCAGTCGATCGCATCGAGCAGGTCGTGGATTTCGAGGTGCAGCGCGTGCTGCGCGCGTGGACTGGCCTACGCGTGTTCGGCCGCGATCGCGACCCCGTGTCGGGCTTTGAGCCGGATATCCAGGGCTACTACTGGCACGGCGGCATCGGCGGCTACGGGATCCAGACGTCGCCTTCGCTCGGCGAGTTCGCTGCGGCGACGATTCTCGGTCGCACCCTGCCGCCGGCACTCGAGGCGCACGGCATCGCTGCGGCGCAGCTCGCGCCCGAACGCCTGCGCCGCTGATGGCCGCGGCGCCGGGCACTTAGTCTCCTCAGGACTTCGGGATCGTCCCGGCCGGCGTGAGTTTGTCGATCGCCTGCGGTAGCAGCTGCGCGAGCTTCGCGGTCAGCTCGGGGACCGACAGACCGGCCTTCTGGGCGAGCTCCTGCACGGCGCCGGAGCCGAGCACCTGGTGAATCTGGTCGGCCGTAATCGGCTGGTTCGGGCCCGTCCCGACCCACGAACGCACCGTCGGCCCGAATCCCTTCTGCTCGAACTGGTTCACGACGCCCTGCACACCGCCATTCTGCTCGAGAACGTGATTGACGACGCCGACCATGGCGGCACCGACGACGCCACCGAGCATTCCATCGAAGAGTCCCATGACCGTGCTCCTTCGCTGCGGCCGCGCATGGCACGGCCTGGACTTGCGTGCATCTTACGACTTACCCGTGCCAGAAGCTGTTCCGGGCGTTCACCTGCCGCGCGCGAGATCCGACAGGATCGAGAGCACCTTATCGACCTCCGCGGCGGTGTTGTAGTGCGCAAACCCGATGCGCAGCACGCCACCATTGTCGCGAAGGCCGAGCGCGCCCGCGATCTCGTACGCATAGAAGGATCCGGCCCAGACGTAGACGTTGCGTGCCGCGAACTCCTCGGCCGCCCGGACCGGCGGCAGCGTCCCCAGCCGGAGGCTGAACGTCGGCACCCGGGCGGTCACCTCGGCGGGATCCGGATTGCCGTACAGCGTGACGCCCGGCAGATCGCGCACGCCCTCGAGGAAGCGCCGCGCAAGCGCGTGTTCATGCGCGGCCGAGGCGGCATATCCGCCCTGCAGGCGCTCGCGCAGCGTTGCGCCGGGCGCGACGCCGGCGAATCGCTCGCCAAGCCACGCGATGTGCTCAAACGCCCCTACCGTCCCGTGCTGTGCCTCAAAGGACGGAGTGCCTGGCTCATGCTTGTAGGGCATCGAATTGGGCGACGGGCGCACCTTGAGCGGCGTCAGTCGGTCCGCCAGGGCGCGGCGGATGTACGCGATGCCCGCATGGGGACCGAAATACTTGTAAGGGGAGGACAGCAGCAGGTCGCAGCCGATCGCCGCCACGTCGATCAGGAAGTGCGGCGCGGATTGCACCGCGTCCACGACCGTGACCGCTCCGACGGCGCGCCCCGCGGCGACGATGCGCGCGACGTCATTGATCGTTCCGAGCAGGTTGCTTGCGTGATTGCAGGCGACGAGCCGCGTCCGCGGCCCGATCAGCTCCGGCAGCGTCTCGTACCGGTACTCGAACCGCTCCGTGTCGAACTCGAGCCAGCGCACCGCCGCGCCGCGCTCCTCGGCCGCGATCAGCCACGGCGCGACGTTGGCGTCGTGGTCCATGCGCGTCACGACGATCTCGTCGCCGGCGCGCCACTCGCGCGCCAGCATTCGCGAGAAATGGAACATCAGGCTCGTGGTGTTGAGCCCGAACACGACCTCGTCCGCCGCGGCGCCCACGAACTCGGCCGCAGCCGCGTGCGCCGCCTGCAGGCTCTGCTCGGAGCGGCGCGACGTGCGGAACACGCCGCCGTCGTTCGCGCACTGATCGACCATCGATTCGCGCATTCGCGAGAGCACGCGCCCGGCGACCTGCGTACCGCCGGGCGCATCCATGTAGACGCGCGCCAATCCATCATCGCTGAGCGCCAGGGCCGGGAATGCCGCCCGGACCTCGGCATCGTCCCAGCCATGGACGGCGGGGCCCACGGCGCGCGCGCGCCGACCGAGACCTGCTGCCTCGCTCATGGCCGCGCTCCAACCACGGTCGCGCCGCGTGCCATCACGAAGAGCGGGTGCTCCGTCGCTGAAATCTTCTCGAGGACGTTGCCCGGCACGGCGACGATGTCGGCCGACTTGCCGGCCTCGAGCGTGCCGGTCTCGGCGTCGACGCCGAGCAGCTTCGCCGCCTCGCGCGTCGCGGCGATCAGTGCTGCCTGCGGCGACATGCCCACTTCGGTCAGCAACGAGAACTCCTTGGCATTCATGCCATGAGGCGATACCCCGGAATCCGTGCCGAAGGCGATCGGCACGCCGATCCTGATGGCGTTGCGCATCATCTCGTCGTGCGCCGCACCGATCAGTCGCGCCTTGCGCGCGATGGGCGGCGGATAGCTGTCGGCGTGGCTGGTCGACCACCATCCGGCCATGCACGTGGGCACGAGGTAGACGCCCTTCTGCTTCATCAGCTTCAGCGTTTCGACGCTGAGGAAGCTGCCGTGCTCGATCGAGTCGATCCCCGCTTCGACCGCGAGGCGCGCAGCCTCGTCGCCGTGCGCGTGGGCCGCCACTTTGCGGCCCCAGCGGTGCGCCTCGCCGATGATGGCCTCGAGCTCGGCGGTCGTCAGCTGCGGCACCTTCAGGGGGTCGGACTCCGAAAAGACGCCACCCGAGGCGCAGATCTTGATGACGTCGGCACCCCATTTCATCTGGTCGCGCACGGCCTCGCGGCAGGATTCGGGACCCGAGCACACGCCTTCGACCGGCGTGAGCGGCTTGACGCGCTCCGGCGGAAACGGCGATTGATCGCAGTGGCCGCCCGGCGAACCGATCGCGTGGGCGGCCGCGACGATGCGCGGACCCTGCGCGAGGCCCGAACGGATCGCATTGCGCAGGCTGACGTCGACCCAATCCGCGCTGCCGAGAACCCGCACGGTCGTGAACCCCGCGGCGAGCGTCGCCTGAGCGTAGTGCTCCGCATAGAACGAAGCTTCAGCCGGAAGCCTGAGCATGTCCTGGTAGAAGTCCCGGTACGCGTCCTCCGACGACTGGTCCGCAATGTGCACGTGTGCATCGATGAATCCGGGCAGCAGCGTCGCGTCCCCGAGATCGACGACGCGCGCCCCGGCGGGGACTGCCGCGCCAGGTCCAACCGCGGCGATCCGCTCGCCCGTGACCACCACGACGCCCGGCTCGACGAGGCGTCCGGAGACCGCGTCGAACATCCGATGCGCCTTGATCACGGTGGTGGCATCGGCTGCAACGGCCGTTGTCGCGACCGCACCCAGCACGATCGACAAGAACCATGCGACTCGCTTCGGCTTCATCCGTTGTACTCCCAGATTCAATGATCGGCCCATGGCGTCCGATTCGGCCCGCGACCCCGAGCTGCGAGCTCAGACCGCGGCAGCACTGGCCGCGGCCGCCGCGCGCATCGCCGCCCACAACTCCTCGACGTGCCCGCGCTCGGTCAGCGCACTGCCGATCGAGACACGCGTTGCCCAGTGGCCGTCGATGACGGCCGGCGTGAGGTACGCGATGCCCGAATCGTTGATCGCCTGTGTCCAGCGCCGCGTGTGCGCATCGAGCGCGGCTGCGTCGAGACCTTCGGGCTCGTGGCGCACGCAGACCGTCTGCAGCACGACCGGCGCGATGCGCCGCCACGCCGGCGTCGCGTCGACCGCGGCGGCCAGCCACTGCGCATTCGCGAGGTCGCGTCGCAGCCGCGCGCGGATTTGCTCTGCGCCCTGCTCCCTGAGCGTGAGCCAGATCTTGAGCGCGCGGAACCGCCGGCCGAGCGGGATGCCCCAATCGCGGTAGTTGCGCACCTGCTTGTCCATCGGCGTCTGCAAGTAGCTCGGGTTCGTCGACATCACGCGTACGAGGTGCTCGGTGTCGCGCACCAGGTACAACGAGCAGTCAAATGCGATCGTGAGCCACTTGTGCGGATTGATGACGATCGAGTCCGCCGCTTCGATTCCCTGCCACAGGTGACGGCACTCGGGAAGCAGCATCGCGGCGCCGCCCATCGCGCCATCGACGTGCAGCCACAGGGACTCACGGGATGCAACCGCCGCGATCTCCGAGATCGGATCCATGGCGGTGGTGGCGGTCGTGCCCGCGGTCGCGACGACGGCGCATGGCACGCGGCCCGCCGCGCGGTCCTCGCGCACGGCCATCTCGAGCGCCGCCACGTCCATGCGGAAGTCGCGGTCAAGCGCCACAGCGCGAACGTGCTCGCGCCCGAAGCCCGCGAGCAGCGCCGCCTTCTCGATGGAGCTGTGCGCCTGCGCCGACGTGTAGACGACGAGCGGCGCAGCAACCCGCTGCAGCCCGCCGCGGGCCGCTCCATACCGGGTCGCACGCTCACGCGCGCACACGAGCGCGACGAACGAGGCCGCCGAGGCGGTGTCCTGGATGACGCCACTGAAGCTCGGCGGCAGCCCGAGCAGGTCACGCAGCCAGTCGGTCGTGACCTGCTCGAGCTCGGTCAACGCCGGGCTCGCCTGCCAGTTGAGCCCGATGACGCCGAGCCCCGTGCTGACCATGTCGCCGAGCACCGAGGTCAGCGAGCCGCCCGTTGGGAAGTAACCGAAGAACCTCGGGTGCTGCCAGTGCGTGATCCCGGGCATCACCAAGGTATCGAGGTCGGCCAGGATCGACTCGATCGGCTCGGCGTGCTCCGGCGGGGTTGCCGGCAATCGCGCGATCAGGTCCCCCGGCGCGACCTGTGCCTGAACGGGCAGGGTTCCGGCCGCGAGGCGCTCTCGATACGCCGCAATCCACTCGACGAGCGCATGCCCGGCTCGTCGAAACTCATCCGGTGTCACAGTCCGACCTCAACGCACGGGACAGGACCTGCAAGTGTACCCGGAACCCCGGGAACGGCGCGGCCGTGGCGCCGGCCACCGGCGGGTCGCGCCATCGGCCACCGAGTCCGTCTACACTGTCGCCCCCTGAGAACGCATCAACACTCCGGAGGCTCCTGTGTCCCTGTATGACCTGACCATCCCCGTCCTGACGCGTGGCCTGACGAATCTGTCGGCGATCCTCGACAAGGGGGCCGCCCACGCGACCGCCAAGAAAATCGACCCGAAAGTGCTCGCCGACTCGCGCGTCATCGCTGACATGTTCCCTCTGAAGCGCCAGGTCCAGATCGCCTGCGATACGGCCAAGGGTGCCGCGGCACGTCTTGCCGGCGTGGATATCCCCAAGCACGAGGACACGGAGAGTACGATTGACGAGCTCAAGGCGCGGATCGCGAAGACCGTCGACTTCGTGCAGAGCGTCAAGCGCGACCAGGTCGATGCCGGGGCCAAGCGCGAGATCGTCCTGCAATTTCCGAACCTGACGCTCAAGTTCAGCGGGCAGGACTACCTGACGAAGTTCGTGCTGCCGAACTTCTACTTCCATGTGACCGCGGCTTACGTGATCCTGCGCAAGAACGGTGTCGACATCGGCAAGAGCGACTACCTCGGGAATATCCAGTAAACGGCTCAGTCGTCGTGCGCCGGCCGGGGAAGCCGGACGGCGGCGGCGCCTCCTGACATTCGCAGCGTCGGCGGCCCTCCCGGTCGCTGCGGGCGTGCGGTCGTATTTTGAGCGGCGCCGTGGCGGAGACCGATAGAGTGTGGAAGTCGATCCGCGTCGGCGTGCTGCTGGTCGTGCTCGCGATCGTTGCGGCCAACGCCTGGATTGAGCGCCAGCGCTCGCTCAGCTGGCGGGACAGCTTATATGTCGCGATCGTGCCGATCGCCGCCGACGACAGCGCGACGACGCGCCGGTTGATCGGCCAGCTTCGTCCCGAGTCGTTCCAGCCGCTCGAGGCGTTCTTCGCGCGTGAGGCGCGGCGCTATGGCCTCGCGCTCGCCGAGCCGTTTCGCGTCGAGCTGCACCCGCCGGTAGAGGCGCTGCCGCCTCCGGCACCCGACGACTCGTCGCCGTGGAGCACGGCTCTTTGGAGCCTGCGGATGCGCTGGTATGCGGCGCTTGCCGGATCCGCGCCCGGCCTGCCGGCAGCGCACATCCGCATCTTCGTCCTCTACCATGACCCGCTTCGCAACGCGGAGCTGCCGCATTCGGTCGGCTTGCAAAAGGGCCGAATCGGGCTCGTCCACGCGTTTGCTAGCTCGACCATGGCCGGCGCGAACCTGATCGTCATCGCGCATGAGCTGCTGCACACCGTCGGCGCTGGCGACAAGTACGATGCCGCATCGAACGCGCCGCTCTATCCCGAGGGATTCGCCGATCCCGATCAGCAACCGCGCTTCCCGCAACCGCGGGCTGAGATCATGGCCGGCCGGCGCGCCCTGTCGGACACCAGGTTCGAGATGCCCGAGGATCTGGACGACTGCGTGATCGGCGCCGCGACGGCTACCGAGATTGGCTGGACCCGGTGAGGCGTGCGGCGGCGCGCCGACGGCGCGCCGCCACGCGCGGCACTACTTCGGCTTGCGGAACAGCAGCGCGAACTTGTCGGTATTCTTGCCCTTCATCTCCGGCGCGAAGAACGGCAGTGTCCGGTCGTCGGCCGGATTGCGCAGCAGATCGCTCTCCGCTTCGAGACGGAATCCGGCCTTCGCGAGCTTCTCCTTGACGAGCGCCTCGTCGATCCGGTGCTGGCCGTCGCGGGACTTGGCGAAGGCGTCGCCGGTACCGGCCGGGGCCGAATGGTCGACGATCGCGAAGAAACCGCCCGGCTTCAGCGCGTCGTACACCTGCTTGACGATGCCATCCACGTCCTTCGACAGCCAGAAGAAGTCGTGGAAGACGTCGTTGGCGATCGCGCCGTCGAAGTGAGCACTCGGCAGCTCAAGCGCGTCGAGCGAACGGTCCCAGCGCTTGACGGTTGGCAGGCGATTGTCCGCCAGTCGTTCGACAATCGCCTTGTCACCCCACTTCTCGATGAACTGCGGGGGATTCTGCGCGTAGACCTCGCCATCCTTGCCGGCGACCCGCGCTTCAAGCTCGGCATACCAGCCGCGCCCCGTGAAGAGGTCGAGCAGCTTCATGCCCGGGCGCACGCCGAAGAACGCCAGCATCTCCTTTGGCTTGCGCGCCTCGTCAAGCTTGCGGTCCGCCTCAGGTCGGTCCGGCGAGTCGACCGCGGCATTGATCGCCGCCGTCGCCGCCGGGCCCTCTTTGCCCGCGGCACTGCCGATGGTCAGCGACAACCCTAGAGCGGCGGCGACAAGTGCGGCAATTCGGCGTGTGCGGTTCATGGGTCCTCCATCCGTAGTGCCCCCGAGGCGGGGCGCTGAGTGTACGTGAACATTTGCTTGCGGCGGCGAAGCAATCGAGCGCTCGATGAAGCCCGCGTACTCGGCGGCCGCCATGCCCGGTATATATAGTGTCAACGCTGCAGGATGGAGGTACCCGTGTCGGTAAAGATCGATCAGCCGAGCGAAGTTGGCGAATACGACGCCAGCATGCAGGTTCTGCTCCAGCTGTTGTGGGGCGACGGTTTCCTGTCACCCGGTGGTGCTGACGAGGTCGCGCGCGTGCTCGAGGGCAGCGACATTCGCGGCTGCTCGGTCCTGGACATCGGCGCGGGCCTCGGCGCGATCGACCAGCTGCTGGTGGAGCAGCACGGGGCAGGCTCGGTCGTCGGCATCGACATCGATCCGGCGTTGCTGCGGCAGATGGACGCCCGGATCGCACGCGCCGGCCTCGCGGGCCGCGTCACGAGCCGCTGCGTAGCGCCCGGTCCGCTGCCCTTTGCGACGGGAACCTTCGACGTCGTGTTCTCGAAGGACTCGATCGTCCAGATTCCGGATAAGTCCGCGCTGTTCAAGGAGGCACACCGCGTACTCAAGCCCGGCGGACGATTCCTCGCGAGCGACTGGTTGCGTGGCGGAAGCGGTGCGTACTCCGCTGAAATGATGGAGTTCTTCCGGCTCGAGGGCATTGCCTACAACATGGCGTCCCTCGAGGAGAGCGCGGCCGCGCTGCGCGCGGCAGGCTTCACGGACGTCGAGGTTCGCGACCGCAACGCCTGGTATCTCGCGCTGGCCGAGCGGGAACTGCAATCGCTCTCGGGCCCGATGCGCGCCCTGATCGTCGAGCGCATCGGCGCCGAGAAGGCAGAGCATTTCATCGCGGACTGGCGCCAGCTGGTCGTCGTGTTGAGGCGTGGAGAACTCCGCCCCGGTCACCTGAAGGCGGTGAAGCCGCGCGCCGTGCCCGCCTGAAGCCACACGCCGGAGCTCGATCCGGTAGAGTCGCAGTGCAACTACGCACCGCAACGCATCGCCCGCGGAGGCGACGAACCGTAACCGATGGCTACCGAGCTGCTGTTTCGCGCCGACGCTTATCTTCGCAGCGCGAGCGCGCATGTGACCGCCGTCCACGAGCGCGGCATCGAGCTCGACCGGACGATCTTCTACCCGATGGGCGGCGGCCAGCCGGGTGACACCGGCTGGATGACCCGCCAGGACGGAAGTCGGGTCACGATCATCGATACCCGCAAGGGTGAAGGCATCGACGCCGTCGTGCACGTCCCGGCGCCGGCGAGCGCGGAGCTGTCCGTGGGCGAACCGGTGACGCTCGGGATCGACTGGGACCGCCGCCACCGTCACATGCGGCTGCACACGGCACTGCACGTGATGTCGTGCGTCGTCATCGCCCCAGTGACCGGAGGCCAGATCGCCACCGACAAGGCGCGGCTCGACTTCGACATCGACATGGCCCTGCTCGACGCGGCGCGAATTGAGCAGGGGGTCAACGAAATCACGGCGCGGTCGATCGAGACCGAGACCGTCTGGATCACGGACGAGGAGCTCGAGGCGCGGCCCGAGCTCGTCAAGACGATGAGCGTTCAGCCACCGCGTGGCGCCGGACGAGTGCGGCTGCTGCGCATTCCGGGCGTCGACCTGCAGCCCTGCGGCGGCACGCACGTGCGAAATCTCGGTGAAATCGGCCCGATCCGCGTGCTGCGGATTCGCAACGAAGGCAAGCGCAACAAGCGCGTCGAGATTGCGCTCAGCGACTAGGTCCGCGCGGATCCACGTGCCATCGCGGCGTGCTCGCGCTGCCGAACCGCGTATTCCAGCAGGTGCTGCTCGATCGCGGGGCGCAGCTCGGCAAGCTGATCGCCAAGCAGGCTGGCGGAGTTCGTGACGACGGTGGCGCGCGCGAGGCCGTGACCCGGATCATTGGCGACGGTGAGTTCTTCGGTCGCCGTGCGCAGCCGCTGGCCGGCGTTCGGCGTACCGATCGCGTCGAGCCCGTCGGCGACGTCGAGGAGTTCCGCCACCGGCGTGTCGGCGAGCAGCCGGGCGAGCGCGCCGCACTCGGCGGCCTTCATCAGATGGCTCACGCGCAGCAAATGCCATTCGGCGTCGCTCAGCGCGGAGGCACCGTCGCGCAACAGCCGACGTCGAAGCGGGCCGCTCACGAGGTTGATGGCGTCGCTCACAGGAGCTCCCCTTGCGCCGGGTGCGAAGACCCGTCTGTATTTATCTCCGGCGCGGGCCCCATTTTAGGCGATGCCCACTTCGGGCGCGCCATGGGGCCACTGCCCATGGTCTGGGGTAAAGTGGCCGCCCCTCCCGGCGCCTACCGAGGCCCGGGCCGTCCCGACACCCCTGCCCCCGAGTCCTCCTCATGCGCCGAAAGACATCGATTTCCATGCTGCTCCGCAGCATTTCGTCGATCGCCGCTGCGTTGCTGTGGACGGCGGCGAGCCTGCCTGTTCATGCGAATCCGGCGTCGCTTCCGACCGTGGAGGGCGATTTCATCGCCCATGACTTCCGTTTCAGCTCGGGGGCGACACTCGGTGAGCTGCGCCTGCACTACACAACGCTCGGTCAGCCGGCGCGTGATGCCGGCGGGCGCGTGACGAACGCCGTCCTGATCCTTCACGGGACCGGCGGCGACGGTCACCAGTTCCTGCGTCCGCAATTCGCCGGCGAGCTCTTCGGGCCGGGGCAGCCGCTCGACATCACGAAGTTCTACGTGATCCTTCCGGATGGCATCGGACACGGGAAGTCCTCGAAGCCGAGCAACGGCGCGCACGCGCGTTTCCCCGAGTACGGCTACGCGGACATGGTTTCCGCGCAGCACCTGTTGCTGACGGCCGGCCTGGGCGTCGAGCACCTGCGACTGCTGATGGGCACGTCGATGGGGTGCATGCATTCCTTCGTGTGGGGCGAGACCTACCCCGATTTCATGGACGCGATGATGCCGCTCGCGTGCCTGCCGGTGCAGATCGCCGGTCGAAACAGGATGTGGCGGCGGATGCTCATCGATGCGATCCGCGAGGACCCGGCGTGGGCCGGTGGCGACTACGCCAGCGAGCCGCGCCAGGCGCTTCGCACTGCATCGGACCTGCTGACGATCGCGGGCAGCGCTCCTCTCTATCTGCAAGCGACCTATCCGACGCGAGACAGCGCCGATCAGCGCGTCGTGGAGTCGACCAATTCGGCGCTCGCGACGCTGGATGCCAACGACCTCCTGTACCAGGTGAGCGCGTCTGGCGACTACGACCCGTCTGGGCGACTCGACCAGATACGCGCGCGCGTGCTGTGGATCAACTCTGCTGACGACTTCATCAACCCGCCCGAACTCGGGATCGCGGAGGCGCAGACGAAGCGCCTGAAGAACGGCCGTTTCGTGCTCCTGCCGATCAGCGAGCGCACCCGCGGTCACGGCTCGCACACCTGGGCGGTGCTGTGGAAGTCCGAGCTCATGACGCTCTTGGCCGAGACAGCACGAACGCCGCACTGAGCGGCGAGCGCGGATTCAGCGCCGGAGCTCCGACAACGCCCAGCTCAGGAACGCGCGCAACTCGGGCCGTCCACGATCTTCGGCGCGGTAGACGATGAAATACGTGTCGCCCGATTCGACCTCGGAATCGGCGATGCGCACGAGCCGCCCTGGCCGCAACTGGCGCTCGCACACGAAGCTCGGCACAAGCGCAATCCCGAGACCCTGCTCGGCCGCCGTGATGGCGGCCGGTAACGTGTCCACGTGCAGCTGCGTCGTCGAACGGGCCGGCGCAATTCCCGAAACCGCGAACCAGCGCGTCCAGAGCTCGGCGCGGTGGCGATAGACAATGCGACGCTGCTTCTCGAACACGCGCGAACCAAGCTCCCGCGCCACGAGAGCGACCGGCCGCGCGGTCGCCGCGACGAAGCGCGGACTGAAGAGCCGCGTCGCCACAAATCCGGCCGGCGCCTCGGCCGCGATCACGATTGAGACATCGACATGCGGCCCGTGCTCGACCGGACGTGCGGCAGTTGCGACCAGTTCCAGATCGACGCGCGGCTGCATCCCGTAGAAGCTGCGCAGCCGCGGAATCACGAGGTCGGTGGTGAGAAACGGCGGGGCTGCGACACGCAGAACCCGACGGCGTCCTCGCTTGGCCGCGCGGTCGACGGCGGCGTCGAGGCCGGCCAGTAGCGGCTCGACCTCTTCGAGCAGGGCGCGGCCGGCGTCGGTGAGCTCGACCGCGCGCGTCTTGCGCACGAAGACGCGTTGTCCGAGATGCCTCTCGAGGTCGCGGATGCGGTGACTGATCGCCGACGGCGTGACAAACAAGATCTCGGCCGCGCCCTTGAAGCTTAGCTGGCGGGCCGCGACGCTGAATGCACGCAAGCCATCTAGCAGCGCCTGGCGAGGGACGCGCACCTGACCTCTGTGGGAAACCGAAACCGGGACACAGGACCCTAGCAAGAGTCGTACCCACGCTCGGCGGTCCGCCAATCAACGGTCTAGCGGCTGAAACCGGGGCCGCGCCGTTGCGGCTGCGCCAAGTTGGCGCGTCCGCGCCCGGCCGTGCATTGCGTTGGTGCGGTGGGTGCATCGGCATCTACGAATGGGTTCCGGCCACGCCGGTCCGTAACGTCGTGCGTGGTTGCCGCCGGAGGCCGTGTTGACACCGCTGGGACTTACCCCTGCAGAGCTCGCGTGCGCGCTCGGCCGCTATCGGCTGCGCCTGCGCGCGCTGCTCGTTTCACTGGAAGGTCCGGCCCCGACCAATCTGCACGACGGCGCGTACTCGGCACTCGAGGACTTCGGCACGACGGTCGACGTGGATCTCGGCGCACGGTCGGCGCCGTGCGGCGAGGCGCGGATGTCCGAGGTCGAGCGCACCGTCCTGATGCCGCTGCTCGCGCGGCTGCATGAACGCATTGCGCGCGTCGCCCACAGCACACCGCTGCCGGCGTGGATTGCCGAGCTGCGGGCGGCCGATGCCGACCTCGCGGCCAGCGAGACCGCGCTCGCCCGCCACTAGGCCGCGGTCAAAGCACGTCAAGACCCATCGAGCGCACAAACGCCGGGCGCGCGGCGCACCGTTCGACGTAGCCGGCAATTCCCGGCTCGCCGTCGATCAATTTGAACTGGCGCAGAAAATGGCAGGCCGTGCCGAGCATCACATCGGCTGCCGAGAAACGCGCGCCGAGGATCCAAGGGCCGGCCGCGACCCCGTCCCGCAGCACGCCCAGCATCTGGTCGAAACTGCCCCATCCGTGAGCGGCACTACTGACCTGAGCGTTGGTGAACTTCTCGGCCATCGCCGGCTCGATGACGGAATTCGTGTACATCAGCCACTGCAGGTACCGCCCGCGGTCCGGATCGCCGATCGGCGGCGCGAGTCCGGCTCGCGGATACTGGTCGGCGAGGTAGGCACAGATCGCGCCAGAATCCCAGATCCGCGTCGCGCCATCCTCGAGCGCCGGAACCTTGCCCATCGGCGACGCGGCACGGAATGCCGGGTCTGCCTTCGCCTTGGCATCGCGTATGTCGATGAGGACGCGTTCGTACGGAACACCGAGTTCCTCGAGCATCCACAGCGCGCGGATCGCGCGCGTCTTCGGGCACCAGTACAGCTTCATAGGTTCTCCTCGACAGCCAGGATCTCAGAGGTCATTGCAACCGACAACCTGCCGCATTCGCAGGGTGCCCCTCAGGGTCCTTCGATGCGCGTGCCAATGCGTTCGGTCACCTTCTCGATTGCGGCATCCATGCAGCCCCAGAGCCGGGCGCGATCGCGCGGCAATTCGTCGAACGACTTCCACGCGCATTCTCCCTCCGCCGCGATCGCCTCACCGCCCTTCGCGACGCCCGAGGGTACGTTGAACAGGATCCGACGCGTGCTCTGCTCGAGCGCGCCCGTCGGCCCGAGCACGCGGAAGCTGATCGCGAGCATCGGCCGGTAGGGCTCGAAAGCCCCGCTTCGATACAGGCCGAACCACTCGACGCTGACGTCGAGCAAAGATCCGGGCAGTGCTTGCTCCGGCAGGCGATCGCGCGCGAGCGGACCGGGCGAGAGTTCGGGCGGACGCATCACCTCGAGCGGCAGCGCAACGCGCCCACGGCTCGCGAGTGCCTCGAGCAGGTGCTGCTGCACGCGCCGCGCCAGGTCGAAACGATCTTCCTTCGCCATTCGCTTCAGCAGCGCGGCTTTGTCCTCGTCGCCCCACGGGTCGACCAGCTGCATCAGGCCACCGGCGGCCGCGGACCAGCGCGTCGGCGTCGCCGGGGTCACGACGCTGATCGTCGCGAGCCCGGCGACGGACGCGTGCGCCGGGACCAGGGCGAGCAGCAGCACACCGAGAACGCGGGGCAAGTGCCGGCGTGCGCCCGGTTCGTGCATGCCCTCAGCGCGCCCCGTGCGGCAGCCGGAGTTCATCGACCGTTGATCTGCCGACGGCGCACGTCGCGCGACTTCACAGCGCGAACGCGATCAGCGTGTCGTTGCGCGTCGTGCCGAGGCCCGCGTGGCCGCCAGCCGCGATCACGATGAATTGACGCCCGTCGAGCTCGTAGGTCATCGGCGTCGCCTGGCCACCGCCTGGCAGTCGTCCTTTCCAGAGTTCGGCTCCGCTCGTCACGTCGAATGCACGCAGGTAGTCGTCCGGCGCGGCGCCCACGAAGACCAGGCCACTGGCGGTGACGATCGGACCACCGATGCTCGGTCCACCGTGAATGAATCCGAGCGGCCAGGCGAGATCGCGCATCGTGCCGAGCGGGACGCGCCAAGCGATGCGACCGCGCACCAGGTCAACGGCGACGAGCATCCCCCAGGGAGGCGCGACGCAAGGCAGTCCGAACGGCGAGGCCAGCAGCTCGCGCCGCATGCCGTACGGCGTGCCTCGCATGGTCGCGAATTCGGAATGCGGATAGGCATCGGACTGTCGCTGTGCATCAAAGTCGGCGCGCGGGATCAGCGTGACGACCATCGGCAGGTCGTCGACGACCGCGACCGCGTACTGATGCTGCGGATCGAACGCCATGCCGCCCCAGTTCGCGCCGCCGACGTAGCCAGGACGCTCGATCGTCCCGCGCGTCGTCGGCGGCGTGAAGATGCCGTCCGATCGCAGCGACCGGATGCGTTCCGCACACCTGCCGCGGTCCCAGAACGTCAGCCCCCATGCGTCATCGGGACGCACCGGCTGTTGCGCGACCAGCGGCGGCAGCGCCGAGCGTGGCTGAGTGGGTGACGGTTGCTCGCCTTCGACCGCCCCCGCCGGCACGGCGCGTTCGTCGACCGCGAACACCGCGCGGCCCGTGTCGCGCTCGAACGCGAACAGTTCACCGGTCTTCGTGACCTGCAGCACGACCGGCAACGGGCCGTTGCCCCGATTGAGCTCGGCGACAACCGGCTGCGACGCGACGTCGTAGTCCCACAAGTCGTGATGGACGATCTGCCGACCCCAGACGACGTGACCTGTGGCGGCCTCGAGCGCGACGACGGAGTTCGCCCAGTGGTTATCGCCGAGCCGTTCACCGCCGTAGAAATCCGGACTTGCCGAGCCGGTCGGGACGAACACCAGCCCCTGCGCCGGCGCGGCCGAGAAGATGCTCCAGGCGTTCGCGGCGCCGGTCCAGCGCGCAGCCTGGTTTTCGACATCGCCGAACTCGGGGTTCGCGGCGTCGGAAGGAATGGTCGCAGTGCGCGGGATCGGATCCCATGCCCATCGCAGCCCGCCGGTGTGCGCATCGAACGCGCGCACGACTCCGAGCTCAAGACTGGTGCCACGGTTGTCGCCGATTGCCGAACCGACGACGACGACGTCGCCGATCACGGTCGGGGGTGACGTTACGAGGTACTCGCCACGCTCCCGCAGTCGAACGCCCCGGGAAAGGTCGACGACGCCGTGGTCGGCGAATTCGGTGCAAAGCTGCCCATTTCGCGCGTCGAGCGCGATCAGGCGCGCATCGATCGTTCCGACGAAGATTCGCGTCCGACATGCTTCTATCGATGGCCCAGGCGGACCCCAGGCGGCGACCCCGCGGGCGGACATCTCGCTGTAGCGCGTTGCGCGGTTGATGTGCGCGTCGAAGCGCCACAGTTCCTTGCCGGTTGTCGCGTCAATCGCGAATACGATCGCCGTCGGCGTATTGAAGTAGAGCGTCCGCCCGACCAGGATCGGTGTCGTCTCAAACGTCAGCTTGTCGCGTCTCGCGAGGCCTTCGCCCAGCTCGCCGGTATGAAAGGTCCACGCCGGCTTCAGCTGACCGACGTTGGCGCGCGTAACGAGCCGCGCAGAGGAGTAGCGGGTACCACCGGGGTCACCGCCGTAGGTTGGCCAGGTTTGGGCTGTGGCGAAAGGCATCAGCAGCACGCCGATGACCGCGAGTGCGATCCGGTGCGAAGAACTGCGACGCCATGACGGTCGGGATTCAGCCATCACCATCTGCGCACTCCGGCTGCGGCGTGTCGCGTCGATGGTAGGGGAACGCGCTCGACCGTGCACGCTGCGCCGCAGTCCGAATGCGGCGGGTCACCGGATCGCGCGCAGTCCTTCGAGCAACATGCGGAAATGGCCCTCGTAGCTGCGTTGCAGCCAGATTGCGAAACCTCGCGGCCCGCGCGTCAGTATCGCCGGGCATTCGAACAGCGTCACGGCGGCGCACTCGCGGCCCTCAAGCGTGGCATCGACGTCCAGCGTCGTGGCCAGCGCACGGGTCGCTCCGGGTCCGGTCAGTTCGAGCTCGACCCACTTGCCATCGACATCGACGATCACGCCGGCTCCTGCCTGCACGGCAGCGTCAACGACGGCCTCGATGTCGGCGTGTGGGGCAGGCACGAGCCAGCGCGCAGGCGCAAAGTGCAGGAGCACCGGTCGGCCGTCCGAGTCGTGACGTACGCCGCCCGGCGCAGCCGGCCAGCCAACCACGAACGCGCCGCCCAGAGGGAAGCCAAAGGCCGTGAATTCTACCGTCCGCGTCGGCGGCCGCGCGGCCAGGCGCCACTCTTGTCCGACGATGTCCGGCGGAGTGTTCATGACTTCATGCGTTCGCCGGCCGGATCGAAATGCACGCTCGGAACGACTCGCACCGGCACATCGCCGTCGCGCAGGGGATCGCGCGCCGTGAGCTGGGTCCCTTCCGCGGCCAGCGATCGAGCGACCAGCGCAAGACCGATCCATTCGCCGAGTGCCGGACTGAATGCGCTGGACGTCACATAGCCGCACGGGCGGCTCGGTTCGTGCTCCGTTGTCAGTTGCGCGCCTGCGAGGAACTTCGAACGCCCGTCGCCGGCCCGCAAGCCAACGAGTCGCGGCCTGGAAGGCTCGTGAAACGCCGGCCGGTCAAGAAGTTCGCTGCCCACGCACCGATTGCCCAGCCGCACGAGACCCTCCATGTTGAGATCGAAAGGCGTCGTCTGGCCGTTGATCTCGCTACTCACGAGGTAGCCCTTCTCGACCCGCAGAATGTCGAGCGCCTCGAGCCCGTACGGCGCGAGCCCGGCGTCGATGAGCGCCGTCCAGACCGTCGCGGCGATCGACGGCCGGCAGTGCAGCTCGAAGGCAAGCTCGCCCGAGAAGCTCGCGCGCAGTAAACGCAAATCCCGGCCGGCGAATTCTCCGGATGCGAAGGCCATGTGTGTCAGCCCGGAGATCGCCCGGCTCCACGGCGCACCGAGCACGCGTTCCAGAGTCACGCGGCTAGCAGGTCCCGCAACGACGATCGCCGCCCATGCGTCGGTCACGTCGGTCAGCGTGATCGCGCGTCCGCTCCACCCCGTGTCGCGGTAGTGCTCGAAGTGCGAGAGCATGTGCGTGCCGTGGCCGGAACTCGTGGTCGCGACGAAGCGGTCGTCCGCGAGCCGCAGCACGAGCCCGTCGTCAAGCACCATGCCGTCCTCGCGCAGATTGACCATGTACTTGCTGCGCCCTGCGCGAATGGTGCTGGCCTTGGTCAGGTACATCTGATCGAGGAAGGCCCCGGCATCCGGGCCGGCGATCTCGATCTTGCCGAGCGTCGATCCGTCGGCAATGCCGCCGTGCGCGCGCACCTGGCGCGCCTCGGCGATGCCGGCCGCGAAGGCATCGGCGCCGTTGGCCCGGTAGTAGCGCGGCCTGAGCCACAGTCCCATCGGCTCGAGCACCGCACCGTTGGCGGCGTGCCAGGCGTGCAACGGGGTTCGCCGCGCAACGCGCAGCGCTGGGCCCACGCGCAGGCCCGCCAGCGAGCGCATCGTGACCGGGTGATAGGGCGGGCGCAGGCGACTCGTGCCGACCTGTTCTAGGGCACGGCCCTGCAGCTCGGCAAGCACGGCCGCACCGAGCACGCCGCCCAGGCGTCCCTGGTCCGTCCCGAAGCCGAGCGCCGTATAGCGCTTGAGGTGCTCGATGTCGCAAAAGCCCTCGGCGATCGCGCTGCGCACGTCAGCGACCGTGACATCGTTCTGCAAGTCGACGAACTGACGCTTCTCGTCGCTGCGCGACGCGGGCGAGCACCAGAACGGTTTCACCGCCGGGGACACGTCGCCGTGGCCTCGCGGGGCGTCGCCGACCGTGCCGACGACCCCGGCCGCGCGTGCCGCTCGCGCACCCGCCGAATGGCCGTCGAGAAGCACCGCGCCGAGTTCGAGTTCGCCGTTCGCGGCGCCGGCACTGACCCGCCAGTCGGGCTGATCGTCGCCCACGAAGCTCGCAAGTCCTGTGGCGAACCGGCGCGCTCCGCCGTCCTGTGTCGCTGCATGCAGCGCCGGCGTCCAGCCCCCGCTCACCAATATCGTGTCGCACGCGACCGTCCAGGGCGACGCGGCCGTCGAGAGCGGCGCAATCCTCGCGCCCGTCACGCGGCGCGCACCGACCGCAGCCAGCACCGCGTGCCCCTGCAGGCAGTCGGTCCCGGAGCGCGCGAGCTCGGTGCGTTGTTGCCCGGCGCCAATGTCCGCGGCGGTGCGCGGATCGACGACTGCCCGCACACGCATGCCGCCCTGCTGCAGTCGCAACGCCTCGGCGTACGCCCGATCGTGGGCCGCGAACACGACGACGTCGGCACCAACGCTTACGCCGTGGCGCGCGAGGTAACGCTCGGCCGCCCCGAGCAGCATGACGCCCGGCCGATCGTTATCGACGAACGCGATCGGTCGTTCGACCGCGCCCATGGCGATCACGCAGACGCGCGCCCGGATTCGGTACAACGCATTCTGTCCGGGCAGGCCGGTCGGCTCGGCGTGCGCGATCAGCTCGCCGCGTCCACCGCCGACCAGCGTCGTCGCGGTCAGCACGCGCACGTTTCGGGCGCTGAGATCGGCCAGCGTTCCCGCAACCCATGTGCCTGCCGGTTGACCGTCGATCGCGGCGGATTCGAACTCGAGCTCACCGCCACATACGGGCTCGCGCTCGCACAGCACGACGCGGGCACCGGCGCGCGCCGCGGCGCGCGCAGCCGCAAGTCCGGCGGCGCCGCCACCGGCAACCAGCACGTCGCAGCTCAGATGTTCCACTGCGACGGGTCCGAGCTCGCTGGCGCCGGGCGCCTCGCCGAGACCCGCGAGCGAGCGGATCAGCGACTCGTAGGCCCGCCACGACGGCCAGATGAACGTCTTGTAGTAGAATCCGGCGCCGAAAAATCCGCCACCCGCCTGCAACAGCGCCGCGAGGTCGTACTTGAGCGTCGGCCAGCGGTTCTGGCTGCGCAACACGAGACCGTCCTGCAGCGCCAGCTGTGGGGCAACGACGTTCGGAATGACGCTCGGCGCACGGCCCACGGTGAAGAGCGCGTTGGGCTCTTCGGGACCCGCGGTGAAGATCCCGCGCAGGCGGCGGTACTTGACGCTGCGCCCGACCGCTCGAATCCCGGCAGCGAGCAGTGCCGAGGCCGCCGTATCGCCGCGCTGGCCGCCGTACGCGCGGCCGTCGAACGTGAAATTCAGCGTCTCCTGGGAGAGGCGCAGGCCGCGGCGCGGACCTCCTGAGCTCACGGCGGCCCTCCGCCGCCCACCAGGCGAATCTCAAGCACCTCGCCGGTCGACGGATTGCGCCGCACGTGCAGCCAGCCGCGGCATCCTCCCACGTGCTGCCAGTGCTCGTCGCTGATGTCGCTGCGATCGATCCGCTCGTAGACCCGCGCGAACTCGGTGGCGACCTCGGGCGGTGCGGTCTTGTGGAACTCGAATTCCCGCAGATGGCGCGGACCGCAGAACGGGCAGCTGAGCTGTGTCACAGCCGCACCGGGAACGGGCCGCCGCCCCGCTCGTCAAGAAGGTGCCCGGTCGCAAAGCGCGACAGGCGAAACGCACGAATCAGGTCGGGAGCCGTGCCGGTTGCGACGAATCGCGCGCACGCGGCACCGGACGCCGGGATGGCCTTGAAGCCGCCGTAGCACCAGCCCGCGTTGACGAACACGTTGTCGTAGCGCAGGCGGTCGATGATCGGGCTGCCGTCCATCGTCATGTCGTTGGTGCCGGCCCACTGCCGCAGGATCTTGACCCCGGCAACCTGAGGCAGCAATTCGACCGCACCTTCGACGACGTCTTCGAGCCGGTCCCAGCGACCCTCTCGCGTGAACGACGGGAACCCGTCGAGGTGCCCGCCCATCACCAGGCCGCCGCGGTCGGACTGGCAGATGTAAGTCTCGCCGTGTCCCGGGAACACATACACGAGTACCGTGTGCAGCAGCGGCTTGATCGGCTCCGAGACCATCGCTTGTAACAGGTGCGTCTCGATGGGTAGCGGAACGCCGAGCATCGTGCCGATGAGTCCCGTATGGCCGGCGGTCGCAAACACGATCCGGTCGGCCCGCACGTAGCCGCGAGTGGTCTCGACGCCGGTTGCGACACCACCGCCGCTGCGAACGCCGGTCACCTCGCAGTTCTCGACGATGTCGACGCCGAGTGCGGTCGCCGCGCGCGCGTAGCCCCACGCGACGGCGTCGTGGCGCACCGTGCCGCCGCGTCGCTGGACGAGCGCGCCGACGATGGGGAAACGCCGCTCCCGGCGCGGCGCGAGTTCCGGACAGAAACGCTCGAGCGCCGCGAGATCGAGCAGCTCGGCGTCGATGCCGGCGAGTCGCATCGCATTGCCGCGCCGCGCGAGACCCGACACCTCGTCGTCCGAGAGCGCGAGGTCGACCACGCCGCGCGGGCTGTACATCACGTTGTAGTTCAACTCGTGCGACAGCGATTCCCAGCGCCGCAGCGAATCCTCATAGAAGTAGTGGTTCTCAGGCAGCAGGTAGTTCGAGCGGACGATCGTCGTGTTGCGACCGACATTTCCATAGCCGACGAGACGCTTCTCGAGCACTGCGATCCGCTTGAGGCCGTGATCGCGCGCCAGGTGGAAGGCGGTCGCGAGCCCGTGGCCGCCTGCGCCCACGACGACGACGTCGTAGGCGTCCTGGAGTCGCCGCCCGGTCCAGAGCGGACGCCAGTAGCCGTCGCGAGCGAAGCGCGCCCGCAGCAATGCCCAAGCGGAGTAGCTCGGAACCGGGCGCGTCACCGGGCTACGCCCACGGCGCAATAGGCGTCCGTCTCGCCGATCGGTAGTTGCGGTCGATGCGTGTCGCTGTGCATGGCGGCTTGCGAGCATACACGGCGAACCACACGCGCGGTACGTCGGGCATTCACTGACTGAGGTGCCCGTGCGCGGCGCGGCCGCGCCCTCGGCTCAGCGCAGGTTCCAGGGATTTCCCGTGCCGAAGCGCACCGGTCCTCGCACCGGATACACGCGGGGGTACAGGCCGGAAGGCACGGCGCGGCCGCCGGCGATCGCCTGAAGGGTCGAGCGCAAGGCGCGGATATCCTCAAGTCCCAGGCGTGGTGCGGCGATGACCGCCGGATCGTCCGCAAGATGCGCGGTCAGCAGCTGGGTCGCCGGGTCGATCGTTGCGAGCAATCGGGTCGCGGTCTCGAGATAGGCACTTCGGCTCGCGCCCGGCAGGAAGGCGTAGAGCAGGCCGGGGTACATGAAGTCGCCACAGAAGAGCTCGCGCCGTTCCGCGTCGTAGAGCGAGAGCGAGGTCGGCGTATGGCCGGGTGTGTGCAGGACCGTAACGCGACGTCCGCCCAGATCCAGCACGAGTTCCGCAGGCCACCATTCATCGACGCGAAAGCGCGGTGTGCGCAGCCCGTCGGCAAACCCCAGATACTCGTAGCGATCCAGCTCAATCCAGCCATCGCGTGCGCGGCTGCGCAGCTCACCGGTATCGAGGAGCGCAGTCCGGTCCAGGCGTCCGAGTGCGCCGACGTGGTCGAAGTGCAGGTGTGACGGGACGACTGTCACCGGGAGCCGCGTCAGCGCACGTACGACGGGCACGATGTCGCGGTTGCCGGAACCGGCGTCGAACAGCACGGCGCGGGCGGTGCCGAGTATCAGGTAGCTGTAGTTGCCCTGGTAATACCGGGGCTCGCCGATCGCGTAGGTCAGCGGGTCGATCGATTCGACGACGAAGTAGTCGTCGAACCAGCGACCGGCCACCGGTCGCTCGGGCCGCGGGCCGACGAGCGCATCGTGCCGGCGCAGCGCGTACTCGGCCCAGAGGTAGGGCGTACCGACCGCCGCGAGCACGCATACGCATGCAGCGGCACCCGCCACCGCGAAGAGCGTCCTACGCATTGATGCTCCCTCCGCGCTTCGACTGCGATGCTCGCCGCCCCGCCCAAGGACCCGCGCACTCCGGCTCCGTCCGACCGCCTTTGCCGACTGCGATGCAAGGTGTCGCATAATGGTGGATCTTGGCAAGGGGGGCGGCGTGAAGAGTCACTATCGCGTGGTCGTGATCGGCGGCGGCATCGTCGGCACGAGTGTGCTTTATCACCTGGCGCGCCGCGGCTGGTCCGACATTGCGCTGATCGAACGTGCGGAGTTGACGGCCGGTTCGACCTGGCACGCTGCGGCCGGATTTCACGCGATCAACGACGATCCGAACATCGCGGCGCTGCAGACCTACACGATCAAGCTCTACAAGGAGATCGAGGCTGAGAGCGGACAGAGCGTGGGCATGCACATGCCCGGCGGTTACAGCCTCGCGACGACGCCGGCGCGATGGGAATGGCTGCGGTCCGAGTTTGCCGTCTACCAGACCCTCGGAATCGAAGCGCGCCTCGCGACCCCGGAAGAGATCGTGGCCGACTGCCCGATCGTCGACCCAGGTGGTCTGCTCGGCGGACTGTTCGACCCGCATGAAGGCGCAGTCGATCCGCACGGCACCACGCATGCCTTCGCCATCGCGGCCCGCAAGCGCGGCGCCGACGTAATCCTGCGCAATCGCGTCGTCGCACTGACCCCGGACGCCAATGGCCAGTGGCGCCTCGACACCGAGCACGGACCCGTCACCTGCGAGCACGTGATCAACGCGGCCGGGCTCTGGGCGCGTCGCGTTGGCCGGATGGCGGGCGTGGATCTGCCGCTCACGCCAATGCAGCACCACTACCTGATCACCGAGGACCTGCCGGCGCTGGTGGCGCGTCGGGACGAGATGCCCTGCGTGACCGACCTCGAGGGATTCACGTACCTGCAGCAGGAACGCAAAGGCGTGCTGCTCGGAGTCTATGAACGCAATCCCAAGCACTGGAAGACCGAGGGCGCTGACTGGGACTACGGAATGGACCTGATACCGGAGGAGATTGACCGCATCAGTCCGGAGCTGGCGATTGGCTTTGCGCGGTTCCCGTCGCTCGCCGACGCCGGCATCCGCCGCTGGGTGAATGGCGCGTTCACGTTCACCCCAGACGGCAATCCGCTCGTTGGCCCGGTGCCCGGCCTGCGAAACTACTGGGCGGCGTGCGGCTGCATGGGCGGATTCTCACAGGGCGGGGCCATCGGCAGCGTGCTCGCGAACTGGATCGTCGATGGAGATCCGGGCGCGGACGTCTTCGGAATGGACGTCGCGCGCTACGGGGCATTCGCGAGCAACGATCGCTACCTTCGGGACACGACCGCACAGTTCTACGCGCGCCGGTTCGTGATCGCGTATCCGAACGAGGAACTCTGGGCCGGCCGCCCGCTCAAGACGACGCCGAGCTACGACGCCCAGCGGGCGGCGGGCGCGCGGTTCGGAGTCGTCTGGGGCACGGAGACGCCCCAGTACTATGCGACGGGCGAGCCGCAATTCGTCGAGCAGCCGTCGCTGCGGCGTTCAAACGCCGATCGCTTCGTGGCCGCCGAGGTCGCCGCGACGCGCAGCGGCGCGGGCCTTCTCGACACCGGCGTGTACGGTCGCTACGAGGTCACCGGGCCCGGCGCCGAGGCATGGCTTGACCACCTGCTGGCATGCCGCTTGCCACCCATCGGGCGGCTCAAGCTCGCGCCCATGCTGAGCCCAACCGGCAGACTGATGGGCGACTTGAGCGTCACCCGGCTGGGCCCCGCTCGATTTTGGCTCGTTGGCTCCTATTACCTTCAGGAGTGGCACCTGCGCTGGTTCCGGGATCGCTTGCCGCGTTCGGGCGTTACCATCGAGAACCTCTCGGAGAGTTGGCTGGGCTTCTCGCTGTCCGGACCGCAATCAAGGGAGATCCTCGCGCGCCTGACTCGCGAAGATGTGTCAGATGCCGCGCTTCCGTTCCTAGGCTGTCGGACGCTCGACATTGGTCTCAGCCGCGCCGTGGTCGCGCGCCTGTCGTTGACCGGCGAGCTCGGCTACGAGATCAACGTACCGGCGGCGCACCAGCGCGCGTTGTGGACCGCGCTCAACGAAGCCGGTCGCGACGCCGGCCTACGGCCGATCGGCATGCGCGCCCAGGACAGCTTGCGGCTCGAGAAGGGTTACGGCGTCTGGTCGCTCGAATTCACCGCGTCGACGACGCCGGCGATGTGTGGACTCGATCGCTTCATCAGCTTCGAGAAGGGCGATTTCATCGGACGCGACGCGGCGCTGCGCGCACGAGAAAAGGCTCCAGACCAGCGACTCGTGCTGCTCGCAATTGATGCGACCGACGCTGACGTCACTGGCTACGAGCCCATCTATGCCGACGGACGCCGGGTCGGCTACGTGACCTCCGGCGCGTACGGGCATCACGTCCGAAAGAGCCTGGCGCTCGCCTATGTCGATCGCGAGGTGGCCGACGATCGCGCGCCGGGTCGGCTGCGCGTGGACGTCGTCGGAGAGCCGCGAAACGCGGAGCTGCTGCGTGAACCGCCCTACGATCCGCAGGGAACGCGATTGCGCGGCTGAGCATCTGGTTCCGGTCGCGAGCCGGCGGGGTGCCATAATCGGGCATCGCACCGGGCCGAAGTTGAGGGGGCGTGATGGCGCTGCTGCACCGCGTAAGGATCCGCTGGTGGATCCTGGCGTTCATGTTCGCGTTCGCGTTCATGTCCTACGTGCAGCGTTCGACGCTGTCGGTCGCAGCCGAACGGCTGATGCCGGAGCTCCATCTCAGCAAGGTGCAGATCACGCTGATGATGTGGGCGTTCACCTTCGCCTACATGCTCGCCCAGCTTCCGGGCGGAATCATCGGCCAGCGCGCAGGGGCACGGGCGACTTACTTCGGTGTCGGGATCGTCGCATTTATCGCGATCGTCACGACGCCCGTCGCGCCGCTCGTGCTGGCCGGATTCGCGCTGTTCGTCGTGCTGGTGCTTGCGCAGGCGGTGCTGGGGATATCACAGGGGCCCGTATTCCCGGTATTTGCAGGCGTCATCGAGGCGTGGTTCCCGGCAAGCCGTTGGTCGTTGGCCAACGGCCTGCAGACGGCCGGCATGAACATCGGCGCGGCAATAACGCCACCGCTGATCGTGCTGCTCGAGCGCGCGTACGGCTGGCAAGGCGCGATGCTGTCGCTCGCCGCACCGACACTGTTGCTCTCGATCGCCTGGGTCTGGTACGGCCGCAACCGCCCGCGCGAGCACCGCGGCGTCTCGGCGCAAGAGCTCGCGGAGCTCGGTGAGCTCGCCGCGGAGGAATCGCCGCCGCTGACGGCAGAACGGCTGCTGCGCGTTGCAGCCAACCGCGACGTGCTGCTGCTCGCGCTCTCGTACACGTGCATGAACTACCTGTTCTACCTGCTGCAGAACTACTCGTTTCTGTACCTGATCGACGAGCGGCACCTGAAGGCCCTCGAGAGCGGCTACCTCGCCGCCCTTCCGCCGATCGGTGCCGCGATCGGCTCGGCGTTCGGCGGCGAGCTCGGCGACCGCTTCATGCTGCGCTACGGGGCGCGTCGGGGCTACCGGCTTGCGCCTTTGATCGCGTTGCCGGCGGCCGGCGCGCTGCTGCTGCTTGCGGCACACGCGGACAGCGCCTATTCCGCCGTCGCGGCGCTGACGCTGGCCTACCTCGCGGTCGAGGTGACGGAGGGGCCCTACTGGGCCGCGACGATGCGCGTCGCGCGCGCCGACTCGATGGCGGCGACCGGCGTGTTGAACACCGGCGGCAACCTCGGCGGCGTCATTGGCATCCCGATCGTCGGATACTTCTGGGACAACGGCCAGTGGACTTCCGCGTTTGCGACCGGGGCGGTGTTCGCAGTGATCGCGACGGCTCTCTGGCTGCTCGTCGATCCCGACCGCAGCGCTCACGGGAACGCGAGCCACTGAGCGGGCCCGCGACGATGCCAGAACCCGGAGAACCATGGTGATGACCCAGCGGCCGATGCGGGACTTCGCCCTCGAGGTGCATTTCTCGAGATGGGAATTCACGGCCCGCTATAACCTCGCCGGGTCCGATGCGGAGAACCTGACGCTCTCCGAGCTGCTCGCGCTGGCCTCCTCCGACGACCGGGCGGCGTTCGAGAATGCCGGGCTCGGGTACACGCCCACCTGGGGCGATCCGCTCTTGCGCGCGGAGATTGCCAAGACCTACGACACGGTCGAGCCCGCCCAGGTGCTGTGCTTCGCCGGTGCCGAGGAGGCGATCTATGCCGCCATGCACGTGCTGCTCGCGCCCGGCGACCACGCGATCGTTATCGCGCCGAACTACCAGTCCGCCGAGACCGTGCCGCTCAGCCTCTGCGAGGTCAGCGCAGTCTCTCTCAACCTCGAGCGCGGCTGGCACCTGGATGTCGAGCGGCTGAGGGCCGCGCTTCGGCCGAACACCAAGCTCATCTCGGTGAACTTCCCGAACAACCCCACCGGCAGCATCGTGCCGCGAGCGACGTTCGACGCGATCGTCGACATCTGTCGCAGCCGCGGAATCTGGCTGTTCAGCGACGAAGCCTACCGCCTGCTCGAGCGCGACACGACGCTGCGCCTGCCGCAGGCGGTCGATCGCTACGAGCGCGCCATGTCGCTCAACGTGATGTCGAAGGCCTACGGCCTGCCCGGCCTGCGCATCGGCTGGGTGGCCTGCAAGGACCCGCAGGTGCTGGCGAAACTCGAGCGCTTCAAGCACTTCCTGTCGATCTGCAACGCGGCGCCGTCCGAGATCCTGGCGCGCATCGCGCTCAAGGCACGCACGCGGATCCTGGAGCGCAACATGCAGGTGATCCGCGCCAATCTCGCGGTGCTTGATGGATTCTTCGCCGACTACCGGCGGCTTTTCGACTGGCACGTCCCTGAGGGTGGCTGCATCAGCTTCATCCGCTACAAGGGGTCCGACGGCGTCGACGCCTTCACGAGCCGGATGGTCGAGGAGTGCGGCGTGTTGCTGCTCCCGGCGAGCGTGTTCCGCTCGGAGCTCGCGCAGGTACCGATGGACTGCCTGCGCATCGGCTTCGGTCACGCGAATCTTCCGCAAGGCGTCGCCGAAATGCGCGCCTGGCTCGCGCGCACCAATCGATGAGCGACGCGTTCCCGGTCGTGGGCATCGACGTGCTGCGGCCGCTGCTCGATCGCCCACGTGTCATCGAGTCGGTTCGTCGGGCCCTGATTGCACACGCGCGCGGACAGGTACAGTCGCCGATGCCGGGGCAGTTGCTGTTCACGGATCCCCCTGGCGACTGCCACATCAAGTACGGCCACGCCCACGGCAGTGGTTCGTTCGTCATCAAGATAGCGACCGGGTTCTACGGCAATTCCTCGCGCGGTTTGCCCGCGAACCACGGGCTCGTCGTCATCTTCGATGCGAACACCGGTGCGCCGCGTGCGTTGCTGCAGGATGGCGGATGGCTGACGGCCTGGCGTACAGCTGCCGCGACTGTCGTGGCCGCATCGGTTCTCGCGCCGCCGACGCTGCGCCCGGTCGGCATCATCGGTACGGGTCTACAGGCGACCCTGGCGCTCGAGTGGCTGCCGGAGGTCTTCGGTTCCCGACCGTGCGTCGTGTGGGGTCGGTCAGCGACGAAAGCGCGCGCCCTTGCGGACATCGCGGGGAGCACGGAACGGCGCGTCACCGCGGCGAGCAGGGTCGAGGACGTCCTCGATAGTTGCGATGTGGTGATCACGAGCACACCGTCGCAGACGCCCCTGTTTGCCGCGGCGTCGGTCCGCCCGGGAACGCACCTGGTCGCCCTCGGTGCCGACAGCCCGGGCAAGCAGGAGCTCCCGGTCGAACTGTTTCAGCGCGCGGCACGTGTGCTTACTGACGACCACGCACAATGTCTCGATCATGGCGATTTCGGCGCGGCCGTGCGCGCGGGAGCGATTCGTGCGGACGCCGACACGGTGCTCGGCGTTGAACTCGATGTACCCCGTCCGTTCGAGCGTGGCCCGGACGACATCACTATCGTCGACCTGACGGGCATCGCAGCCGAGGACATCGCGATCGCCGGGCTCTTTGCCGAGCTGTTGGGCCTGCTCGACTGACGCCTCGCGCGACTAGGTATGCGACTACGATCGCTGGTAGTAGACAAAACCGCGCACCTACACTAGCGCCCGCCGGCATCTCGACCGGCGTCATTGGCTGGGGCGCGGCGCCCAAGAGCGGTGCGATCACCGTCGGCAGCGCCCCGGAAACGAAGGGCCAAGCACGTGACGGAGCGTCGGTTGCCGATGACGGCTGTTGCCTTGACTGCGCTCGGCGCGTGGGCAGCCGCCAGCCCGTCCCCCGCACTCGCCGACGCGGACGAGCTTGCGGACGTTGTCGTCACTGCGACACGCATTGCGGTTCCGGCGGATCGGGTGCCCGCGGCGATCTCGATCGTCTCGGGGCACGAGTTGACGGCGCGCGATGCCAACGACATGGCCGGTGCGCTCGGCCTCGTCGCCGGAGTCGAGGCGCCGGCCGGTGGTGATGCCGGGCCGTCGAGTGCAGTGCCTTCGTTCTGGGGTCTGCACGAATTCGATGCGTTCCTCCTCGTCGTCGACGGCGTGCCGTGGGGCGGGGCCTACAACCCGGCGATCACCACGCTCGACTTCACCGACGTGCAGCGCGTCGAGGTGCTGAAAGGCGCAGCACCGGTGATGTACGGCGCAACGTCGTTCGTCGGCGTCGTGCACGCGCTCCACTACCCGGCCGGCCAGGCCGCCAACGAAGTCGACGTGGGCTATGGAACGTACGGCTCGTTGCGCGGCGCGGCGTCGCTCGTGCTGCCATCGAGCGAATCCTATAGGCAGTCACTGGCAATTGACGGCCAGAAGCTGGGCTTCGCCGACGCGCGCGAGTCGGTGTCGAACGCGCGGGCCTTGTATCGCGGCGCGCTGGATCTCGGCGGTGGAACGCTGACGATCGACGCCGATGTCACGCACGTGCACGACGTGCCGCCGAGCCCAGTGCTCCGTGCCGGCGCGGGACTGGCGCCGTCGACCCCGATCAATGCGAACTTCAACCCGGCCGATGCACGCATCGACGAGGACAAGTATCACGTCGCGGTCGGATATGCGCTCCAGACGTCCTGGGGTAATTGGGACACGCTCGTGTCGTACGCGTACTCAGACATCACCGACGTCCGCGCATTCCTGCACCCGGACCTGAGCGGCACAGCCGACACGCAGAGCCAGCGACGCCACATCGACGATGGCTACTTCGACACGCACCTGACCCACGCTTCTTCAGCGACGACGACCTGGGTCGTCGGCGCCGACCTGCTCTACGGTCGCGGCCGACAGACGACTTCGAACGGGAACGACGCCTATACGGTGCCGCTCGACGGATCCGTCATACCGCCCGCAACGACGCCGGACATCGTCAACGAGGTCGGAACGATCAACGACAGGCGGCTTTTTGCCGGTCAATATGCCCAGCTCGACTGGAAGCCGGATGCGCGCTGGGACGTCGTTGCCGGCGTGCGCCTCAACCAGGCCTACGAACGCAAGGACTCGAGCGACTTGACGTTGCCGCCACCCGACCTGACGGCGGCCAGCGTCAGCAAGACGATGATCCGCCCCACCGAGACGATCGGGGTGAGCTACCAGGCATGGCACGACGGCAAGGACGAGCTCGTCGCATACGCGGACTATCGCAATGCGTTCAAGCCGGCCGCGATCGACTTCGGCCCGGACTACACGCCCGACCTCCTGAGTCCCGAAACGGCGCAGAGCTATGAGGTCGGATTGAAAGGCGCCGCGTTTGGTCGTCGCGTGACTTTTCAGGCGGAACTCTTCTGGCTCAACTTCAACAATCTCGTGGTCGCCACCGAGTCCGGCGAGCTCGCCAATGCTGCCGGGGAACGCCTCAAGGGCGTCGAGGCGGAGGCCAGGGTTGCGCTAACGCAGGATCTTTCGCTCGAGTTCAACGCCTCGTACCACGATGCGACGTTCTCGCAATATATCTTCTTTGACGGTGTCAACAACGTCGACGTCGCGGGGCGCCAGCTGCCGTTGTCGCCGCACGTGCTTGCCGCGGCCGGGCTGCTCTACACGCCGGCGCAGGGCGTCAGCGGCAACCTCGTTGCACGCTACGTCGGACGCCGCTATCTCGACGAGGAGAACACCGCGTCGGTCGGCGGCTACACAACGCTCGACGCAGCGGTCGGCTACGCGTGGGGCAAGACGCACGTCAGTGTCGATGGAACGAACCTGACGAACCAGCGACCGCCGGTCACGTCCAGCGAGTTCGGGAGCCAATCCTTCTACCTGCTGCCGCCGCGCGCGATGTGGCTGCGCCTCGGCTACTCGTTGCGCTGAGTTCCCGGTGGCCGAACGATGCCCGGCCCTCCCGCGGACCGTCCACGCGCGTTCTGACTGGGCCGGCGGTCAGCGCCCGAACGTGACGACGGACTCGATGATCTCGTGGATGGGCGCGTAGAGCGGGACCGCCAGGATCGGCGCAAGCAGCGCGATGCAGACCAGCCGGATTGCAAGCAAGGACCGCCGCGGCGCCTCCGGCGGCGACATCAAGCGGCGCACGCGCCCCGGCACGTCGTCCTCGGCGACCCGCATCGCGATTGACGGGTACGGCACGGCGTTCGGCGCCGCCATCCGCGCGACCTTTATCAGCGCTGACGCAAGGCTCAGGCGGCGAAGCGGGTCGGCTCCGGTCGCCCGATCGTCCGCCTCGAACTCCGCCGCAGCGCGCCAGCGTCGAACCAGCCGCCGGCCCGCGGGCAACCATGCGAGCGGATCCGGCGTCGCGACGAGCAGCAGCATCTTCAGGTTGTCGCGCGCCGCCATGTGCGCCGACTCGTGCGCGACCACTTCATGGAACTCGTCGGCGCTGCACGCGTCGAAGACCCGGCGCGCCGCGACAATGCGCGGTCGCGCGAGCCCGATCACTGCCGCGATCGGTTCGACGGTCTCAACGATCTGCACGTCCTTGCGGGAAGCGGACACTTCACTGCATACCAGTCCGCAGCGGCTGACAAACGCGCGCGCCGCGGCGCGCGCCTTCAGCGCGCGGCGCAGTGCGTCGCCCAGCATCGCGATCGTCAGGCCCGCGAGCATGAATACGATCGGGCCGACCGGCTCGTGCGCCACACGTGGCTCATAGCTAAGAAATGCGGGCAGCGCGATCGCGAGCGTCAGGAGCGTAGCGCCGAACATCGGCGTAACCCGAACGACGAGGAGATCGTTCGCCGCTGTCACCTGGACGAAACGGCATGTGCGCTGCGCCACCAGCAGCAGCCCGACGAGTCCCACGGCCGCGACGCCGTAAACGGCGAGCAGGACCAGCAGCAGCGTCGCTGCGCTATTCACCGGCCCTCGCCCTTCAGTCGCCGGCGCTCCGCCTGCACCAGAGCATCGAGCTCGTCCAGCAGCGCCGCGTCCTTCCGGCTCACGGTCCGGACCAGCGTCGACAGCATTGCCGTACTGGCACCGGACAGCGTCAGCAGGTCAGCCAGGCGTCCGGACGCGAGTTCGCCCAGCAGTTCGTCGCGCGAACAGCGCGGTTCGTAGCTGAAGGCGCGTCCGCGTCGTCGCCGGATGAGCACGCCCTTCCGGTAGAGGCGATCAAGCGTCGTCATCAACGTCGTATATGCGAGCTCGGGGAATGCCGCACGGACGTGTCGAACGGTCGCCGGCCCGCGCTCGGCCCAGAGTCGTTCGAGCACGCGGGCCTCGAGCGGGCCCAGGCGTTCGCGGACACCCAGCAGGGGAGCGGTGGTCGAGTGGCGACGCGGCGGAGTCGTAGTCACGATTGCGGGATCTCGGGAGCGGTGCCGATCTTCGCACAGCGCCACGAGCACAGGCGAGAAGTGGTGGAAGGCGGCTGGAGGCGTCGGTGTACCCGCGAACGATCGATCATGGCATCGGCTCGCCGCGGGACGCCTCGAGCACCCGGTACCAGTCGGCCCTGTCGAGGGACACTCGCAGCGCCGCTGCGGCCTCGCGCAGGTGCCCGGACGATTGTGCGCCCAGCAGCGGCACCGGCCGCGACGGGTGCATCATGACCCAGGCGCAGGCCACGGCGGAGCGCGTTGCGCCGACGCGGGCGGCGACTTCGTCGAGTGCGTCAATGACGCGTTGCACACGGGCATCTGCACCCGGGTGTGCCAGTCGCCCCTGCGCCAGCGGCGACCACGCAAGCACCGCGATGCCGCGTTCGAGCGCCAGGTCGAGCACCCCGTCGGTCAGCGGCTCGAGCGCGAGCGGCGAGAACTCCGGCTGCAAGGTCGCCAGTGGAATCGTCAGATGGCCGAGCAGCGCGCGCGTCTGGCTCGCCGAGTAGTTCGACACGCCCACGGCGCGGATTTTCCCTCCATGCTGCAGTCGCTCGAAGGCCTGCGCAACCACCTCGGGGTGTGCGAGGAGGTCCGGCCGATGCACCTGCAGCAGGTCGATATGCTCAACGCGCAGGCGTCGCAGCGAGGCCTCGCACGCCTCAATGAGGTAACGGCTGCTCGAGTTGTACGGCACGCCGGGTTCGATGCCGGCCTTGGTTGCGAGCACGATCCGTTCGCGCAGTGCGGGAGCAGCGGCGAGCACCTTGCCGAACAGCGCCTCAGCCCCGCCAAATCCTGCCGGTGTACCGAGGCCGTAGACGTCGGCGGTGTCGAAGAGCGTGCAGCCGCACTCGAGGGCGGCCTCCACCCGCGCCCGCGCCTCCGAAAGTTCGGCGCCCGCGAATCGCCACATGCCCCAGCCGAGCGGCGCAACCGCAAGTCCGCTCCGACCGAGCGGTATCAGCGACGAATCGGCGACATTTCCCATCGCGCGACTGTAACGCAGCCGCGGGGCGGTCGTCCCGGGTGACGCTCAGCGCGCCCGCAACGGCGCGACAGCTGACAGGATTCCTTGCAGCAGGCGCTCCGGCGACGGCGGACATCCCGGGACCGCAACGTCCACCGGAACGATCGCCGAGACCGGGCCCGCGGTCGCGTAGCCGGTGCCGAATATCCCGCCGTTGCACCCGCAGTCGCCGACGGCGACGACCAGCTTGGGTTCGGGCGTCGCTTCGTAGGTTCGACGCAGTGCGGTCGCCATGTGCCATGACACCGGACCGGTCACGAGCAAGAGGTCGGCGTGCCGGGGACTCGCGACGAATCGGATGCCCATCCCCTCGATGTTGTAGATCGGGTTGTTGAGCGCGTGAATCTCGAGCTCGCATCCGTTGCAGGAACCCGCGTCGATTTCGCGGATGCAAAGCGCGCGACCGAGCACACCGAGGATCTCCGACTGAATCGCCTCGATGCGCCGCAGCGCGTCGTCCGGCGGCGGGGCGGGCTCCGAGACGATGCCGATACCAGCGATGGTGCGCAGTGTCTTCAGCATGGCGCCTAGAGGTCGTGGCCGCTATAGGTCAGGTTGAAGGACTTGTTGATCAGCGGAAAGTCCGGAACGATGTTGCCGATGACCGCGTGCTCGAGCACGGGCCAGTTCTGCCACGACGGGTCGTGCGCGTGACAGCGATGGATGCGCCCGGCCTCGCGTGTCTCGAGTGCGATGAGTACCGGTCCGCGCCAGCCTTCAATGAGCCCCACGCCGGGACGTGCTGCAGTCGCGACATCCACCCTCTCGCGCAATGGCCCGGCCGGCAGGTCGCTGAGCAGTGCCCGCGCAAACCGGCAGGACTCATCGACTTCGTCGAAGCGCACGTTGACTCGCGCGGCGACGTCGCCGTCCCGCCGCATGCACAGCTTCGGCGTGATTACGTGGTACGGTGGCCATGGCGAGTCGACGCGCAGGTCGATGCCGATGCCGCTCGCACGCGCGGCAAGCCCCGTAAGCCCGAGGCGACGCGCCAGGTCCGTGCTGACGATGCCGGCGCCACTGAAGCGATCGCGCACGCCGGCGTGATCGTCGTAGATCGTCCGCAGCTCGCGCACGAGGCTCGCGGTGCGCCCGAGGCGCACGGCGAGTGAGTGCGCCGCCTCGTCCGACAGGTCGACGGCGATTCCGCCCGGAACGATCGCGTCGAACAGATAGCGCTGTCCGAGCGCGGCCGCGATCGTTCGCGTCAGCTCCTCCTTGATGCGGGAGAACTGGCTGAGGCCAAAAGCGAAGCCGGCGTCGTTGCCGAGCGCGCCGAGGTCGCCGAGGTGGTTCTGAATGCGTTCGAGCTCGAGGCAGAGCGCCCGCAGCCACACGGCGCGGGGCGGCACCACGGTGCGCGCCAGCCCCTCGAGCGCTTGGCAATACGCCCAGGAGTAGGCGACCGCGGAGTCGCCCGACACGCGCGCCGCAAGTCGGTGGCCTTCCAGAATCGGAAGCTCGGTGAAGCGGCGTTCGATGCCCTTGTGAACGTAGCCCAGGCGTTCCTCAAGACGCAGCACCTTCTCGCCGACGATCGAAAAGCGG
>Ga0335080_10000082_pt1 | contig 80276 bp, 67 predicted proteins | sample Lox_Sample_34_FD_206720 | JGI IMG/M metagenome (GOLD analysis project Ga0335080, IMG submission 206720) | Soil microbial communities from Loxahatchee National Wildlife Refuge, Florida, United States - Lox_Sample_3.4 | ecosystem: Environmental > Terrestrial > Soil > Wetlands | place: USA... | reverse complement strand
TCAAGTATGCGAATGGAAGCAAAGCCAAAGCTCGAAACATCATGAGTGCCGTGTTCAATCACGCTGTTCGGTGGGAATGGCTCGGTGTGAATCCCATACGCATGGTGCGTCAAAGCGCCAAGCGGACTAGGATGCCCATCGTGCTTTCCATCGAGCAGATTGCTGCACTGCTTCGGATCCTGAAGGAGCCTACGCGCACGATGGTATTTCTCGCCGTGTTCACGGGCCTTCGGGTTGGAGAGTTGCTGGGCCTCAAGTGGACGGACATCGATTTTCAGAAGATGGAAGTCCATGTCATCCGCTCGATCGTGATGCAACACGTGGGCGACTGTAAGACCGAGGCCTCTCGCAAACCGGTTCCGCTCGATTTGCGATTGTCTAAGGTCCTGTGGAACTGGCGACTGCAGAGTCCATACCCGATCGATGAGGACTGGGTTTTCGCCAGCCCACACAGCAAAGGCAAACTGCCGTACTGGCCAGGTTCGCTCTACAAGGCGCACTTGGAACCGGCGGCCAAGGAAATCGGAATCGTGGGTCACTTCGGTTGGCACACGTTCCGGCATACCTACGCGACGCTCCTCAAAGGTAACGGCGAGGATGTGAAGGTTGTGCAAGAGCTAATGCGACACGCAAACATTTCGGTCACTCTGAATATCTACGCGCAAGCGATCACGCAAACCAAGCGAGATGCGCAGAGCCGAGTTGTGAGCATGTTGCTCGACAAAAACGAAGAAAAACCAAGCACCGAGGCTTATCGGACGTTAACGGACGTACAGAATTCTGGAGGGGACTTGCAAGTGGTTGATAAGGTTGGCGTCCCCGACGGGATTTGAACCCGTGTTACCGCCGTGAAAGGGCGATGTCCTAGGCCAGGCTAGACGACGGGGACTAGTGAGGCAAGAGCGTGTGACGGAACAGTTTCGATGGTAGCAGCGCCTGTTCAGAGGTGTCAAAAGCCGTGTCAACACAGGCGTCCGGTGGCCCCACCCAGACAAGACCAGCTACATATCCTGCTGTCGCTTCAGTTCCGTCGGCACCAAAGGTGCTGGTCGGGCGTGCCATGTTGGCTGGCGTCTTTTTCGTAACAATTGAGGCGATGGATACGGTACTCAAGGGGAACTCCTACGGAGTGCAGGCTGCTTGATTCATTTGGGTGGGGAGGGGCAATCGTGAAGGCCCGGACCGGCATTTTGGCAATTGCAATCGTGCTCGTGAGCGGAAACGTCGCCCTGGCTCAGAGTCAGGCTCAACTGCGGAATGTGGGCAGATTGTGCAATGCGTTTGTCTACGCAAATGGCGTAAATGGCGGCGATGACGAAGACAATCCGTTCTACGGCGCCCGCAACGCATTCGATGACGGGCAGAACGTTGTAAAGGGCATTCCATACTCATCCTGGGTAAGCGGAAAGAAGGCGGACTGGATTCGGATTCGCTTCGCTCCGAACAGCGGACCATTGAGCGTGGAAGCCATCGCGGTTCGTACCGAGGAGCCGGAACGCGCGACCGACACCATGCAGGTAACCATCGGCTTCGAGAACGGGCCGCAGCAACAGTTCCCGGCTGTGAAAATGACCCCTCCCGTGACGACGTATCCCCTGCCCGCGGCAGCAAAGAACGTCTCGTTCGTGCGGCTAGATTTCCAAGCCGTTAAGGCGATTTTCGAGATTGATGAAATTCAGATATTGGGCCAGGTCTCGCAGTACTGTCACGCCAGCGAGAGCACACCCGACTTTGACTCGGAATACAGGAATCAATTGATCATTGCGACGCGCCCGCCGGACAGCGCCGAGGGCGTAGTGCACGATGCACAGATCACGGCGGTAATGAAGAAAATGGCTGCTCTCAAGGAGCAGACCGATACCGCGCAAAACACGCAAGCACAAGCCGAAGGCTGGTTGAACCTGAACCGCGCGGCCGACGTTCTGGCCCAGCGCCTGAGTGAGATGGTGCGCTTCCCTACAGACCCGGCCCCCGCCAGTCCCAGTGCAGGCGCCCTGCGTGTTGCCGAGAAAGCGAAGGCCCTGGGGATCGCTGTGAGTTTCTGCGAGATCGGCGAAGGCTGGAACGCCGACACCACGGGCTACCAGAAGTACCTGCAACTCTGGGCCGCCGGCCCTAACGCCGATGAAGCCTTCTGGAAATCGGGAGTGGAGCAGCGTTGTGGCGATTTTGAGCCCTCGGTTGAAGGGTATGAAGCGGCACTCAAGTTGTACCGCGGCTTCATTGAACGTTTCCCATCAAGCCACCACGTGGCAGAAGCAAAAGCTGAGATCGCGGACCTGGAAAAAGGGCTGGAAGAAGAACGGAAGCCAAAATAATTCGCGGCGGCACGGATTCCACGTCCCCGTGGGCGGAAAGCATGAATCTCGCATCCCTGTTCCGCGTCTTCCTCGATCGTCCGCTGCTCAATTCCCTCCGATGACCGCAGGATTGTGGCTGGGCGGCGGCGCACCGTGCAGGCTCAACTGTCCGAGGCGGCATTGATTGATGGCATCGCCGAGGATGCGAGTGGCTTCCTGGGGAGCATGAAAGCCCATGGAGTTCTCCGACATGACGAAGTCGATCATGAACTGGCCCCTGCGCTGATAATCGCGCGCCGAGGCCAATTGCGCGTCGGAGACGCCTTTGGCCTTCTCGGCCTTGATGTCCTCGATCAGGTCAACCAGGGCGTCCAACGCGTTATTGCGTAGATTGAAAAATGTGTCCTGAATGTCTTCCACGCGCGCCTTCAGCTCCTCTTCAGGAAAGTGATGGCAGGTCTGGCAGGAGCGGTTCACTTTGAGTAAAGGGCTGTTGACATGGTGGTCGCTGATTTTCAGGCCGCCCTGCCGCATGTAGGGCATGTGACAGTCGGCGCAGGCGACACCGGAGCGCGCGTGAATGCCCTGGTTCCACATCTCGAACTCCGGGTGCCGAGCCTTGATCAGGGAGGCGCCGCTGTCGGGATGGTTCCATTCGCTGATCTTCTGCTCATCTTCCCAGGCAATGATGTTCTCCACTTTGAGGCCCTTGCCCCAGGGAAACGTCAGGCGCTTGTTGGGCGGCTGAAAATAGTAGGTTACGTGGCACTGACCACAGACAAAGGTGCGCATCTCCTGGCGCGTGGCCATGACATTGACGTCGTAGTCCGGCACTCCCTGGGACGCTTTCAGGGCGCGCATGCCTTCAATGAAGGCAGGACGGGTGACGCGGAGTTGCATGGTCTTGGGGTCGTGGCAGTCGATGCAGGCCACGGGATGCTTCACATGCTGGCGAATCTGCTGGTACGTCATGTGGGTGTCGCTGATGACGTTGAAGCCCTTCATGAGGTCGCCGTTCCCCAGTTCGAGAAACGTAGTCACCAGCGAGGCGTGGCAGTTGATGCACATCGCCGGAGGATTGAACTGCTGCCTCCCGGTGAAGGTCTGGTCATCGAGCATGTAGGCGTGGCCGCGGCGTTCGCGGTAGTCGGCCGAAAAGGAGTATCCGGCCCAGATGATCTTCAGGCGCGGGTCCTGCTCGAGTTTGGAGCGAGCCACCACCGAGCGCGGGTCGGCCTGGCTGGGGGAACGCGGCAACGCCTCGCTGCCGCCGTATTTGGTGCGTTGCATGTCCACGGTGCGCTGGTAGAGATCGTACTGCAGGGGAAAGTCCTTGGCCCAGACCGCGGGATCGTCGATGGTGTCATTCAATTCGACGACACGGTAGAAAGGATTGCGGGCTTCCTGCTTACGCTCGAAGATATTGATGAGCAGCGCGGTCACAGCCAGCGTAGAGACGGCGGCCAGCACGACCACCGCGACAAACAGACGCCGCGAACTGGGACCAGTTGCAGGAGTGTTCATGGATAACTCCGGGGGGATTTGGGGAGCAACGCCGCCGAAGCAGACTCCGAATGCCCGACCGAGTTATGGCAACGGGTGCACTGCAGGCCGCGGGCGCTGCCGTGAACCACGTTGCCGTCGATGGCGGCGGTGATGTCCTCATGGCAGCGGCGGCAGGCGTTCTCTGTGACGGCGTGGTCGAAGCGGGTAATTTCGATGGTGTCCGGATACCAGCCGGTCGTGAAATAGAACGAATGCCAGAATCCATTGTTGGCTTTGACCGCGTACTTGCCCACAAGGTTGTGAGGGGTATGGCAATCATTGCAAGTCGCGGCTGAATGGTGGCTGGACTTCAGCCAGGCATCGTACTGGGACCGCATGACGTGACAGTTGGTGCAGGCTGCGGGATCGTTGGTCAGGTAGGCGTAGCCCTTGGCGTAGAGGAAAGTGTAGGCGGCGAGGCCCAAGCCCAGGCCACACAAAAGCGCGACGGAAACGGTGACGGTCGCAGTTCGCTGCATCAACCAATTCTGTTTGTACGGCGCAAGCGAGTGTAGCAAGAGATCGCGGAGACAGCCAGCGGTCTCCTGAATGGCCATGCGCCGCCTGCCGCGTGCCGGGACCAGAACAGAACAGGCCCAGGTTGGTACAATTTCTTCCAGAACTCCTGGAAGGAGAATCGTGGCCGATCCGCTTTACCTGAGCCTGTGGTTTCCCAGCTTTGATGCCGATGAAATGCTGCCCCACGCGCTGGCGGTGGTGCGATTGTTCCCGTTTTCGGCGCAGGAGCCGGGAATCACCTACCTGGTGGTGCAACCGGTGTCATGGAGCGAGCCGACGATTCTCGAGCAGCGCTTTCGCCCCGGGATCAGGCCGGAGGAGGCAGTGCTTGCGGCCGCCGAACTGCTGCATGAAGACTATGCATACATGTTCGAGGCAGCGTGGGACTTGTGGATTCTCTCGGAGGACGGAACGCAGTGGAGGCAGGAGCCGTCGAAGGTGAAGTTTGCAGTTCACGGGCTCGATTTTGAAGAGGGAACGTGTGAGCAGGAAGGTCACATCGAGGTGGAACTGGGGCTCGATTCGCCATTCCTGCAGGAAGATGTGGAACTCACGGCGGAGGCGGAGAGCCGCGTGCGGGCTAACGTGCAGAAGCTGATCGACTTCACCAACCGGATCGAACAGAGCTCGGGAGCCAAGGCACGGCTGCTATGGTCGGAGTCGGAAGAGAACCTGGCTCAAAAGCTGGTCGCTCGACTGCAAAGAGTGCAGTAGGCGCATAACTCGGATGCACCGGCGCGAAACCCTCGCCTGGCGCCAATCCCGCAAAAATACCGGCTTTCATGTCGCAAGGACGTGAAAGCCGGCGTGGCTAGACAGACAACGCACGTTGAGGCCTTGCCGGCGCCTTAATGCCCGAGCACGGCGTAGGCAGGCAGAAGCTGCTGGAGGGCAACCCACTTGCCGTTGTTCACGTTACCGCAATAGGTAGGATCGCCTTTGCAGTAGCTGCCGATGGTGTGGGCGCGCATATCGGTGGTATTGAAGGGCCATCCACCGAAGAAGTCGTTCTTGTTGCTGGTCTTGACGGCGATCCAGTATTGTTTGCCGCCGCTGACGGGAATCCCGGCATTATGCTTGCCCACGTCGAGGGAGCAGCAGTAGCCGTAGAAATTGGGCGCCTGCATGTGGAAGGTGTGGAGGGCATCGCCGGGAACGCCGTTGTCATCGGAGTTGATGGTGACCAGGAAATCGATGTCATTAGTGTTATAGGTTCCCACCGGCACCTCAACCTTGGTGATGGTGGAATCTGCCGCGGGAGTGAAGGCGATCGCCACCCAGGTCGTGAATGGAAATGCCGGCGGACCCTGGGCGATGGTATTGCCATAGCAGCAGAAGAAGGGTGCAAATTCGTATTTGCTCAGATTGCCGGCGATGGTGGTGAGTTTGGCATCTTCGCCGTTACGCAACGGGGTAAGTTGAGATGGGGGTTTGAGCGCGATCATGTAGCGGCCATCCGCACTCAGGACTATGTTCTTGCTGGGAGAAAAGGCTAAGGCGGCCACACCCAGCAGCACCAACAGCATTAAGCAAAGCACTAAGCCAGCGACCCACTTCTTAGACATGTGTATCCTCCGGTTCTCGTGTCCCGTGATTTGGGGAAGCCGAAGATGAAAACCCCTGAGATTACCCGCCCGCCCGTTGGGAAATCACGCATGAAGAATGCGTCATGAAAGTGCTGGTCGGCATCCCCCGGCTTCCGAAAGCGGGACGCATTTTACATCAGGTAAGGCGGATTCGGGACAAGGATATTTGGCGCCGATGGCCGTCTGGGGCGGACATCAACAGTTTGAAGCTGTCTGTTGCGACTACTATCGTGGCTACTATTTGGTCCTTCCGCCCTCGACTTTCAGCTTTTCGCTGGCGGCAGCCTGCGCGGCGGCCAAGCGGGCAGTCAGGACACGGAAGGGCGAACAGGAGACGTAATTCAGCCCGGTCTGGTGGCAGAACTCGACCGATGAGGGCTCGCCGCCATGTTCGCCGCAGATGCCGACTTTGAGCTCGGGGCGCGTCTTCCGTCCCCGCTCGGTGGCCATGCGGACGAGTTGGCCCACTCCGTCGCGATCGAGCACGGCAAAGGGATCCTGCTTGAGGATGCCCTCGGCAAGATAGGTGGGCAGAATTTTGTTTACGTCGTCGCGGGAAAAACCGAAGGTGGTCTGGGTGAGGTCGTTGGTTCCGAAGGAGAAGAATTGAGCTTCCTTAGCGATGTCGTCGGCCACTAAGGCTGCGCGCGGCAGCTCGATCATGGTTCCCACCAGGTAATCGACAGTCCTCTCTTTCTCTTTGAACACTTCATCGGCCACGCGGCGGACAATAGCGGCCTGATTGGCCATTTCCTTCAGAGTGGCGGTCAGAGGAATCATGACTTCGGGTTTGACCTTGACCCCATCTTTGGCGACGGCGACGGCCGCTTCGAAAATGGCGCGGGCTTGCATCTCGGTGATCTCCGGATAAGTAATTCCCAGGCGGCAGCCGCGGTGACCGAGCATGGGATTGAATTCGTGCAGTTCTTCGACGCGGCGCAGGAGAGTTCTGAGCTGCTTCAGCTTGGGCGACTTTGGTTTGGTGGCTTCGAGCACGGCGATTTCGACCATGAGGTCTTCGCGGCGCGGGAGAAATTCGTGCAAGGGCGGATCGAGAGTGCGGATGGTTACCGGGAAGCCGTCCATGGCACGGAAGACGCCGATGAAATCGGAGCGCTGCATGGGCAAGAGCTTCTTCAGAGCCGCGCGGCGTTCTTTCTCATCGCGGGCCATGATCATGGCGCGCATGTGAGGGATGCGATCTTCGGCGAAGAACATGTGTTCGGTGCGGCAGAGCCCGATACCTTCCGCACCGAAGGCCCGCGCCTGAATGGCGTCGCGAGGGATGTCAGCATTGGCGCGCACGCGGAGCTTGCGGAAGGGTTCGGCCCAGCCCATGATCCGGGTCAGCTCGGGATCATCAGGGCTGGCGTCGACGGTGCTGAGCTTGCCCTTGATCACCCGGCCAGTGGTGCCGTCGAGAGAGATCCAGTCGCCCGGCTTGAATACCTGGCCCTTGACGCGCATTTCCCGGGCTTTTTCGTCGACGAAGATATCGCCGGCGCCGGCCACGCAGCACTTGCCCATGCCGCGGGTGACGACGGCGGCATGACTGGTCATTCCACCGCGCGAAGTCAGAATACCCGCAGCCACCTCCATGCCGTGGATATCCTCGGGCGTGGTTTCCGCGCGCACCAGGATCACGGGATTCTTTTTCGCGCCATGGCCGGCCCGCTCGACCGCCTCGTCGGCGGTAAAGACGATTTGTCCAACGGCCGCGCCGGGCGAGGCGGGCAAGCCGGTGGCAAGCACTTCGACTTTTCCGCTTTTCTCATCGAGGCGGGGAACCAGAAAGTCATAGAGCTGGTTAGCCTCGACGCGGAAAATGGCCTCCTCTTCGTTGATGAGTCCCTCTTCGACCATGTGGATGGCGACGCGCACGGCAGCGCGGCCGGTGCGCTTGCCATTCCGCGTCTGCAGCATGTATAGCTTGCCGTCCTGAATGGTGAACTCGAAGTCCTGCATATCGCGGTAATGTTTTTCGAGCCGGGTCGTAATCTCGCGGAGCTGGGTGTAGACCTGAGGCATGATCTTCTGCAGCTCCTGAATGTGGGCCGGGGTGCGAACTCCCGACACCACATCTTCCCCCTGGGCATTCAACAGGAACTCGCCGTAAAACTCCTTATCGCCGGTGGCCGGATTGCGGGTAAAGCCGACACCCGTGCCGCTGGTGTCGCCGAGGTTGCCATAGACCATGGCCTGCACATTTACCGCAGTGCCGAGGTCATCGGAGATGTTGTTGATGCGGCGGTAGTGTTTGGCGCGCTCGTTCTGCCAGGAACGGAACACGGCGTCCCGGGCCATGATCAGCTGTTCGTGCGGATCCTGCGGAAAGTCGCGCTGAGCGTGCTTCTTGACCACACGCTTGTATTCGGCGATCACTTCCTTGAGCGCTTTGGCGTCGAGGTCGGTGTCCAGCCTGGCTTTCCTCTGTTTTTTCTTGGCCTCGAAGACGTGGTCAAATTCCTCCTTCTTGATCTCCAGCACGACGTTGCCGAACATCTGGATCAAGCGCCGGTAGGAGTCATAGGCAAAGCGCGGATTCTTGCTGCGGGTGGCAAGGGCTTCGACGCTCTGATCGTTGAGGCCGAGGTTCAGGATGGTGTCCATCATGCCGGGCATGGAGAATTTCGCGCCGGAACGGACGCTGACCAGCAGGGGGTTGTCACCTTGGCCAAGCTTTTGGCCCTGGAGCTGTTCCAGCCGGTTCAACGCCTGCTCCATCTCACGATCGATCTCGCGGGAGACGCCGCCATGGCGCATGTACTCGCGGCAGGCCTCGGTCTGAATGGTGAAGCCGGGAGGGACAGGCAGGCCGGCGTTGGTCATCTCGGCGAGGCCGGCGCCCTTACCGCCAAGCTCGTCCTTCATCTTGCCGTTGCCATCGGCCTTGCCGCCGCCGAAGAAGTATACGTACTGAGTGGTGGGGTGAACCGTTTGGATTTCGTTTTCGGGGAGGGTGGTAGTAGCCATATAGGTTCCTCTATTCGGAAGTCTTGCCTTCGGTCACGATCTCAGAGAAATCGGCAATGGTGGAGAATTCCTTGAGTAACGTACGCAGAAGGGCGAGGCGGTTGGCCCGGACTCGCGGGTCATCCACCATTACCATCACCTTATCGAAAAAGCTGTCCACCGCAGGCCGGAGCCGGGAAATTTCCGTCAGTGCGGGGTCGTAACTGCGCTGTTGGCGGAGTTTTTCCACCAGTCCGGCGGTCTGGGGGAGCAGCGAAGCCAGGGTCTGTTCACCCGGTTCCCGCAGCAGGCTGGAATCCACCGTGGCGGCAATCTCCTTCTTAGCCTCATCGGCCTGACGGAGGATATTCTTGATGCGCCTAAAGGCGACGGAAATCGATTCGAAATCCTCGGATGGCCGTACCCGGGTGACGGCTTCGGCCCGGGCCACAGCGTCGACGACATCGTCGCCGCCGGCGGCGAGAACAGCATTTACAACGTCATACTTATAACCAAGCACATCGCGAAGATAGAATTCCAATCGTTCACGCAAGAAAGTGCGCAGGGACGAGGAAAAGGCCGACGCGTCGGAAAATTTCTTTTCCGGCAAGGAATCGCGATAGGCCTCGCGGGCATAGGCAAAAACCTGGCTGAGACGCAAGGGCAGCTTCTGCTCGGCGATGGTCCTGACGATGCCATTGGCCTGGCGGCGAAGAGCGAACGGGTCCTTTGATCCCGTCGGTTGCAGGCCCAAGGCAAACATGCCGGCGATAGTGTCGGCCTTGTCGCCAATGGAAAGAACCGAGCCTTCGACGGTGCGGGGAACGGGATCGTCGACCGACTCGGGCCGGTAGTGGTCGTAAATGGTCTGCGCGATCAGTTGCCGGGTGGGCTCTGGCAAGTCGGGATCCAGTTCCTGGACGCGAGCGTAAAGACCGCCAACAATACCCTGCAGCTCGGTGAACTCCTTTACCAGTTCGGTCGTGAGATCGGTTTTGGCCAGGTAGGCCGCCTTGTGCACCACTCCGGGACGCACAGAGACTCCGCCCTCACGGATGATTTCGCAGAGCCAACTGCACAGGCGCTGGACCCGTAGAGTCTTCTCGTAATAGTTGCCCAGGTCCTTCTGAAAGGTGACCTGCTTAAGCCATGCGGTGCGCTCGCGCAAGGGGTGCTTCTGATCGGTCAGCCAGAAAAAGCGGGCATCGTTGAAGCGGGCACGAAGCACGCGCTCATGGCCGTGCTGAATCGTACCCAGTGGGTCTGCGCCGGTGTTCAGGACGGCGAGAAAATGAGGAAGAAGCCGGCCCGCGTCATCCTGTACGGCGAAGTATTTCTGGTGATCGCGCATGACCGTGACCAGGATTTCCTCGGGCAATTCGAGAAATTCCGGGGCAAAGTTGCCCAGGACCGCGGCCGGCCACTCGGTAAGGTTCACGACGGTATCAAGCAGGTCCCTGTCCTCGCGCCAGCGGGCGCCGGGAACAGCGCGGGTGGCGGCATCCAGGGCCTTGCGGATCTGTTGTTCGCGCTCGGCGCGGCCGAGGACCATGGCTGCGCGCAGGGCATTTACATAGGATTCGCCCGGCGATGCGATGGGCACAGGCTTGTCGGCGAGAATTCTGTGGCCGCGCGAGGTCTTGCCCGCCTGAACCCCGGCGAATTGCAGAGGGATCACGTCGCCGTCGAGCATGGCCACCAGCCAGCGAACGGGACGGACAAATCTTTCCCGGGACGCTCGCCAGTACATGTTCTTCGGCCAATGAATTTGGGCGATTTCTCCAGGCAACTGTTCGATGAGAATGTCCGCCGCGCTGCGGCCGGGACGGACAATCCTGGCGGCGAGATACTCCCCCCTGGGAGTGGAAACTTTCTCCAGTTGCGACACCTCGACTCCGGCCTTTTTGGCAAACGCCTGCGCCGCCGGCGTGGGATGACCATCCTGAAAAGCTTTGGCGAGAGGGGGCCCGGTGATCTGCTCGGCGACTTCCGCCTGTGCGGCGGCCAGGCCGGTGGCCAACACGGCCAGACGGCGCGGCGTTTCGAATGAGGTGATTTCCCGAGCAGGGATGCGCTCCCGCGCCAGCAGTGCAGAGACCCGCAGGCGCAGGTCTTCGGAAGCGGCATCGATCATGCGCGCGGGAATTTCTTCGCAGCCGATTTCGAGCAAAAGATCAGGCATTTCGCAACCTTACGATGTTCGCAAAACTCCAGGGAAACAACTGTGAGCGCCGTCACAGTGCAACCATCTATTCCAGCGCCTCCGGCGCCGACTATAACACCGTCGGGACAACTTCCAGTTTCGCTTTGGAGGCATCCATCTGACGCCGTTTACCGTCACCGCCGTCGTCCTCAGACACAGCAGCACCGCCTTGTTGGTCGACATAAGCCCTCGCCACCCCTACCGCCAGGGCGCGCACCCGGGCGATGACGCCGACCCGTTCGGTAACAGAGATGGCGCCGCGGGCATCGAGAATGTTGAACAGGTGCGAGCACTTGAGGCACAGATCGTAAGCGGGCAACAAGGGAAAGCGAGTCTTAGCCCCTGCCTCCAAGCCGTCAGCCCTGGACAGAGAAGCATATTGCCCAAGCATGGCCTTGCATTCGGCTTCGTAGAGTTCGAAGTGGCGCCAGGCACTCGCGGCATCGGCGGCCTCAAAGTTGTAGACGGAGAATTGCAATTCGTCGGCCAAGCGCACGGCTCCATAGCGAATTTCGCGGCCCGACCCGGGATCGCGCGTCCACACGATGTCGTAGATGGAATCGACATCCTGCAAGAAGGCCGCGATGCGCTCCAATCCATAAGTGAGCTCGGCAGAAATGGGTTCAAGGTCAAGTCCGCCGCATTGCTGGAAGTAAGTGAACTGGGTGATCTCGAGGCCGTCAAGCATCACCTGCCAGCCCACTCCCCAGGCGCTGAGCGTGGGCGCTTCCCAATTGTCTTCCTCAAACTTGATATCGTGCTGTCGAAGATCGATTCCGATGGCCTCGAGGGACTCGAGATAAAGCTCCTGAACGCCCTCCGGCGGCGGCTTCAAGATGACCTGCAGTTGCAGGTGCTTATAAAGCCGATTGGGATTCTCGCCGTAGCGTCCATCAGCGGGGCGGCGCGAGGGCTGCACGTAGGCTACCTTGTAAGGCTGAAGGCCGAGCACACGCAAGAAGGTTTCGGGCGCCATGGTTCCGGCACCCACTTCGGTGTCGTAGGGCTGTTGCAACACGCATCCCTGCTCCGCCCAGAAGGACTGCAGGCGCAGAATCAGATCCTGGAAGCTCAACGGATTGGAACCGGACGAGGTCAAAGATTCATCCCCTGGGCCTAGACGCCAAGTCTGCCTGCCAGAGTCAATTGCCAATCTGCTCAAGCATACCCGCCGTCACCAGCTTCTTCTCGAGGTGGCGTTGGAGAGTCTGCAGCAGGAACTTCCGCAAATCCGCTGCCCGCGCCTTCTGCCATCCCCTGGCCACGCTTTCCAGCGGAGCGCGGAACATGTGGGTGGCCAGGACCCGCGACTCCGGCGCGATCTCCGATGAGGCCAAGCGCTTGTCATCGGCGCACATGAGACCATCCGCCAGAGCATGAAAGAAGGCGCGGCTGCCATTGAGGGTCCGGCCACAGATGATGCACTCGGACAGCTCAGGCAGATAACCCATCAGCCGGGTCATCCACAGCTCAAAATAGGTAATCGGTCCCCACACATCCGAACTGCGCAAACTCGCGAGTACCGACAGCGAGAGACGGAAAACCGCATCGCTGGCCTCACGGTCGGGAAGCAGTTCGTCGAGCAATTCCGCCACGTGGGCCAATGCCACCGCCCGGGGGAAACTCACTTCCGTGGCGAGGGGCGACGACAAGATTTCACAGGAATCGAGCCGGCAGAGTTCCTGTCCCTCGCGGTCATCGTAGTAAGCCCTGACGTGAGTCAAGGGCTCGAGCGCCCCCCCGAACCGTCGACGCGACCTCTTGGCCGAGCGGGCGACCCCTCTTATCTTGCCATCCCTCCTGGTGAACAGGGTGACCAGCAGATCGGCCTCACGCAACGGATATGTGCGAAGCACGATCGCTTCCGATTCCCTCAGCGGCATCGAAGCCCATCAGCTAATTCCTGATTGTAACGGAGGGGGTGGGAGATGGAAAGAAGCAGGCCGTTCCGGGCATTTCCGGAAAATGAAAAGGCGCGCAACACCCTGCGCGCCCGCTCCACTGTGAGGCTAAACTTACCGACCGTAGTACTTCGCATTGCGCTCGGTGAATTGCTTCCACTTCTCCGGCAGGTCGTCGAGGGCAAAGATTGCCGACACCGGGCACACGGGTACGCAAGCGCCGCAGTCGATGCATTCCACCGGATCGATGTACAGCATTTCTTCTTCGGCGAATGCCGGCTCATCTTTTTTCGGATGAATGCAATCCACCGGACAGGCGTCGACACAAGCGGTGTCCTTGGTGTTGATGCAGGGCTCAGCAATCACGTATGTCATAAAGTCTTCATCTCCCCTATAACTGCAAACTTAATGGAAAACGCACATTCTAGCAAGAACACCGGCACAGGTACAGCAGCCGGCTGCGTTCCGAGCTTTGAGTATGAATCCGGCGTCGCACCCATTATTTTACTCCGACGCAGACTCGATGGCGGCCCTCGGTTGCGGCCCTTTCGGAAAACGAAGCGATTTCAGTTCCTACGCTTCCACCAGTTCACGATCCTCGGTGGGCTCGAATTCGACGATATATCCTGCCACCGCGCTGGCGGCTACGGTCAAGGGGCTGGCCAGGTACATCTGCCCCGGTCCGCTGCGGCCGGGAAAATTCCGGTTCTGAGCGCTGATGACAACCTGGTCGGGCCGTGTGCTCACTCCCGGACCGGCGTTGATGCAGGCGCCACAGCTAGGTTCGATCACATGGGCGCCGGCCTTTTCGAAGATCTGCAGATAGCCCTGGCGAAGGCAATAGTCCCGAGTTTCCTGAGATCCGAACTGGATGTAGAAGTTAACCGACGGGGCGACTCGCTTCCCCTGCTTCAGGGCGTAGTCAAGCACGCGGGCATACATGTCCATGTCTTCGTTCTTGCCGGCGGTACAGGTGCCCCCGTAGGCCAACTCGACAGGCACCGGAGTATGCAAGTCACGGATGGACTTACCATTGCCGGGGTCGCCGGGAGTTGCGACCATGGGCGTGATATCGGCGGCGTCCAGTTCGATGAGATGAGCATACTGGGCTGCGGGATCGCTGTTCAATCCCTCGACGAGGGCCTCGGCTTGTTTGCGGTCCATGCCACGGCGTTCAACCAGGAATTCGGCCGCCCTGCGATCGGGCGCTACGATGCCGGTGAAACCACCGATCTCGGCCGCCATGTTGGTCATGGTGGCGCGCTCATCGACGTTGAGAGCCTCGATGGCTTCGCCCGCATATTCCATGACCTTCGCCAGGGCCTTGCCGCTGCGGACGTAGTCCAAGCTGAGAATTTTCAGAATAAAGTCCTTGGCGGTCACATTGGCACGCTTCCTCCCGCGGATAACAATCCTGACCGATTCGGGCACGCGCACGCGCACATCCCGGGTAATCCAGGAATTAAAGACGTCGGTCGTGCCGATGCCGAAAGCGACGCAGCCGATTGCACCGACATGCGGAGTGTGGGAATCGGAGCCGATGTTGAGTTGTCCCGGCAAGGCGTAGGACTCGAGCACGATCGAGTGGCAAATACCCTCGGAGCCCTTTCGATCTTTCAGCTCTCCGTGCAATCTGATTCCCTGCCTGGCGGCAAAATCCTGCTGTTTGAGCTTGAGTTGAGTAGCGAGGTCGAGCAGTCCGAGCTTCTTCTTCTCTTCAGAAATCACTTCGTCAAGAAAGGTGAGGTGATCGCGGAAGAAAACGATGGTCGCGGGATCGTTTACCCTGGCGTCTTTGCCGACATAGTGTTCAAAAAAAATCGCCGCCATAGGCGTGACGTACTCATGACTGAAGCGCAGGTCGGCGCGGGCGAAGCCGGTATCGCCCGGTTTCACATAGGGAACGCCAATCTCTCCCTTTTCGTTGACCATGTGGCGGGCGAAGATCTTTTCCGCCAGCGTCATGGCGCGGTTTTCAGTTTGGAGGGGGGGCAGAAATACCTTCTTCTGCATACGGGCCACATTGAAGGGAAACAATCCGCCGTACTCGATCACCTGCCGGGTAATTTCGTCTTCCCCTGCGGCAAATTCAGCAAGGGGAATTTCCTCGCCGGCGCGAATCTTGTCAATCAGGGAAAAGTTGGTTGAGGTCAGCAAGCCCAAGTTCTGGCAATTCTGCTTGTAGATTCGCTCGATGTTTTCGGCGATGACCAGGCGAATGCCGGCGCACATCTCCGCATAGGGGGACTGCTCGCGGCTGGAGCCTTTGCCGCGACGCTTGCCGCTGACGGCGCAAACGAAACCACCTTTCTTGACGCCGGAGCGGGCGATCGGGGTTACACCGCCGCATTTGAGGCCGAGATAGGGAATTTCACCGAGAGTCTCGTCGAAGTAAAAACAGTAGTGAGCGGGGGTGATTTCATCGGTCGAGATGTCATCACGGAGTTTCGGATTCCTGGCGGGCTCTGCGGTATCCCATGGCAGATCTTCACCAGCGAGCTGCCGCCTGATGAGTTCCGGATCTTCGGTCAGGAATAAGATCCGGCCAGGAAACCGCACTTGCGTAGGACGCTTGTTGACTTGGCGTTGCAGCAACGAGTTAATCAATTCGGGTCCCCGACAGGATGGTAAGCATCACTTCTTCATTGTACCGCCACGAGCGCGGCTTAGTGGTGTCCGTGGCTGCGGTCGTACTTCTCGCCCGCGGGTATAGCGACCGCCAACTGATTATCTTTGGGAGCAAGGGGGCAAGTAGCGTAAGAGGTTACGGCACAGGGAGGGTTATAGGCGCGATTGAAGTCGATGACGACGGTACCGTTCGCGACCGGATCCGTCTCAAGAAAGCGGCCGCCCGGATAAGTGTCGGCTTTCCTGGTCAGATCGTTAAAGACGAAAAAGAGTCCTTTCCTGGGGTCTCCTCCGAGATCGGTGAGATGTAGCTCCTGGCCATTGATCTTGAACACGGCAGTGCCGGCGACGGGGGTCGCGGTCACGTCGCCGAGCACATTCGGAACATCCACGGTCTTCTTGCCGTCCGAGGGAACCCAGGTGGCGGTGACGCGGTAAGTCAGGTCGACCGGAAAGAATGTTCCCCCGGTATAGTTTCTAGCCGCCTCGCTGTCGACGTCCTTCAGGCGAATACCGATTCGTTGGCCGCGAACGATGGCTTTCATCCGCAGGCTACCGAGTTCAACCAGGGTCGCATGGCCGGAGGTGTCCGGCTCCAGCTTTGCTGTGCTCACTGGCTTGCCGTCAATCGTGGCGTGGGCATCGGGCAAAAACCTTACTGTAACGCCGGTTCCCTGCAACTGAAACACTCCGGCGTGAGCCGGGCCTTTGGGAAACACGATGGCATTGGCGGGATCGGAGCCGAAGCTGTTGTCTCCCGGCTTCAACCAAAACAGACCCGCCAGGGAAAGCCAGTTCTGCTTGAGGTCGTCGACCAGTTCGGCCTTCCACTTGTCATAAGACTGCTGGTAGGCGGCATCAGGGGCGGATGCAGGCGCGCCGAAGGCCAGAATAACGGCCAGAGTCAGGAACCAAACCCGGCAAAGGAACGATTTTCCGAGAGCCATTTCTATTCCCTCCCAGCCTTAGACGGTCCGGCGCGGTCGAGGTCGCGCCGCCGGACCAGCTTCATTTCCTGTATTCATGCACGTCGGGCAAAGGCTCCAGCTCCCGGCCATCGAAAATCTTGCCAAATTCCTGCATGAGTTCTTCGTGCACCAGGCCGTTGGAAGCCAGGGTTTCGCGGCTGTTCAGTTGAAACGCTCCACCGCTGAAGTTCGTCACCTTCCCACCGGCTTCCTGGACAATCAGCACCCCCGCTGCGGTATCCCAGGGATTGAGGTTGAATTCCCAGAAGCCGTCAAAGCGGCCGCAGGCCACGTAGCAGAGGTCCAGGGCAGCCGATCCGGCGCGGCGCACACCATGAGTACGCAGCGTGATGTGGTGATAGAAAAAGATGTTGGGATTCTTGTGCCGCTTGTGGCTTGGGAAGCCCGTGGCTACCAGGCTCTCCGACAGCTGCGAAACCCTGGAGACACGAACCGGTTGCTGGTTGATAAAGGCGCCGCTTCCCTTCCCTGCGGCGAACAACTCGTCGCGCGTCGGGTCGTAGACCACGCCCGCAATACGTTCACCTTTATGTTCCAAGCCCAGCGAGACGCAGAAAACGGGGAAGCCGTGGGCAAAATTGGTGGTTCCATCCAGAGGGTCGACATACCAGCGGTATTCGCCGCCCTGAGTCTTCAGTCCTTCTTCTTCGCCAAGGATGTCATGACTGGGCCAAAGCTGGAGAATACGCTGTCGGATGAGGGCCTCGGTGCTGCGATCGGCAACGGTGACCAGATCGGCTTCGCCTTTGTACTCGATCTTGACGTGCTGCTGAAAGTGGCGCATGAGAAGAGCGCCCGCTTCCCGAGCGATTTCCGCCATGGATGGGAGAAAATCTCCGGGGTTGGAGGATGCCTGGTTCATTGAGATTTGAAGGTTTCAGATTGCAGATTTTCCCCGATTGAAGACGGGGATGCCTGTTCCCGGGGAGGAAAAGCCTGAGGTCGGGCGGGGTTCACTTCCGTTTTCCGCCGTCTTCCGCGATATACATGATCTCGTGCTTAAAAATGAACAGGTTGGGCTTGCCCTCGCGAGTCAACCTGACCATATTCTTGTCGTAGTACTCGATCCACCCCTGAACCACCTCGCCGTCCGCCAGCTTCAAACTTACCGGTTTTTGCTTTTCGCAAAGGGCTTTAAGGTAAGCCGCTTCCTCCGAGGTCTCTTCGGGAGGTACGGACTTCGGTTTGCGCGGTGCTCCACTTCCCTGACCATGAAAAGACATATCCGCCATTTTACACGCCGGAACTCAGGCGTGGGGCGGACTTAGAACGTCAGCTTCATGGAGAATTCCATGACTCGCGGGGAACCGAGCCCGAATACCCCCGATCCCAGGCCAAGACGGTTGGTGTTTGGCTGAGTGCCAGACGTTCCATTGATGGAGCCGAGCGAACCGTCAAGAACGCCGCCCAGCGGATTGTTGGGACCGTCAAAGTTGGCGAAGTTCAGGACGTTGTAGAACGATGCTCCCGGCTCCAGCGAGATTCGTTCCTTCACTTTGTAAACCCAGCTCAACTTCAAGTCGAGGACACGCAGCCAGCCCATGTTCGCCTCGCCTGCGGGGGCCAGCGGAACCAGAGGCATGACTCCACCGAGAGCCTGCAATTGATCGAGGGTGAAGAGGCCATTTTGCACCAGCACCTGCCCCGCCGGCGTGGGTTGACCGGCGAAGCTCTGGTTGTATTTCTGGATGGCGGAATTGATGTTGTGAGCAGTCAGGCTGCGCGCGAAGGCTCCGAGATTGGTGCCGGGCAAGGTGTCGCCGGTGGGATAAATTACGCTGCCATCTCCCGAACCATCGCCGGTCACGTCACTGGTGAAGATGCCTCCCGGGTCGCCACTGACGGGCAATTGCATGGTAACCGGGAGGGGGCTATAGAAGTGAGAAATCAGACTGAGGCGGAACGACCGAGGCAGGTCAAAAGTGCCTCCGAGGGAAAACTGGTGCCTGCGATCGAGACCATTCGGGCCGATGAACCGGGTTGGATTGACGTTGTCTTCCGCGTTGTTGACAAAATCACTGTCGGTCGAGGTGGAGACGTAGCGTGAGAGCGAGTAGGCGATTTGCAGGTTGAGGTTCTTCAGGCCCCGTGCCGGATTGACCACGTTATCGGTGAGCTTCAGTTGCAGTCCGTTGTAGACCGAGCGGCCCGCGGGAAACAACATCTGGTTTGCCCCCAGGTTGGGATTGATCCCGGGGAAGGCGGCAGGAACGCTTCCGACCGAAGAGCAGGGCGAACCTCCGCAGAGGAAATTGGCGGAGTCCAGACCATTGGAGGCGTAATCGCCGATGGTCGCGCCGGCGGCGATGGCGCAGTTGATGGCATTCAGCGAAGTCCCGCCGCCGCAGCCGAAGGCGCTATTGGTAGCGGAAATCGCAGCCCGGGCATTGCCGATATTGAGGTAACGCGAGTCGCCTACGTGGTTGACGTCGATCGCGAGCAGGGTATGGGTCTCGACGTTGCGGACATAATCCGCGCTAAAAACCATGCCGTGCCGCATCTGGTGCTGGAGGCCGAGGTTGATTTGTACTGAGCGGGGGGTTTGGAAGTTGGGAGCGAACAGGTCGGTTTCCGTCCCGTTAGTGGTGGAGCTCAAGGTGTTGCCGATGAAACCGGGATTGGAGGCGGCTCCGGAAGCGGCCGTGGCCGCCTGGTACTGGGCCTGAAGCTGGGCGATCTGCGACTGCACCTGCCCGATGGGCTGGCCGCAGAAGCCGGGAGTAATCACGTTGGAAGAGCCGGGCATGGTGAAGCTCTGAGGAACGCCTCCGGCGCAAGCCTGCTGGAAGAGCAGGAACAGGCCCTTGGCCAGGCGCGGAGGGCGATCGAAGAGCTGGTTGTTCCAGATGTTGTTCTCATAGAAGAGACCAATGCCGCCGCGAAACACGGTGGTGGAATGCCCCGTCGGATCCCAGGCAATTCCGACCTGGGGACCGAAATTCTGATCGGGCTGGCGGACCCGATCCCCTAAGCCTTTGCCCCACAGATCCAGGATGTTACCCATGCAGGGAGTGCCGGCAGCGGCGAGAGGGGCCGCCAGAGCCGGATCGAGCTCCGAGCATGGAATGGGTGCGATGTCACTGTCTGTTCTTCCGGTGTCCCGCTGGTAGCGAAGCCCGAGATTCAGGGTAACGTGGTGGCTCAATTTCCAGGTGTCGCCCGCGTAGAGAAGGAGGCGGTTGTCCGGACCTTGTCCACCACCGGAGAGGCCAAAAGCTGGCAGTTCCGAGGAAAAGCCCTGGCCGTTGCCCAGAATCACATTGCTGGCGGGATAGGTCAGCGGATTGCCGGGGACACAGGGCGCGACGCAGTCCGAGGCAATGGCATTTACTGCCGGCGCCAGGCTCAGGAATAGAGCATTGCCGCCTTCCTGCACGTGATTGAAGGCAACGCCGTAGCGGAAGATGTGGGATTTGTATGACTTGCTGCCGTCGTACTTGACCTCATGATTGCTCTGGATGGTGGCCTGCGGCGCCAGAAAGTTGGGCCCGGAGCAGAAAGAATCCAGTCCTGCGGTAAGGCAGAAAGGATCATCGCCGATGGCCAACTCCAGTTGAGGAGCGGGATTGAAGATGCCGCTACCGTTAACCGCGTCGGTGATTCCGTTGCGAAACTTCATGTACCCGAAGTGAATGCTGTGGGTGAAGCTGCCGGTTGTGAAATCGAGCCCCACGGCATGAACCGGGTTGTGGTTGACGTTGGCGAATGGCTGGAAGGTGTTGGGCAAGTAGGCGGCAACGTCGCGATTAGCGTCGAAAGTAAAGCGGTAGAAAAGATGGTAATTGCCGGGCTTGATTTGCCAGTCCAGCCGGCCCGAGGCTTCATTCTCATGGAACGGAGAGTCAAAGAAGCCAGCGAGTGAAGTAAAGGGAGAAGATGGAATGACGGGAGCATCGAGCGCCTGTTTAATGCGCTCGCCGGCGACAAAAAAGAAGAGCTTATCTTTGATCAGCGCCCCGCCAAAGCTGCCGCCGAAGTGATTCCGCTGAAAATAAGTATCGGTGCCGCCGGGAAGATTAGCCGCCAGGCTGTGATCGCGAAAAAGGTAGAAGGCTTCGCCGTGATAGGAATTCGTGCCGGAGCGCGTGACCACATTGACGGCGCCGGACGAGGTCAACTCGGTGGAAAGATCCAAAGAGGATTGCTCGATCTGAAACTCCTGGATAGCGCCTGCGGGAATGTTTTGCGTAGTGGTGCCCACTTCCTCGTCGCTGACGTCGACCCCATCGACTTCGATACGGGTGGTACGCCCGAAGCGTCCGCCGAAGGAAATCGAGGAGAATCCGTTCTTGGTGGGATCGAAGTTTCCGCCATCCTGAATCTGCACTCCGGGCTCGAGCTGCGCCAGGTCAAGAAAGTTGCGGCCGTTGATGGGCAGCGTTTCGATCTGCTGGCCGGTTAACACTCCCTGAACGGTGGCCTGTTCGGTATTGACCTGCACTTCGGTCGATTGCACTTCGACGATCTGATCGGCGGAGCCGACCTGGAGTTTGACGCTTCCCGAGCGAGTCACGCCCACCTGGACGGTGAGAACAAGGGCGGCCGTCTTGAAGCCTTTGGCTTCTACCCGCACTTCATAATTGCCGGGGTTGAGCGCGCCCGAGGCATAGATTCCCTCGGAATTTGTCCCCAGCTTTCGCGCCTCTTTAGTTCCGGTATTGGTCACGGTGACCTTGGCCCCGCCTACCACCGCGCCACTCGGATCCGTGACCGTTCCCTGGATGCTGCCAGTGGAGATGGTGGTTTGAGCCGACAAAACAGCGCCAGACAAAATGAGAGGAAATGCCGTTGCCAATGCCAGGATAAAGGTCCTGTAGGGTTGGTGCGGGTCCTTGAACCACATCGCCACGTTCCTTTCGCTTACTTAAAGTCCTCTTGATTGTGAATGGGCAAGACTGAACAGTAATACTGGAGCGGTTTCGTGTCCAGCCGCGACCAACACGCGATGCCAATCCGGGGAGAGCACTGCCGGCACTCTGTTAGCTGGCACGAAGAGGGACGGGCCTCGCATGTCCGGTTCTGGCTAGAAGTGCGACTTGGTGGTGAAGTAACCTGCGCGATGGCGGACGACCAGCGCCCGCTCGGGCGTGGACGAAGCAACTTTCACCTGAATCCGGCGAAAATCTGAATCGCTGAAGCGTTGCGCCGGGTAGTAGGCAAGCAGGTATTGGGTTCGTAACTCGTCGCTGATGCTGCTGAAGGCATCGTCCAGCTCGGAGACCGATGTGGCATAGAAGTACTTGCCGCCGGTGTCTTCGGAGAGCTGAACCAGCGCATGTTCTCCGCCGGTGTCCCGTCCGGCGCTGGCTTCGATGGGAACTACAATGATGCTATAGACCAAGGCTTCCGCTTCCTGGGCAGCGCGCAGAGCTTCCTTGTAGTCGACCCTGCTGACCGTGTCTCCGCCGTCGGTAATCACGACCATGACTTTACGTCCCTGGCGCTTCTCCACAGCCTGGGCTCCGAGATAGAGCGCGTCATAGAGCGCAGTCGCAGCGCCGGGATGAACGTGCTCGATACCGCGGTCGATGACGCGGAGATCCGAGGTGAAGGGCACGACCTCATCTACAACCTCACTGAACTCATACAAAGAAAGCCCGTCGACTGGCCTCAGGATGGCATGAGCGAAGCGGCGGGCCGCGCTGAGCTCCAGGGGCAAATCCTTGCGCGTGCTGAGGCTGGTGTCGATATCGAGGACAATCGAGAGGGGCAGCGCAGACTCCTTGTCGAATACGGCAACGGTCTGCGGCTTCCCGTCTTCGAAGACTTCGAAATCATCTTTCTTGAGGCCAGCAACGGGGCCACCGTGCTCGTCGGTGACAGTAACGAAGACGTTGACCAGCTTCACATCAACCTTGAGGGTTGTGCCCGCCGAGGAATTGCTGGCAGAAGTGGAGTTCGTAGTTTGCGGTTTTGGCGGGCTGGATCCGCCTGCCCAGGGCGGTTTGGGAACCTGCGCCTGGCTGGACGCCGCCGCGATCAGAATAAGAAGAAGAAGAAAATCTCGCATTCGCGAAAGATTGCTCCTTGCCAGGGTGACGCCCACGCCGTAGCGACCTTTGCAACCAGGGGGAGGGCCAACGTTCTCGCGGGCCCACGCGCAATCTCCCCGGTTGCGGCAAAGAACCACACTGCTCACTTAGATGCAGGCCTCTCAGAATAGGTATCTGCCGTGTGGGGAATTTCGGCGGGGAAAGGCTCTCCATCGGCCCAAACCGCTCCATCTTCGAAGAACTCTTTCTTCCAGATCGGCACGGTTCGCTTGAGCGTGTCGATAAGCCATCGACAGGCATCGAAGGCTGCGGCACGGTGAGCGGAGGCGACTACCACCAGGACACTGGTCTCGCCGATTTCCAGCCGCCCCAGGCGGTGGACAATGGCGAGGTCATGCACCTGAAATTGGGCCAAGGCGTTAGCGGTGAGGGTATCCATCTGCTTCAGAGCCATTTCCTCGTAGGCTTCATACTCGAGGTAGCGAGTCGGGCGCCCGCGAGTATGGTCGCGGACCACTCCTTCGAAGACGACCACTGCGCCGTCGGCAGGACGCTTGAGCTGCTCCACGATAGTGCCGGTGTCGATCTTGGTCCGAACGATCGATGCACGATTGGAAGCAAGGGCGTGTGGGGACGAGCCTGGCTGAGTTTCGCGGCCTCCGCTCACCGGGGGAAGCAAGCCGATCTCGTCTCCGTCGTTCAGCCGCCGGTCAGGCGGGGCATACTCCTGGTTCAGAGACATGGCGATAGAGGAAAGAGCCGGTTCCAGTTGCGGGATACGGCTTCGATAATGACGAAGGACATCGGCGAGGGTGGCAGCGTCTGGCAGGGATAGCGACTCGCTGTCCCGGCCAGCCAGGTCCTTCAACACGCCGAAAAAAAGGACGCGAACGTGCATGGTTGCAATAGCGTCTGACAAGTTCATAGTGTATCGCGAGGGGTGGCGTCTGCAGAGGAGTTACAACAGAGGAAGTAGAGGGCAGCAAAATGCCGGTCCTCATCTGAGGACCGGCATCTGGTGGTGCAGTGGGATTCAGTGTTGCTGTGGACGCTTGTCGTCCTTAGCCTGGGGGCGCTGCTGAGGGCGAGACTGAGGACGCTCGCTCCTGGGCTCCGGCTGAGGCTTCGGGCGCTGTTGTTGCCAGCGGTTGAACTTTTCTTCTTCGCCCCGTTGAAGTTCGGGCCGCGACTGAACCGGCGGGGCCGGCCGGACGAGCGGACGCTCAACCGGAGCTCGCGGCGCTGGACGCTCCTCGCTCCGCGAGGGTTCCTCCGGGCGACGGGTCGGCGGTTCCGGACGAGCATTCCCCGGGCGCGGCACATTGGCTTCGCCGGGACGCTCGGGTGGACGACCGACGGGTTGTGGCTGCCGAGGCGTCTCAGTACGCACATTCACCGGCGCTGGCCGACGGCCCAGGGGCTCACGAGGCATTGGCGGCGTGTGCACCGCAACCACCGGCCGATTCACTACCGCGACCGGGGGTCTGACCCGGGCCGGGCCGCCGGCTCCCATGACGCTGACCCGATCCGGCCGGGCATCGATGCGATGGACCACGGACGCGTTCGCAATCTCGCGCTCGTCGACCCGTACGACGTTCCTTGACACGGAACGAGCATTTACGAACGTCTCATGGGAAACCGCGGTTACGGCATTTACGCGCTGATTGGCGTAGCTAATGCGGGTTACATTTGTCCGGTTGATGATGGTGGTGTTGTAGACGTTGGTAACCTCGGTCACGTTCACACGAGTATTGGTGACGTTCACGTTAGTCACGTATCTCGGACTGGTGCGATACCAGGGAACGAAGACCTCGCGCGGAGCGAGGGGAAACCAGCCGACCTCAACTCCGGCGTGAAATCCTCCGCCCACGAAAGCCACCAGCGCCGGGGCGTAAACCGGCCGGACCACGACGGGTCCCGGCACCCAGCACCAGCTGGCTCCGACGAAGGCCCAGCGGCCATAATGGAAGGGGGCAAATCCCCAAGGCTCGTCTTCGACCCACGTCCAGCCCCAGGGGGCGACCCAGACCCAGTGGCCATAGCGATAGGGCGCCCAACCCGCGGCAACTCTGGGCGTCCAAACCTCGCCGTAGTCGGCCACATAGTGCCAGGAGCCATTGTCGTCCAGGTCCGCTCCGCCACTTACCTCGGGCGAGATGTAGTTATACGACTCGGCGTGGTCTTCGCGACCATCACGCTGCATGGCAAAGTTGTCGAAGTCATCGTGTGGCGGGATCTGGCCGATTTCATGATCCAACTGGTCAGTCCCTTTGAAACTGGCGCGCTGACCGGCAACCACGTCGTAAGAAGCGCCGCCGCCGGTGACCTCGCCGCGTCCGTTCCAGACAGTAACGTCGGACTCGGTCCCATCGGCGTTAACATCGACGCGATACTCACCCGTGCGCTCGATGGTGAAGGCAGAGTTGGGAGTGTCGATTTCGAGATGGTCCTCGTCATCCAAGTGGCGTGCCCGCAGAATGATGGACCCTTGCGACAATCGCACCTGGGTTACATGATCATCAAGATCGAGGAGGGTAATGCTGGTTTCGGAAGCGACGCGAAGAGTGGTGGAACCGATCTCCACTTCGGCCCGGGAGTCTTTATCGGCCCAAAGGTTATCTCCAGTGGCGAGGGTCCGGTTCACGACAGCCTCAGACCAATCGCCTTCGCCGCCGGGCTGTAAGGATACGGATCCGGCGCTGAAAGAGAGTCGCCCGGCCCGGCCCGGAGGGTCTTCTGCCGGCTGCCCCTGATCATCCGGTGGCTGGTTCTGGTCGTCGGGCGGTTGAGCCTGGTCCTGCGGCGGCTGAGCCTGATCCTGAGGCGGTTGGTTCTGGTCCTGCGCCAAGGCCCTGGGCGGCGCCGGTGACATCAGCATGGTCACCGCCAGGATGATTCCCACTGCCAATGCTTTGCAGATCTTCATGGTGTCATTCCTCATTGCGGTTTTCAGTACCGCGCAAGTCCCCACGGAAAAGGGCTCTCAACAGCATTAAACCCTTCCGGGCGGCATTAGTTCCATACCCCGGACCCGGTAAGCCGGGTTCCCCGCGTAACCGAGTGATGCTGCGCACACAACCTGTCGGTGAATTGATCTAAAGGAAAACGCCAGGCCCTTACCCGGGTTCCTGCCTGGAGTCGATGAAGCTTAGCTTACTGCCTGCTCACTCAGAACTTTTTCCCGCTCTTCCTCGTCCTGGCGCTGCTCGGCCATGCCGGAAGGCAAAGCCAGGTCAAGAACCTCAGCAATGGTCTTGACGTAATGGATCGAGATATTCTCCAGCTGCTCAGGCGTGAGGTCTTCCTCGACGTTGGTTTTGTTCTCCGCCGGCAGCAGGACGCTCTGCACGCCGGCGCGCTTGGCCGCCAGAACCTTCTCCTTGACGCCGCCAATGGGCAGCACGTTTCCGCTGAGGGTAATTTCACCGGTCATGGCGGTCAGCGGGCGCACGGGGCGGCCGGTCAGCAACGAGACCAGCGCTGTGGTCATGGTTACACCGGCGGAAGGGCCATCTTTGGGAATGGCGCCAGCCGGGACGTGAATGTGAATGTCGTGCTCGGCGAAGAAATTCTCCTGGATGCCGAGTTGGACCGCATTGGAGCGCACCCAAGTCAAAGCCGCCTGCATGGATTCCTGCATGACCTGGCCGATTTGTCCAGTCATGGTGAAGCCACCCTTGCCTTTCATGGTATTGGCTTCGACGAAAAGAATGTCGCCCCCGGCGGGTGTCCAGGCGAGCCCGACCACGACGCCCGCGCGCTGAGTGCGCTCGGCGATTTCGCCCTCGCTGCGAATCTTGATTCCGCCGAGGAACTCCTGAATGATCTCCGGGGTAACGACCAGCTTCTCCGTCTTGCCTTCGGCCAGACGCCGCGCCTGCTTGCGGCAGATGGTGCCAATGTTGCGCTCCAGATTGCGGACACCGGCTTCGCGGGTGTAGTGGCGGATGATGTTGCTCACGGCCGCTTCGGGAAATTCGATCTGATCGGCGGCGATTCCGTTTTCATCGATCTGCCGGGGGATCAGATATTGAAAGGCGATGTGGATCTTTTCTTCTTCGGTATAGCCCTGAAGCTCGATGATCTCCATGCGATCGCGCAACGGTTCGGCGATGGGATCGAGCATATTGGCGGTGGTGATGAACAGGACCTTCGAAAGATCGAAGGGAACGTCCAGATAGTTGTCGCGGAAAGTCGAGTTCTGCTCAGGATCGAGCGCCTCCAGGAGCGCCGAACCGGGATCGCCGCGAAAGTCGCGTCCGACCTTATCGATTTCATCCAGCATGAAGACCGGATCCTTGGTTTCAGCGCGGCGGATGCCCTGGATAATCTGGCCGGGCAAGGCCCCGATGTAGGTGCGGCGATGTCCGCGAATCTCGGCTTCGTCGTGGACGCCGCCGAGCGAAATTCGCACGAACTTGCGACCCAGAGCGCGGGCGATCGACTTGCCAAGAGAGGTCTTGCCAACACCCGGAGGCCCGACAAAGCAGAGGATCGGTCCTTTCATCGTAGGTTTGAGGCGGCGCACGGAAAGGTAGTCGAGAATACGGTCTTTGACCCGCTTGAGGTCATAGTGATCGGCGTCGAGAACTTCCTTGGCCTTGACGATATCGACATCTCCACCGGAAGCCTTCGCCCAAGGCAGGACTGCGAGCCACTCGATGTAGTTACGCGTAACGGAGTAGTCAGCAGCCATGGGGGACATGCGGGAAAGCCGCCCCAATTCCTTCAGAGCTTCTTTCTTCACCTCGTCGGGCATGCCGGCGGCCTCGATTTTTTGCCGGAGTTCTTCGGTATCGCGCTGACCTTCGTCCTGCTCGCCCAACTCTTTTTGAATCGCCTTCATCTGCTCGCGCAGATAGTATTCGCGCTGGGTTTGCTGGACACGGTCCTGAACTTCCGATTGAATCTTGTTGCGAAGCTGCTGAACCTCCAGTTCCTTGGCCAGATGCTGGTTAATTTTTTCCAGCCGGACGCGGACGTCGGTGGTTTCGAGCGTGTCCTGCTTATCCGAGGTGGACAGTGAAGGCAGCGAAGAAGCGATAAAATCCACCAGCCGGCCGGGCTCCTCGATATTCATCGCGACGGTGGATAATTCGTCGGACAGGGTCGGTGAGCCGGCAACAATCTGCTGGAAGAGGGTAAGAACGTTGCGCTGCAGAGCTTCGACTTCAGAGCTCTGGGGCGGGAGAGCCTCAGGGACGGTGTCGACCCGGGCTCGCATGAAGGGGGTCAGCTGGGTAAACTCTGTGACGCGCACGCGGTCCAGGCCCTCGGCGAAGACAAACAGGCTCTGGTTGGGCATCTTGACGACCTTATGCACGACCGCCAGGGTGCCGACGGTATAGAGGTCTGTGGGCTGCGGGCTATCCACCCGGGCCTCCCGCTGGGCCACGACCACGATGGTCTTGTCTTCCCCCAGCGAATTAATCAGCTGGACAGAGCTCTCGCGGCCTACCGTCAGGGGCAGCACTGCATGGGGAAAAAGGACCGTATCTCTAACCGGGAGGATGGGAAGCGCCCGTTCCTGCTCATCCACCTTGGCTTCTTCGCTCGCATTGCGCTCACCGCGCGGGGACTGCGCCATATGTCACCTTGAGTGTAGTTTGCTCAAGTTTGGATGAGGTAAAGGCCGGGAAAGATGCAAACCGGCGTTCCCCCATCGGATTTCCAGGGAGACTGGATTCTAATCCTTCTGTAAACCGTTTGCACGACACGAAAGTTACCGGCGCGATGAGGCAGAAGAGCCGAGGACAAGCGGGATTTTCAGAGGCGGAGCGCCTGATTTCGTACAAGAAAAAGCGGACCGATCTCAAGCTCGATGCCGAGACCGGCCCCGACGCAGCGACAGACGCGAAAGCTAGAAGACGTGCTGCGCTGTATCGCCAGCGAAGACCAGAGTGTGGAGCACGCGCTCGTTCGCAGCATTCATCTGGAAGGTCTGCTCAGTACGGTTGGCCTTCTTTTTCAGCGGGACCAAGTCGCATTTTACGCGGGCTTCCATCGGCTTCGCAGCTGACAGTTGTTTGAAGATCATGATGTGATTGGCACCATCCATGATGTGCCGCACCGAATAATCACCACTGGGGAGCAACACCTCGCCGATTCGCACCGGACTCGTGAAAGCTATGGTGCGGTTATCGGAGATGCCAAACTTGTTTTGCCCGGCGCCAGCCAGCAGGCTGAGGCCGAGGACACAAATCGTGGCAACGACAACAAATCTAAGAAAACGCATACGCCCTCCCGACGCCGCCTGGGACGTCAAGGACAGACTACTGAACAAAACAGAGATTGACCGTGTTCCAAGTCACGCAGGGTTGTGATAAGGGAAGCGCCACGGGCGCCATTTTAGGCATCAGGCGGCGGGATAAATTCCCAGGACTTTCACGGGATCGGCGATTTCGGCGAGATGACGAAGCGCATGGCGTGCCACTTCATCGTCTCCGCGGAGAAAATCGGCGTAGAAGACATATTCCCAGGGGCGGCCGCGCAGGGGACGGGACTCGATCCTGCTCAGGCTGATTTCGCGCAAAGCAAACACACTCAAGGCTTTGAACAAGGCCCCTGGCAAGTTCTTCAGGGTGAAACCGATGGAGGTCTTATTGGCGCCGCGGGCGACGCGGCGCTGCCTGGAAATGAGAACAAAGCGGGTGAAGTTTTGCTTGTCGTCTTCAATCCCCGCGGCCAGAACTCGCCCTTTGTATACGGCGGCTGCCTGGTGTCCGGCAATACCGGCGGCATCGCGCAGACCAGTCTGCATAATATATTTAACGCTTCCGGCGGTGTCGTAGAAGGGGATGGGCTCGACTCGAGGGTGACGGCGAAAAAAATCGCGGCATTGCTCCAGGGCCACGGGATGCGAATAGACGCGGCGGACTTGGCTGGCTTTCACACCGGGCGGGGCGATGAGATTGTGGACAATCCGCAAGCGGAACTCCCGCCGGATGAAAACCTTTTGCGTCAATAGCAGATCCAGATGCTCGGCCACGGATCCGGCCAGGGAGTTCTCAATTGGGATAACGGCGGCGTGAACGGAGCCGCGCACCACACGGTCGAAGACCTGACGGGAACGAGCGCACGAAACGATGCTGCAGCCGGGAACCATGCGCCCGGCCGCTTCATGACTGAACGATCCGGCCTCACCCTGAATGGCAACCTTCATTTGTGCACTTTCATAGCCGGCTGAGGTGCAAGCTCTTTTTCGAGCACCAAGGCGTCCACGCCATTCGAGTAGTAGCGAGGGAGGATTTTCATGGCGTCGTAGCCCTGGCGCTTGTAGAAGGCTAAAGCGGAAGTGTTGTCGATTGCCGCTTCCAGCTCGATGCGGCGGCAAGCGATAGAGCGCAATTTTTCCTCGGCAGCGGCCAGCAGTTTCGAACCAACACCGGAGCGGCGGTCCGCAGGCAGAACGTCGATACTGATGATGTGTCCGGTGCCGCCGCGCGCGTGTTCGGCGACAATAAAGCCGATGATTTTAGGCCGGCCGTTCGCGGCGGCGGGCGGACCCTGAGCAGGTCCTTCGGCGGGGTCGAGGACCTCGGCGACCAGGGTAAAAGCGCCTCGGCGCCGGATGTAGGTCGACAGTTCCACGCGGGAGTACGCGACGCTGGGCACAAAACATTTCTGATCGATGCGCCAGAGAATCTCGAAGTCTTCAGGGCGGAAGTCGCGCAGTGTGAATTTCACCCCGACATTGTAGCCCGGGGAAGCGGGCGTCGCCGACGTTTCCTCAACGGGAAGAGCCACTTACGATTAGCCCAAATGGGCGAGAGAAAAGCTGTTGCCGAGGTTGCACCCCGAGACGTAACATCCGCATCTGAGAGAGATTGTGGGGCGCCTGATTCTCATCGACGCGGCGGCGGCGACGGTGCTGATTTCGCTTTGGTACTGGTGGTTCGCCCGCTACAACCGCAGTAAGGGCGTGAAGGCCCTGCGCTGGGTAGAGGCGGCGTGCTCCCAACATGGACGCGTATTGGAGGCGCACTGGATGGGCGCATGCCGGTTGCAGGCGCAGCTGCGGTTCGCGGCCCACTGGTTCGAAAACGCCCGCGTCACCATACGACTACTGCCTCGTCCTTTGCCCATCAAGTGGCTGCTCAGCGCCTGGCACAAGCAGCGGGAGACGTTGACCTTCGAAGCGAACCTCGGCTACGCGCCGGGAGTGCAACTGGAGGTTCTGCGCCACCGCTGGCTGACCCACAGCCATCACCGGCTGGATCATCGGGCGCGGAACTGGATGATATCTCGTCCGGGGCCGATCGTGTTGACGACCTCCAATCAGTGGAGGCAGGAGATGCCGCCGATCGTCAACACCTTGATGACCTCCTCCGGCCACAATTTGTTGACTGTGCGATTCCGCCCGGAATCGCCGCATCTGGCAGCCACCATTGACCTGGCGGCGGTAACTGACGCACAGGCTGCCGCGAGTTTCCTGGGCGTGCTACGCGACCTTGCCGCCGGCGCTTCCACCTCACGGCACTAGCTCCCCGAAAGCAGATGGCCGTCAGCGGGCTGCTTCCGCCACGAAACGGTAGCCGACTCCACGCACGGTAAGCAGGTGCTGAGGCTGGGCGGGGTCGTCTTCGATGTAGCGGCGCAGACGCACGATAAAGTTGTCGATGGCACGGGTATCGGTGTCTTCGTGCAAGCCCCAGACCTGTTCCAGGATCGATTTGCGATCTACGGCGCGGCCGCTGTTGCGGATGAGGTAGCGAAGCAGGTCGGCTTCCATCAGGGTGAGTTGAATGGTGTTGCCGTTCACCCGCAATTCCAGCTTTCCGAAATCGATGGTGCGGCCGGCGAATGAATATATTTCATATTCGTCAGAGCCGTCGATGACTCTGCCGGGGGCGGCCGACAGCGAAGGATGGGTGGTAGCCTGACCGAGGCTGGCGCGAGCCCAATCGCGGCGGCGCAGCAGGCCCTGCAGGCGGGCAAGAAGAATGGGAAGTTCGAAGGGCTTGGGGAGATAGTCGTCGGCGCCGGAGGCAAAGCCCTTGAGCACGTCCTCGGGCCGGCCGCGAGCGGTGAGCATGAGCACGGGGATGAAGTTCTTGGCCGCGCGCAGTTCCGCCGCGACGGCAAAGCCATCTTTGCCGGGCAGCATGACGTCGAGGACCACGGCGTCGAAATTGTGGTGCTGACCGTTGCCTGGCCCGCCCAGAAGCAACTCCAGGGCTTTTTCGCCATCGGCGGCCACGTGGACGCTGTGGCCTTCGGCCTCCAGATTGAAGCGCAAGCCGGTGGCCAGGTGAGCTTCGTCCTCCACAATGAGAACGCGGCTCATGTGCGGTTCCCGCTGGGGAGGGCGTCGCGAACCATGCTTCGCGGCAACTCAAACACCACGGTGGCACCCTGTCCTTCGCCTTCGCTCTGGGCAAAGGCTCGTCCGCCGTGTTTCTTGGCGATGGCACGCACTATGAACAAGCCCAGGCCGGTTCCTTTCACCTGCGAGAAAGACCGGTTGGCAACCCGGTAAAAACGGCGGAAAATGCGCTTCAACTCTGGTTTCGGGATGCCTCGGCCGCGGTCTTGAATGCTGAGGGCCAGATGTTTTTCGTCGGGTGCCTCCAGCCGCACCGACACGTCGACATGCTCGCCCGAGTATTTGATGGCATTGTCGAGCAGGTTGGAGACGGCTGTTTTTAGCTCCTCGGGGTCGCCGTGGACCACGGTGCTGCCGCCGTTCAGCGCTGATACAAATCGTAGCGACCGTTCGGGCAGATGGTGGGCGCTGCGGCTGAGGGCTACGCACTCGACCACCAGGCTGCCAAACTCAACATCGACGCGATGGCGTTCTTCGCGTTTATGGCTGGCCATGCCCGCCTTCAGCACCTGTTCGACGGTGCTCAACAGGCGGTCGGTGTCGTCGAGCATGAGGCGATAAAACTCGTTGCGCTGCGCCTCATTGATATTGCGGTGCTGCAAGGTCTGAAGATAAAGCCGGATGGAGGCGATGGGAGTCTTGAGTTCGTGGGTGACGGCATTGATAAAACTGTCATGCTGCTCATTGCGGCGGATTTCGCGCACCAGGAAGATGGTGTTGAGTACCAGGCCGGCGGTGATGGCTCCAAAGAAGATGATGCCGAGAAAGACCTTGATATCCAGCCGCCAGTTGAGAATGATCCAGCCCATGCCCACGGCCACGGCGATTCCCGCGAGACTCACGCCCAGGACGAGAAAGGTAATGATGGCCTTGCGCCGGCTGATGATGCGCATGGCTCGATTTTATCTCTTTAAGAGCGGGTGGGACTTACCTGATTGAATTCCGCGGAACTAGTCGCCCGAGACGACGGGAGCGGCAGCTTTCGCCAGTTCCAGGGAAGTGATGGAACTGGTGAGCGGCGGCTTTTGGGGCAATTTCGACAGCCTCACCTGGTAGACATGGCGGGCCAACCCCAGTTTCTTGAGCGACCAGATGCCATACCAGTTGAGATCGATTTCGTACCACTTTAGGCCATGACGAGCGGAGACAGGATGCGCATGGTGATTGTTGTGCCAACCCTCGCCGAAGGTGAGCAAAGCCACCCACCAGCTATTGGTTGAAAGATCTTTGGTCAGGAAGCGGCGCGAACCCCAGCTATGGGTGGCGGAATTGACCAGCCAGGTGGCATGCAGACCGACCACGGTACGCAGGAAGATTCCCCACATCAGAAACGGCAGTCCACCGATCGCCAGAAGAACCAGGCCGAGGACGATCATCGGCAGGTAATGGTATTTGGTGATCCAGACATGAAACCGGTCCTTGGCAAGGTCAGGGACATAGCGAGCCAGAGTGGTGGTGTCGTGATGCATGGACTTGCCGGTCAAGATCCATCCCATGTGGGCCCACCATTTGCCGTCGATGGGGGAATGGGGATCGCCTTCCTCGTCAGAGAATTGATGATGAATGCGGTGGGTAGCCACCCAAAAAATGGGTCCGCCCTCGAGGGCCAGGGTCGCACAGGTTGTGAGAAAGTATTCCACCCACTTCGGGGTCCGGTAGCCGCGATGGGTCAGGAGGCGGTGATAGCCCATGCCGATGCCCAGGCTTCCGGAAACCCACCAGAGAAACATGGCGACGAACAACGCCTTCCAGGAGAAGAAGAAAATTGCGGCGAGAGCCCCGAGGTGAAACAACGCCATAAACGTGGCAGTAACCCAGTTGATTTCGCTATCGGCGACGGGCTCACGATGCAAGTCTTGAAGTTCCATGGCGGCGTCCTTGAGCTGGCGGTGGATGCTGTGGTAACGCTATCAGGGCGCGGGTCGATGGTGTGTAATAGTTCTGTAATAGCGGGAAAGCGTGCGATGACGAAAGTACAACCCACCGCAGGCGCCGTAACGGATGCTCAGGCGGAAGCGCCTTTCACCTGAACTCCGGCCCACTTTTCGAGAAGCGTCAGGGTTGCGGCGTAGTCGAGGTTCTCGTGGCCGTCTTCGGTGGCCATATCGTAGATTTCTTCGACCGTTTCAAGGCCCGGCAGTTTCACCCTCACTTCCCGGGCTGCCTCAAGAGCGAGGCGAATGTCTTTGCGCATCAGCCGCAGAGGAAAGTTGGGGGAAAAGTCGCGCTTGAGGATGAATGGCGCCTTGTACTCGACCACGCCGGAGCGAACCATCGAGGCCTGCACCAGAGACAACAAGGCCTCAGTGTCTACACCCAGTTTGGTGGCCAGCGTAAGGGCCTCGGCAAACCCCTCGTAGATCAAGGCGATTTGCAGGTTCATTGCCAGCTTGGCGGCCTGCCCTTTGCCGGTTTCACCCATGCGAAAAATCTTCTTGCCGGTAGCGGCAAACAGCGGCTTCAGGCTTTCAATGGCCGCCTCTTCGCCGCCCACGATAAAAATCAGAGTTCCCTCTTCCGCACCGGCCTTGGAGCCGGTCATCGGGGCATCCACGTATTCGGCCCCTTTGGCGCGAACACGCCCGGCAAATTCCCGCGTGGCGGATGGCGAAATCGTGCTGGAATCAACCACGGTCATGCCTGGAGCGAGCGATTCTTCAACACCCTGCGGTCCGAACAAAACACTCTCGACAGCGGCGGTGTCGGAAACCGACAGCCACACGACCTCCGCGCCACGTGCTGCTTCCGCGGGAGATGCGGCGTTATTCGCACCCGGCACGACTTTGCCGGGGGTTCGATTCCACACGGTGACTTCGTGACCTGCCTTCGTCAGGTTTGAAGCCATCGGCAAGCCCATGATTCCCAAGCCCAAGAAAGCGACACGCATACGTGCTCCTGTATCAGTAATAGGACGAAAGATGAGCGCAGTGCAGTGATTTTACCTGACCAGATGGCCGGACGGAGCATCGAATAGGTATCGGACAGGCGAAAAATCGCGACCCCGAACCTTATTTGAAAATCGCGGGCTGCAGATCGTAGAAGTAAATCGACGGCCGATGTCCTAGAATTAGCGGCATCGACGTCATCCGAGTTCGATGTTAAAGGCCACTCTCAAGAATCCGGTGTTGCGCAAGCGAGCCCGGGCGTTCGGGCGCCTGGTACGGCACTCGGTGGTCACCCCGCGCACCGGCCAGACGCATAAGCCCCGGTTGGTGAATAATGGCGAGTTGGGAGTGACCTTCATTGGGCACGCCAGCTTTTTTGTCCAGATCGGCGGGCAGAATCTGCTCATCGACCCCAATTTTGCGCGGTGGCTTTTCGTTCTGAAGCGGCTGCGGCAACCTGGAATCCAGCTCCGCGACCTTCCAGCCATCGACGTGGTACTGGTAACCCACGCGCACTTCGACCACCTGCACCGCCCCTCGCTACGAGCGATCGCGCAACACGCGCGGCGCCGAAGATCGCGAGCACCCATCATCGTAGTTCCTCATCACGTGCTGGATCTGGTTTCGGACCTCGGATTCAGCGACGTCGTCGAGTTGGACTGGTGGAACAGCTATCGCCACAGTAATTTGACGATCACCCACGTGCCCTCGCGGCATTGGGGCGCGAGAATCATCAAAGACTCGCACCGCGGATACGGCGGCTATGTGCTGCGCGACTCGAAACACTCGCTGTATCACGCCGGAGATACGGCATATTTTTCGGGGTTTCGGGAAATCGGCCACCGCCTGGCTCCGGAGCTTGCCCTGCTGCCAATCGGTGCCTATAACCCGCCGTCCTTTCGCAACGTCCACGCCAATCCTGCCGATGCCACGCGGGCTTTTCTCGACTTGAACGCCCGCTGGATGGTGCCCATGCACTACGGCACGTTTCGCTTGTCCCATGAGCCGATCGAGGAGCCTCTGCAGCTTCTGGAGCAGGAGGCCAAGGCGGCCGGGATCGAGGACCGAGTGGTGGTGATGGAAGAGGGCGTCACTCAATTCTTTTAGATTTTGTGGCCAGCGACAGCGGGCTCCCGAACCAAATCTACCAGGCCAACAAGACTCGGAGATCGCGCAGGTTGTTGCCTGTGGGGCCGGTGACGATGGCATCGCCGAGTGCGTCGAAGAACGGATAGGCATTGAAGGCCGCGAGATGAGCCTGCGATTCCAGGCCTCGAGATTGGGCGCGAGCCAGAGTGGTTCCGTCCACCAGAGCGCCGGCTGCCGGACTGTTCCCGTCGATGCCGTCAGAGCCCGCGCTGAGAATGGTGATGTTCTCCCCCGCAATCTTCGAAGCACAGGCCAAAGCAAACTGCTGATTGCGGCCGCCGCGGCCGCCGTTCGTCACTCGTACCGTCACCTCTCCGCCTGAGATGAGACAGACGCGGCCGGTTTGACTGCGCAACTTGCGCAAGCGGGCCAAAAGGTAGTCGACGGCACGCAGATAATCCCAGTCGTCACAGCCGTTGTCGACTTTTACAGTGAAGGCCTGACGCTCGCCTTCGGCGCTGGCGGCGGCGATGAGCGAGGCGTTGGACAGGATGGTCCACCAGCGACTGCGATGAAAAGCGGGATCATCGGACTTAGGGGTCTCCTCCAGGGCGCGACGCGCGAACAGCCCACGGATTGATGAGGGGAATTGTTCGGGCAAGCGGTATTTGGCAGCGATGGCATAACAATCCTCGGTGGTGGTCGAATCGGCCATGGTCGGACCGGAAGCCAGGGCATCGGGCGTGTTGTCGGGGACATCCGAGATCAGCAGCGAGACTTGCTGCGCGGGGTGGGCTGCTTGCGCGAGCCTGCCTCCCTTGACCGCAGACAGATGCTTGCGTATGGCGTTAATCTCGGCGATGGGTGCGCCAGAGTGTACCAGGGCTCGATAAGTGGCAACCAGATCATCGAGGGAGATGGCGTCATCGAGCAGTTTCTCGGCGATGGACGATCCGCCGCCGCTGAGCAGGAAAATCACCAGGGAAGAAGAGTTCTGGGCGTCAAGCGACTTGAGGATGGCCTCGGCGGCGCGGACCGATTCGTGATTGGGTGTGGGATGCCCACCGAGGAAATACCGGAACCCGCGCGCCTGGGAGGGTGGCTCGACGGAACCGGCCACGATCCCCTCAAACCGATCACCCGCCCGTGCCTGTAGCGCGCTGACCAGAGTGTGGGCCGCCTTGCCGATAGAGACCACAGACACCCGGCCATAGGCATTGAGGTCGTAAAGATCCTCGCATATCCGCAGCACTCCCCGTTCGCAGGAGACATGCCTTTCGAAAGCGTGCTCGACGCTCGATTCGTCGAGAGCGCGCTCGAAGATTTGCCGCGCCGTGACCCGCATTTCGACGCTGCGGCGATCGTCCTTAGGTCCGGACATGAGGAGGATTATAAGAGTTACCGGCGAACAGCCCCTGGCGGCAGGCGCGGGGGACGCGGATGGTGCCGGGTGAATGGTCTCGTTGGCCCGTCACCGAGGCAACTCCCCTACCCACGACTCAATGGCGCCGCGCAGCTCGTGCAATCGCCCCTCGAAGAAATGATCCGCACCGTCAATGAAAACGAGCTTCTTCGGCTCGGGAAAAGAGGCGACCGCTCGTTCGATTTCAGATCGCGGGCCAAATGGGTCGCGACTGCCGGTCACGAACAGTTTTGGCTTGGAACAGCTTGCGAGAAAATCGAAATCGTAAGGACGTTCGTCGATAGGAGCCACCGGGATGCCCAGGGCGATGAGAGAATTGACTCGATCGTCGGCGCATGCGGCCCGCAGGCCCACCACCGCCCCAAAGGAAAAACCCGCCAAAACCAACGGCAGATGAAACTGGAGATCGAGCCAGTCGAGGGCGGCACGAACGTCGTCAACTTCTCCCCTGCCCTGATCGTGGCGGCCATGGCTCAATCCGGCTCCGCGAAAATTGAAGCGCAAAACCGGATAGCCAAAGCTGTTGAGGGCTTTCATGGTGTGAAAGACAACTTTGTTGTGAAGAGTGCCGCCATAGAGCGGGTGGGGATGGCACACCAGCGCGGCGTGCGCGGGCTGGCCGGCTCCGGCATTGAGGAGGGCCTCGAGGCGGCCGGACGGTCCCTCCAAGAAGAGCGATTGCAAAGAAGAGTTGTGCGGAGCCACGTGCTTCAGATTACATGTTTTCTCGAAGCAGGCGCTCCAGGCTTCACTTCTGTTTCAGGCGGTGAGGTATGCTCTTTGCCATGAATGTCACGGCTTTCACACGTCAACTGGTGGACATTGAGTCGATCACCGGAAACGAGGGAGCAGCCGGCGATTTTCTCTATAGCGAGCTCTGCCGGCTGGGTTATCGGACGGAGAAGATCGTGGTCGAGGGCACGCGCAAAAACGTGTACGCGACCTGCCCGGAACAGGCACAGCCATCGGTGGTTTTCTCTACGCACATGGATACGGTCCCGCCGTATATTCCTTCCTCCGAAGACGACACGCGGATTTACGGCCGCGGGTCGTGCGATGCAAAAGGCATCATCGCGGCGCAGATGGCAGCCGCCGAACGCCTGCGCCAAGAGGGAATCTTCGCAGGGCTGCTTTTTCTGGTGGGTGAGGAGCGGGACAGCGTGGGAGCCAAGACGGCCAACCGTCAAGCGACGGGCTGCCAATTCCTGATCAATGGAGAGCCCACGGAAAACAAAGTTGCGACAGTTTCCAAAGGCACCTTGCGGGTGGAATTGGCAGCGCAGGGGCGAATGGCGCACTCCGCGTATCCGGAACTGGGCGAGTCCGCGATTGACAAGCTGCTGGAGGCCCTGAATCGTCTGCGCCTAATGAAGCTACCCGCAGACGAGGTAGCAGGGCCAAGCACCTTGAACATCGGCATGATTGAAGGAGGCCGGGCCCCCAACGTGATTCCGGACCGGGCCCGGGCGCAGCTTCTGTACCGGTTAGTCGGTCCAGCCGATGGACTGCGGCGGGAAATCGCTGAGGCAGCCGGCGGCCTGGCGCGAGTTGAATTCCTGTTGGAGACTCCTTGTGTGCGGCTGCACGCCCCCGCCGGCATGCCTACGATGGTTGCCGCATTCACGACCGACATTCCCTGGCTTACGAACTGGGGACGGCCGCTGCTGGTCGGCCCAGGGTCGATCCATGTGGCTCATACAGATCGGGAGTACGTGGAGAAAAAGCAGTTACAGGAGGCGGTGGAGTTATATGTCACGATCGCCCGGAGGCTCATCAGGGAAGGCGCCTAGGCAGGCGGTTCGACAGCACAATCAAGAGCCCAGCAAAGCGGGGATCCGGCCAGCGGCAGCCGATGCAAGACGACTGCCGCGGACCAGAAGAGGGCAGAGACTCTATTTGTAGCTGGCGTTGGTGCGGACCAGGAAATCGCGGTGGGCGCTAAAGTCCACCATGGATCCGAATGCCGGACCTGCGAGGGGATTGGCCTTCAGCGTCTGCTGCAAGGCAGCGTTGACTTTGTCCAGACCCTCGGCATTCGCCGCGATGTACGAGATGAGGAAGCCGGAGACGCCTTCGCTATGGACGGCCTCCTCGTCAACCTCATACTCGTGAATGGCGCCATCGGCGAGCAATTTCTCCATGAGCGGCGCAACCAGGTTCTGGCTGAGTTTTTCCACGGCGTCATCGGGCGCGTCGGGCTTCAGCTTGTAGTAGCCCGTGTGGGAATACACATCCTTCCACGATCCGGAGTGCCAGTTATAGCAGCGGCTGACGTAGATGCCGTCCCAGTGTTTGGTGGCCCCGGCCAGCACCGGAGACATGGCCCCGCCGTTTTTGTAGAACTGATCGAGGACGTTAAGGAGGCCGGCCATCGACATTGCCGACCACCAATCGTCGTGGGTGAGGCCGTCGGGCCCATGCACCAGGTTGACATCGTTACCGTAGGCGACAATGGTGCCTGAGGCCAAGGCCTTGTCGAGCGTTTTCTGGTCGGCCGCGGCATTCTTATCCATCTCACCCCACTGGGCGCGCGGGATGGCCCAGAATCCCACGTACGAGTACATGGGTGGTTTTTCCTTCATGTCGGACATCTGAGCAAATACGGGCGCGGCCAGAGCGGCGGACATCACGAGCACGGACAGTCCTGCAAGAACTCTCCCCAATTTCCTGTTCATGGCTTTCATCCTCCGTAATTTAGCCAAGAATCTTCAACCCGATATCCTTGGCGACGGCAGTGTACGCCTTCGACGCGCGACAAACCAGCGATCAGCGAACAGGTGCCGACGAGCATGATGTGAGAGGGCAATTTCGTTTGTCGCGTAAACTGGAAGCATGAGCACCTCGACGCTTAACGCGCTTTCCAAAGCATCGTCCGCATATTTGCGATCGGCCATGCACCAGCCCATTCACTGGCACGAGTGGAGCGAGGAGGCATTTGCGGCGGCACAGCGCGAGAACAAGCCCATTCTGTTGGATATCGGCGCGGTGTGGTGTCACTGGTGCCACGTCATGGATCGGGAATCCTACGACGATCCCGAGATCGCCCAAGTCATCAACGAACGTTTCATCGCGGTAAAGGTCGATCGTGACGAACGGCCCGATATCGACAGCCGTTACCAGGTGGCGGTGAGTTCGATCAGCGGCCAGGGCGGTTGGCCGCTGACGGCATTCCTGACGCCGGATGGCAAACCCTTCTATGGGGGAACGTACTTCCCTCCGACCGATCACTATGGGCGTCCGAGTTTCAGGCGGGTGCTGCTGTCGATTGCGAATGCTTACGTCGAGAAAAACGCGGACGTGGTCGAACAGGCGAAACTGGTGGAGAATGCCATCACACATGCGGAGTCGTTCACGGGGAAAGGCGGCGAGTTTTCGCCGGGCGTTATTACGGCGATCGTTGAATCGGCATTGAAGATGTTCGACGCGCAAAACGGCGGCTTTGGCGGCGCTCCGAAGTTCCCTCACCCGGCGGCGCTGGATCTGCTGATGGACTATTCCGGACGCACCCGGGATCAGAAGTTGCAGGATGCGTATGTCAGCACCCTGGAAAAGATGGCTTCAGGAGGGGTTTACGACCAGCTGGCGGGAGGGTTCCATCGTTATTCGGTGGATGAGCGCTGGATTGTGCCCCACTTCGAGAAGATGTGCTACGACAATTCCGAGCTATTGAAAAACTATGTGCACGCTTTTCAGATGACAGGCCGCGATTTCTTCGCGGCGGTTGCAAGAGACATCGTGCGCTGGATGGATGAATGGCTCAGCGACCGCGAGCATGGGGGATTCTACGCTTCCCAGGACGCGGATTATTCGATGGATGATGATGGCGACTACTTCACGTGGACGGTGCAGGAGGCGGAAGCGGCGCTCAGCGCGGTGGAGGCACGGGTCGCGTGCCTCCGCTATGACATCAACGAACTCGGCGAGATGCACCACAATCCGGCGAAGAACGTGCTTTATGTGCGGGCTTCTCTCGGGGAAATCAGCCAGCGGCTCAATATACCGGTGGAGCAGGTCAGTTCTCTGCTGGATGCGGCGAAGCGGAAAATGTACGCTGCGCGACTGAAGCGGCCCACGCCCTATGTCGACAAGACGATCTACGTTGGCTGGAATGCACTCTGCGTTTCGGCATATCTCGAGGCAGCGAAGGCACTGGGATTGGAGGCGGCAAGACGCTTCGCCCTGCGCTCACTCGATCGCATTCTCGCCGAGGGTTGGCGAACCGAGAGCGGATTGTTGCACGTGCTGGCGTATTCGGATCCCGGCACCGCCAAGCGAAACATAGCCGGCGTGCTGGATGATTATGCGTTTACCACGATTGCCGCTCTGGATGCCTATGAAGCCGGCTCCGATCTGAGCTATTTCCGTTTCGCGCGACGGATCGCGGATGCCATGATCGATCACTTCTACGATGCAGAGGCGGGCGGTTTCTTCGATACTGCGTTTGCCTCAGCCGAGAAGACTCTTGGGGTGCTGGGCACCCGTCGCAAACCGTTTCAGGATTCCCCAACGCCGGCGGGAAATTCGGCCGCCGCCATCGCCCTGTTGCGGCTCTTCGCTTATACCAACGAGGCCCGCTATCGGGATTGCGCCGAGAAAACGATTGAACTGCTGGCGGGAGTGGCGGGTCAGTACGGGCTCTTTGCGGCGACTTACGGCATCGCTGGAACTCATCTTCTATACCCGCACTCCCAGGTGATCGTGATCGGCGATGATGAGGCTGCGGAAAAACTTCACCGCGCTGCTGTGGAGCGATTCGCCATCGGCAGATCGGTGTTGAAGTTCACTCCCGAGCAGGCAACGGCGTCGAATCTTCCGCCAGCGTTGGCAGAAACTATTCCCGTGCTGCCAGCGGTCCGGAAGAAGGAAAGTGTTGCCATCATTTGTTCAAATTTCAGCTGCCAAGCACCGATTTCAAGAGCAGAAGAACTGGCGCGCGCTCTGGAGCAGTTGGCGTGAGTGAGCGAGCGGGGAATTGCGAGCCAAAAAAATGGGCCGGCCAAGTTTTCGCGCTTGGCCAGCCAAAAATATGACGGTATTTCCGTCGACTTGCCTTAGTGACAGTGATCGCTGCCCGGTGGGCATACAGGGATCGGAGAGCCATCCAGTGAAACCACCACTGGAGTGGCGAGAGCCGAGCCTGCACACAATAGACCTACCATCAGGAACAGCATCCTGAGAGTACGTTTCATCGGTTGTTCTCCTGCTTCGGGTTCCCTGGGAGCGGAAACCCTAGTCGGTGCGGGATTATACAGATTTATTGTCAACAATCTAGTGCAAGTTTTTTCTTTTCCGAATCTCAAAACGCGAAGCAGAGAAATGGAACTGCCTTCGCCGTGCAATTTCCCCTGATTTTTCAGATGGATGTGAGGACGGCGTAAAACGATTTAGTAGGCGCGCTGACTGGGAGTCACGCGAGAGGCTCGTCTAAAGCTGAGACGAAATTGCAGATTAGGTCTTAACGGGCGCACGCGAAGGAAGAGGAAGTTGAACTTTCTTGGGGGACGAAGAAAGTTGTGGCGTCAGCTCTTCGGAGAGAATTCTTGTAGCTTCTTCTTCCGAGGGTGTGCGCGAGAAAGCGCGGTCGACCATACCTTCGAACATCGGGATCAGCGAATCATCCGGATGCGGGGTTCTCAAGTCAGTAAGGCTCTGCTCCCAGCGCTGCGACATCAGCATAGTGCCGGAGAGCTGACGCGCTTCCTTCTTGAGCAGCGCGTAGCCCAGCCAGGTGAGGATGGAAAATCCATAGGCAGCGGTGTTGAGCAAGCTCAAGGTATCGGGATGAATCTGCCCGCCGGAATATAACGCGACCGCGGTGAGCTCGACACTGGCAAAACCGCCGAAACCGAGAGCGATACCGAAGCTGTGCTGCCGCCACGAGACTCCCAGGTATCTGGAGAACACCAACAGAAAGAGGATGAGACCGCACTGAATCACTCGCACGCAACGCTGCACGATGATGACGGCTTGGGTCAGCGGCGACTGTGAGCCAGGACTGGCAGCGGCCACCACGAGAGCCACCAGCAGCATGACCAGCGCCGCCCACTTGTAGAGCACGGTGCCCAGATCTTTGAGTGTGTGATATGGACGAAAGACGTCGAGAAAGATCTCGTGAATCACCTTGAAGCCAATCGATATGCTAATCGCGCTGGAGATCCAATACGCGTAAAAGAACCGCGCATAGGCTGCGGAGCCGTTCTGGTGCAGGTAGAGCGGGAACAGGACCGCGAAGTTCAGAATCTGAGAGATGATGTAAATGAAGAACGTGGGGAAAATTCGATTGAGCTTGCGCCGGATCATCAACACGGCGAGAGAGACCTCCAGCACGGGATGCGCAATCCACAGAGCGATCTGGAGCGTGGGGTTCACGGGCTCATGGCGGAAGAGAGTATAGGCCCTCCGCAGCTCCAACCTTAGCAGCTCTGGCTCAACGGTCAATGGACCAAGGTAACCAAAGGTAACAGTTACCTTATTAAGGCTTTAACCCTCGACTGGACAATGAGTTTAGCGTGCTGGGGGAACTTGGGGAGGGAGAAACCAGACGTTTGGGTGGTTACCTACGGGGAGGAGTGTCAGGTGACCACGAACTTGGGTTCACATATCCGGACAGGCCTGGATGTATGCCCGCATCATGCGCACCTCGTGGTCCTTCTCGTTAAGATCGTGCAGCAAGATGTCACGCAACGAGACCAGCCCGCGGAGCTGCTTGCCTTCGCAGATGGGCAGGTGGCGAAAGCCGTGGCGGCGCATCAGGACCATACAGGTCTCGACGCTTTCCTCAGGGCAGACCGTGAGCGGATCTTCGGTCATGACCTCTTCCACGTATGTGCCGCGCGGGTCGCGGCCCTCGGCCACTACACGCTTCATGAGATCGCGCTCGGAGAAAATGCCGACCAGAAGCCCATTTCGCAGGACGGGAACTGCGCCGATGTTGCGTTCGACCATGGCCAGGGCGACGTCGAAAACGCTCTGATTCGCATCCGCGCGGTAGGTGTCCTGGGGGTTAATCAAGTCGTAAATATGCACAGTGACAACCCTCCTTCTAACCGCACTGCGGGCGTGAGTATATGACGAAATCGCGCCAGAAGGAAGAGGCAGGACCATGTATTTTCTCTTGTGGGATTCCCGAAGCGACCCCTGGCTTGGTCGCCGGGGCAGCCATGCAAGTTCCCCTACGGGGACGCCCGCGCCTGTGGGTATCCGGTAGCCGGGCGGGACGCCCCGCGTCTGCATGAATCGCATCCAGACGGTGTGACCCGGGCGCCCACCCATCAGATGAAGACAAAGTAGGAACAGGCCCAAAGTGCGGTCGGAATTGATCCTTTGGGTCTGGCGGTCACAATGAGATTGTAGTCGTCGGAAGGTTGCAGGTTGTCGATGACCGAGCGCGCAGCCCGGGGAGCCACCAGCGCCAGGTGAGCGAGAAACCGGTACACGTCCGTCTCGCCGTTGTAGCCGTCCGCGACAAAGGAGATTTCCGTGTTCTCGGCGGCAAAATGCCAGCTTAACGAGGCCGTCAGGGCAACCGCTCGTTCGTAAGCCTCGGGCGGCACCGCGCCCTCGGCGGGATTGTCAAAGACGATGCGCAGCTTGCGTTCATCCTCCCGGGTGAACTCGCGGACTTTGAGGGAACCCGACTTGGCGGTGGCCTTCCAGTCGACGTGCCGGGCTGAGTCTTCGGGCATGTATTCGCGGATGCGATAGAGATCATGACCGCGCCCGCGCACGAACGCCTCAAACTCCCCGGTGATCAGAGGCAGTACCTCAAAGAATTCGTCCGCCGGTTCTACGGACGGATAGACGATGACCTCGCGCGCCAGCGGAACACGGCGCGTCTTGGTAAGGAATGCGAAGGGAAAGCGAGTTGCCAAGCCAAGTGTGTCCTGGCGGTAGCGGCCGCGGTGGTCGAAGGACAATTCCAGGTCCGCGCGAAGCTCGGTTCCCGGCCCGAGATAGGGAAAGTAGGCGGAGCCTTCAAAGACGTTGGGCGGAGCTTGAGCGACGGGGACGCGGCGCAACTTTCGGTCGGGCAGGCGAATCCATTGTCGAGCGGGCGGGCGGCCCGGGGGAAGGCCAAAAGAAACCGGCACCCATTGCCAGTGTTTCGACGGCTTTTCTTTCCTGAAGGACACGACGCTGACCGAAAATGACGGCAGCCATCGCCGCGGGTTGCGCAGCGCGATCTGGCCCATGGCGTCGCGCCGCGCGAAGACATGCTCGGGCAGGCGGATCTCCAACTCCAATTCGCGCAGCACGGCGGCGGAGGCGATGCCCGACACGAGAATCGCCGCCAGCAACGCGGCGACGATAATGTAGAGCAAATTGTTGCCCGTATTGAGCGCGGCAATTCCGATCCCGAGAACGACGACGATGTAAACAATTCCGAGCCGGGTCACGTCGTAATCGAAGGCGTCGCGGAGGCGGGCGGCGGCGACGCGCCGGGCCAGGTAGGGCACGGTTGTGAGTCCCACCAGGACCGCCAGGAGCAACGCGGATGAAGACAGGATGAGCGTAGTCCAAAGGTTTCCCGCTTCGCGCGACACCGTGGAAAAGAGGGCCGCGCCAAAGGCCAGCACGAGACCGGCGATCGCCAGCAGGAAGCGGACCCAAACTTCGGGAATGTCGACATTCAGACGGCGGGCGAGGCGACGCAGCCGGGATGGCGCCGGGAGCGCGATGGGTTGGGCAGAACTCGGCATTCGATGGCTATTTCCGACTTGAGGTTAGCATCGCGTGGTTGGAACATCAATTTACTTACGGTGCAGGACGGACGTGTGCGCGCAGTGCGCAATGCGGCATGGCGGAGGCAGCCGATGTTATTCTTGTGACGCGAGTTCAGGAAACAGCATTCCATGGCCGATCCCAGCATTCCTCCCACACCCCCGACAGATGAGCCAGAGGAGTCGTTCGCAGATATTTTCGCCCAGTACGAACACAGCCATTCGCGTGCCCCCGAGCAGGGCGGCAAGGGACGTGAAGGCGTTGTGATCAAGGTGAGCGAAGACTCGGTCCTGATGGATATTGGCTTCAAGACCGAAGGAATACTGCCGCTTTCCGAGTTCCAGCGGACCGGCCAACCCGTCAAGGCCGGCGACAAGCTGACGATTTCGATCAAGGGGCGCGATCCCGAGGGCTACTACCAGCTCACCCGCGGCCGGGTTGAGCGGCCCAAGGACTGGGCGTCGCTGGAAAAGGCCTTCGCTGAGAAGAGCGCTATCGTCGGAACCGTGACCGGCGTGGTCAAGGGCGGCCTGACCGTGGATGTGGGAGTGCGCGCATTCCTGCCGGCATCGCGCAGCGGAACGCGCGATGCTGCTGAGATGGAAAAGCTGGTGGAACAGGAGATCCGTTGCCGTATCACCAAACTCGACCTGGCCGAGGAAGATGTGGTCGTCGACCGCCGGATCGTGGTGGAAGAGGAAGAGCAAGCGATCAAAGGCCGCCGTTACTCCGAGATTCGCGAAGGGGAGACTTTACGAGGGACGGTCCGCAGCCTGGCCCCATATGGCGCGTTTATCGACCTGGGCGGGGTCGATGCTCTGCTGCATGTCAGCGACATCTCGAGAAGCAGAATTAGTGATCCGAGCGAGGTTCTGGCGGCGGGCCAGGAGATCGAAGTCAAAGTTCTGAAGGTTGATCCCGAAAAACGGCGCATCGCGGTCGGACTCAAACAGCTCGAGCCCGACCCATGGGTTAGAGCGGCGGAAAAATACCGGACGGGCGAACGGGTCCGCGGCAAGGTTACGCGCCTGCTCGACTTTGGCGCGTTTGTCGAGCTGGAGCCGGGACTAGAGGGTTTGATTCACATATCGGAGATGTCATGGGAACGGAGGGTCCGGAGTCCGGGCGATGTGGTGAAGCCGGGGGAAACGGTGGAAGTTGCGATTCTCTCGGTAAACCCGGGGGAACGACGAATCTCCTTAGGGCTCAAGCAGGCGCTCGGCGATCCCTGGGCCGGCATTGAGACGAGATTCCCTGCAGGATCCGTGTTAGAAGGCGAGGTCACGAATCTGACCAAGTTCGGCGCCTTCGTACGTCTTTCCGAGGGAATCGAGGGCCTGATTCATGTGAGCGACATGAGCGCCGAGAAGAGGATCCATCATCCCCAGGAGGTGGTGAAGCTCGGGCAGACGGTTAAAGCGCAGGTGCTGGAGATTGATCTCGAAAAACGACGAATCAAGCTGGGGATGAAGCAGCTGCTGCCGACGAGCATCGAAGAGTACATTGCTGAGCAGAAGGTAGGGGAGGTGGTTTCCGGCCGGGTGATCGAAGTTTCGGGCGTCGAGGCGCGAGTGGAGTTGGGAGAAGGCATCCAGGCGAGGTGCCCAATCGGAGACCAGCCGGCGAGCGTGACGAACCAAGAGACGACCGGTGAAAAGGCGGACTTGTCGTCGCTGACCTCCATGCTACAGGCTCGCTGGAAGGGTGGGCCGGGCGGCGGGCCGGCCAAAACGGAGGAGGTCCGCGTGGGTCAGGTGCGAGGCTTTCGCATTACCAGGCTGGATGCGGCCAAGAAGGAGATTGAGTTGGAGCTCACCTAAGTCTCCGGCCCGGGGTTCTAACTCGGCTGATTACCGGCATTGTCCCACGCCTCTTCCCCACTGTTCTTAGCTGCTACAATTCCCTGTTTCCTGGCATTTACGAACTCCTGAGGGCATACCAACGTATCCCTGCTGTGCCGTTGAGGGTCCGGCGCCCGCAGCTTGCCGGGAACCTTTCTAGAGATTGGGAGTCCCGGTGGAAGACGCGCAAGTTGCCGCCCTTCTGGTCCGTCGCTGCCTCAGCGGCGACGGAACTGCATGGGAGGAACTCGTGCAGCGATACAATCGGCGTATCTATAACATTTGTTATCGCTTTGCGGGGTCAGCCGACGACGCCCAGGACCTGACTCAAGAGGTTTTTATCAAGATGTATCGTACCTTGAGTTCGTTCGACGTTGAGCGGGGAGCATTCATGACTTGGGTCACCACAGTGACGCGCAATCTGCTGGTTGACCACTTTCGTAAGAGCAAACAGGATCGTATGACGGATTCGCTGGATACAGCACCGTCCGAGCATGAAGATGCTATGCCGCTGGCGGAGCAGATTCAGGACAAGGGGCAGGCGCCCGATGCCCGGGCGCAAAGTGGCGAGGTGAAAGAGGCGGTACACCTGGCCCTGCAGAAGCTCTCACCGGATCTGCGGGAGGCTGTCATTCTGCGGGATTTACAGGATATGGACTATCGCGAAATTGCCACGGTACTAAAGGTACCGGAGGGGACCGTCAAATCCAGAATAAACCGCGGGCGGGCGGAACTTGCGCGCCTGCTACAACGTACATATAAACAGGTGATGTAATGGCAGCCGAACACCATAACGATATGCAGTGCAACGAGTTCGATGCGCTGCTGAGCGAGGCCATCGATCGCACGCTGGCCGGGCCCAGGGCCGCAAGCTTCCAGGCCCATGCCAAGGATTGCCCGATTTGCGGGCCTTTGCTGGCGGAGGCCGAACAAGGCCGGGAGTGGCTGCATCAACTGGTGGAAGTTGAGCCTCCGGTCAACCTGGTCAATAACATTCTGGCGGCAACGACAGGAATCGATACGGTCCGGTTGCGGGGACGGACGCCAGCGCCGAGCACATGGTTCGAGCGGCTGCGGGATTGGGCAGGAATGGTGGCCGGTCCGGTGGTTGCCGTCGCGCGCCAGCCCCGTTTCGCCATGTCATTCGGCATGGCGTTTTTCTCGCTGTCAATCTCACTGAGTCTGGCTGGAGTCAAGCTGAGTGACATCCACCACGTGGATCTGCGGCCGAGCGCCATCCGCCGCAGCTACTACGAGACATCCGGAAAGGTTGTGAAGTACTACGAGAACATTCGCTTCGTGTACGAGATCGAGTCGCGGGTGCGCGAGTTCAAACGCGCTACCACGCCGGCCGAGCCCGCGCGGGAAGAGAAAGACAGGAACCATAAAAACGACACCAGTGAACGGCCCGAAGAAAAACAGGAACGCAACTACAGCCAGGGAGAAAATCAGGTGATTCTTGCGTCTCTCCCGGCTGACCCGCCTGTAGTGAACCTGGCCCCACTCAGGAGGATTGCATGAACTGCGCCAACCACCCCGATCTTGCCGCAGCCGCATACTGCCGCACGTGCGGGAAGCCTCTTTGTTCCAACTGCACCCGCGACGTAAGAGGAGTGATTTACTGCGAGAATTGCCTCGCCGATCGACTGCAAGGGGTGCAGCCACCACCGCCTGCACCGGGATTTGTCGCGGCGACTCCCCGAGAAGGGACCGGGGGCGGCGGACCAAATCCTGCCTTGGCCGGCATTCTGGGCGCTATTCCCTTTGGCGTGGGGGCTGTTTACAACGGCCAATACGCAAAGGGTCTGGCTCACCTAGTTGTTTTTTCGCTGCTCGTGATCGGGGCCAATCAAGGAAGCGAATCGCTGAGTACGATTTGCGGATTTGGCATTGCGTTCTTTTGTGTGTACCAGATCATCGACGCGGTGCGCTCTGCCCACGCAATACAGGCAGGCAGGCCCGCCCCGGACCCGTTGGGGCTGGGCCAAGCCTTTGGTGCGGGCGAGAAAGTTGACACCTCGAAGGTACCGATGGCTGCGATCTTGCTGATCGGCGTCGGGGCTCTTTTCCTTCTGCAGACGATGGGAGTCTTTGAGTTCAGCGCGGAACGCCTGTGGCCGCTGTTTCTGATTGCTTTAGGCGTGTGGCTGTTTGCGCGTCGCTGGGGACTGATCGGCACGAACCCGCGCGCCTTCGACCACCGCTATCGAATGCGCGGTCTGGCAGGGCCGGTGGCGCTGGTAACCGTAGGCATGCTGTCTTTGATTGAGAGTTGGGGCGGCCCGGGCTGGGGACGAACCTGGCCGGTGCTGCTGCTTGCCATTGGATTGGCTCAATTGCTCGCGCGCAGCACGCCGACGACACCTCTACCGCCTCCACCTCCGGCCGGCGGGACCTCTGCCAACGTGATGGCGGGCGAAGTTCAGCCTCCGTCGAGCGAGGTGAAACATGGCTAGCACAGCGCAAGCTCCTCCACCACGCCCGCGGCGCTCTTTGGCTGGGCCGGTGGTGCTGATCGCACTGGGGATCATCTTTCTGCTGGGCACGATGGGACGGCTCAGCTGGGGAGTGCTCGGTCATTGGTTTGCCCATTACTGGCCGCTCCTGCTCATTCTGTGGGGAGTCATCAAGCTGGTGGAATACCAGCAGGCGCAGCGAACGGGCGTACGGGCCTCGGGCATCGGCGCGGGCGGAGTATTCCTGCTGATCATGCTGATCGGCCTGGGTCTGATGGCCACGCAGGCTTCGCGTTTGAACTGGGGCGAACTGCGCGACAACATTGACATAGGCGACTCCGACTGGACATTGTTCGGACAAAAGTACAGCTATGAAGACCAGCTCTCGCAGGACTTTCCCGCCGGGGCCAGCCTGCACGTGAACGACACGCGCGGGGCGGTAAACGTAATCTCCTCAGACGCGAACCAGATTCAGGTGGTGGTGCACAAGCGGATCAGCGCGGAGAATCAGTCGGAGGCGGACCGGTGGAACGCGGGAACGAAGCCGCAGATCAGCGTCTCGGGATCCGTAGTGACGCTGAACGCCAACAATCAGGGGGCGGGCGACCATTGGGTGGCGATCGATCTGGACATCACGATTCCACGCAAGGCGCCAGTGATCATTTCTACGCGCTATGGCGATGTGAGCGTGACCGGCCGCGACGATGAAGTGCAGATCAGCGCGCAGCACGACGATGTTTCCGTCACCGATATCAAGGGAAAGGTCGACCTGAACCTGGAGCACAGTTCGGCGCGGATTTCGCAGGTTGCGTCCGATGTATCGATTGAAGGCCGCGCCAATGACGTTGCCATTGAGGACGTCAAAGGAGCGGTCCGCCTGAACGGCGAGTTCATGGAGAGCGTAAAGCTGGCCAAAGTCGCGGGGGCGGTGACCTTCCGCTCCTCCCGAACCGATCTCGAATTCACTCGCCTGGACGGCGACCTGGATCTGGATTCCGGCGATCTGCAAGCCGCGGACGTGCTCGGCCCCGTGCGCCTGACCACGCGCTCGAAAGATATTCGTTTGACCGGCGTCTCCGGGGACGTGCGGCTGAAGGATGAGAACGGATCGGTCGAGCTCCGCATGAACAAGATGGGAAGTGTGCAGGTGGAGAATCGCAAGGGGGATATCTCGGTCTACGTACCTGACAAGGCGGCTTTTCAGGTGGATGCGCGCACTTCCAATGGAGACATTGAGACGGACTTTCAGAGCCTGAATGTCGATAGCCACAACGATCAATCCGTCGCGACCGGGACGGTTGGCAGCGGCGGGCCGCACCTGGTGTTCAACAACGAGCACGGCGACATCGAGATTAAGAAAGGTTCGGTGCTGGCAGAAGCTCCCGAGCCACCCGCCTTGCCCAAAGCGCCGCGAGCGCCCAAAGCGAGCACTCCTCCGGCGGTTACCGAAAACTGAGCAGGACCAACGGCTGAGCCCCCTTACGCCCCGGCCAGCCGCCGTGTTATCGTCGATTTCTCCGACCCATGATCCGTCCTTATCAGGGTATTATCCCGACGATTCCGGCATCGTGTTATGTCGACGACTCCGCCCAAATTATCGGCGACGTAGTGTTGGGCGAGCACGCCAGCGTCTGGATGAACGCGGTGCTGCGCGGGGACGTGCACTCCATTCACCTAGGGGCACATTCGAACGTTCAGGACTGCAGCGTGCTGCACGGCATGAAGGAGCAGTACGGGGTTTTCGTCGGAGACTACGTCACCGTGGGCCACTCGGTAACGCTGCATGGCTGCGTCATCGAGGATCGCTGCCTGATCGGCATGGGATGCATCATTCTGAACGGCGTGCGAGTGGGAGCGGGGTCCATCATTGCCGCAGGCACTTTGATTCCGGAAAAGACGGTGGTCGAACCGGGCTCATTGTGGATGGGCTCGCCGGGAAAATTCCGCCGCAAGCTGGATGAAAAGGATCAGGAGACGATCCTGCGCTACGCGAACAATTATTTGGGATACAAGGAATCGTACCTGCGCGAGCGGGGCGTCCAGAGCTAAAAGCTGAATTCCCATGATCAAAGCGGTTCGAGGAACTCGCGACCTGCTGCCGCCGGAGACAGCGCTTTGGAACTTCGTCGAAGCGGCGGTGAGAGATGTGTTCCGCGCCTACAACTTTCACGAGATTCGCACGCCGGTTTTCGAAGAGACGCAGCTTTTCTCCCGGGCAGTCGGCGAAGAGACCGATGTCGTCTCCAAGGAAATGTATACGTGGGAGGATCGGTCCCGTGCCGAGAGTGAGAAGGGCCAATCTTTAACCCTCCGCCCGGAAAACACAGCCGGTGTGGTGCGCGCCTATATCGAGCACAAACTGTGGGACCGGGGACTGAACAAGCTCTACTATGTCGGCCCGCAATTCCGCCGCGAGCGCCCCCAGAAAGGGCGCTACCGGCAGTTTTACCAAATCGGCGCGGAAGTGATCGGACCACCCACTGCGGGCAGCGAGTCTCCGGCTCGCGATGCCGAGGTTCTGGAACTGCTGGCCACGTTGCTTGAGCGGTTGGGCATAAGGGATTGGACGCTGCAACTGAATTCGATCGGCTGCGCGGACGACCGGGCCAGGTACAACGAAGCGCTGCGCAAAGCGCTAGATCCGGTGAAAGGCAAGATGTGCGCCGATTGCCGGCGCCGCGCCGTGACGAATCCTCTGCGAGTTTTCGATTGCAAGGTTCCGGAAGACCAGCCGATCATCGAGGCTCTGCCGCGGATCAGTGAATATCTCGACGAGCCCTGCCGCCGGCACTTTGAGCAGGTCCAGGAGATCCTGAAGTCGGTGGGGGTTGAGTTTCGCCTGAATGACCGGCTAGTGCGCGGGCTGGACTACTACACCCGTACAGCGTTTGAGTTCACCCATGGAGCTCTGGGGGCGCAGAACGCGATTCTGGGTGGGGGCCGCTACGATGGGCTTTCGGAGTCGATTGGAGGACCCAGCGCTCCGGGGATCGGGTTTGCGATCGGCGAAGACCGGCTGGTGCTGGCACTGAAGGAGTCGGCAGAAGCGGTGCAGTCCAAGCCTGACGTCTATCTGGCACCCCTAGGGGCAGGGATGGACCGCGAGGCGGCTCGCCTCGCGCGGGAGTTGCGCCGCCACGATCTTGTTGTGGAGCTGGGGGATGAGAGCTTTCGCCTGAAAAAGTCATTTGAGGCGGCGAGCAGGGCCGGGGCGCGATTCATCCTGATTGTGGGGGAAAACGAGGTCAAAGCGGGAGCTTTTGCCTTGAAGAAGCTGGAAAGCGGGGATCAGGCATCGGTTGCGCGGGCAGAGCTGGCATCGAGAATTCAACAGGGTTGAGTGTGGTTTTCCACTGTTCTTTCGGAGAAATTCTTCTTTCCTAGCACGAAAGTGCCATTTACACCTCTATCATTGTGAGACTAAAGTCCCACTAACAGTCGCTGGGATGGTGGCTGGTTTTGGGGTGGGCATCCTGCCGATGGATTGTAGCCCGTCTCGCCGCAACTTTCCCACTCTTCTCGCGGGGCGAGAAGCAGTCTTCCCGGGGCAAAAACCTCTCGGGGCTGGTCCCAACGATCAGAAAGTCCCAGGGTGCAAGCTCCCCACCCGGACGAGCGAAATTCTACTTCTATGGCCCACGCTATCGCCCTACCCGAAGTCTTCGAAGTTATCCGAGTGCTGGCCGCGGACAGTACGCGAATGAACAGCCAGTTGCTGGCGGCCGCCCTGGAGCGAGACAAGCGGTTTCACGTGCTGGAACCGGTCTCCGACGGAAATGCGATTGTGCCAGCCGTGGTTCAGCATAAGCCAGCGGTGGTGGTGATCAGCGCTGAGCTCGACGAAGACAAGCGCAAAGGTTTCGCGGTTGCCCGGGAGATTCACGCCCTGCGGCCGGAGACGCGAGTCGTGATGCTGTTCGACAGCTCGGAAAGGGCACAGATCGTGGAGGCGTTTCGCGCCGGAGCCCGGGGCGTGTTTTGCCGCAGCGAGGCGTTGAAGTCGTTGGCCAAATGCATCTACTGCGTGAGTCAGGGCCAGATCTGGGCCAGCAGTATGGAGCTTCGCTACCTGCTGGAGGCGCTGGGCGAGGCCCTGCCGCTCCGACTGATTGACGCGCGCGGCGCAGCCTTACTCTCCAAGCGGGAGCAAGAAGTGGTGCGGTGCGTGGCCGAGGGACTATCCAACCGGGACATTGCACAGCGGCTCGGGCTTACCGAGCATACGGTCAAGAATTATCTTTTCCGCATCTTCGACAAGCTCGGCGTCTCCAAACGGGTCGAAGTAGTGCTCTATGCATACAGCATAGGCCAAACCGGAGAGGCGATTGGACCGGGCAACGGAAACGCACACGTGAAACCGGGCCCGCCGTCGAACATCGCGGACGCCGCCAAACCGCCACGGTTCCCGTCTCACAACCTGCAGGGGTAGCCGGCGGAGGCGGGGCCAGCATTACGGGCGATCGCCGTCCTTCTGGCCCTGGGGCTGTCCCTCGCGGCGCGCGCCGCTTACGGTGCGATCAAGAGACTCCTGCCAGGTCTTCAGTTTCGTCGCCACCTGCTGCATGTAGGCCTTGGCTTCGGACAGGGTGAGGGCTGCATCGCGTGCATCCTGGGCCGGCGTCGAAGAGTAGCCCGCGGCGGCCGAACTTTGCGGATGATAGACGTGCGGGGCCGAGGACGCAGCCTGTTCAAACGCAGGTTCGGAGACGAGCCTGGTAATGTCGAGATCCGCACTCACCTCTTTAACAACATCGAGATCGACTACTTTCTTGCGCAGCGCGCAGGCCAGAGAAAGCGCATGGAAGCAAAAGTTGTTGACGTTTCTCGGGATGCCTTCAGTGAAGTTAACGATGGCGTCGTAGGAGTCAGGGGTAAAGAGGGGGGTGCCTTCATATCCTGCGATGCGCAAGCGGTGTTCGATGTAGTTATGAATCTCCCACGAGGGCAGAGGATCGAGCCCATGGACGATGGAAACGCGCTGCCGCAACTGGGCCAGGCTGGGCCGGGCGAGCTTGTCGGCAAGTTCCGGCTGACCGGCGAGAATGATGTGCATCAGCTTAGCCTGCGGGGTTTCGAAGTCGGAGAGCAGGCGAACTGTCTCCAGCACTGAGGCGTCGAGATTCTGCGCTTCGTCGATAACGACGATAAAACGATTCCCGGCGCGCGCCTCGCGCAACAGCCGCCGGTTGAATTCCTCATGCATGCGCACGAAATCCTGGCCGTTATCCTCATAGCCTAATTCTGCCAGCAGAAAGCGCATGAACTCGCGGGAGTTGCACTGGGTCTGGAACAGAAACGCGGTGCGTGCCGAATTACGAAACTTCTCCAGGAGATGGAACAGGATGGTGGTCTTCCCCATACCCGGCCTGGCGATCAACCCCAGAAATCCGCGATTGGCTTCGATTCCGTAGTAGAGAGACGCCAGGGCTTCGCGATGAGCGGCGCTAAGATAAAGGAACCGGGGGTCCGGGGTCACACCGAACGGCTGCTCCCGCAATCCGAAAAACTTCAAATACATGCGCTCTCCTGCTTGGTGTCCAGCCGGCCCTCAGGTCGAGAGACTAACCGAATCTTACACTGAGCCTGTGGCCTTCCAATTTCCTCATGATTCCGAAGTCTGTGGGGGTCAAAATCCCGCTTAATTCATTCGTAGGTTCTCAGAGGGGGATCCGCCTGGGGCCAGAGAACTGCCGGTTCCACTCTGCCCGACAGACCCATGTGTCAACAAGAGGATAAAAGTCGCAGAGCCTAAAGTCTCTATCCAAAACTCAGACTCCACTGCGCCTGCCGGGAAACCGGCCTGCCGGTCGAATCTGATTCTACGAGATTTAGCGGGCTCGGCCAAGTGGCGGACCAAAACCTCGCGCATCGGAGCCCTATGACTCCTTGCGGGCCCCATAGATTTCAACTTACAATGCCCGCGCTCTCCCCCTCAGGTTACCTGTTTTTCTTTTTGTCGTGGGGTCTGTTCCAAACTCGGGGTCCCTTACCAGCGTCCTGGTGGCGGACAATATCGTGATGAGCGGCCAGTTGCTGGCCGAGGGCCTGCAGCGCAGCCAGCGCTTCTGCGCGGTATGTGTGGCCACTCGCCAGGAAGTTCTGGAGCGGTTGAAGGCGGCGGCTTTCGACGTTCTCCTGATCAGCACCAACCTGGCGGAGGACTCATCCCATCGCCTGAATTTTGTCCGCGAAGTCCGGAATTTTCGCCCCTCAGTCCGTGTGGTCGTTCTGCTCGATGCCATGGTCCGGGCCACGGTGGTGGAAGCATTCCGTTCCGGCGCCCTCGGGGTTTTCTGCCGCTCTGATTCGTTTCAGGCTCTGTGCAAGTGCGTTGCCTGCGTCCACCAGGGACAAGTATGGGCCAGTTCGGCGGAGCTTCAGTTTCTGCTCGAGGCCCTAGTCGAACCGGTACCGTTGCCAACGCGTGATCTGCCGGGTTCGCGCCCGCTGAGCAAGCGCGAGGAAGAAATTGCGCAACTGGTGGCGGAGGGCTTCAGCAACCGGCAGATTTCCGAACGCCTGGACCTGAGCGAACACACCATCAAGAATTATCTGTTCCGTGTTTTTGAGAAACTCGGGGTTTCGACGCGGGTCGAGCTGACGTTGTTCGCGCTCAAGCGCGGCCGGGTGCCGGACTCAAGGCCGCAAGGCCTGGGCGCCGGAGTGCGGCCCCGGCTGGGATATCTGGAAAACGAAAATCGTGGTTAAGGCGTGGGCGCCGGGCTGGCAGTTTCCGGCAGGCGGAAGCTCACGGTGATCTGAGTTTGAAAATCTTCCGGGCTTCCGTTTCGCAATAGGGGCTTGAAGCGCCATTGCCGGACGGCCTCGGTCGCAGCCGCCGCCAGCTGCGGATCGCCGCTCAGGGTCTCGACCTGCTCCACAGACCCATTTTTACCGACGAGAGCCCGCAAGACGACCGGGCCCTGGATGTGTTGCGCACGCGCCGTCTCGGGATATTGCGGTTCAACCCGCTGGAGCAGGTAAGCAGCAGCCGTTTGCGAGGAAAGTTGCGGACTTTGACCCTCGGCGGTAGCCCCCGGCCGAGGTGAAGCCGGTGGGCTGGAGGGCTGCGCCATCTGATAGATTACCTTCCCTTTTTCGTAAACAACGAGACCATTGTCGGGGGCGTGAGCGGCGGGTTTTTCCCGTGGCGGAGGTGCAACCGCGGGATCAGGCGCGGCCATCTGAGAAGCCCCCGAAGCCGTGCTGGGGCTAACCGAACCAGGTGCCATGGCCGTGTTCGATCCTGGGGCCGCAGGAATCGCGGCCGGCTGCGGCTTCAGCCGAGGACTCTGCGCGGACGCCCGGAAGACATTCTGAGTCCCCACCCTGCCTACCACCCAACCCAACGTGAGCGCCAAGAGGACTACGGCAGCGGTCAAAGCCGAAGTGGCGTAGTCGCGGGAACGAGGCGGAGGAGTGAGAATTGCGGGCTCGACAGCAAGCACTGCCTCCGAGCTATCTTCCGAGGCAGTGGCAGGCGCAGGAGTCTCTTGCGGAAGAGCCAGAGGCTGCACTTCAGCGGCGCGGTCGATATTGCCGATGATGCTTCTGGAGAGCGCATCCAGAGTCTGAATCTCGCGGTCGGTAAAAGCATGGGCGACGGAGGAAAAGACCTCGATCACACCCAGCAGCTTTTCCTCTTTGAGAACGGGAAAAACCAGGATCGCGCGCACACCCAGACGCTTGCAGGCGTCAGAATCAACCCGGATGTCGCTTGCCGTGTCATCGCAACGTTGCCAATGTTTGCTCTGCACGCATGCGCCGGAGAGCCCGGACTTGGAATCGAGCCTTACCCCGAGGTCGGGGGCGTTAGCGCCGGTCGTGGCCCGGCAAACGATTTCACCGTCACGAGTCAGGGCGATAGCCGCGGCGGTGGCATTCGTAGCCAGACGAGCTTGTTCGACAATTTCATTGAGCACGAGGTCGAGCGCGAGGTCGGCGGAGAGATCTCCTCCGCCATAAGATGACAATGCGGACGCCAATTCGGCAAAGGACAGGGCTTCCACGTCGTCCAAGGCCTTCTGAGCGGCAGGAAGGCGAGGACCACCGGCGAGATGAACATCAGCGTTCGGCCGGGTTATTGGACTATGAGCCATCAATCAGCCCCGACACTGCCACTGCTGCCCGCGTCGTGGCGCACCGCAGGCCTGAAAGGGGGAGGCTGACACCAGTCTAAACTGACCAGCGGAGTTTCGCTCGAAAAAGGGGGATTGTCAACTACCTGCCATTGGGGAAGCCGGTTTTTAGCTCCTTCCAGACCCCCGGCAGTTGGAATTCGAAGCCGGCCTTCGCCCAGTACCTACCCTTTCGCGTCGCCGGCTTCAGCCGCTCTTTTGGCGCCTTTCGGCGGATTCGGCCCAGAACAGCAAGATTCCAATGACGCCAAACACAGCCAAGGCAATGAGGCCCATCAGCAGGATCGGCATGGCACACCTCCGCTTCCAGTGGCTATTTTCCGCGGTCCCCGGGCAGATTCCTGTGACCCGGGTCACGGCTTGATGTTTGTCTGGAGTAGCCTTCATGCGAGTTCCATTTTGCATCGCCGCAACGGTGAATTTGCTCATCCCCATTTGCGGCGGAGGGAAAGCTGGTAAAGTAAGCGTTTCAGCTTCTTGTCCAAGGTGAATGTTGGTGGAGGCGCAGAATGCGCATCACGGTGGTGGGATCGGGGTATGTCGGCCTGGTGGCCGGAGCCTGCTTCGCGGATCTCGGCCACGAAGTCATCCTGGTCGACAATGATCAGGCCAAGATCGCGGCGCTGCAGGCTGGACAAGTCCCCATCCACGAGAAGTTCCTTCCCGAACTGCTGCAGCGGCATCGCGGCCGCGGCCTGACGTTTTCCCGCAGCCTGCATAACGCGGTCGACGCCAGCGCAGCGGTTTTCATCGCCGTAGGAACGCCTTCGACCGAACAGGGAGAAGCTGACCTTTCTTACGTGGAATCGGTGGCGCGCGGGATTTCCGACGCCATCCATAGCTACAAGGTCATCGTTGAGAAAAGCACGGTTCCGGTCTACACCAGCGATTGGGTGCGCAAGATCCTGCTGCGGAATGCAGCCGCTCCCGATCTGTTTGACGTGGCTTCGAATCCTGAATTTCTTCGCGAGGGCACGGCGGTCACGGACTTCCTGTATCCCGACCGCATTCTGGCAGGCGCCGACAGTGAACGCTGCGCGGCGGTACTGCGCGAGATTTATGCGCCGCTGACCGGCGATCAATACTACCTGCGGCCGGACGCAATTCCCCGGCCGGCACAGGCGCGAACGCCGCCGCCCCTGATCGTCACCAGCACCAAGAGCGCGGAACTGATCAAGCATGCCTGCAATGCATTCCTGGCGATGAAGATTTCCTTCATCAACGCGGTAGCTTCGATTTGTGAATCGGTGGGAGCGGACGTGCAGCAGGTGGTGCAAGGGATTGGGAGCGACAGCCGCATCGGTTCGCGCTTCCTGAACCCGGGGATCGGTTACGGCGGCTCGTGCTTCCCCAAGGACTTGAAGGCCTTTCGCGCGGTGACCCGCGAGTGCGGATACGAATTCCGCCTGCTCGACGAAGTGATGCGCATCAACGAAGACCAACGCGAACGTTTCCTGCGCAAGGTGCGAGGCGCGTTGTGGACGCTACGCGGCAAACGCCTGGCGGTGCTGGGCCTGGCATTCAAAGGAGGCACGGATGACATCCGCGAGTCGCCGGCCATCCGACTGGTCGAGACTCTGCTGCAGGAGGGCTGTCAGATCGCCGCTTACGACCCCGCGGCCAACGAACGCGCCAAAGAAGTGCTGCCTTCCAGCGTCGACTTTGCCGCCTCGAGCTACGACGCGGCACGCGGCGCGGATGCCCTGCTCATCCTCACGGAGTGGGAGGAGTTCGCGAAGCTCGATCTCGCACGGTTACATCACCAGTTGAAGTATCCCATCGTGATCGATGGCCGCAATCTCTATGATCCGGAGATTATGGCTTCGCGCGGATTCACCTACTACAGTGTGGGGCGTCCGGCGGTTTCGTCCGAGACACTGCCGGTCGAGGCGGGAGGTCCCGCGAGGAAATTGCAAAATTCATGAGCCCGTGTCGAGCACTGGTCACGGGAGGGGCTGGATTCCTGGGATCCCATCTTTGTGATGCCCTTCTGGGAGAAGGCTACTCGGTGATTGCCGTCGACAATCTGTTGACCGGCAGCCTGGCCAATCTCGAACACCTGGGACGAGAGCCGAGATTCGAATTTCAGAAGAAAGACATCAATGAACCGTTCGACTGCGGCAAGGTCGATTATGTATTTCACTTTGCCTGCCCGGCCAGCCCAGTCGATTACATGAAGCACGGCATCGCCACGCTCAGGACGGGATCCTTCGGCACGTTTCACTCGCTGGAGGTGGCTCGCAAATATGGAGCGAAATTTCTCACCTCATCGACTTCGGAGTGCTACGGCGACCCACTCGAGCACCCACAGAAGGAGACTTATTGGGGCAACGTCAATCCCATCGGACCGCGCTCGGTGTACGACGAAGCCAAGCGTTTCAGCGAAGCGGCGACCATGGCGTACCATCGCTACTATCAGCTTGACACACGCCTGGCGCGCATCTTCAACACCTACGGACCGCGCATGCAATTGAACGATGGGAGGGTTATTCCCAACTTCATGAAGCAAGCGCTGCGCGGAGAGGAACTGACGGTCTATGGCGACGGCAGCCAGACGCGGAGCTTCTGCTATGTCAGCGATGAAATTGACGGTTTCTTGCGGCTGTCGAGATCAGCGGAGCATCTGCCGGTGAACATTGGCAATCCCACGGAGTTCTCAATGCTCGAATGCGCCAAGGTGGTTCTGGCGGTAACGGGGGCAAAGAGCGGCATTCGTTTCGAGCCGCTGCCGCAGGATGACCCCAAGCAGCGCCGGCCGGACATCAGCAAGGCGCGGGAACTGCTCAAGTGGGAACCGAAGATCAATCTGGAGGCCGGCCTGCGCATGTCGCTGGAGTATTTCCGCAAGGCGGCGCAGGAAGAAAGAAAGACCGCTCCGGTCTGAGGGGGTCAGTCCTGGCGAGACGACTCGGATTGTTGACGGGCGCCGGCGATCAACCGCTGTAGCTGCCGCCGTTGCTCATCGTTTCGCAGGGCGAACTCGATACCCATACCAAAACCGGGGTTTGAGCTTTTCACCTTCCCCGAGATGCACAGCTTCAGGTCGTGAGTGCGGACAACCAGTTCGACGGGTGTGTCCGGAGGAATGGTTTCGGCCGCTTCCACATAACATCCCCCGGCGCCAATATCGATCAGCGTGCAGCGATTAGGAGCCCCACCGGCTGCGCGATAGACTTCGGCGCCGAGAAGGCATGGCTGCCGCGAGGGCTCACGGCGATCTGCCGAGGCCGCGGAGAGCATACCCAGACCCAGGGAAAGTTCCCTGCCTTCGGGACGGGTTTGAGTCGCAGCCGACGTCTGCGCTTCCTGCGTCAGCGGCGGCTGCTCGACGCGGGATTGCAACCATTCTTTGAGGATGCGCCGCGAAGTCTGGGGAACGTGAGCGAATCTAAGGCCCGCCCGATTGGCGGCATCCTGCCACATCATCTCACCCGAGAGACGTATGACTGCGGGCCTTCCCGGCAGAGAAAACTCAAAGTACACCTTGCAGCACGGCGGCAAACTTGTGTCGGCCTGGAAACGAGCGCCTTCTTCGCTCAGGTCCTGCAGGCTCGAGGGAACATCCTCTTTTCCAGTGTAGGCGATGGAAGCTGGGGTCTGGACGGGAATGCGCGGATAGCCACGGCGTTCCTCTTGCATGAGCCCGCGGGCGGCCCGAATGCTGTGCTCGGCCCGCTCCCGGGAAATTGGCTTATAAAGGACAAAATCTGCGCCCGATCGCAGGATCTCCCGCACCTGGTTGTCCCCGTCCGCGATGGCAATGACAGTCCCGTGCGTGCCGAGCTTTCTGCGCAAGTGCAGGATCAACTCGATGGCGGCAGGCTCGTTCTGGCAGTCAAGGAGTACGGCGTCGAAGGGCTGCGCGTCGATGCGGGTTCGGGCCAGGGACGCGTCCCCACATGGCTCGACCTCGACGCCGAGGTCCTGCAGCGCATGGGTCAGGATCTGGACACTTTCGGCGTCGGCACACACGAGTAGTGAGGTGAGCGCCATATGGAAAGAATCGTAGGACGAGTTCGGCATGGCGACAAAATTACCTGAGTCACGCATCGCGAGCGATCGTGACTTTGGTCATCTGGAGCCGGAGTGACGAACGCGTTATGGTTCCAGCAACAGGCTAGGGTGATCTCGCGAGGCTGGTTTTCCGCCAGGGGCGTCAGCAGAGAAAGGATCCACTTCATGTCGTCACGCTCGGGCAGTCTGATGATGGCGTTTGGCGCGCTCATGCTTATAGGAGGCCTCTGCTTTCTTCCCGCCGCCTTCAGTGAAAAAGGGCAAAGCGACCTGTTGGCGCCAGGCGCGGCACTGTTCGGGTTTGGGGCGTTGGTGACTGCCGGCGGAATTTACGTGAAGGCGCGTATGCTGCAAGCAGCGATTCAGGCGGGAGATTTCGGAAAGGAGCCTGCCCCAAGCCGGCGCAGCCGGGGCGGGTGTGATTTGTGCGGGACGGAGGCGCCGGCGGTGCAGTGCAAGGTCCATCAGCTGCATCTGTGCGGAAATTGCCTGGCCCAGCACTACGATGTCCGCTCTTGCGCCTACGTCCCCAGCTCTCGCGCCGCAGCCGCCAAGGCCGGCAAGGGCCAGGCGGCGAGGGCCTAGGAGTTCAGAGGCCGGTGCGTCGGGGGCCGTATCCCAGCTGCCAAAGTGACTGGAGTCACCACCTCGAATTACGTTACGTAAGTCCAGCGAATCCCCTCCCTACTTTCGTGCTTTGACGCTCCTCTGTCCCCTTCATACGATGAGCCTGTATGCGGGTTTAGCCTGCTGCCGCCAATGGCGGAATTGCCCTCCTTTTGACTAACACGCGGAGCTGCTTGCCAGGCTCAACCCCAAGATGGCGCAGGAAGATTTGATAGCCGAACCGCATTAGCGGGGCGAGCGAACTTCCACGAAGAAAAGGAATCATGGTGGCTACGCGCAAAGTACGAGGCTTCTCGCTGCTGGAGATGATGATCGCCATGGCGATCCTGCTGATTGCCAGCGCAATCTCGGTGATCAGCATCCAGCCCGCCCTCAAGGCCGCGCGTGTGAACGCGGCCTACAACACCGCGCTGGGAGTTCTAAGGCAGGCACGGGACAACGCCATCGGACAGCGCCAGGTATTCATCGTGACGTTCAACAACGTGCCGAATCCGAACACCATCACGGTGACGCAGGGCTTGACGGGAAATCTTCTCAATACCTATGTGTTGCCGACCGATGTGACGTTTCAGGTGCTGCCAGGATTCCCGACCTCGCAGGTGACATACCCCATTACGCCCGACGCATTTGGCACCGGGGGCACGGCGATTGACTTCGACCAGAATATCGCCGGAGGCGTAAAGACGACCCTCTATTTCCAGCCCGACGGGTCGGCGCAGGACGTCAACGGAAACATCAACAACGGTGTGGTCTATATCGCGCGAAACGGGGACCTGAACAACGCGCGGGCCATTACCCTGTGGGGCGCAACCGGGCGAATGCGGGGCTGGCATATGTACACCGACGCGGGTGGAACCTACTACTGGAGGCAGCAGTGAGAACAGCGGCGAAATGGGTGGCCGGAAAGCGTCATCTTCGCTCGGCCGAGCGAGGCTTCACGCTGGTCGAGACGATGGTCTCCATGTTTGTGCTGACAGTCGGCCTGTTGAGCCTGCTGGGGGTGATGGGCATGGCCATGGCGCGCACCGAAGGGGCGCAGCAACTGGCGATCTCCAAGCAGCTGGCCAATGAAGCTCTGGAGAGCATTCTGACCGCGCGTGAGACCGCCAACGTGCAGTGGTCCCTTATTCAGAACACCGGGGCGGGAGGAATTTTCCTTAGCGGATTTAACCCGATCTATCAGCCCGGGGCGGACGGAATTATTGACACCGCGGACGACGCGGCGGCCGGATACCAGACACTGATCCTGCCCGGACCTGACGGAATCTACGGAACAGCAGACGATCAGGTGTTGCCCCTGAGCAACTACCAGCGCCAGGTGCAGATTGCGCAAGCCAACGACAATCTGGGCAACCCCATCGCCGGCTTACGGGCGGTGACAATCACGATCCAATACTTCCCTCCGGGTTTCAAGGTCGCCCAGAACTATGTGATGACGACCTTTGTTTCTGCCTATCGCTAAGAAGGAAACTATGGGACACATGTCGAGAAAGTCAGTTCGCGGCTTCACCTTGCTGGAAATGATGGTCTCGCTGGCGCTGGGTTTGCTGGTGGTAGGCACGGCGGTGAAGATCTTCAGCCAGGCGCTCGACGTGACCTGGGTGGTTTCGCAACGGGCGGAGATGCAGCAGGATTTGCGGGCGGCTTCGGGTCTGATGATGAAAGACATCGGGCTGGCCGGCGCCGGACCGCAACTGACGGGCGGTACCGGGATCTCGTTGCCATCGGCAGTTTCTCCAGTCATTGGCTGCGATCAGACCGGAAAGTGTCCACCCACCGGGGCCATCAACTACCCGTGTTCGTCGCTGGTCGGACCCTGCACCCGGACTCTGTATCCGATCATTCCAGGCTTCGCGCGGGGCATTACTCCGCCAAATAGTCCTCAGGTGACCGACGTAGTCACCGTGGTCTATTCCGACCCGGTGCTGGCGCTGAGTTGCTATGCCGTATCGTTTCCCGCGCCTGCAGGTAGCGCGAAGAACCCCGTGACATTTACGGCACCCCCTAATCCGCCGCCGTCGTCGTGCATTCTTCCTCCGGGGCTGGCGTATCCGCAGGGATTGAACAACACGGTAGTGGGACTGCAGCCGGGAGACGTTCTTTTGTTTACGCAGGGCACGCTGGAAGCAGTAGCCGAGGTCAGCGCAGTGGCCGGACCGAACGGCCCACCGGCCCCGGGAACGCAATACACGGTTACTTTCCTGAACGGCGATGCCCTGGGACTCAATCAAGACGGCGTGGCCAACGATCTCTCCGGGCTAGAGCTGGGGGCGAACACCACCGCGGAGCGAATCTATGTGACTTCGTACTACCTGCGGAACCTGCCGGACCCGACCGGATTCGGCACGGGCACACCCACTCTGATGAGGCAGGTGAACGGACAGGCCGAAGCGCCGGTGGCGGAAGGCGTGGTGAACCTGCAATTCACATATGACACCTACGACTCCGCGGGAAACCTGCTCAACAACGTGGGCGACGCCGGCTACTCCGCCAGTGGTGGAGGGGCCTTCAGCCTGATCCGCAAGATCAACGTCATTCACATGACGACCCGCAGCGAGATGCGAGGGGCGAAGAGCTCGCTCCGCGCGAAGAATGGATTTCAGACCTTCGACTTTCAAACGTCGATCAGCGCCCGCAACATGAGCTACCAGAACCGTTATGTGCTCGCCCCGTAAGCGGCGAGAAAGAAGTGCTATTTCCCCCGGAATGAAATTGGGAGATGAGAAAGAGATGAGGTGCTACACCATGGCTAAGAACAGAGTCAGCACACGAGGATTCACGTTGATTGCCTCGCTGATGTTGCTATTGATCCTGTCCGGAGTCGCCATTGGCTTGCTCATGATGGTAAACACCGAGGGCAAGGTCAACAGCCAGGATGTGCAGAACAACCTGGCCTTCCATGCGGCGGAGGGCGGAATCGAGCACATGACCTCGGACTTGGCCAACATGTTTCAAAACATCGAGTCGCCCACGGCCTCGCAAATCCAGGCCCTGAGCTCGCTGGCGCCGGCCAACAGTCCGCTGATGAGTTATCCGGTCTACACCCTGACGCCGACGACGAATCCCGACGGATCGCTGGCCACTTCGTTTGGCCAGGTGGCGTCGGGAGTATACGCGGGCTTGTACGCGCAGATTTTGAACGTGGGACTGAACGTGACCGCGCAGGGTCCGTTGGGCGATGAAGTCAACATGTCGCGCACAGTGGAGGTGGCGCTGATTCCGGTGTTTCAGTTTGGCGTCTTCTCGGACAGCGATCTGTCATTCTTCGCCGGCCCCAACTTTGGCTTCGCCGGCCGCGTGCATACCAACGGCGATCTGTACCTGGCAGAAGGAGCGGGCTCGACGCTGACTTTTCAGGACAAGCTTACTTCTTTCGGAAACGTGATTCGCACTCAGCTGGCCAACGGCCAACCGCTCGCGGCCAACAATTCGACGGGCACGGTCGTGATTCCACAGGCGCCGAACGGCTGTACCGGGGGACCTCCTCTGCCCAACTGCCGAGCGATGGCAACGACGGAAGGCAGCGTGGTGGGGGCGGGCGGAAATCCACCGCAGTCTCCATATAACTGGGGACCGCCGACCTGGCAGAATATTTCGCAGAACACATATCAGGGATTTATTCGCGACGGCGACTATGGGAACCCGAACTTTGGCACCGGCGTGACGAATCTGTCGCTGCCTTTCGTGAATGGGACCAGCAACGGCAACGCCGGACCGCAATCCTACGAGATCATCCGGCGGCCGCCGGCGGGCGAGCTGGCATCGTCCCCGCTGGGCTCGTCGCGGCTCTATAACGAGGCCGAGATTCGGGTGCTGATCACGGATACGCCAGCCGAGTTGCCGGGGGGCGTAGGGGACGCCGAAAACGTTCGCCTGGCTAACGTCGGCAATTATGTCAATGGCGTGCCCACGTCGGTGCAGGGCGGTCTGCCTGCGCTGGGCGCAGGCCAGGCCTATACAACTTACTTTGCCATGGGGTCGACGGCAGTTCCAGACCAGGCCGCCTACAACCCGGCCTCAAATTTCATCGCCGCCGACTGGCTGTATCAGCCGCTGGCGCCGCCCGCCGGGTTCGTAACCCTGTTCGATGCCAATGCCCCGATCATGACCGCGGGCAACGCCGGCCTGACTGCCGCCCCTGCAACGCCGGCTCTCACCACCTGCAACATGGGAACGAATCCGCCGACGTGTCCGGGGCTGGCCGTTCCTTACTACAACACGGCGGGCTATCCTTACTACACGCCGCTAGCCTACCCTGCGGTTCCGGTTACAGTGCCGACTACCAGCACCTGGAACCTGCTCGACGGCTATATCCGGGTCGAGTATCGGGACGTGAACGGCGCCTACCACCCGGTCACGAACGAGTGGCTTAAGCTGGGATTCGCGCGGGGCACAGTGCCACCGACGGTAGCGGGTGGAAATCCGGTCAATCCCAACGCCATCCTGGTTTTCCAGGAGCCCGCAGATCGCAATGGAGACGGGCTGATTGATATGAGGGGCGCGCCTCCCGGGCCGACGGCGAATTGTGTAAGGGTAGCTGGCGTGTGGACTTGTCCTCCCGGCAAACCGCCGGAGGTCACCACCGACGTGAACTCCACCAGTCCCTGGTATGGCATCAATCCTCCGCCGGCTGGCTTCAGTTCCACCGCGTACAACTGGTATCCGATCAACTTCTATGATACGCGGGAGGGCGAGATCCGCGACACTGCCACCGGCAACAGCACCTGCACCCCTAACGGCGTCATGAACGCGGTGGAGTTGGACGTGGGAAACCTGAAGAACTGGCTGAACGGCAACATCGCGGGCAGCGGAAATCTGGTCGACTATCAATTTCAGAACGGATACGTGCTGTACTTCTCTGACCGGAGAGGAATGCTGCCGAATCCGAACGGCACCCAGGTGGACGCCGCCGGCACCAAGACCGGCGACTCCGGCCTGGAAGATTCCATGAATGCCGCCATTGCCAACGGCAAACCCAATGGCACACTGGATCCGATTCCGGTGGGCAAGAATGCGTCCCCTGAAGACGCCAACCTGAACGGCACCCTGGAGAACTTTGGCGCCGAGAATCTGGGGTTGGGTCTGGGCTATATCGGTGGCGCGTACGTTGCCGGCAACAGCGTGAACCGCAAGGTCATCAATGCCGCCGGCGCACCTGATCCATACGTGACTGCCGGCCGCATTCCCAACTGCAATGTCGCGCAGAATGGATGGGTCAGTGGCGCCCGTCATGTGCTGAAACTGGTCGATGGAACCATCGGCAATCTGCCTCTGCGCCCAGATAACAACCAAGGCGGCTTTACCGTAGGTTCAGAGAACCCGGTCTACATCTACGGCGACTACAACAGCAACGCGGCCGATTTGACCTTTAACACACCGCCGGGAGCCGATCCCGCGAACATGGCGGCCGCCGGCATCGTGGCCGATTCAGTGACCATGCTATCGAACGGCTGGTCGGATCTGCGGAGCATACTTCTGCAACCCACGACTCTCGGAAACCGGCCGGCCCAGACCACCTATTACCGGGTGGCGATCGCGGGGGGCAAGAACATGAACTTCCCGTTCCCGGCCTGGGCAGGTGGTGTGGCAGGCGCCGACTTCGGTACCGATGGCGGCGTGCACAACTTCCTGCGCTACATCGAAAACTGGGGTGGTCAGACTCTCAACTACAAAGGCTCGATCGTCAGCCTGTACTATTCCACCTACGCGACCGGCGTTTACAAGTGCTGTACCGTGGTTTATTCGCCGCCCGCACGAAACTACTTCTTCGACGACGACTTCAAGAATCCGGCCGGCTTGCCGCCCGGAACTCCGTTGTTCCGTGACATCGACAACCTGAGTTACCGACAGACCTTCACGCCGTGCACCACCCAAGCCAACGGCGTGTGTACGAACTAGGCAGCTCTACCACCTGCCTCCCGAGCCCCGGTTCCGCTAACGCGGAGTCGGGGCTTTTTTCCTGCCCGCGGCGCGCCCAAAGGCGTTCGAGCCGTTTTACACTGTCCTCCTATTCGCAAGCAGATGGGAGGGCGGTGTGGCAATCAGCGCAATCTTCTGGGATGTGGGCGGAGTATTGCTGAGCAACGCGTGGGATCGCGAGCAGCGCGAGAAGGCTCTGGAACATTTCGGGCTGGACGAGGCCGAATTCCATGACCGCCACGAAATGCTGGTCTCCTCCTTCGAACGCGGCAAGATCAGCCTGCTGGATTACCTGGATCGCACGATTTTCTACCGTCCGCGGGCCTTTACTCCGCAGGCGTTCAAAGACTTCATGTTCTCGCTTTCAGAACCCCATCAAGATGTGCTGGCCATGGCAAAGGAGCTGTCAGGCTCGGGGAAATATCTCATGGGAACGGTCAATAATGAATCGCTAGAGCTCAACCTCTTTCGAATTCAGAATTTCGGCTTGTCCGAGATTTTCGACCTGTTTGTAAGCTCGTGTTTTGTGGGACTGCGCAAACCCGAAGATGGGATCTACCGTATGGCTATCGAAATCACGCAGCGGAAGCCGGAGGAATGCTGTTTCATCGATGACCGTTCTTTGAACCTGGACAGCGCTGCTGGCATGGGGATGCATGTGATCCGCATGCTCAGCGCGGATCAATTGAGAGAAGAAATGGAGCGGCTTGGGATCCAGGGGGTGAAGGGCTGAACCGACCGCGACATTCGTAGTGGAATTTATCGTGACACCTCTGCTACTAGCGGGTATAGTTCCAAGGCGCGCTGCGCCGCGCCTGTAGGCCGAGGACCTCCCGGAAGCGGCTTCAGGCTATGAACCCTAAGTTCGAGGGATTTTCATGAACACCGCAATGCTGAGGAAGTGTGTCTCCCCACGTCTGGTTCTCTGTCTGTCGATGGCGATCCCGATCGGGATCGCAACCTCCGCCCAGGGACAATTCACGCTGGTGAAGATCAGCACCGACAAATTCACCAACTCTGACAGCGTGCACAAAACCGAGGTCGAGCCGGATTCATTTGCCTGGGGAGATACGATCGTGACGGCTTTTCACGTCGCCCGGCGACCGGGCTCCATCGGCTGGGGCAGCGCTGACGTAGGCTGGGCCACGTCCACGGACGGGGGCAAGACGTGGGCCTATGGCTACCTTCCTTACCTGACGGTGAATTACAAGAATGGCCCATACTACGGAGCCGCCGATCCCTCGGTGGCTTACGACGCCAAACATGGCGTGTGGCTGATTTCCACGCTTCCGTTGATCGATCCCATTGGGGATGTAGCCGTCAGCCGCTCCACCGACGGAATTCACTGGGGCAAACCGGTGGCGATCGACACGACCCACCTGGATGACAAGAATTGGACGGTTTGCGACAACAATGCCGGCAGCCAGTACTACGGGAACTGCTACACGGAGTGGGACCAAGCCTACGGCAGTACGGATGTTCTTATGAGCGTTTCCAAGGACGGCGGCAAGACGTGGGGGCCAGGAAAGCCCTCGGCGGATGAGGCGTCAGGTCTGGGCGGCCAACCATTGGTTCAGCCCAATGGCAACGTGGTGGTTCCATTTCTCGGCGGCGGAATTGACACCTTCAGCTCCAAGAATGGAGGGAAAACCTGGAGCCAGACCCGGGTCATCTCGAACATCGATATTCACACCGAGGCCGGGAACATGCGAAACGGCTTCGGTATGCCATCCGCCGAGATCGACGCGGCTGGAAAGATATACGTTGTATGGCCAGACTGCCGCTTCCGTACCGCTTGCAACGCCAATGACATCGTGATGAGCACATCCACGGACGGAATCAAGTGGACCAAACCGGCCCGCATTCCGATCGACGGGAAGAAGAGCACCGTCGACCACTTCCTGCCCGGCATCGGAGTGGACCCGGCGACCTCGGGCGATAACGCGAACCTGACCGTGATGTATTACTACTTCCCGGTTTCGAACTGCGGCGGTTCCTGCCAGCTTGACGTGGGTTTCGTGAATTCCCAGGATGGCGGGAAAACCTGGACCCAAGGTCAACAGTTGGCGGGGCCGATGAAACTGACCTGGCTGCCGCTTTCCGACAACGGCTACATGGTTGCCGACTACGTCAGCGTTTCTTACACGAATGGGAAACCGTTCGGCGTGTTTGCCGTGGCCACGACTCCGTCCAAGTCGGGTGAGCTTCATGAAGCGATGTACACGACGAAAGAGCCACTGCTGGCGCCCCCGGGCGCAGCCCGATTCAGTTCGAGGCTCGACAAGCCGGTTCCGGGCGCCAAGTCCGATCACGAATTGAAGTTTTATGCTGACGATGAAGGCAAGCGTGAAATTCCGGCATCGCGGCTGATCCCGCAACCCGAGAAGAAGAAGTAAGGACCCCGCACAGTCGCGTGACGCGTCAGGAGCTTTTGCGTGGCGGGCGGATGAGTGGCGGAGTTGGGGACGGGGGCCCGGCGGGAGCGGCATCGAGACTCACGCCCAGGCTGAGGTCGCTCGACCAGCAGTCGGCGACGATCTTCCATTCGCCCGATTGGCGGGCAAGAAGGACCAGATATTTACCCCGCTCCTCGCGCCGCTTGTTGACCGCGACAGGAACCAGCATCTGGCAGCGGCCGGCTTCGTAAGCGAAATCGCCGAAGGTCTCGGCGCGGACGGGCTCGAGTTCAACCTCTCCTAGACCGGCTTCCAGCACAGCGAAGAAGAACTCGCGCACGGCGGCAGCTCCGCGCACCGGAGGAACGTTCGGACGGAGCACAACCGCGTCTGCCGAGTAAAGATCGACCAGATCGTCAAGCTGCCTGGTATTGCAAGCCAGGGCCCATTCCTGCACGGCCTTACGGACGGCAGCTTCGGCGCGGCTCATGCCAACTCCCCCCGCAGAGGGTCGAGAGCGTGCCGCGTCGCGGGCTGCTGGAGGCGTGGCGATGGTGCGCGCATCTGCACTCGCGAAGGGCGATGTTCCTTCGGAATAAGAAAAATAGTGGTGATGGTAGTGGTGGTGATAGTGATGCGCGCCCCCAGCTGGAGCGGCATGGCCTGGGCTCGGAGATTCGGCAGCGTGCGGCGCGGCGTCGGCAAGCGAGATCCCACACATGGCGCAGAAGCGGTTTTCGGCGGGATTCAGGCTGCCACAGGTCGGGCACAGCGATCCTTCCACCTCGGTCAGGGAGTCTTCAGAATCGATTTCTGTGGCCAGACGATGCACAGCCTGCAGAGCGGCGGCTACGGCCTCCTGGCCGGGCTTTGGACGGCGCATCTCATAACCCAAGGGCTGCAGAAATTCGTCGACCGTGGGAACCGGCGCGCGCTTGATTTCGGCCGCTTTGGCCGGCGAACTCTTGGGATGTCCAGGTTGTTTCTCGTGGTCCATAGCACCCGACACGCGCTCATTCTAGACGAAAGCTCAGCGGCTGGAAAACTGTATCTTGCCTTCCGCTTCGGTAGGCACGCCGTTGCAGGTTGCGGGGCGATAACGCCACGAGCGGACGGTATTCAGAACGGTACGGTCGGCAGAGGATCCAGCGCTCTCCAGAATCAGAGGGGAATAGACGTGACCGTCCGCCCCAATGATGAAGCTCACGGTGACTTTGTGACCGGAGGCGCGCAGGGAAAGCAGGGGATTGGGGGTTGCCAGGGCTTGAGGAGGCTCGGTGTTCTCGCAGCTTGGCCGTGAAGCGCGCTGCATGGAGGCGAACTTCGAGTTGCGCGCCGCAGAGATCCAAATCTGCTGTTCACGGACTGCAAAAGACTGTTGCTGCGGCCCCAGGGCCGGCTGATTCACGGAGGCCCAGCTACTCTCGACAAGGAAAGCGAGCAAGAGAATCAATCCAGGATGTCGCAGCGGGCGAATGGTCAAGTGTTGTCTTCCGGCAAAGATCGCGAACTCGTGTTGCCGCTCCCCACTGGGTCTCACGGCAATCTCCGGACCAGAGCGTTACGCCTTGCATCATATTGATTACATTAATGTTAGCCGTGCAATCCCGGGCCGGGGCAGGGCTGCGAATGAAAATCCTTGCACCTGATTTCTCCAACCGCCGGCTACCGCCGGAGCCACTGTGACTCCGTGAACATATGGCGGTGAGACAGATCACATCGCGGTATGAGCTTTTCTCCGACAATGAGACTGAAAACACTCCGGGTATCACCGACCGGTTTCGTGGAGGTCGATGAACTTCAATGGGAGGGATGGCCATGTTCGAACAAGAATTGGAAATGGAAAAACGCGAATCCTCTGTGGTGCCGCTTTTAATGATCGTCACTCTAATCATGGCGATCGTGGGTGTTGCGGGTTACTTTGTCATCCAGAACCGCAAGGTGTTGAGCAAGCAGGAAGCAACCACGGTCGCAGGGTCGGTGCTCGAGATGCAAGGACCGGTCACGCTGCGCTTTCACAGCGGACTGGTAAAGGGCTCGGTGGACGATAGCGCCACTGCTCCTCACTATCGACTGTTGGAGAAGGCGGGACTGATCCATATTGGCAAGGGCCAGGGACCGTACGGAACCACGATTCCTGTAACGCTGACCCCGGCGGGGACGGCGTTTCTGAAACGCATTCCGGGAGTCACGGAATCACCAGAAAAAGACGGCACCGAGATCTACCAGGTTCCAGTGGCGTTCAGGAAGCTGGTGGACGTGTCGAATATCCGCATGATAAATCCAACGCAGGCGACGATCGACATCGTCTGGAAATGGGAAACCACTCCCCTGGGTGAATTGCTGGAAGCATCTGGCCCAACGGTCAAGAGCTTCAACACCTGGGACCGTGCCACGTTGATTCAGAAGCACGGCGCAGCTTTCTATCACGAAGGGCCGACGACTGTGACCATCGCGTTGACGAAAAGCGACAGCGGAGTGTGGCATGTTGCCACGGAGTAGCAAGCTTTGAATTGAATAACCCAGCCATCCCAAGGCGGCCTCTGCCCAGCGGCGGGACGCCTTTTATTTTCCTGAGATTGCTCTCAAAATACTCTCTCTTTCAGCAACTGAATCAGGTAACGGCCATAACGGTTGTGTTTCATGGCAGAGGCGGTGGCCTCCAACTGGGCCGATGAAACATAACCCAGGCGGTACGCGATCTCCTCGGGGCAGGAGATCATCAGCCCCTGGCGAGTTTCGATGGTTTGAATGAAAAGAGACGCTTCGAGCATGGCCTCGTGAGTGCCGGTGTCGAGCCAGGCCATGCCGCGCCCCAGAACGACGACGTCCAGTTGCCCTCGCTTCAGATATTCCTTGTTGACGTCGGTGATCTCCAGTTCTCCGCGGGCAGAGGGCTTCAGGGAGCGCGCAATCTCGATCACCTGGTTGTCGTAGAAGTAAAGCCCGGTTACAGCGTATCGGGATTTTGCCGTACTGGGCTTCTCCTCGAGGCTGAGTGCTCGGCCCCCGGCATCGAATTCAACAACGCCGTAGCGCTCCGGGTCCTGGACTGGATAGGCAAAAACGCGCGCGCCAGATTTGGCAGCGGTGGCCTGCTGCAGGCGCTTCACCAGGTCGTGCCCGTAGAAAATGTTATCGCCCAGCACCAGCGCGCAGCAGGATGAGCCGATAAAGGTCTGCGCGATGAGGAAGGCTTGGGCGATGCCCTCCGGCCGGGGCTGCTCCGCGTACTGAAAATTCAGGCCAAGACGAGATCCATCCCCAAGGAACTGCTGAAACCTGGGAAGGTCTTCCGGAGAAGAGATCACCAGAACGTCCCGTATCCCAGCCAGCATCAGCGTGGAAAGAGGATAGTAAATCAGGGGTTTGTCGTAGATGGGAAGCAGGCTTTTGCAAACCGCGTGGGTCACAGGATATAACCGGGTCCCCGAGCCTCCGGCCAGGATGATGCCTTTGTACGAGGAAGCGGTTTGGGAGGATTTTTGCGCCATAGCGTGACTTACATTGAATATTGCCTGGCGATCCATTGACGGTAGCTGCCGCTGGTGACGTCGCGGATCCAGGCATCGTGAGTCAGATACCACTCGATAGTCCTGCGAATCCCGGACTCGAACGTTTCCCGCGGATGCCAGTTCAACTCCCGCTGGATCTTGCTTGCGTCCATGGCGTAGCGGCGGTCGTGACCGGGGCGATCCGTAACAAAATTGATGAGCTGGGCGTGCGGGACGACGGGATCATCCGGTCTGGCCTGGTCCAGAATGGCGCAGATCAGCTGCACGACTTCAAGGTTCGGCTTCTGATTCCCTCCTCCGATGTTATAGGTCTGACCTGGCCTGCCGCGCTCCAGAACTGCGCGCAGCGCCTCACAGTGATCCTCCACGTACAACCAGTCGCGTACATTGTGGCCATCGCCGTAGACCGGGATAGGCTTGCCCGTCAGGGCATGAAGGATGGTGAGCGGGATCAGCTTTTCGGGAAACTGATACGGTCCATAGTTATTGGAACAGTTCGTTGTGAGGACCGGCAAACCGTAAGTGTGATGGCAAGCGCGAACCCAGTGGTCGGCAGCCGCTTTAGAGGCGGCATAGGGGCTGTTGGGGGCATAGGGCGTTTGCTCGGTGAAGGCGGAGTCCCCGGCGCGAAGCGCGCCGTAGACTTCGTCCGTCGAGACATGCAGGAAGCGAAATCCAACCTTTTCCTCCTGGGGCAGGCCAGCCCAGTAGGCGCGGGCCTCCTCGAGTAGAGCGAAGGTTCCGCCCACATTGGTGAGCAGGAAGTCATCGGGTGCGTGGATCGAGCGGTCCACATGGGTTTCGGCGGCAAAGTGCACGATGGCGTGCGGCCGCCGCCGTTGAAGCAGATTGGAGATCAGCTTGCGATCACAGACGTCGCCTTGCACGAAATGATAACGGGGGTCGGAAGAAATGGTTTCCAGGTTACCCGGATTTCCCGCGTAAGTCAGTTTGTCGAGATTGATGAGTGCAGATTCACCCTTTGCGAACCAGCCGAGAACGAAGTTGGAACCGATAAACCCGGCTCCTCCGGTGACCAGAACGGGTTGATTGGACAATGAAGGCAATCCTAAGGCCATTCGCCATTGAGTATAAAGGACAGCTCCTGCCCGGCGCCGAAAGGCGTCATGGAGAGGCCGGGTTGGAGATGAGCTACCGAGTCAGGACTTCATAAAGCTCGGCGTCACCTCGTCGACGCGCAGTGGCCAGCGATTCGTTTGCGGTACCGGAGAGCGTGAGAGAGAGGGGGCAACGTCGAGCTGGTCGTCACGCTCGCAGAGCATGGGAGCCACCAGTCGAAGGGCTTCTACTTCGCTGCGCAAACGTTGCAAATCCAATTCTTTGCTGCGCAGTACTTCATACACGTTTCTCATCTTCGCCGCCAGCCCTGGTCAGGCTGCGATGCTTCCGCAGCGGCCAGAGTCAGTTATTGGACTCAAAACAAACTGCGTCCGCGGGCTGGTGATTCGTGAGCTGGAAAATTTAGTCGGATTGTAATACAGAACCGCGGACAATTACATAGCGAAAAATATTCGCGTTTGAGACATCGCGGAGTTACCCCTGAGCAGGTTGCGGACGCCGTTCCGAGTATGTAACTTGGTCGCGTAGATGCCTTTTCCGTCGTTAACGTCCGACCAGGTCGATGTTTGGCACACCGACCTCGTATCCGAGGGCAGCCTCCGGCCGCTGCTGGAACTCCTCGATGAAGGAGAGCGCGCCCGCGCCGATCGCTTCAAAGTGGAGCACGCTTACCGGACGTTTGTGATCAGCCATGCCTTCGCGCGAGAGGTGCTTGGGCAATACCTGGGACAGGGCCCGCATCTGCTCAGTTTCCGGAACTCGGCGCATGGCAAGCCAGATCTGGAGGACGGGGGCGATCTGCGCTTCAATTTGTCGCACACCGAGGGCAGTGCGGTTCTGGCCGCCGTGCGCGGCCGGGAAATTGGAGTTGACGTAGAGCGGGTTCGGCACAACATCGACATCATCGAACTGGCAGACCGGTTCTTTTCCCAACCCGAGGCGGCATGGTTACGATCCCAGCCTGTGTCAGAACGCCATTCGGCATTCTTCGCCTGCTGGACGGCGAAGGAGGCCTACATCAAGGCTCATGGGGAAGGGCTTTCTTTCCCCCTCAGCGCGTTCAGCGTGATCCCGCGCCACCATGGATCGGGAGCTCAACTGGAGCCGTTGCAGCTGAATGTTCTCTCGGAGGCGAAGGACTCGGCCACCTGGTCCATGTGGCAGGTGGGGCTGAGTCCCGAACTGCGCGCGGCGCTGGCAGTCGAAGGAAACAGTTGCCAGGTGCGTGTTGCTCGCTGGCCTCCGAGGAACGGCGAATAGGTCGCCATTTCCGATCAGGGTAGCGCCGGCTGATTGGCGTTGGCGGCACGCAAGATGAAGAGTGTGACCTCCGGCGGGCAATTCCAGCGAACGGGAATTCGAATGGTTCCGAGTCCAATGTTGGTGTAGAGCGTAGTATTGCCGACCCGGTAGAGTCCGCGCGGATATCTTCTGGCGAGGGGCGGCAGCCAAGGCGCGCCGAGGCCGGGGAGCCAGACTTGTCCGCCGTGAGAATGTCCGGATAACTGAAGATCCACGGGATAGCGGACGACTCGTTTTACAAAGTCGGGCTCATGCACCATGAGCACGACCGGTTCTTCTTTAGGGACCTTCTGAAGAGCGAGATCGGGGTCAGGATTTCCGTCCATCACGTCGTCGAGTCCAGTGAGCCAGAACCTCGCTCCCGCCCGTTCGATGGGAAGCGAGCGGTTGCAAAGAACCGGGATGCCGTGCGACTCGAGAGTGGCCGTGATCGGTTCGGCTCCGGCATCGGCGTCGTGATTGCCGAGAACGGCCACGCTTCCGAGGCGGGATCGGAGTCCGGCCAACAGGAGCGCGCAAGGCTCAGCAGCCCGCACTGCCCAGCTTCGGTTGTGAAGATAGTCAGCCAAAACCGGCACGGTGACGAAGTCGCCAGTCAAGACCACCAAATCGGCATTCAACTGGTTAACGATGTCGACTGCTTTCCGAATGGCAATGATCGAGAGGTAGGGGTCGTAGTGGAAATCGCTGAGCTGAGCGATGGTAAAGCCGTCGAGGGCCGATGGCCAACGTGCGAGCGAGAGTTCGATCCGGACCAGGCGGGGATGATTCGGCTCGGAGACAAACCCCTTCTCGCCCAGGCCCAGAGCCGCCAGCGTGGTTACACCGGCAGTGACTTGCAAAAACCTCCGTCGGCTAAGGGATGGCAATTAAGACTTCGTCTCCTTGAGAGCGGCAAGGGCGTGAAACCGCATTCCGGCGAACCACTCAGGCTCTTTCGATTGTACCGAAAGCGCAAGCATCGAAATGGTGCGTAATCGAGCGCCCTCAGGCATTCGGTGTTCCGTTGCCAAACGCTTCATGTATTTTTCGTCCACTGGGAGGATAAGGCGAGAAGTCCGAGCACGGGACCCGGCAACAAGACCCACACCACATCCACACCCCAGCGATCAAAGAGGGCGGTAGTGGCGGCAATGGAGACGATGGTGATGGCGAAGCCGATAGAGTATTGAATCGCCAGCGCGGCGCCGACCAGATCGGGAGGGCAGGCTCGCGCCGAGAGGGCGGAGAATTGTGGGGAGTCGGCGACTACGGTGGCTCCCCATACGAGCAGCAGAGCGAGCAGGGCAAGGGGAGACAGCCGCCGCCAACCCAGGGCAAAAGCAAAGCAACTGAACCCGGAAAGGGCTAACGACACGGTTGCGACGCGCGCACTACCTACTCTGTGGCTGAGGATGCCCCCCAGCACGCAGCCCAGCGCACCCGCCGAGATGATGGCGAAAGCAAGACCGGAAACACTCGATCCTGGCAGGTTCGAGTTGAGTGAAGTGCGAACGATGAGTAGAGGAACGATGGTCCAGAACGCGTAGAGTTCCCACATGTGTCCGAAGTATCCAAGGGCGGCTGCGCGAAAGTCCGGCAATTTGAATGCTCCGAGCACACCCTCGGCGCCAAGTACCCGTCGCAGCGGCAGGTGAGGTCCATCTCCCAGGACATAGACAAGACAGGCTGCAAGCACGGCCAGAGCTGAGGAACTCAGAACCACATACTGCCACTTCCACGCAGCTCCGATCAGCCTCAGGGCGTGAGGCAGGGCAGTTCCGAGCGTGAGCATGGCGACCAGATAGGCCAGTGCAGACCCGGTACGCTCGGGAGCCCAGGTGACAATCAGCTTCATGCCGAGCGGATAGATTCCTGCCAGGCAGATGCCGACCAGAAAGCGGTAGACGACTCCGCTGGCAATACCGGTCGAGAACCAGGCAAAGCAGGCATTGAAAGCCGCGCCCAAAAGAGCGCAGACGGCGAAAATTCTGCTGGCCGGGAACCGGTCGGCGAGCCCGCCGAGGGCAAAGACCAGCGTTGCCAGGATGAATCCCAACTGAACGGCGCTGGTAAGAACTCCGATGTCGGCTACGCTCACACCCCAGGCCCGCCTGAGGTCATCCGCGGCGCTGTTTGCGCTGAACCACAGCGATGTGCCGAGCAACTGCGCCAGGGCAATAGTCACCACCGGGCTGACGCGGGATGCGGCCAGTTCCGAGAGGTTCTCGAAGGCTTCACTCATAGGCCGTCATCGTAGTCTCGAGTCGTCCTGGCTGCGGACGCTGGTCCCTTGTAACCCTAACAGAGTGGAATCGTTGGAGTAAGAGGCGTCTCTCTGCGGTGTCCCAGGCTTCAATTGACTTGGCAGGACGTTGGACGTAAGATGCGCGCAAAATGATCGGCCAGACCTTTTCGCGCTACCGCATCGTGGAAAAGCTGGGAGGCGGCGGGATGGGTATCGTGTACAAGGCTGAGGACACCGAGCTCGGCCGCTTCATTGCACTCAAATTCCTGCCCGATGACGTCTCCAGCGACCCGCAGGCGCTGGAACGGTTTCGCCGCGAGGCCCGGGCGGCATCGGCTCTCAATCACCCCAACATCTGCACCATTTATGACATTGGAGAACAGGGAGGACGTGCGTTCATCGCCATGGAGTATCTGGATGGCGTAACCCTGCAACACCGCATTGCAGGACGCGCCCTGGAAGCCGACCTGCTTTTCGCGCTCGCGATCGAAGTAGCCGAAGCCCTGGATGCCGCGCACTCGGCTGGAATTGTTCACCGGGACATCAAGCCGGCCAACATTTTTGTCACCCGGCGCGGCCACGCCAAGATTCTGGACTTCGGGCTGGCGAAGAAGACGGAGCCGGGTACGCGGCGCGAGTCGGGCTCCGATGATCCGACCATCACGGTCAAAGATCTCACGGGCAAGAACATGGCCCTCGGAA